>Ga0265295_1002493_pt1 | contig 29010 bp, 21 predicted proteins | sample Munlansysbiofilm_FD_192503 | JGI IMG/M metagenome (GOLD analysis project Ga0265295, IMG submission 192503) | Leachate microbial communities from a municipal landfill in Southern Ontario, Canada - Methane capture system biofilm | ecosystem: Engineered > Solid waste > Landfill > Unclassified ... | reverse complement strand
TAATATATATGCTTAATCCGTTCTCTTACAGTCGTTTATGAATATGTAGTTTTCATAATACTTGTCTTTTAATGCCGAGAAATAGGCCGAAAATACCTGTTTTTGCCCTGGGGGTGGTAAAGTCGGGCTAAGCTGCTGGATTCGGATGCGAGGGCTACTGGATTGCGTCCGTCCTCGTTTGCAGAATGGCTGGATTGGATGCGTCTCGCGTCCAGTTCTTGGATTCACCTCCTGCAGTCACCATCCTCCCCGGCTCATGGTGGCGTATTCTTTGTTGATGGATCAGGTGTCGTCCTGCGCTGCGCTCCGGACTCAAGAATCCATCTGCCACCCACCCCAGCAGTCACCTGCTGGGCTATTGGCACGCGCTTTTCGTCCTAACGGACTGGTGCTATCTGAACCCACATGAAATGGCTTTCGCAACCGGGAATGAAACGCCACCGTTTCATGTAAACTGCCCTGCCTAAAGAGCTGATTTGCGTTGATATCAGTTCAGACTATCCCTACATAACAGGGGAAGTCTTTCAGCTCCATTTTATATACCGCTTCCGCCCCCAGATGCTCCCAGAGGAATGTTTCACATGAAACAATGCTCTGACTCAGCACCGCAGAAATCCCGCCTATAGCGATTAAATACAGCGCTCCAGCGGTCTTTATATCTTTTTGAGTTTCCACAGAACGATCGCCCTTACCAATCATCACCCTTAGTCCTGCCTTCAACATTTCGGGAGTATAAGGATCCATGCGGGAACTGGTGGTGGGACCGATCGCCCCACAGATCTTGTCCGGTGCGGCTGGGCTAGGTCCACAATAGAATATCGCCGTCTCAGATAAATCAAAGGGAAGCGCTTCACCTTTATTTAGCATTGTGATCATCCGCTTGTGCGCTTCATCCCTGGCGGTATAGACAGTGCCGCTGAGCAGCACCTTATCATTAACTTTTAAAGATTTGATCTGTTCTGAACTTAGGGGTAGCTTTATACGGATCTCTTTCATGTTAAATGATGACCTCAAGGTGGCGATGCGCGTGGCATTCTATATTGACCGCTACCGGTAAACTGGCAATATGGCAGGGAGCCTGCAGAATATGGGTAGCCAGCACGGTACAGTCTCCTCCAAAACCTTGGACTCCGCAACCCAAGGCATTGATCCTCTGAGTAATTTCTGTTTCCATTTGTCTATACCTTGCGTCTGGATGCGGACGTCCCAAGGATTCAAAGAGTGCTTTCTTTGCCAAGAGGGGAGCGCCCTCAAAATTGCTGCCAATTCCGATGCCCAGAATGAGAGGTGGACAGGGACGAGAGCCAGCAGCTAATACTCCCTCAGAGACAAAGTCGATAATACCTTCTACACCTACAGAGGGGCTCAGCATCTTCATGAAACTCATATTCTCTGCCCCACCGCCTTTTTGGGCGATCTGAAGCCTGACCTGGTCACCTTCGACAAATTCGACGTGGATGATAGCTGGAGTATTGTCGCCCATATTGTTACGCTCAAAGAGGGGTTCAGCCACGGTGCTTGCTCTTAAAGGACAATCCTTTTGAGCCTGTCTTACCGCTGAATTGATCAATTCTGGCAGAGTCTGACCTACAATCTGCAGCTCAGCCCCAAGCTCAGCAAAAACCACAGTGCTGCCAGTATCCTGACATAGGGGGATATTGGTTTCGGGTGAGATGCGATGATTAGCTAAGATGCTGTTCAAAGCATCCCGGGCCAGCTCACTTGTTTCTCTGTTCAGAGCCTGTTCTAAAGCTGAAGTTACCTTGGGGTCGCAGTGATAGGAGATCTCGCTTATGGCTTTGTAAAGAGCTTGTTGAATGATCTCTGAGGGTATCTTGCGCATCATAGACCTTTCTTGCGTTTGATCAGGTATTTGAGTAGCAGATCGCCGATATCCTGATCGATGGGCACGGGGTTATATTCCACCTGCAATTGGTGGCAGGATTCCTTCAGCGCCTTGTAGAAGCTATCGTAGCGCTCTCGGTAATCTTTACGGATTTGCCAGGGGTTTACGGTGATCTTCTCGCCGGTTTCGCTATCGATAAACACAGTTTCGCGCTTAAACTCCAGGCTTTGCTCTTTGGGATCGTAGATGTGGAAGACCAGCAGTTCATGGCGATGGTTGCGGAAATGCTTGAAAGCCTGGATGATTTTCTCTTCATCTTCCATGAGGTCTGAGATCAGTACGATGAGGCTGCGTTTCTTGATACTTTCTGCAATCTCATGCAGGGGTGTGAGGATATCGGTGCTTTCTTCGGCCTTGAGCTGCACCAAACGTCCAAAGATCTGCGCAGTATAAGAGCGGAAAGCTTTCGGGCTGAGGTTTGAAGTAATCTTGTTATTAAAAGTGTAGAGACCTGCAGCGTCTTTTTGGGCGATCATCAACCAACTCAGGGAGGCTGCCAGCTTCTTGGCATATTCTATCTTAGTAATATCACCGGAACTGTAAAACATGGATTTGCTATGATCCAGCAAGATATAGCAGCGTAGATTGGTCTCTTCTTCGTAACGCTTTACATAATAACGGCCTGTACGCGCCACTATCTTCCAATCCACATTCTTCAGAGATTCGCCCGGATTGTATTGTCGATGATCGGCAAATTCCACACTAAAGCCATGATAGGGGGACTTGTGTAGACCTACTAAGAAGCCTTCAACTATCTGCCGGGCATTGAGTTGCAGACGGCTCAGCTGAGCCAGTTCATGTTCACTAAGCACTGCCATTTATTTCTTTTTGGGCTGCCACAAGAGCGCAAAGGGGATGATAATAGTGTAGGCAATCATGAGAAGGATGGGTGAGATCGTGATCTCATTGAAACTCATGATCACATATCCCAAGATCAATACAAGCGCACTTACTATCAGTATGAGGTAATTTGCTTTACCCAGATGCAATCTCTCGTCTTCCTTTTTTGACATCATAGCTCCTTTATGTTTTTAAGTATTATTACCACATTGACCGCAGAAATAAATCTTACGATCAGCATAGTTTCATTTAAGCGACAGCGCTGATTCTGTCAAACGTTTTTTGCAGGTTTATGGTAAGAAGCGTGAATTTGCGCAAAAACGTCCTTAGAGAGCTCTGCACGCGATTTATTTGTCGGTTGGTCTATAGACTCTAAAATCGTGATTTCCACCTCTATTTTGCGTCCTAAGAGAGCCCAAAAATGCGGGGCAAAAGTCATATCCCCATACCAACAGACCGAATCACGGTTCTTTTCGTTGATCGCTTTACCGTCTATTGTCTTATATTTGATGCATACGGGCAGAACCGGGCAATTTACATTGAGGGCGATCTGAAATAGCGAGCGTTTAAAATCCTGAACTGTGCTCCCATCTGTAGAGGTGCCTTCCGGGAAAAGTACTACCTTGAAGCCTTGGCCGATGGCATCGCTAAAATTCTGGATCTCTTTTTTGAGGCTCACTGGCTTTTTGCGGTCTGTATAAAGTGAGCCGCCCAGTCTGGTAGCCCTGCCCAAAAATGGATCCCTGCCCATCTCCACAGAGGTGATAAAGACCAGCTTTTCGATGCTGGCCAAAAGTATGATATCGATATATGAGAGGTGATTTGAGACCAAAAGATAGGCTGTATCGCGCAGGGCTAAAAGGCGCTCAGGGTGGTTTACTTTGAGTGTAATGTTAAAAGCTTTGAGAAATCCCGTGCAGTGCCGGTTTGTATTGCGGGTTTGGCGATGGCGCTTTAAGATCGGGTCTTTGGTGGTCATCTCTATCCACCAGCCCGAAATGAAGATGGAGCAAAGCAGATAGAAGTGATGAAAGAAAGCGCGGATTCGGCTCACAGTTTTGGATCAGCTATCTCTGGGTTTGCGGATACGCTGGGTTTGCAAGCTGCTCACATCCAACAGAGTGAGGAAGTCAATGCATTTGAAATTGCGATCCAGGGCGGGCGAACCACAGACCTTGGCGCCTACCCTGAGGTATGAGGCCAAGAGCGAGGGGATCATATCTTTCATGGTTACATTCGCCATAATTTCTGCCTGAGGTTGGGCTCTGAGCTGGCGTCTCATGCCCGGAACCAGATATTTCCCTCTGGGCCGCACTCTATGTTCGTGGCTGAGATGGTTGTTTTGATTCAGGTAATAATAGATCTGCTTGATTTCATCGCGGTTGGTGGTTTTGATGCTGGAGCAACCGAAGAGGTAATTTGTGCCGCTGGCTTCGATATATGCCGTGATGCCTTCCCAGAGCAGGGCGATGGTTATGCCGTTACGATGATCAGGGTGCACACAGGCTCGTCCCAGTTCCAATTTGGTTCCTGGCAGCTTTTTGATATGTTTCATGTGAAACTCTGTGGCCGTGTACCATTTTTTGGTAAATAAAGATGATTGCAAACGGTAGGTGCCGATCATCGTGTTGGTTCTTTTGTCGATGATGATGAGATGATCGCAAAGTTTATCAAATTTATCCATATCCATTCCGGAGCGCCGGCGTTTCTTGAGCAATTCTTCCAGAAAGATATCATGACGCATTTTCAGGGCCGCATACAGCTCTTCTTTTGAATCTGCAGTTTTGATGATGAAGTTCTTTTTCTCGATCAGAAACGGAATATGGGCGCGGAAGTTCTTCATCCGGTTTTTGCCGAGTTTGTTTACGATCGTGGCCATACTGGTTTTGGGATTCATGGAAAACATCTAAGGGATTTACCTCTTTCAATAATTAGTCTAACATCGACTTTCCGTCACAGGGGAAAACCTGTCAAGTGATAAGTGCATGCAGGCATTCAGGGGGCAGGAAGAACAGTTACGAGGATTTTATGGATCGGGTAGATTAGCACGGATTTCTGTTGTCGATAAATCTTGAAAGTTTCAAGGTTTTAACGATTGAATGTGGGAGTTCAGTAAGGGAACTCTCCCCTACTTCATCCGGATTCAGCTCACCCTTACCCTGATATTCTGTGCAATTCTACGGTCCAAAACATAGCGGGAATCACCCACTGCCACGATGACATTGGGCTCATCCAGATCATTGCGAAACATGATGATCGGAGCTCCCAGATAGATTCCGCGTTCGATCGTTCTAAGATCGTTGTTGCAATGCACTGTGGCTGATCTGCCTTTTTCCAGCTCACTCATGGGGATGCAGTCCCCTCTTTCACAGGCGGCACACTTCGGTTTGCTTCTAAAGATACCGCGGCCCCACCCTCCTCTTCTACGTTGTTGATTCATTTCTATTTCCTATAATTCTTAGATTCCAATATATTATGCTCAGGAATACCAAGCCTATTGCCAACCAATAAAGGGAGGAAAGGCTAAAAGTAGCGATCTGATAAAAGACCATTGCGATCACCCAGGCCAGGATATTCAGATAAAAAAAGGTGAAGATACTCCATTGGATACCGTGTTCCTTGAACAGTATAGTCAAAGTGGCTGCACAGGGCGAATACAAGACGATAAAGAGCAGATAAGCCAGAGCTGCTTTCCAGCCGCCAAAGCGCTCCTGTATATTGAGCTTGAGGGGTTTATTTTCTTTTGTTTCGCTCATTTCCATACTCATTTCACTTTCTGAATACAGGCTTTGCATGGTGCCCACGATGGCTTCTTTGGCAAAGAGTCCGGTGATCAGAGCCACTGAGGACGGCCAGTTATCTCGCTGGATCCCAATAGGTTTTAAGACCGGAGTAATGGCGTGTCCCGCCAATTCCAGGACGCTGGTTTTCTCACGCTGAGGGCTGAAGAAATTGGGTAACATGATGATCTGCAGGATGTTGATGACAATGATTACCAGGAGGATGGTCTTACCGGCGCGGAGGATGAAATCCTTGAGCCGGAACCAGGTGTGCAGCGTGATGGCATTGAAGGTAGGCACGTGATAGGGCGGCAGTTCCATTACAAAATTGCCGGGTTCGGTTTTGAAGATGGTCTTTTTGAGCAGTAGTCCGGTGCCCATAGCCATCACAATTCCAAACAGATACAGCCCAAAGATCACAATATCGGCGCGCCGGGGAAAGAAGATCATCGCCAGAAAGGTATAAACCGGAAGCTTGCCCCCACAGGTCATGAAGGGAGTAAGCAGCGAGGCAAAGACCCGATCGCGCGGTTTTTCCAAAGTGCGGGTAGCCATGATGGCCGGCACTGTGCACCCAAAACCCACCAAAAGTGGAATAAAGGCTTTGCCGGGCAGACCGATGCGCCGCATATATTTATCCGCGATAAAAGCGGCGCGGGCCATGTATCCGCTATCTTCCAGGATGGATAAACTCACGTATATAAAAGAGATGGGCGGGATGAAAGAGCCGATGGTGACGATGCCTCCACCCAAGGCATTACTGAGCAGATATTGGAGCCAATAAGGTGCATGTGCCATCTGAAGCAATGCCCCTACCTGATCTATAAAGAGCCAACCCAAGCCGCTTTCGATCCAGCCGATCACAGGAGCACTGGCTTTTACCGCAACCAGAAAGACCAGATACATCACAAAGAAGAAAATCGGCAGACCCATCCAGCCGGATAAAAGCACTTTATCCACGGCATCGGAGAAGGTGAAATTACCGGGTCGTTCGCGCTTTACCACCTCTTTCACGAGGCCCCGGATAAAGCCATATCTATCATCAGCAATGACGTTTGGAGCAGCTTGTCCACGGTGTTTTTCGATGGCTTTTATTTCTTTTTCCACCTCCAGCCGGGCGTCTTCAGAAAGCTGCAGGAGATACTCTTTATCTCCCTCGATGAGCTTGAGGGCTTGCCATCTGGTTTTTTGTACTTGCCAGTAAAGGTCTGTTGCCAGGGGCTTGTCCAAGGCTGAATCAATCACATTGTTTTGAGAGAGGATGCCCTGCCAGATCTTATCCAAATGCACTTCCACGATCTCATCATAAGAGATCTGATTTGGGATGGGCGGGGCGGCCAGAGCGTCTTGAATCTTGTGCTTGAGGACATCGGCGTGGAAACGTTTATTTAAGGTATAAGACTCCACCGGGAAGCCCAGATGTTCGCTCAGATGCTTGAGATCAATCTTCAGTCCGTTGCGCTCGGCGATGTCCTTCATAGAGAGGCACATCAGGATCGGTGCTCCCAGCTCCATAAGCTGCACTGTGAGATAGAGATTGCGCTCCAGATTTGAAGCATCCACGATATTGACGATGAGGTCCGGTTTTTCATTGAGGATATAATTGCGCGCCACCAGTTCATCCGGCGTACCTCCAGAAAGAGAGTAGATGCCTGGCAGATCGATCACCTCGTAGGTGGTGCCATCGTAAACGTAGCTTCCGCTTTTGTGCTCTACGGTTACTCCGGGCCAATTGCCCACAGTCTGCCGGGAGCCGGTCAAAGCATTGAACAGAGTGGTCTTCCCCACATTGGGGTTCCCTGCGACGGCGATCACAGGCCTTTTATTGAGAGTCATTCGCACTGTCCTTGCACTTCCAGCATAAGCCCGTGATATTGAGGCTGATCTGCTGGATATCAAACTTGAGAGCCTTAGCCTCTTTGGTAATGGCAGACTGCAAAGCAGATAAATCCGTCTCGATCACAGCCTGGCAATTCTCACAGAGCCAATGCGCGTGGCGGGGATGTCCCAGGATGTGTTCAAATCTGTCCCGTCCCCCGATGCGCACTGTCCGCGAGATGAGGCCCGCTTCCAGGAGCAGCGGCAAAGTGCGATAGACCGTGGCCAAAGACACATTGTCTGCCTTGATCAGATCATGCAGCTTTTCAGCATCAAAATGCTCGTGCATCGTGAAGGCCGCCTCCAGTATCCTGGCACGGCTAGGCGTGAGCTTGAGTCCCTGTTTTTGCAGGAATCTCTTAAACTGAACTTCATGGTCTATCATCCCGGTCTCCTTTCATTTGAGAATCATTTGCAACAAACTCAGGGATCAGCTTTTCTGTCAAGCTAAATGTGTTTTCCCTCCCCTATTATTTCAGAACCAGATATTTATTCCTCAATCAGTCTTCTCATCCGGTGAATTGCAGTGCCCTTCCTGTATAGCATATCGTAGATCTGCCGTGGAGATCAGAGGGTTTATTCCACGGTATCTCCACGATATCTCCACGACATCAAATGGGGTAAGGCTGTCTGGGCAGCAGTATATTTGGGCTTCGCCTTCTGTAATCCTGAGGCTAGCAGCCGAGAGTATGAAATCGCATAATCTTAGGTAGATTGTCAGAAGCGAGAACTCAAGATATTCTCAAACAACCATAAGACTATAATTTGAAATTGATGCTGACTTTTGAGACCTCAGGATTAATCTGCCAGAAGTGGAGGATTAATCCTGAAAGCGACTATAATTGAGGTCTGAGTGCTAAAAGCTTAAAACTCGAATGTAGCCTTCAACACAGGGACAAAGTATAAGTCGCCCATGTCTTCCCCTACAGGGCGCACTCCACCCAGATCCCAGCTTATTGAACTGCTGATGAAGCGAACGCCGAAACTGATCAGGGAATTTACATCTGCATTCGTCGAGCCTATGGTACTTCCGAATTCAGCCATCAAAGCTATCTTCGCGCCCACATCCTTGCGTCCTCCCAAGAAGAATAGCGGGTTATTCATGCCCTCCCCGTCTGCCCATCCATACATTAAGCCCAAATGCAGGCTTTGGGAGGGCTGGCCAATGCTGACGACATTCCCCAGCATATACCCTGGAATATCGGGGTTGAAGGAGGCGAAAGCGGAAGACTGAACTATTCCTTTCACAAAGTAGCGCTGTTTTACGCCAAGGGTTATGGTTTTAACGAAATCGCTCCATACGGGCATCGCGGACATTATGCTGACATGGGTGTTGGTCGGGAAAGCATAAGCATATTGGATAACAATCACTTCGTAATTCGTGATTGCATGCGAACCGGCAGGCATCGTGTAAGCTGTGGGGACCAGCATCAGGCTCTGATCTCCGGGCCTGTAGCCAGTGGTAGCCTGGGCAGTTAAAGCCAGCACTAAGGTCAGCAGTGTCATAGCTATAAGATACTTTTTCTGCATTTATTTTTACCATTTCCTTTTAGATATATCTACTACTATGTATCTATGAAAAACCCCGGTAGTAAGTCAAGTAAATACTTTAAAGTGAGGGGCATTCATTGGTCTGGACAGTATATATCTGACATTCTGCCAGTTCAGCAAAAAGGTTATTGAGCAAGCAAGATCGGAATAAAAAAGATTTTCCTTGACAAAGGCAAGCTTCTCTTTGTCATATATTTAGGACTTGCTTTAACGTTTTTTGTGAGCAAAATCATTCCTTCTTTAACGCACAAGGAGAAGAGCCATGAAACGTTTACTTTTAATCGCAATCGTCTTGATTGCCTTTTCGCTGAATGCCCAGATTACGGGGCTTGAAAATCTCAATTATAGCCTTGAAATCACCGGGTTTTTCCCCAGCCAGGAAAACCCAATTAACGTGATGGGCGTTCTAACCTGGATAAACGACCACGAGCAGGAATGGCATATGGAATTTGGCTACTCCACTGTCGCCGAAATCTGGGTGGACGGCCAGATGCCGTTTGTGTTTTATTTGCCTATTGTTATGTCGGTAACGATTCCTGCACATCAAAGCTATACTTGCAATGTAAGCTATAGTGGCGATGTGATAATGAGCGCAGGAGATCATCTTGCCCGTGCGCATGCTGTAGATTTTGCCCATACTCCTCTGGGCAATCCTGTGCCATTTACCACCGGACCATCTTCCACTCAGGATGAACAGCTCGCTGTTTTCACCAGCACTGTCTATCCCAATCCTTTCACTTCTTCCACAAACATTTCTATTTCTGCCACCAAAGCCGCTCCCGCCAGGGTTTCCATCTACAACCTGAAGGGGCAAAAGGTTCAGGATTTGCCGGATGTCACACTTTCTGCCGGAGTAAACCAGATCAATTGGCAAGCGGTGGATGACACGGGAAAACGCCTGCCCAGCGGCATTTACCTCATCAAAATAGTTTCTGAGGGGAAAGGCCGGTTTATCCGGGCTATGATCCTGAAATAGTCTAATGTAGTAGCCCTAAGATAATAATCTGCTTGACCTGTAGCCCTGCCTGATAACTATGCTTTCTAAAGATTAAGCAGGAGATGATGAGCATGACAGATTATCTGGAAGATATTGAGGATCTAATAATAAACGACCTGGAAGACCTGTGCCTGATGGGGCGCAATTTCACCCACATCCGCTTTGAAAGCTGCAATCTCTCTGATCTTCGTTTCGATGGCATCCTGGATAGCTGTGTGTTCAAGGATTGCAATCTCTCGCTGACCTCCTTTCAGGACGCCAAGCTGCAAGGGGTAAAATATGAAACTTCTAAGTTGGTGGGGGTGGATTTTACCCGCTGTAATGCCCTGGGTTTCGGTATAGATTTTTCCGGATGCCTCCTGCGTAGCTGCAATTTTAACTTCATGGAACTGAAGAAAACCCGTTTTAAGGACTGCGAAATCATTGAAACGGACTTCATCGGTTCTAATCTTTCAGAAAGCAATTTCACCGGCAGCAGCTTCAGCAGCGTAAGTTTTAACAATACGAACCTCAGCAAAGCCAAATTCAACGGTGCGCATGGCTATGCCATCAATCCGCTGAATAACAACATCAAAAACGCGAGCTTCAGCCTGCCGGATGCAGTTGCCCTGCTGGAATGCATGGGCATCAAGCTGGTGTAGTAAAAAGCCTGCGATTCCCAGAGCAATGGCGGTTTTGAAATTACACTTGACGTATTAGGTGAGTCTATTAGGTCTGCTTCACATAAGGTTTTGATTTGATTTGCCTGATGGTCAGAGCCTTTGAATGTTACAGAATCTCAGATTTACCCCTGGCTTCTTAAAGCTATAGTGATGCTTTAGTTTTGCTTTGCAGAAGAGGATAGAGGGCGTAAAAGCTATGAGTTGGAGTTTACAACGACCTTTGAGGCATGACCTGATTCGAAGTGTTAGGAAGCTTTTTCATAGATAATGGAGATACAGAGGAGATCCAGCCATGAAACGAGCCATATTTTTAACCATGCTCTTAGGCTTTGCATTAGGAGTATTCCCCAGCCTTGGCGCTCAAGTGAATATCACCTTGGGCGATGGTACTGCTACCAATACCACTACGGGGAGTCCTGCTCCCTATGGAACTTGGTACAAGAACTTTCGTGAGCAATACCTTGTGCTTGCCAGCGAGCTCAATGATGCAGGCGGAGGTGTAGGAAATATCAATTCCATCGCTTTTAATGTTCAGTCCTTGAACAACTGCTCCCCGATGCCCAACTACAGAATCCGGATCAAAACAACTACTCAGACTGCTTTGAACTCCACTTTTGAAACCGGCGATTATCAGCAAGTTTTTCAAGCTAATGAATTCATGCCTGTAGCAGGCTGGAACACCCATGCTTTCAGCACTCCCTTCAATTGGAATGGGACTGCCAACTTGCTCATCGACATCGTTACCGATATTGTCCCAGGCAACTACGCCCAGAATGCTTCGGTGCCTTATACTACAACTGGTTTTAACAGTTCTCTGCGATATCAGAGCGATAGCGCCGTGGCCATTGATGCCATTACCGGTACACTTTCCAGCAATCGCTCCAACATGCAGTTCAGCATGGAGGCTTTGGACATCACAGACCTGAACGCAATAAGCATTGTGGGACCAAGCACACCGAACGTGAATTCCATCGTAAATTATACCGTGTCTGTAAAAAACTACAGCCTCACCACCCAGACGAATTACACGGTCAAGCTTATGAGGACAGGTGGCATAGAGATTGCCAGTGTAGCCGGCACTCCCATCCTACCTCATCAGATTATTGCCTTCGCGTTGCCCTGGATCCCTGCTGTAGTAGGAGAAGCCGAGCTTTATGGCAGAGTTGTACTGGTTGGTGACGAAAACCCTGCCAACGATGAAACTGACAGGCTCACCGTCGTCGTAATGGAAGAAGGCTTGCTGGTTACCGAGATCGGTACCGGTACTGCCACCAATACCAATACTGGTGCCCCTGCTCCTTATGGCACCTACTATAAAGCTTTCCGCCAGCAGTTACTGTACACAGCTGACGACTTCTATGCCGCCGGAGCAATTCCCGGAATGATCTCTGCTCTTGCTTTCAACGTGCAGAGTCTGAGCACTTGCTCGCCTATGCCGAACTATACCATTCGCCTTAAACAAACGGATCAAACGGTCCTTAGCACCACTTTCGAGCTTGGCGACTATACCACAGTCTGGCAGGGAGCTTCATTCATGCCTGTTACTGGTTGGAATATCCATGGCTTTGGCGAACCTTTCTTATGGGATGGCACTTCAAATCTACTTGTTGATATTACGACAGATATGGTAACAAACTATACCTACAACGCTTTGGTTTATTATTCTAATACCGGTTATGCAAGCTCCTTGCGTTTTCAGAGTGACTCTGCTAATGGCAGCACAGGAACCACCGGCATCACTTCAAATAACCGCTCCAATATCCGCTTCTTCATGAGCGCTCCGAGCTCAGACCCGCAATTTGCAGTAAACCCTCCTTTCAAGAACTTTGGTGATGTGGTTTTGGGATATACCCCCAGCCAGGCCTTCAGAGTGATGAATGCTGGCGGAGGCACCCTTACTGTAAACAGCGTCACCATCAGCGGCAGCAACTACTTTAGTCTTACAGGTCTGCCCGCTCTGCCGGCGCAACTTACCCTTGGACAATATCTTCCTTTCAGCGTAGCCTATGCTCCCACTGCAGCAGGAGATCATACCGCTACGGTTACTATCACCGATAATCTGAGAGAAATCCATACCGTAGCACTCAGCGGAAACGGTGTGGATGCCACCATCCAAGAACTTAGCTACACTCAAGGCTTTGATGAAGTAGCCATTCCTGCACTTCCTCTGGGCTGGAGCCATATTTACGAGGCTGCTGTCACAAGCGGATACGTGAAAACTGTAACTACTTCTCCACAGAGCCCACCAAACTGCGTAGGTATATATAATCCTACTGATATCAATACTATTGCCATGTTGATTGCCCCTCCCCTGGGCAGTGCTATACCGACCAACAACGTGCGCGTTAAGCTCTGGGGTAAGGGCAACGGTTACTCTTTGAAGGTGGGTGTGATGACAAACCCCACTGATGCCAGCACCTTCACCGAAGTAGAAACCCTTACTTTCGCCACCTCGTGGGAACAGTATCAGGTTTCTCTGGCTGGTTACCTCGGCACTGGCAAATTCATAGCCTTCAAACATGCCAACAACTCCTACGGCCAGACCATCTACCTCGATACCGTCGAGTTTGAAATGATGGGTGCAAACGACCTTGCTGCTACCTCGATTTCTGGAAACGTCACTCCCAGTGTAGGTGCTGCTGCACAATATGCTGTGAGCGTATTTAACAACGGCACCGCCGCTCAAAGCAACTACAATGTGAAGCTCTACGATGGCAACGATGTGGAACTTGCCACAGCAGCAGGGACGGCCATAGCTGCTGGAAATACGCTGGATGTGGTCTTGAGCTGGACTCCCACTACTGAAGGCCCGATGAACATTTATGGAAAGGTGATCCTGACAGGAGATATCAATCCTGGGAACGATGCCAGCAGCCCGATGTTCGTCACTGTGCAGCCTGCCGGCGTGTTTTCTTTGACTATCGGCGATGGAAATCAAACTGCCCGCGTCCCGGCAGACTTCTACTGGAAAAGTTCGCTCTTTGAAACTATCTATACTGCAGAAGAGATGAATGGCTTTGTCGGAATGATTACAGGCGTCAAATTCTACAATCAATTCAGTTCGAACTTGACAAGCATGCCCATTAAAGTCTGGTTGGGCAGTACTTTGCAGACCGATCTCAGTGCAGGCTGGATACCCTCCACTCAATTGACCCAGGTCTTTGATGGTACGGTGGATTTCCCCTCGGGTGAAAACGTAATTAGCATCACCTTCCCGGAATACTATATGCATCTGGATGGAGGAAATCTTGTAATGATGGTACAGCGCCCCCTGGATAGCAGCTATTATAGTTCAAGTGACCTCTTCAAAACTCAGACTGTGGGTAGCAGCCGCTCACTTGAGATGCACAATGACAATACTGATTATGATCCTGCAAATCCCACGGGTGGCACCTTGAACGGTGTCTTCCCCAAAACCACCTTCACTGTGATTCCAGGCGGCGTAGGGCATATATCCGGTACTGTCTCTGCAGGCAGCTCGCCTTTGGAAGGAGTCTTGGTTAACTTGAACGGTGGTATGCAAAGCTTGTATACCGGCTCAGACGGCAGTTTCCTCTTCATCAATTTGTTGCCCAATACCTATAGCTTGAGCTTTAGTAAACACACCTATATCTCCCAAGAACTCCAGATAGAGCTGGAAGAAGACGAAACTGAGATTGTGCAGATCGATCTGCAGCCGATGTTAAGGGTAGATCTCAGCGGCAATATCATCGCCAGTGATAGCATGCAGGGGATTGAGCAGGCTACGATCCGGCTCATGGGATATGAAGATTATCAGGGCCAATCTCTGGCCGATGGTTCCTTTGTAATACCACAAATGGTAGCAGAACAGAGCTATACATATTCCATCACGCATCCTGCCTACACCAGCATTTATGGGCAGCTTGAGCTGGGCGAGGTGGATTATGCTCTGGGCACCATCATCATGAATGAAATGGCGTATGCCCCGCATTCTTTGGTGGCAGAAGAGCTTGCAGATCATAGTGCAGTAGCGCTTGTCTGGCAGGAGCCTGTCACCGAAGCCGTGGGACTTTTTCAAAGCTTTGAAGAACCGGAATTCCCTCCCCAAGACTGGACTCAAATAATTACAAATACAGCAGGGCCCTTTGCCAATGGTACGATGGCCACCTGGGCCAGATATGGACAGATCAACTCCGGCTCCACAGTGGTCACACCCGTGGATGGTGGGTTTCAAGCGGGATTGTGGTGGGCCTACGATCATCAGGATGAGTGGCTGATCAGCTCCTCATTTCTGTGTCCTTCCGATGCTTTGCTCAGCTTTGAAAGCTATGTATTTCTGGGCTCGACAGAGGGGGATAATTATAACGTCAAAATCTTTAGTGAAACAGCAGGCGTTTGGCAGACCTTGTGGAATGCCAGCACCCTGAGCGGTGGCTGGCATCCATACAGCGCGCCGGTCGTGATCGATCTGAGTTTCTATCAGGGTCAGCAGATCAAGCTGGCTTTTCATGCGGAAGACCCTCCCACAAATGATGGGCTGAGATATCAGTGGTTTATCGATAATATAGAAGTAGACACTGCTCTACGCCAAAGCTCCCGCAGTTTGCAAGGCTATAGCTTATGGCGCCTTAATCCCGGTTCAGAAGGGGACGTGTCCACCTGGACTGCAATCACCGAAAACCCCGTCAATGGCTTGGCATACTCTGATACTGCCTGGAATACCTTGCCGGCAGGGGATTATAAGTGGGCGGTGAAAGCAGAGTATAGCAATGAGGTGTTTTCCAGCGCCAGCTTCTCAGGCGTGATCAGCAAGCTGGGAGATAGTCCGTTTACTGTGCAAAACCTGAGCATAGAGGTTCAGGGAGATAACGTCGTACTCACTTGGGATGCTGTGCAAGAGGATATTGGTGGGAACCCAATTAGCGGAGTATATTACGAGGTGCATCTGCTAGAAACCCCGGATCTTGTTCCCAGCCCTTACACCGTGTTTGAAATCACAGAAGATACCAGCTTTACCATCGAAGATATCCTGCTGTACTTGGATAGCAGCTTCTTTTGTGTAAAGGCAGTGACCCCATAAGCCACTGCCTTTACAAATCCTATTAGTTGATTGCGGTCACCTTAAAGAATCTGATTGGTTCTGAGGTGGCCGCGCTATATTCAGGAGAATTCACCTCGCCTAAGAGGCTACCTTCGTCACAGGTAAAATCTACCGTATTGGCCCCGTAGATCTTGTATCCACCGATGAGCATAGGATTGCCGGTGAGGTCGGTCTGAACAGGATCCCAATTGAGGGTGAAAGCTCCATCCAGCACAGTGATACTCAGGTTCTGGACAGCGGCTGGTACAGCTCCCAATACGAAATTCACAGTTTGAGAAAGGTTGCTGGCATTTCCACTGAGGTCCACAGCTCTGATCGCAGCCCAATAGCTGCCATTGGCCAGGCCTGAAATAGCTGCGGTAGAGGTGCTGACAAAGCCCAAAGCGGGATCGTAAGCTACACTGTACAATGGGTCTGTGATCCCCACGTTTGAGTGTTGCGCCAGGTAAATCTCATAATGACTGAAGAAATCATCCTGACTGGGGTTCCAACTGAGATGGACAATGCCCATGCTATGATTGATGAATTGAAATCCTGTAATAGCCGAGGGAGGCGTGGTATCTGGAACTTGGCTGCAGATGCTGAGATCATCGATGATCCAGTGGTTATCTATACCGGATGAATTGATGGTGCTCACATAGTTCCAGCGTAATCTAACCGATGGGCGGTTGTCCAAAACAGCTAGTGTATAGCTCTTATAACCGGTAAAGGCGCTATTGTATGAATCTATCGTTATCCAAGAGAAGCCATTGAAAGAATACTGCAATTGGCTGGAACTGGTGCCGATGGGCATATAATCCATAAAGAAACGGAGTCTGGTATTGGAGTAGCCGCTTAAGTTATAGCTTGGCGTGATGAGCCGTTCATTGGCAGTATGACCAGGGGTGGTTGTAGTTATGGCCTGAAATCCACCGCCATCCGTAGTTACGACCTGCCAAGGGAAAGAAGTGGTTCCGGTATGGTTTAGGGTCCATCCCGCCGGTAGCTGAGCGCTAAGGTCAAAATCCTCATAGTGCCCATTCGCTTGCTGCACGATAGCCATAAAATCCTGCTCCACATAGCGCCCCATGGGGTCTGTGGCTCTGAGGCTGAGATCTAACCTGCCATAAAAGGAAGGATCGAAGCTGATTTTAAAGCCCTGGGCGGTATCTATACCCTGCGCATTGGGATTGTCTGCTAAAGAATAATTCAGGTAGGCAGGACTGTAAAAGTAAGTCTGAATATCGGGAATAAGGATGCTCTCAGCTTGTTGCAAGGTGATATCTGAGAGCGAGCCTTGCAGGATGGGCGCATCATACATGGATGGATTATTCGTGATGTAAATGGCCTTGCCATTGCTCAAAGGGGCGGCAGCGGTGGGATAGATGTTGTTGAAAGTATATTCCAGGCCGCGGGTGCCGGAATGGTCTTCGATGCCGATGCTGCAATAGTTTCCATGCCTCTCCGCTGATTGGGAATTGACGTTGTTGAAAGTATGATACTGGATTTTGATGGGGCCATCCCCCAGGCTGGTATAGTAATAGTTTTGATCGTAGAGGATTACCTGGAAGGTCTCTGGCGAACTGCCATTTTTGCCATTTACCAGATTGTGCCATTCGATGATGAAGCTACGGTTTTGACGGTCAAAATAGCTGTATATACCGCTGCCGGAATGGGTGGCCAGATCATCCCAAAAAGCTGCAATCATGGGGCTGGGGCCCATGGCGCCGGGCAGACGGAAGTTTCTGAATTCTGCATTTCCAGTTTCGCCCAAGGCGATGAAGCCATTGGAGCAAACCGTGATTTGGTCATATAGACGTCCATAAAATTGGAAGGCAAAGGGTAAATTCACCAGGGCCAGAGAATTAGCTCCCACCTGATCTCCTTCATCATTGCTGGCGTAGACATCGCTGATATTCAGAGCAGTACCCATACCGCCCAAAGGGGTAGCGATCTCAATCCACTCATACTGTGGTGCTTCCTGGTAAGATGTGTCCGTCCAATCATAGATCACATAACCATATGCGTCCGGGCCCAAAGGATCTTGCTCTGTGACGATGCCGAGCGTGATGCTAAAATCGATTGTTTGCTCGAAGCCCTGTGCGTTGTAAAGCCTGAGCTGCATGGGCATCACCATCCCTGGCAGGGCCTCTGGGCGACAGAGCACTTGGAAGGAGCCGGTTGCCACGGTGCTGTTTACATTCACGTTTCCGCAAGCTGCAAGATTTACAGACACTTCCAGCAGGTCGTTGAGAGAGATCAATTCTGCCCAGAGGTTTTGTGCTGCCACGGCTCCGCTATTTTTGACGGACACGGTAAATTGAGAGTTTTCACCGGGGTCCAGCACGCCGTTTCCATTGCCCGGAAGCTGCTGGCTGATATATCCCATTTGGGCGGATTCCACAGGAATGTATTCAGACACTTCAAAGCTTTGCGTATATCCATCTCCCAAAGTGAGATGAAGGCGTAACAGAGTGTCGTGGGGAGTATCAGGAGCTATTTCGATGACGATAGGGTTGGAGTTGTTTACGGGTATTCCCGGTACAAGAACAGGATAGATTACGGCTGGCTGAAGGATGTTTACCCAAGGGCTTTCTGTATAAAGCATTCCGGTGATGCGACTCATATTTGCGCTACCAGTATTGAGCAGACCAAAGTAGAGTTTCACCGTTTCCCCGGCAGTGATGATACCGTTATCATTGCCGTATTCGCTATCATCAATGACGATTTCAGCGGGAACCAAGGTAGCAATATGCTCGATCGGGATGGCATGGATCAAAGGCTTAAAGTCATGAGCACTGATGGTCAATTGCGCCGCTCCGGCAGTCATATTTGCCGGCAAGACCAAAATGCAATTGCCCTGAGCATCGGTATAGCCGCGAGACAGGATATCAAAGCCCTGAGACAAAACCACAGAGGCGCCCTTGATGCTATTGCCTTGGGCATCAGAAACAGCAACATCCAATAGAGATAGCCCTATGGGTATAGAGGGATCTGTTTCAATCTGGAAGCTGCCCGGAATGCCGGTAAAGACTTCCATGGTGGGGTCTCCAATCAGGTTGCACCAGTGCGTAAACTTGGCCACATTGTCTGGTGAAGATAAACCAAAGGTATCGTTCATATAAAGTTTGCCCCGCAAAAGCGCTTCACCCATGGTGCGCATCTCATGCACAAAAATCCCTTCAAAGATACCGCCGTGCAGGACGTTATTAAAGGTGGTGTGCGTGGTGGATGTACTCATTCCGATACCTGTTACCGCCCCTTTGGGAGCTACCAATGTGCCATAGCGGACAAATTGCTCCATTTCCGAGGTGCCGGAGAAATTGTTTGTGCCACAAGTGATGTTTATAGCATGCAAAAGTTTGTAGCTATTGTTAATGGCAGATTCAGCGGGTGGGTCATAATCGATCCAGCCCCGGAAACTGTAAAAGCCCACACCTTGAGTAATGGCAGTATTGATAGCAGTCTCATTGCCTGAAAAACCACTGGGGTAAATCTCGGTGAAAGTATAATCAGGATTTATTTCCAAAGCCATCTCTTTGATATATTTGCTGATGTACTTAGGGGAAATACCGGAGCCACCACTGCTGGATCCTACCAGCAGCATCCGGTTCAGCCAATCTGCAGTGGCGATATTGATATCCCTTTCATAGACGTAAATCTTATTAAACAGCACCAGCAATTGGCTAATGTTTTCTACAGATATACGACCGATAAATACATCACCCAAGATATCTCCGGTATTCATGTGGGTATATGGATAATCTGAAGCTCCACTGGAATAAGAATAAGCGGGAACACTAAAGCTACCACTGGTGTCACCAACTAAGATTACATAGTCAGGACGCGTTGCAGGGTTGTTGTAGCGACCCCTGATAAAGGTCTGGATGCTGGAAGTGGAAGAGCCGGCTTCGCTGGCGGCAGTGCTGAATACATCCACATCTGCGCCTTTCTGACGCTTCCAAAGTGCAAAGTTATCCAAGGCAGTATGGAAATTGTTATCTGTGGTATTACCATGAATGATCAAGTAACGGGGCGGAGTATTGGCGATCATGATCTCCCGATAGTCATCATAGTTTTGAATCGTGGCTTTATAGATTTTGTCAAAGCTTGGGGAGATATATTGCACTGGTCCTGGAAGTTCATTGACTGAAGGCTGAGTTGTAAAATTGACCTCAATCTCCATGTTTTGGCGAATGGTAAGCTGTTTGGTGCCAGCATTGTATATGAAGGGATTCACTTGCAGCGTGATGATCCTGAAATCCCTGAGGATCATGGGATCGCTATAAACAAGGTCATTCTCGGGATACAGCGCCCTGCTTTTGTAAAAATCTTCACTTTTACTGAAGCCGCGTGTGCTTTCTGCTATGCTATGATCCTGCATGGGATATGGATTGAACCCTTCCCATGTTTGCTCTTCTGTCCCTGTGATCTGAATGGACACTCCACCTGTCGCGGGAATGGCGAGAGTAGTGGTGAATATGGGCAAATCCGGCATTCCGGACAGTGGCGCGCTCTGCGCTCCAGGAAGCTCAATCTTGTGATAGAGCTCATTCTGTTGCGTAATCTGTGCAACATTGAAATCTGATAACTGAAAACTGAGAGTCAAGCCCGTAGCCCTGCGGGATTGAATCTGAAAATTAGAAGCAGTTTCTTTTTGTACATCAGTAAGGGCCAAGACTGGCACTATCAATAGTCCCAGTAAGAGGAGCGCGATTCTTTTCAAAGCATGTCCTTTAATTAGATGTTTACGAACCAGAGCTTTATGATCTGGAGCAGACATCGCCAATTTTTTATAACCAATGCAAAGAATGAGCTTCCTTTGTCAAGTGTTTTGATTATCTGGCATTCCCCCATTTTTTTCAGAACCTAATTTTGATCTGCACTCGATCACGTCTTTCCTGTATATTTGGCCTTCGTTTGTACTGGACAACCAGCGTAATGCAGATAGCGACAACCTCTGCTATTCTGTAGTAAACGAACTCCTTGGGCTTGTACCTGTCTGATTTGATGTACTGGATGATCTTTGGAAATCCGACTGCCAGGATATGGATATGATTTTTGCACTTGTAGATAAAAAAGAGAGCCAAAGCCATAAAGGCATTGAGGTTTTTCATGCCTTGATAGCTGGCTAAACGCATGCTTTCCCATCTCATACTCTGCTTCATTTGGCGATGTACTTCCTCAATAGACCAGCGTTTTTTATAAGTATCAACAGCTTTCGCAATGATCTCCCGCTCAGGCATATTGGGATCATCAAAGTCACACAAAAGGTAGAAGTCCTTGCCTTTTTGGGCACCTCTTTTATACTTACGAACCACAACAAGGCTGACTTCTACGCTGTTTGACTTCTTGCTGGGATGATCATCTGTCCGCACTGCGATTATGCGGGTTGCACAGTGGAAGGTTTCGCCAGCCTTAAAGCCGGCAAACCGATACTTAAAGTGCATATCCTCTACCGCTTCCTTAAAATTGTTTTCTACCAAACCTTCCTTAATGGCTCTGGTCCCCATGCCACGAATAACAAAAGATACGGCGTTATCTTTGAGAAAGCCGATCAGCTTACGATCATCATATCCCCGGTCAAAAACATATATACCCTTGTTAAGAAAGGCTATCTGTTGATCTATAATCTTATCCTGAAGCACCTGCTTTGCAGAATCCAATTCCATTTTGGGTGAGAACAGGATACTACTGGCAGGCAGCAAGTTGTAACCATCCTGCCGGGCAGTTAAAGCCACTATATTTAGCAGGAGATAACCATTGGTTTGTTCAGATTTGCTGCCATTATGAACTTTCTGCATACCCTCCATATTTTTGGCATAAGGCTTTTCAATATCGCTCTCATCCACAATAAACAAGGTGTCTTTCTTAACCTTTGGTTTGAGCATCTCCATGAGCTTGTGATCAATGTGTTCGGCAATACCTTCTCTGCGCAGATTGCGGTATAGCCGTTCGCTGGTCTTCTTTGTGCTGGTCTTATCCTGCAGTAGTTTAGCTATATTGTGAATGGAAGGGGACCCGGTTGCACAGATGCCGAATAAAGTATCTTTGTAGAATTTCTGCACTGGTCTTGAGCATCCCTCACTTACTTTTTTGCTGAAATCAGATAATTTTGCTTGCACAAAATCGCGGGTTGTATTTTGTTCGTTATACATGGTGACGTTCTCCTTATCTTATGTTGTAATGAGATCAATAATTGAGACGTCACCATTTCTGTAAAGTCTTTTCTTACAGTTTATTAAAATAGTTTTCTGTCAAGTTTGCCAAAAGCATAGGGGTAAAAACAGGCCTGTTAATAAGAGCTTATCCTCGCTGGCTAAAAATCTCTCGGAAAGTGCTATTTATGTCTGTATGAGCGTCTGGGACATCGTAAACCTTCATAATTTTCTGCCCCGATCAATTCTGTTCGCAGTGTCTTTTTTGAAAAGGTGGCTTTAGGGGAGCCATGAAAATCTGAGCACTAAGGGCTATTCACGCATTGCCTTTTTTGCTGCAAATAAGTCCCTGACACGGCTGTAATGGCAATCGCACACCGCCTTGAACCCTAATTCTGAGACAAATATGCTCAAACTGAAAAATGGAATACTTGGACATTCATAAAAGATAAGATCATAGCATTAAAGTGTATTATGGAGCTTGGAGATCAGTTTTTTGGGGGAATGCCTGTTTTGATTATAAAGCAGATGTTGTCCCTATTTGCAGATTTACTTGACAAAAGCTCCTCTTTCCCAGCAGATGTTTTTATGGATTCAAAAAAGAGCTATTTGATTGCCGATGGTCAGCATCCCTTGGTGTGCACAGACGCTGTGCGCGATGAGCTCATTCTGTACAATCTTGGGTTAAAAGAGGAGGCTCTGCTCTTTAGTGAATTTGAGCGCATTGCTGCCAAAAGGATAGACATAGACAGCAAATTGGATGCTCTGTCCGGGGGACAGAAAGTGGTGCTGATGGCACTGTTGGCGCTGTATTCACCTGCACCCAGGATAGAATTTGTGCATCTGACTCACTCTCTGGATGAAGACAAAGCCAGGCAGATTCTGGAGCTGATCAAACAGAGCCGCAAAGAGATTCTGCTGAGGGATCCCTCATGATCACACTGCCTGCGGGAAAGAGAGATATTTGGCCGGGATTTTCCCTTAGTTTAGAAAAGCCTCTGCGCTTTGAAGTGGGCAAAAGCTACTATCTCAAAGGTGCCAATGGCAGCGGGAAAAGCAGCTTTATCCACCAAATCCTGCTTCCGGAGCTGGAGGGTAGAACAGACCTCTATGTGCTGTGTTTGCAGCAGCAGATGCACTTGCAGCTATATGCACTCAGGGCTCAGGCGGCGATCTTCAAACCGGGTTTTGCCATCCGGAGTGAAGAGGATGTCTGGCGCTATCTGTGGCAGGATTTGGCCGCCAGGCAGGACGATCTGCCGGTTTATGTAATCGCCGACGAGGCCTACAATTTGGATATTCCCAAAGACATGCAGAGGCCCATCTGCCTGATATATAGCTCTCATCGCTATCAATTGGAAGAGGCGCAGATTGTGGAATTCGTCCAGAATAGCCCCCAGGAAACCGTGATTTATGGCTAAAGTAATCTTGGCTTCTCTGGTCTTCCTCTTGTATTGCATCGTTTTCGGCATTCTATGGCTGCATAATATCCCCCTGCAATTCATCGCTTTGGGGGTGACTTTGCTGCTTTCGCTTTTCATCCTGGGAATCCGCAAAGTTGGGCAGCAATTGCGTATTCTATTGCCGTTTGTGCTGATGCTGACTGTGGTTTACGCCATCTTTATCCTGCTTGGCATCAGCCCACAGGGCTCTGCGCCTTTGGCGTATTGGGTGCATTACGGGCTGCCGCGGGTGCTGCTTTTGCTGAGTTCGATCTTGGCGTTTCGCCTGTGTTTTGCCTGTGTCTCAGTGGATGATCTCATCCGTTCGGACCTGGGCATTCGCCGGACCAAGTATCTGATCTTGGGCAAGATTCTGTATAGCGTGGCTTTTCACTCTTACGCTCAGATCAAAATGTGGCAGGAGCTGAGCCCCGGTATGAGGCAAAAACCGAAGGGCTTTAAGCTGCGCTTTAAACGTGCCCTTGCCGCCACTTTAGGTTTGGTGCTTTTTACGCTCGCTGAAGCCGAAAGCAAGGGCGAGAAAATCGATAACCTCATTGAATACTGCCATAAGGAGCAATCATGAAATGGTATTTTACGGTCGGATTCACCATCTTGGTGATGGTTACCACCCTCCTGATCCGCATTCCCATTCCCGGGGGCGGATACTTTAATTTTGGCGATGTCGTCATCGTGTTTTGTGGACTTTATGCTGGCAAGAGGAGCGCTCTGATCGCCGGTGGCATCGGCTCTGCTTTGGCAGATCTGATCGGCTTTCCGCTCTTCGCTCCCATCACACTGGTAGCAAAAGGGCTCTTGGGACTCTTTGCCGGTATGGGTAAAGCTGCCGGTAGCTGGATGCAGAGTATTTGGCCTTTGATAGGTGCGCTGCTGATGGTCACAGTGTATTTTGCCGGCACCTGGATCATGCCCAGCTTTGGCAAGGCTGTCGCTCTGGCGGAACTTCCTGCCAATCTCTTGCAAGCAGGCTTTGGCTTTGTGGGCGGGAGATTGCTTTTTGCAGCTTATACCAAGATCGAGGAGCTGTCTTGAGCCGCCCAGAACTTCCAGCCCTGCAAGCAGCTTGCCCTTTATCCAAAACAACTTATACTATTATCAGATGCAAAATAAAATCAAGAGGTGGACAATATGGCGATACCTTTTAACATGAACCGTTTGAAAGAGACGGAATTGCTCTATCCCCAACGTTTTGCCACTATGCTACAGAAGGACTACGGTCTGATCTTTTTCAATGAAGGCAACAAAAGTTCCCCAGAAAGCAATCATGCTGTGATCAAAGATTATATCGGCATCGAAAGCAGCATCCGCGACATCGAATCTTTTTACAAAGCCAAGGGCATCCAACCTTGCCTCTTTTCTGCAATGGAAGGGGATGAACTCGATAAGATCGGCCCCACCCTGGAAAGCCATGATTTTCAGGTTCAAATCATGGAGGAGGAGTATCTCTTGCATGATCATGAAAGTAGCTTGCGTCCGGCGAGTGATCTGATCATTCAGCGCGTGAGACGCCTGGATATTGAGATGATGGAAACCATCGCCCTGGAATATGGCTCAGATTGGACCATCAAAGTGGTGGAGCGCCATCTGCAACATCCTTCCTATCATCTTTTGGCCGGATTTCATGATGGCGAATTGGCAGCCCTGGCCTCGGTGAGCACTTATGCAGGATACAGCAGGGTTTCAGATATATTTACCAGAGAGAAATTCCGCGGCAAAGGCTATGGCGGTGCGATGATCCACTTTCTGGTAGATTATCATCGCGGCTTGTCCGAAAACCATCTCTATCTCTTCTCAGAACATCCTGCCACCACCAAAATCGTGGAAAAGGGCGGTTTTAGCAAGTTACCCTTGGATTTCCAGGGTTGGGTGGCCACCAAAGAGGTCTGATAGAGGAGCCTTTAGTATAGTTTTACAAAGCCGCTGATCCGGATTCGGAGAGCAGGGGCTTGTTATCGGAATTATTAGATATTTAAACCTGCTCTTACTTTTTTAAGGCTCTCTTTCAAAGCGAGTGGGTAATGCAATCTACCTCAATATCCGTATTCTTGTAAGAATTCCAGCCCAAAGTAGCTGCAGGATTAGAGCATGAGTAGCTTGGTTGTTTTTCTGCGCAAGACAGCTTTATCAGCTTTGTTGCAGGAGGCATACAGTAGAGATACCGTGGAGATACCAGGAAATAATCCTCTTATCTCCAGGTCATCTTGAGCATATATTATGCGGCATGGGCTCTGCAAGAAATGACCTACCCACTCAGTTTGAAAGAGAGCCTTATATTCAAACTCAATTGCCTGCAATCCCTCTACCCAAGCCAGATTGATGTTATAAAACAAGTTAAGAGGCTTGTATTGTTCACAACTTTGGAATGAAATTTGCAATTCACTATATCTACACGGTAATATTGTCTCAATCGTGGCTGCTAGCTTCGAATAAGGAGGTTTATTATGAAGCAGATGTTCATTCTTGTTGCCCTTGTGCTAATGTTTTGCACTGTCTTCGGCATTACTTGGGAAGACACAGCCCAGCTTATTGGAATTCCCGCTGTCAGCTTCGCTGGTGAACCAGCTATGCAAGCTGTGGGAGATACCATCTACATCGCCTACCTATCCAGAATAGACGATAATTACTCTTCTTTGCACTTCACAAAATCCAGTGCGGAGGATACCTACACTACTTCAGTGATAGGCTCTACAGATTACTTCATCAGCTCGGATCCTGGAGCCCCCAGCCTGGTTCTGGATCTGCCCAATATCACCATCCTGGTAAAAGGTGAGGATTGCCTGTACCGATGTCTCTCGGAAAATTATGGCGTAAACTGGACTTGCCAGAGCTTGGATGGAGGCTTGATCGACAGCAATGACCCCTATCCTTTGATGTCAATCACAGATGAAGGCGTCAGGAATTTCACCGTGAAATCTCAGGCTACTGATGTTTGCATGCACTTTTTGAACGTTAACCAGTCCATGAATGAGACAAATGTTTATTATTATGGCCCTGATGTGGTGGACGGTCCGGTGTTGATAAATTCTGATCTGTACATCAAGCAAGCTGGTGGTGGAAGCAACGGCGGTTGGCCTACCTTCCTCGGACCGGTTACGATTGCCGGACAGGTGATCAGCACTCCCGCAACTTACCCCACTGCTCAGGTTTTTCAAGGTGGACTGATCCAAAATGCGGATTCGGAGTTATTCCGAACCAATAATGAGCTCTTCAAGCAGGATTATCGTGCTAATGCGCAGGTGATCGGTCAGGAGGGGGGAAATAACATAATTTTGATGGATGTAAATGGCATGAATGCCACCATCTGGCATGGTGCTATTTCCGAGCCCTACACAGTGAATACCGATGTCTATGATCCCTATCCCAGTGTAGGCGGTACTCCATTGTTCAGCAATAGCTTCACGGTGGTGGATACTGTATGGACCCCAATGGGGGGAATGCCAGTATCGGGTCAAAGTTTCTTTGTCAGAGGAACCCTCTGGATCAAAGGCACTTTTACCGGTCAGGTCAGCATTTATTGCGATTCCGATATTTACCTGATCGGAGATATCTTGCTGAGTGGCACACTGCCTCCAGCATCGCCCTATCCTGCTAACCTTACGGATAAGGTCAGCTTGATCAGTGAGAAGCAAATTATTATCAAATACGGCTACAAAAATCCGGCGGATTCTCTTAGGATCCATCCCAATATGGGAGCCGATAACGAATATCCTGATCCCTTGGGTGGTGGCATTTTCGTCTATGCAGATCTCATCGCATTGAATAAGGACGCCTCGAATCCGCGCTACGACGGCATGTTTACCTTTGAATACCAGCATCCGCACCCTTCCATCCCTGCCTTGAACATGGAAATCGGATCAGATACCCACTTTTTTGATTGGATAGACCTGCACCGCAGGCACTATCCTCAGACCATCGCCCATCCCTGGCCTCCTGCTATCGACTATCCCTGGTACAATCCTCTCTGGCCGGAAAAAGCGCCTTACCTGGAAAGAGGTACAGTGAATCATTGGGGAGCACTCTATCAAGAGCGCAGGGGCTACATGCACAGATCCCTGAATGATAATGAATACCCCAGCGGCTCGGGTGTCTGGGATATTGATCTGGATATGTGCGGAGGCCCTGTGACCACCACTGCGCTTAATGATCCCGTGCTGGGGAATATAGGCCTTCAAGCGAGAAATTACCCTGGAGCTTCCGGGAGCGGAGTGGGCTATAAAAAGGTGCATTCCAATGATCCCCGCAGCTTTGAGCGCATGGCCAGAAATGATGTCTGGGGCTTGGGCGCCCTGATCTCTGAATCTAATGGTTTTTCAGGCCCTGCATCTGTAGTCAAATGGCACAAACTCAATGAGCCGGTAATCCATAAGTCCATGGACCATATAGGCGAAGAATATCTCTATCATTTGAACAATACTTTGTTTACAAATGAGGAAGCCTATCCTCAAGATCTGGTGGCAGGTTTCAAGATCGTCCAGGCCAAGCTTCTGGCCAATGGCAATGTACTCACTCTGCAACAAGACATCGGAGACGCGCAACAGCCCTGCCGTCTGATGATTACAAACCTGGAGACAGGCAATGACACTTATCTTTATGGATCACCATACACGCAGGATTATATCTCCCTGCATCGCATTTTGGACGGATTCATTTTTGTGACTGCTGGTGACACGGAAAATACCGCCAGGCTAATACGTCTGGATGAAAATGGCAATATCCTTTCCATTGACGATACCCTGCCTCTTACTGCAGGCTTCGGGTCAGATTCCTTATTAGATTCCCGGATAGCGCTCAGCAATCCCGAGCCCGGCATCATACATGCCTGTCTCTGGGCCAAGAACTCTGCTTCGGGATCCTCTCTCTGGCACCTTCAGGGCAGCATAGGTACCATCTCTGTGGATGATCCTGCCATCGTGCCTGCAGCGCTGTCTATACGCTGCTTCCCCAATCCCTTTACTGACCAGATCTCACTCAAAGTGAAATCACCTGTGAGCCAAGCAGTAAAGATAAACATCTATAATATCAAAGGACAGAAGGTCAAGAGCTTGCAGCTAACTACGCAAAGCGGCTCTGGACAAATCACCTGGAATGGTAATGACGACAAAGGTCTGCCTGTGGCGCAAGGAATCTACTTCGCCAGGATCGCCGATGCCGAACACACAAAGATTACAAAAATACTCAAAATCAAGTAAGAGGTTTTAGCGTTTTAACGCTTTAACGTTTTATCGTTGGGGCGGACTCTGTTCCGCCCTGACTTGGTTTAGTTAGTTGAGAAGGTTGAGAGGGTTTAGAGGGTTGAGAGGCCAGCCTCAGCTTTGCTGGATTCGTTTGCGTCTTGTGTCGAACAAGGCTGCAGGCCTTGAAAAAAGATGAGGAGGCTTGAAGAAAGTGGAACAGGCTTGGAAAAAAGGTAGCACATCCCGTGCCCTTGCCTACCAGACTTCGGCAATCCAGCCAGTTGCGCTTTTTTTCTTAGGGCAGTGCATAGTTCTCTCACAAGCTCCAAAGCCGGCCTTGCCGAAGACCTTTATGCTGGCTGTTTTTGGTGAGGCTATATAGCCCTACAAGCTTGCATTGCCACAAAAGATACTGGGAATCTCAGTAGTTTTGCACATTTCAGGGATCCCCCCATTTTTTTCAAAGCTCAGAAATCCAAGCATAATTGCAGATCCTCCTTGCGTTTTCGTGCTGGATTCTCTTTTCTTTTTCTCAGAAGTCTCCTCGGATCAATGCTGCT
>Ga0265295_1002492_pt1 | contig 29010 bp, 19 predicted proteins | sample Munlansysbiofilm_FD_192503 | JGI IMG/M metagenome (GOLD analysis project Ga0265295, IMG submission 192503) | Leachate microbial communities from a municipal landfill in Southern Ontario, Canada - Methane capture system biofilm | ecosystem: Engineered > Solid waste > Landfill > Unclassified ... | reverse complement strand
GAATTGATATGAAATTGAATTGATATGAAATTGAATTGATATGAAATTGAATTGATATGAAATTGAATTGATATGAAATTGAATTGATATGAAATTGAATTGATATGAAATTGAATTGATATGAAATTGAAATTACATAGAGTTCCGGACAGTAATAAAAACGCGGTGGTGTCGTGGAGAAATCTTTTACTCATATTGAAGCCGGCAGGGCACGAATGGTCGATATAAGCGAAAAAAACGATGTTTCAAGACTGGCAAGGGCTGCCGGAGAAATCGTGCTTTCTGCAGAGACGCTGGAGAAAATACGGACAGGAACCGTTGAAAAAGGAAATGTTTTTGCAACTGCCAGGGTTGCAGCTGTCCTTGCAGTTAAAAAGACCCCCGAAACAATCCCAATGTGCCACCAGATCCCCATAACAGGGATAGATGTAGACTTTGAGATAGGGGAAGAAGCGGTTTCTGCTGTGGTCGAGGTCAGGACTGTCGGGAAGACGGGAGTTGAAATGGAGGCTCTGACAGGTGTCTCTTCTGCTCTGCTAACAGTCTGGGATATGGTAAAATCTGCGGAAAAAGACGAAATCGGCAACTATCCTCACACACTTATAAGAAATATCAGGGTGCTTGAGAAGCTAAAGGGTAAAGCTTGAAAAGATAAAAATGGCATTGAAAAGCTAGAGCCTGAAAAGCAGGGTCCATAAAAATAAGTTTTTTAAAGGATGGAATATATCAAGACGGCAACTGAGGTATATATCTTGAAGATCATAGGTGGACCAGCATCACAGTTACTTGCCAGCCGCACAGCCAGAGCTCTGGGGACAGAGCCTGTTCTCTGCGAGTTTAACCGCTTCCCTGACGGGGAACTTTATCTTAGGATAGCAGAGGAAATAGAAAACGAAAAAGTTACCCTCATCCAGAGCACGCCCACTGACTCTGATTTTGTCGCCCTGCTTCAGCTTATCGATGCCTGTGAAGGGGCAGCCGAAATAAATGTTGTGATCCCTTACATGGGCTATGCCAGGCAGGACAAGAAATTCAAGTCAGGAGAACCCGTAAGTGCCCGTGCAATTGCCCGCTGTATCAATGCTGACAGGGTTTTTACAATAAATATCCATGAAAAGAGCGTGCTTGAACACTTCCCTTGCCCCGCAGAAAATCTTGACGCAGCAGCCCTTATCGGCTCATATGTTGCAGGTTTCGGCCTTGAGCGCCCCATGCTGGTCGCTCCCGATGAAGGAGCACGGGGGCTTGTGAAGAATGTGGCTTCAGGACACGGTTTTGACCATGACCACCTTCAGAAGACAAGGCTCAGCGGAGATACAGTTGTAATCAAAACAAAGAACCTTGATGTAACAGGCAGGCACGTTGTCCTTGTGGACGATATGATTGCAACCGGAGGGACAATGGCTGAGTCGATACGGATGCTTAAATCCCAGGGAGCAATTGATGTCCACCTTGCCTGTGTACACCCTGTCCTTACAAGAAATGCAGCTTTAAGGCTCTTCCATGCAGGTGTAAAAGACATAATAGGAACCGACACGCTTGAAAAAGCCGAAAGCAAACTGAGTGTTGCCCCTCTTATTGCAGAAGCCCTTTCCGGGTACTAAACTCTGAGTCAAAAGCTATATCTATGAATCAAAAAAACGTTACTTTATTTAAACGTTTTTTGATCCAACGAAACACAGGTGCTTCCCGCCTGGGAAGTACATATCTAAATATCTAATTCAATTTTCAATCTGGACACCAGATCACAGTAGTATGTAGCTGCAATCCCGTAATACTCTGTCAGGATCCTGTAAAGTTCCCGGAGATATTTTTTCTTTTTCTCGCTGTTCCGCATTGCTAAAGTGCTTTCTATTTGATAGATTAAACACCCTTTGTTATTTCATCTGCAATTAATTCCGCCTGCTTAAGTACTGTTTCTGTAGCAAGTGCTTGCATATCAGGTGGATAACCATATTGCCTTAATGTCCTTTTTACAATTACTTTTAATTTGGCCCTGACACTTTCTTTAATTGTCCAGTCAATGGATGCGTTTTGTTTTACCTTTTCAAATAAAACAACGGCTAATTCCCGTAATTTCTCTTTTTGCATTACTTCCCTGGCACTTTCATTATCTGCAATTGCCGTGTAAAAAGCATATTCAAATTCAGACAAGCCCATTTCCTGAGGCTCTTTGTCCATCCGTTTAATTTCTTTACTGAGTTTAATTAATTCCTCAATGACCTCAGCCGCAGTTAATACCTTATTATGATATCTCGTGATAGAATTTTCCAGCATTTCCATTAATGATCTACTCTGAATAAGGTTCTTCTTTATGCGAGCTCTTATTTCATCATTGAGCAACTTTTTAAGAACCTCCAGAGCCAGATTTTTGTGTTCCATATTCCTGACTTCTAAAAGGAAATCCTCTGATAATATGGAAATATCCGGTTTTTTAATTCCGGCTGCATCAAATACATCTATCACCTGTTCGGTAACAAGGGCCTTATCAATAACCTGCCTGATCGCAGTTTCAATATCCTCGTCTGTTTTACCTGTTCCGGTACCGTCAAATTTAACAAGTCTGGCTTTTACTGCCTGATAGAACGAGATTTCGTCCTTTACATCCATTGCCTGTTCGTGCGGGATAGCAAGGGAAAATGCCTTTGATAAAGCAGTTACTTCATCAATGTACCTTTTTTTGCCATTTTCAAGACCCAGAATATGTTCTTCTGCTTCAAGTATGATTGAAAGCTTTCTGGATGTATCCGCTTCAAAGTAATCATCAAAGGTAAATCCGTGAAACATCTGGGATACGATCTCCAGTTTTTCAAGCATTAACTGAACTGCTTTTTCCTGAAGTACAGCAGGATCGCCCTTCCCTCCGCTGTCTGAATAGAAGGATAAGGCTTCTTTTAAGTCGGAAGCTATTCCCAGATAATCAACAATCAGGCTGCCGGGCTTGTCTTTATAGACGCGGTTTACCCGTGCGATCGCCTGCATGAGGGTATGACCTTTCATTGGCTTATCGATGTACATCGTGTGAAGACACGGAACATCAAAACCTGTAAGCCACATATCCCGGACAATTACCAGTTTCAGTTCGTCTTCCGGGTTTTTCATTCGCTCTGCTAAAATTCTTCTTTGATCTTTTGTAGTATGATGTTTCGATATTTTGGGACCCTCGGAGGACGCTGAGGTCATAACAACCTTGATAGCACCTTTTCGAAGGTCATCACTGTGCCATTCCGGTTTTATCTTAATAACTTCATCGTACAGGTCGGCAGCTATCCTTCGTGACATTGCAACGATCATTCCTTTGCCTTCGAACACCTCCTGTCGTTGTTCGAAATGGGTTACAATATCCTTTGCGATCTGTTTTATCCGGGCTTCACTGCCTATCAAGGCTTCCAGTTGAGTCCATTTCGCTTTGATTTTCTGGGTTTCTGCAAGGTCTTCTTTATCCAGCTCTTCATCGAGCTCTGCGACAAGTTTTTTTCCTTCATTGCTGAGAGTGACTTTTGCCAGCCTGCTCTCATAATATATCTTTACTGTGGCGCCGTCCTCGACAGATTGTGATATATCATAGATGTCAACATAATTGCCAAAAACAACAGGCGTATTCACGTCTGTTTTTTCTATCGGAGTACCGGTAAAACCAAGGAAGGTGGCATTGGGCAGGGCGTCGCGTGTGTATTTCGCAAAACCATACACGATTTTTTTGCCGATTACATTTCCTTGCTCATCTTTGACATCAACATTTTTTGCCTTGAAGCCGTATTGTGTCCGGTGTGCTTCGTCAGCTATGACAATGATGTTTTTCCGGTCTGAAAGTTTCGGGTAAACGTTGCCTTCTTCGGGCTGGAACTTCTGGATGGTGGTAAATACGATTCCACCTGATGCGACGTTTAAGAGTTGTTTCAAATGGTCCCTGTTCTCTGCCTGCACAGGTTCCTGCCTCAGGAGTTGCTTTGAAGCGGCAAAGGTGTCAAAAAGCTGGTCGTCGAGATCGTTCCTGTCAGTTATCACCACCAGGGTGGGATTGTCCATTGCCAGCACGATTTTTCCTGTATAGAATACCATGGTAAGGGATTTGCCACTTCCCTGCGTATGCCAGATGACACCTCCTTTCCGGTCTCCTACTGGCTGTTTTTTCACTCCGGGAAGGCCATAATTTTCAGGACTTTCATAATGTATACCTAAAGTATCCCAATCCCAGTTTTCCTTTGCAGCATAACCCGATGCTCTGAGTGTCGATTCCACCGCCCGATTAACTGCATAGTACTGATGATATGAAGCGAGCTTCTTTACGGTTTGAATAGTAATGATACCTGTTGCCGAGTCTTCTTTTTTTGATTTTTCAAATACGATGAAGTGCCGGAGAATATCCAGGAGGGTGGTTTTTTCAAGCATCCCTTTAATGAGTGTTTCGAGTTGTCCAATGAGTGGTGAGGCTTCACCTCTGCCATCCGAGCTTTTCCATGCCATAAACCGTGTGAATCCGGCGGAAAGGGAACCTGACCTGGCTTCCAGGCCATCGGAGATGACCATGAAACCATTGTATGCAAACAAAGACGGGATGGTTTGTTTATAGGTCTGAAACTGCCTGAATGCGGATCTTACGGTTGCGTTCTCATCGGCAGGGTTCTTGAGCTCGATAACCACAAGCGGCAGACCGTTTACAAAAAGAATGATATCAGGACGTTTGTTCTTATCGTTCTCGACAACAGTGAATTGATTGGCAACAAGGAAATCATTATTTTCAGGATCTTTAAAATCAACCAGCCAGACCAGATCTCCCCTGTCTGCCCCGTCTTTCCGGTAGCTTACGTTTATACCCTCCGTAAGCATCTTGTGAAACGCCTCGTTGTTGGAGATCAGTTCAGGAGAGTTCAGGCGCCGAACCTGCCTGATAGCGTCTTCCCTTGCATCTGCCGGAATGTCGGGATTGATCCTGCCAATTGCTTTTCGCAGGCGTTCTAACAATAACACATCCTCGAACCTGTCCCGTTCAGGAGTGTCGCTATCCGGAGCAATGTCCGGGGCGTAGATATACTGGTAACCCTGACGTTCAAGGAGTTCGATGGCGAATTTTTCTATTTCGGACTCGGTGATTTTAGTTGTAGTCATCCGTGCTCTCCCTGATGCGCCGTACCTCTTTATCAAAGTCGGAGATGTAATTCCTGTCCTGTATTACGCGGTATTCTTCGTATTCCTGTTCGGCTTTCAGTTTTGCTTCAAGTGCGCTGACCCTGCCTTTATCCTTTAGTATCGGATAGCTGGATAGTTCCAAAAAGTTATGGAGAAATTCACTCCAGTCCTGCATTTTCATCAGGATATGGCGTTGCGCCCTGTTTTCTGCAAGGTCGAGATAGGCAGAGACAAGCCGGTTCAGTTCCCGGATATGGGCTTCTCCCAGGTAGTTCTTGGCGACTGAAACATCCGATTTCATTATTTTTCCGTCAGGTGCATGTTTCCAGTTTGTCAGTCCCATGTGCAATTTTGTTGCATCTACGGAATCATAAATGATCTCTGCTGCTGTTTTTCCGGTGATCGCCCAGTGGAGCTTGTTCTGGACCGTGGCAAAGAATTCCTTTGTTTGAGGTGCATTTTTGTCATAATCCGCAGAGAGGGCGTAGATGTCAGTGATCTTCTGGTAGAACCGCCGCTCGCTTGCACGGATTTCCCTGATCCGCTCAAGGAGTTCTTCGAAATAGTCTTTTCCGAAAACCTGTTTCCCCTGCTTGAGCCGTTCATCGTCCAGTACAAACCCTTTGATGATGTATTCCTTCAGTGTCCGGGTTGCCCAGATGCGGAACTGGGTTGCCTGGACACTGTTGACGCGATACCCGACCGAAATGATCGCATCAAGGTTGTAAAATTCCAGGTCTCTTTCCACCTGCCTCGATCCTTCCACCTGAACTGTTCGGAAATTCCGAACAGTTGAATCCATCTGTAATTCTCCTTCCGCATATATTTTTTTAATATGCTCGCTAATGGTTGCTTTTGATTTCCCGAACAGCTCCCCGATTGATCTCTGGGTCAGCCAGATAGTTTCATCCTGTAATATGACTTCCACCTTTACGTTCCCGTCATTTGAAGTGTAAAGGATGAAATCTGACTGGTTGCTGGAAAGGTGGTTTCTATTCATGGGCCTTTAGCTCCGCATGGTTAGCTGCTGGTGTGGTATTGAAAAATTGATTTCCTGAGAAGTTCTGTAGCGAGTTTTTACCCGGTATTCTTCCTGTTGAACCATTTCCAAAATGGAAATAGTTGACTCTTTCTCCAGTTCCCCAGTTTCATAGATGTTTGCCAGATGCTTGCTGATGGCAGGCACCTTCACCCCGAACAACCCAGCCATAGCCTTCTGGGTGAGCCAGACAGTTTCATCCTTCAGTACAACATCAACCCTTACTTTCCCATCATTTGAAGTGTAGAGAATGAAATCTGACTGGTTGCTGGAAAGGTTGTTCTCATTCATGGTCATGTTTAAACATTATTCTTAGCAAGTGCTTCATATTCTTCTTGTGTCAATTCTGATTTCAAAAAATCATCATCTAACAGTTTAATAAAGAAATTACAATGATTATTTGTTTTTAATTTAAATTTAGTCTTGTCTTCACTTGTTTCAATATTATCTTTTAATTTAGGATTATTTGAAACAAATGAAATTAACTGTTCTTTAGGAATTTTCTTTTTAATAACAAGTGATGAAGCCATTACTTTTATGAACTTTCGGGCACGTGAAGGATTATTTTCAAGGTATGAAAATAACTTCGCTTCATTCTCAATTATTTTAATTTTTATGATCTCTTCAAAGTAACTTTTAGCTCTCTCTGTTATTACATCGTTAAATTGGTAAAATTTCTCCAGTATTTCGTGTTTTTTGATATAATATTCGTTGTTGTATCTTAAAATATCAAATTTGCCCGTAATTTGAATTAGTTTCCCATCAAACATTTCTAAACGGTGATCTGATGGGAACAAGTTTATTGATTTACCTGGCTTAATTAAGTTTACAGGGTAAAATTTAGTATACAAGAATATGCCATGATTAGAATTACTGATTTTAGCAATAATTCCATCGATATTTTCTAATGTGTCATTGGAGATGCTGAATGTTTTTATTTCTTCATCCTCAACAACTTGCTTCATACTCAAAAAAGGTTCTCTATCTTTGTCAAAATCATATTTGTAAATAACATTTTTTCTTTCATCCATCTCTGAAAGTTTCAATAATTCCAAATTTTCTTTATTAATAATTTCTTCACTAATTTTATTTTTATATAATGTTAAAATGCGTGGTAACACATTGTTGTTAATATCAGCAAGTCTCACCTCACCATTTTTAAGCTTGAAATAAACAACAATTGATATAGTACCTCTCAAAATATGGTTCAAGTTTTCAATCAATGTGTTCATATTTCCTTCCAAAATATATATTGTCACTTAAAAATAATAATTGAACTTCATCATTTAATGATATATTTGTTTTAGTGATCACGATTATATTTTTATAAGTTTCAGTCTCTAGTTCCTTTTTTCTACTGCCTGTCATTTCATAAATATGATAACCCAGTAGTGCAAGAGTAGGATTTGCATAAAATAAATTCGTCTGTATATAAATTGCACATATGATAACCAATAGCAAGAACAGTAACAGAAGATATCTTATATTACTAATGTCAAAACTTAATAATGGTATTATATAAGTTGTGAGGAATAGGATATGTTCATAATTTACATTCTTAATTTCTTGTACTTCTATTTGTAATGGCGCTGTCCCTTTAAATTTATAATCGAAATAGAAACAGTATATAATACCAAAAATAAGGAACACAAAACTAATGATCGGAATAATATTTCTTTTTAGTAGTTCCTCAAAACCAATAAAAATATAATTTTTACTAAAAGTAATTGGAACATCAATTGTTAGTACTATTAACAGGAAAAATAGAAGCCACAACGAAGTTACGTATAATCCTACTTTATCCAAAATATGAATACTTTCGGTGTGTTTACTCATCCCTCCACCCTCACTTCCCCACTCATCAATTTAGGCAGCAGCGTATCTCTCATAACCTCAAGTAATTTTATTTGAATGCAATTCTCAATTACTTTATCATTAAGCGGCTTTGCATGGATTTCAAACTTTTCTATTATGTCTTCAGGAGGAATTGCAATTCCCATTTGCAGGAAGTCTGTTTTACTAATCGAACCAAATACAGTCCCTTCATCATTGAACTTTTTAATTTCATCCATCAATGAACGTAACTTAAAATATGTATATGTGTAAAAATCATTGTTAGCTTTATAGCGAAAAGCAGAAACTCCACGCCCAATACAACACTCTACTTTTGCCATGTTTTGTGCCCCCACAGGAGCTCTAACACTTATCAAAGTATCATGCGGATATGCTAATCGTGTAGGTTCGGTAGTATAAACTCTCTCTTCTGGAAATCTGAAACCAAAATCAGCATTTCCTTGAAACATTGGCTTCCCAACACCTTCTTGATTGTAAGAAGTGCCCGGAGGGGATTGACCCATAGTGAAATCAAATTCATCAGGAAGAAAACCTTCCTCCCAATCCTCATCCGCCTCCTCCACAAACCACTGCCTGAACAGCGTTTCTGCCATAGCTTCAAGGGTCTTGTTCTGGCGGTGGAGCAGGTCTATCTTGTCGTCGAGGCTGGAAAGAACGGAGGCGATAGCGCATTGTTCGGTGATAGGGGGAAGAATAATATCAAGATTGGTAATTAACCCAACATTTAGATTTTGTTGAGCAGCACCACAACTCAGATTTACCAATTCATCGTATCTATGACATAAATTATAATATACGAAGTTATAGTCTGCTTTTTCGCTATCGGGCGTAATATTGCAACACGCCTGATTTGTAGTTAAGGGAATTTTATTTATAGCTATTTTTCCAGCAGTTGCACCATACATGGCAACAATAATAGAATTTTCTTTAACCCATTTTGCAGAGGAGTTGTTTAACCCACCTTCTGTAATTTTTATGTCCGTATCGCGAATTCTATTGAAGTGAATTTCTTTTGTGTTGAGCCAAGGGATAATTCCTCCATAATATTCTTGATGCTTTGTTGATGGTGTACCACCGGATTTTATTTCTGACGCTATTTCCCTCAGCTTACATTCCTTCCATTCCCCCGTCACTTCATCCCCTCCAGCCTTGTGAGTATCTCAATTGCTCCTATATCCATTTTTGAGAAGGCGAACCATTTCTTATCGAGGTATTTCAGGGAAGCGCCGAAATGGTAGACTGTTATCAGATCGCATCCACTCATGCCGGCTTCACCTTTTTCAGATTCTCGGCGATCCGCAGGTTCAGTCTCTCTTCCTCTTTCAACTGCTCCTCGAACTCGGCTTTCAGCGCGGAGAAGCGCTCATTGAAATCAAAATTATCTTCATCGTCCGGCAATCCTACATAGCGCCCCGGAGTCAGTACATAGCCCAGTTCACGTACCCGTTCAATTGGAGCGGAATTGCAGAATCCTTTCACATCTTCGTAATTCCCTTCCGGATTGCGCCATTTATGGTAGGTGCCCGCAATCTGCTGTATATCCTCAGGTGAAAATTCACGGGTTCTGCGGTTTATCAGGTGTCCCATGTTCCGTGCATCGATGAACAGAATCTCATCAGTCCTGTTTCTGTGCTTACCGTTGGCTTTATTCCTGCTCAGGAACCAGAGGCTTGCCGGGATCTGGGTATTCAGGAACAGTTTTGGCGGAAGGTTCACTATGCAGTCTACCAGGCGTGCCTCTACGAGCTCTTTTCTGATGTCCCCCTCACCCGATGATTTGGATGTCAGAGAACCCTTAGCCAGAACAAAACCGGCCTGACCGCTCGGACCTAAATGATAAAGGAAATGCTGTATCCAGGCATAATTAGCGTTTCCGGCTGGAGGAACACCATACTTCCACCTGCCGTCCTTGCGTAACAGGTCGCCACTCCAGTCGCTGTCATTGAACGGCGGATTGGCTATGACATAATCCGCTTTCAGGTCTTTATGGACATCATTGAGGAAAGAGCCTTCATTGTTCCATTTAACCTGGGAACTGTCAATGCTTCTGATGGCGAGATTCATCTTTGCCAACCGCCACGTTGTCTGATTGCTCTCCTGCCCGTAGATCGATATATCGTTTATTTTTCCCTGATGGTCAGCAACAAACTTCTCTGACTGCACAAACATGCCACCGGAACCGCAGCATGGGTCAAAGACCCGGCCATTGTAGGGCTCCAGCATCTCTACCAGTAACTCAACAACGCTTCTCGGAGTGTAGAACTGTCCACCCTTTTTTCCTTCTGCCAGAGCAAATTCACCAAGGAAATATTCGAAGACATGACCGAGAACATCAGCACTTCTGCTTTTGGCATCTCCAAGAGCAACATTGCTCACCAGATCAATCAGACCGCCAAGATTTGTAGGGTCAAGATTGCCCCGTGCAAATACCTTTGGTAAAACCCCTCTAAGCAGAGGATTCTCTTTTTCGATGGCATCCATTGCATTATCAACAGATTTACCGATATCCGGTTTTTTGGCTTCTGATTGCAGATATGGCCAGCGGGAAATTGCAGGGACAAAAAAGACATTCTCCGCTTTGTATTCATCCCTGTCTTCAGGGTCTGCACCGGCGTACTCCCCTTCCCCCTGTTGCAATTTTTCATATAATTCCTCAAAGGCATCTGAGATGTATCTTAGAAAAATCAAGCCCAAAACTATGTGCTTATACTCAGCAGCATCAATATTTTTTCGGAGTTTGTCTGCCGCTTTCCACAATTGCTTTTCAAAATCACTCATAATTAATGCCTTCCATTATTCAAATTGTTAATCAGCTTAATGAACCAGTACAAAAGCCGTTTCATGCAGTTTTGATGTTTTCGTAGTCACAGAGATAGTTGGAACTTAAAAATTCTTATTTTTCAGAAGTTCAAACTTACTGTATTCAACTCCTGATCATGGTGCTTTAGTCAAAGCGCACCTTACCTGGAATTTTAAATAAACTTAATAAGAGGTCTTATGGGATGGGATATCGATATAGATATAAAACGTTTACTAAAATTTATTCAATAGAATATAGTAATTTTGGTTTAAAATGGATTATTAATTTTACCCAACCTGTATGGAATATTGAAAAACATTCTCTTTTTTTGCGGCATGGAAGTTTATAGCCGCAGTACGATAGGCTGTTCTTTGTATTTGTCCTTTTATTTGCCTGGAAGAGAACACACTGAGAGTCAGGGCATAAGCGTAGAACTTGCTGCACCTTCCTTTTCCGCTTTCGCGACTTTCCCTGAAAATCTATGCCTTAAAGGCCTCCAAATTCGTCCACTTTCCGGGCTCTAACTGTTTTGCTTCACTTCATCACCGTTAACTATTTTTTATATTCTGCATATTCTTATTATCATGACCCTTCCAGAATTTTGTCCACTTGATGAATCCCAGACATGCAAAGGGCGGGAATGCCACCTCTTCTGCCTGGAATGGAGAACAAGGGAACCTACCTGTCTTATAGGTTATAATACAACAAGTAAGGTCAGGTCTAACAAAGCTGATCGTAATAAAGATACATATGCCGCAGATACTTTCCGCAAATTGGGAAGCCAGCCCCAGCCAAGATGGAAGAACGTTTCTGAAAAAGGGGACTGGACACCTACCAGAATGGCAGAAAGACCCCCGGAGAGGCCGGCTGAGAGAAGAGAAGACAAATTTTCTCATGTTGCGGATAAAGATTCAAATAAATTATTCTTTGGATGCAGGGAAGAAACCAGATGTGTAAAACCCGAAAAGAGCCCTGAAGAAATCCAGGCTGAAAGGTTACAGAAGCAGGCTGCAGGTGAGGCTGAAAAAGCTTCCCGGAGGCTGGAAGCCAGGCTGAAAAAAGAGCCCCTTGACGAAAGCCCGATTATATACGCAGACCCGAAGCAGAAGGCTCAGGAAAAACAAACAGCCCAGGAAAAACCAGGGATTCCGGAAAAAACAAGGGTTCAGGAGAAACCAAGGGTTCAGGAGAAAATAATCTCCAGAGATAAACACGCAACAATCTTTGCACCCTGTGACGGGGAAGAAAAGAAAGATATTTATCCTTCCGGCAGGGAAGAGGAATCCAGAAAAATGGCGGAAAGTAGAGATAAACGTAAAAAATTTGATGAAGTAATGGATATAGACCTTCCTGACAATTCCAAAGAGGAATTCTGGAGTTAAAGAATCCCTCATCTATGGAAAGTATCCTGATTTACTCAAATTAACCTGAACGGCAGCAGGCTGAAGTTTCAGAAATCATTTAGAGCTAAAAGAAAAATTCTTTTCGCTTTCTGAGCTTCAGGCAAGCCTGCACAGCCTCCTTAACGACACCGGAATTTAAGGCCTGATTCCGGTTGTATCTCTTTCCGGGATTTTGCTTCTTAAAGCATGGTCTGAAAGTAAGGGTCAAAAATTTATATAGAAAGAAAAAGATAAAAGTCTACAGGAAAAAAAACCCTGCATATTGGAAAGTTCGTTTTCCGTTCATGTTATTCAACTTTATTTTCTATGTTAAAACCAGAAAAGGGACTCACTGATTGAGAATGGACCGCCAGACATACCAGAAATTATATAGTTCGCTGCATAACTTTAGAGACGTTTTCCGCCTCTCAGAGGAAGATACCATGCCTCCTGGCATGCTTGCTACCATTCTTAATCAAAAAATAGTGAAAATGACGAGGTTCAAGCACAGAAAAGTCTATTCCAGAGAAAAGGAACTATTTTTGCGGTGGAAGCAGGGAAGGTCCATTCTTGAACTTGCAGAACACACATTTTTTCCTCCAACCCTCATGGCTTCCTTAATCCTTAAAAACTGTGACCTGTCCCGAAAAAATATAAACTGGCTGTTCAAGCACCTGGACTGCATTGAAAACCGCCGCCTGAGAAGAGAAGTCAGAAAAGCTCTTGAAGCAGACTATTTCTTCTCTCCGCGTGCCCATGAGATGCAGTGCAAAAAGGGCGAAATGGGAGAAGAAATTATCCGCAAATGGCTTGATGACAGGGAAATTTCTTACTGCACCGAAGCTGAAATAAGGGCTCAGGGAGACGGGAAGACCCCGGATTTTGTCCTTTCCGACCCTATTCCCATAGAGGACCACATGGTCAGGTGGATTGAAAGCAAAGCCCTTTTTGGGGACGATTTCGAACACAAGCATTACGCAAAGAAACAGTTCAGGGAATACGCCGACATTTTCGGGGAAGGCATGGTAGTTTACTGGTATGGTTACCTCGAAGACCTCAGTTCCGAAGACGAAGGCTACCTGATAAAAGACCACAGCTTTTTTGGGGAATATAAAGAGCAGACGGATGAACTGTTTAACTACCTGGTTTACTGGGAATCCCCGGTAAAATAAGCCGGGTTACAGGCCAGAATGAAATAGACCGGTAAATGAACTGAATAAACCGGGAAATATCTGGCTTTAATTTCAACTTTAAAATTTCAACTTTAAAATTTCAACTTTAAAATTTCAACTTTAAACTTAGATACGCAATCACCAATAGAAATCCTTGCTGAAACAGATCCAGTTTTACATAACAGGTTCTAATTTTACCTGAAATTCTCTAATTATACCTGATATGTTCTAATTTTACCTGACATGTTCTAATTTTACCTGACATGTTCTAATTTTACCTGTCATGTTTCAGTTCATTTCCCTTTTGAGTCTTCCAGTACTATTTTTATCGCCACATTATCAGAGGCGTCAGGACCTTATTATATTAACGCAAAAAATATAATTATCCGAGATATAACTGGAGATACCGGGGGTCAAATATGTTAAAAATAGGATACAAAATTGGAGCTGAGCAGTTTTTACCGTCAGAGATGCTTGAGCAGGCGATTGTAGCCGAGAAAAACGGGTTTGAAAGCATAGATGTGAGTGACCATTTCCATCCCTGGAGCGAAGAAGGACAGGCATGTTTTTCCTGGAGCTGGCTTGGAGCCGCAGCTGCAAGGACAGAGACCATTGAACTGGGACCCGGAGTTACATGCCCTATTCTGCGCTATAACCCGGCAATTATTGCCCAGGCAGCAGCAACTGTCTCTTCTCTGGCTGGAGGCAGGACCTACCTTGGAGTCGGGACCGGGGAAGCGCTCAATGAATATCCGGTAACCTTCGAATGGCCGGCTTTTAGAGAGCGCCAGGCAATGATGATAGAAGCCGTACAGCTTATCCGCAGCCTGTGGACAGGAGAAAAAGTAGATTTTCAAGGGTGCTATTATCGGACAAAGCAGGCTAAACTTTATACCCTGCCCAAAAATGAGATTCCTATTTACATTTCTTCCCTTGTTCCGGAAAGCGCCTATCTTGCCGGGTATTATGGAGACGGCCTCATTACCGTAGGAGGGTCTCTTGAGATACCGGAATATGAAAGGATGCTCTCTGAGGTCAGAAGAGGGGCTACTGATGCAGGCAGAGATTTTGAGAAGATGCCAAAAGCCGTGGAGCTTTTTGTGGAGTATACAGATGATACCGAAAAAGTGGTTGAAAGCTTTAAAAAATACTGGGCAGGGGCTATGATCCCGGCCCTTTTCCTGAATAAAATCTATACTCCTGCGATGTCTGCCCAAAACGGCAAGGTAGTTGGCAGGGATACTATTCAAAAATCAGTCTGTATTTCGGGAGACCCTGAAAAGCACATAGAATATGTAAAGCAGTACATCGATGCAGGTTTCACACATTTTTATTTCCATTCTGCAGCCGGGGACCAGATAGACTTTCTTGAAAGGTACGGAAAAGACGTTTTACCTGCTTTAAAGAAGATGGGATGAATTTCCCATCAGGTTTTATTTTTTTACATATTACAAAGTTTTTTGTAATTTCCGGCTTTTACCTGTCTTTTTTACCTGTCTCTTTTGCCTGTCTTTTTGCCTGTCTTTTTGCCTGACTTTTTTGCCTGTCTTTTTAATCTGTCCACTTTACAGGTCCTGTTTTTATTTACTTTCCATTTCTGGAAAAAGGGATTTTAAAGTTTATTTCAGATCTTTGTAATCGATGACATATTGGTAAGAGGGTCTTTTTCAACCTGGAAGACATGGTCAGCAGAATCTATAAGGGACTCGTCGTGGGAAACCACTATGATCTGCCCCACTCCGATGCTGCGCATCATGTCTATGAGTTTCAAAAGCTGCCTGACATGCCCGCGGTCAAGGAAAACTGTGGGCTCGTCAAGGATCATCGGAGGAAGCCCGTCAGGCCTGTCCCCACCAAAACCGAGAGCAAGAAGCCTGTAAATGGCACAGCGCAGGACAAGGTTGAAGATTGCACGCTCTCCGCCGCTCAAAAGTTTGGGCTCAAGAGGGGTCCCGTCTTTTCGGTAAACCGTCAGGTTGTATTCGGGGTCAAGCTCGATATGTGAATAAGCATTATTCGTATACATGAAGCTGAACATCTCATTCAGGAGAATTGAAAGGGCTCCTATGTTCCTTGCCCGCATATCAGCCCGGACGCGCATATAGGTGTTTTCAAGCTCATCAGCATTATTGTATACGGCTTCAAGATAGAGCCTTTTGTTTTCAAGAGCCTTCAGTTCTTCTTTGAGTTCCTTTAAACGCTTCAAGCTGTTTTCTATCATGCCGATCTCTTTGAGAAGAGTATCCTTTTCGGCAGTTATTTCCCGGATTTTCTCCGTAATATTTACCTGCGCCTCTTCAAACCGGGCGAGTTTCTGCTGGAGTTCTTCAAGCCTGTTTCCTTCCAGTTTTCCTTCCAGCTGCCTTATCCTGTCACTGCGTTCCACAATCTCGCGGTCAAAGAAACCTATCTTTTCTGCGAGGTTCCCAATACCAGCCTCAAACTCGGATATTTTATGCTTTATATTTTGCATGCGGAGCAGGTTAGCCTGAAGTTTTTTTGCCTCCCCAAGAAGCCGTGCACTTTCGATGTGGGCTTTTTTTGCCTCTTCTTCATTTTTGCGCGCAGTTTCCAAGGTAAGTTCAAGAGCTTCGAGTTTTTCTTTCGACTGAGTTTCTTTTTCCGCAAATGCCTTTAACTTTTCATTTAGTTCTCCAAGCCTCTGCCCGTAATTTTCTATCAGCGCAAGAGATGTACGGATTTTGCCGTTCAGGGATTCGATTTCAGAAGCGTTTTCAGCCAGCTTTCTTTCAAAAACTTTTGCCTCCCTGAGGGCTTTTTCACTTTCAAGATGGACTTTTTGAGCAGCTTTTTCCTGCTCCCGCAAAGCTTTGATATCCAGAAGGAGCTTACTTCCAGCGGCTTCAAGTTCCTGCTTCCGCTTACCAGAGCTTTCGAGTTTCAAAGAATCTTCTTCTATCCGGGTTCTGTGGGTATCTATCAGTTTTTCTGAAGCTTTTGCCTTTTCAAGGAGCTTTTCAATCTCGATATCATAATCATATGCCTGTTTTTCCAGCTTCTTTGCTTCCTTAAGCCGGTTGAGCTTTTTCTCAAGTTCAGCCCTCTGCAGCTTTATGTCAGCAAGTTCCAGAGAAAGCTTTTCTTTTTTCTCTTCGCACTCTTCTGCCGTGCATGCAATTCCTGACCCTTTCAACTCCTGCCCGCAGGTAGGGCACTTCCCTTCGGCAAGCAGTTCCCGGTTTTTACGGAGGGTATTTTCAATTTCCCTTAAAGTAACCTCAAGCTCCTTTTCTTTTCCATGAAGACGGTTTTTGTTTTCCAGCAGAAGCTCGTTAAAATCCTCAAGGTTTTCAAGCTGCTCCTCTGTGAAACCAAGAGCCTTCAGCCCTGCAAAAACTTCAGATTTCTGCTCCTGAAAATCCAGCACTGCTTTTGAGTTATCCCTGATTTCCTTTTCAAGCGCCTCAATCTCCGATTTCCCTTTACTGACCGCAACCCTGCAGCTTTGCATTTCAGAATCAAGCTCACGAAGGCTTGCATCCCCGGATTCTTTTTCCTTAAGAGCAAAGCCAAGTTTTGTCGATACTTCATTTTTCCGGTCTCTGAGAAGGCTTTCCTTTTCTTCGAGTTCCTTTATGACTGAAGCAATTTCACCAGCAGCTCCAAAACCTGCTTTTTCCCTCAGCCGCTTATTTTCCTCTTCGAGCTGCTTTATATTTGCCCTGTACCCTTCAATTTCTTTATTTGCAGCTCCGATACTGGTTCTGCATTCAACGAGAACACGCTCAGTCTCAACTTTATCTTTTTCAAGCTCACGCAATGCCTGTACGCCTGTTTCTTCTTCTTTCAGGAGGAGGGCAAGTTCTTTTGATCCGGAATTTACTTTTTCCCTGGCAGAAGATTCCGACTTTTCCTGCTGCAAAAGCAGGGCTTCAATTTCAAGGTCTCCAAAACCACATTCTTCCCTCATGCCAGAGTTTTCTTCGCCGAGTTCAAGCAGAACACGCCTTTGCACCTGTACTTCTTCAGAAAAAGTTTCTTTTTCTTTAAAACAGGCAGCCTTATCTTCCTGAGATTTACGGATAGCCTGCTTCAAAACCTCAATTTCCTGCAGGCGTTCCCTGTATTCGGCAATCCTGAGGTCAAGTTCTCCTTTACGTGCAGCTGCAAATTCTTTCTTTTTATTAAGCTCTTCGAGAATAGCATCAGTTTCTTTTACTTTCTGCCTGAGCCTGTTAACAGCTGCAACCGGCTCGGTGCTTTCGATTCCCTCGATTTCGGCTTTCACTCCCAGAAAGCTGTTTTTTGCATCCCTCTCAAGCCTTCTTACAGCAGTCTTTGCATACCCTGCCCTTTCGCGGTACTCCTCGAGTTTTCCAAGCTGCAGCAGGTCGTCAATCATTCGCTGCCTGTCCCTTGGCTTTGCATTGATAAGGACGTCAATCTCCCCCTGCCGGATATATGCGCAGTTCCTGTATGCCTCTTCATCCATGTTCAGGAGGGCACAGACTTCTTCATAGGTACGGGTTGCCTGGTCAACGATATTTTCTCCGTCAGCAAACAGCACACATCTTGAGTTCGAAGCATTTTCACTTTTTAAAGAATACCTGAAAGCCTGCTCAATGAGGTACTCCCTGCCAAGGTGTTCAAATCCAAGATGAATCTTTGCACTTTCCGCCCCTTTGAAGATCATATCAGCAAGCACAAAGTCTTTTGAAAGGATTTTGCTCCCGAAAAGCCCCATGAAGCAGGCTTCGAGCAGGCTTGATTTCCCACTTCCGTTTACCCCGGAAATTACAGTTACTCCGTCTTCGAAGGTGAAGTCCAGCTTTTTATAGCTCCGAATATTTTCTATGTACAGGTTTTTCAGCTTCACAGGTAATCACCAAGGTTATACTGTCTGGGAACGGCAGATTTTTCTTTTCCTTTCCTATGGCTCTGCTTTACAGTTTTTGTGGCTTTATCCGGAACCCCAACAGGCTTTTCTTCAGAAAGCTTTCCGTCAACAGGCTTTTCGTCTGCATCTGCTTCAGAATTTTCCTTCAAAATTTCAGGCGACGGAATGCTTTCAGGCGGAGAAATAGCTGAGAAACCAGTCTGGGAGTTATCTGAGAAACTAACCGGTGAACTGGATTGGGGAGCAGTAATGACTCCGGAATCAGGAGTTACTTTAGAAATTTCATCTTCTACAGCTGTTTCCACAGAACCGGCAATTGAACCGGCGGTTTCAGGCGATTCGGGGACTACATCATGTTTTTCAAAAATCTTATTGAGAGATTCGTTGAGAGATTCAGACCTTTGAATTCTCACAGGAGGCATCAGGGTTTCGGATTTCGCTGCTACTGCTGCCGTAAACTCAGTTACTCCCGCAGGCTTGGGATTTTCAATTTCTTCAGCTGCACCTGGCGGTTTAAGTTCTTCAGGCTCTTTGATTATGGCAGAGCTGGAAGGACTGGAAGGACTAACAGTACTGACAGAGTCGATCGGGCTGACAGAACCGGAAGACTCGATTGAGCTGACAGAACCGGAAGACTCGATTGAGCTGACAGAGCTGGAGGGATCGACCGGACTAACATGACTGACAGGGATTTTTATCATGAAATCCGGGTCTTTGAAATCTATTGCCTCAATCAACCCGAGAAGCCGGTTCTCGGTCTCTTCATCAACCCTTGACCTGGGCACATCCGGGCTCCGGATAACCTCATCGACTATCAGACCGCCGTCGTTCAGGCTCATCCTGCGGAGCTCTTCGGCAACAGCCCTATCGGGGTCATGAAATGCAACTTTAATAACTTCTTCCGGAATGCCTTCTTTTATCCTTGCATCTTTGACCTTTGCCACAAGAGCTCCTTTGCTCAGGAGGTATTCTTCGATTTCACTGAAGGAGAGGACCGAACCCGAGTCTCCTGAAACATCCAGAAATACTACGGATTCAGGAATCTCTTCGAGATGCTCGTTTACGGCAGAAAAAATCTGTTCGAAAGGCTTTTCTTCCCCGTAAACTTTTGCAGTAATGAAAAGGAAATTTCGGGTAGGGATCGTCCTTCTACTGATTTCCAGCCCTTCCCCGGAAAGAGTGATAATGCTGTAAGAACGGGGCTCTTTTTCAGATGCGCTGTTGCGTTCCGTGCTCCCCGAGTATGTGACCCATGACTCCCCCACCTTTATTTTCTCATATTCATGGTAGTCACCGAGGAGAACTGCATCAGCCTTAAAAGGAAGATTTTCTATCACCTCAGCGCAGTCCCAGTCCGGAAACGGGGAAGGCTGCATGATCTGGTGCATTACAAGCAGCTTCCTGCAATTTTCAGGCAGAGACTCCGGAACTTCAAATCCAGAATAATCGAAAAGAGGAATTTTTGATTTCGGGACACTGTCAATCCCATAGATTGCTACATCCCCGACCATCTTCGGGGCTTTCCCGAGCCTCCCCGCAAGCCCCATTTCCTCAAAGAGGTCAAGCCACTGGGTACTTTGCTTGCTCTCGTGGTTCCCGACAATTCCGAAAAAAGGTATGTTTGCGACCTTTAACCGGGAAAGGACGTTCATAGTCTCAAGGAGGTCTTCAAGGGTCGGGTTCCGTGAATCAAAAAGATCCCCCGCATGCACGACAGCATCAACCTGCATGTCAACCGCATCCTTTATGACCGTCTCAAAAGCCTTAAAAAAGTCCTGCCTACGTACCTCGCTGTGGTACTGCCGGTATCCCAGGTGCGTGTCTGCTGTGTGGAGTATCCTTATTTCCCGGTCCATGGTATCAGTCTCTAGTTTTTACGGTATAGGGATTTGTATATTAGTATTTAACTGATTTCCACAGACTTGTAGCTAAGAGGTTTATATAATTTCAGGAAAATTTGAACGTAATTTCTTGAGAATTCTTCCCGTATGTCGGTACTGCTTTACATAAACTACAAAAATAACATGTATGATGTTAATAATTACATAATAAACTAAATTGAAGTTTTGTTAATTCAAATAGAAAAAACTTAACGTATTTCATAATCAAAGAACTTCGTATAATAAAAAAGACCGAATTTTAAAAGACTTAAGCTAAGAATAAAATTAGACTTGTTTAGGTATTTAAGCAGAGCCAGATTCATTAATGATTTTTACAAAAATCAAACTGCGGGCGGCCACCCCACCCTAAAGGATGGGGTATGCTTCGGGCCGCCCGCCCGGTTACTCGGGGACAGATAATTAAGCATCCTCTAACAAGGTTTCATGAACATAAGTGATTGAAATTTGCCTCGGTTTCCGGTCCGATTTACGATTATTATACAAGGAAGCTATGATTTAGAGATTTAAAGAGAAAAACGAAGAGGCGAGGGTTCACTTCATCCCCTACCTAAAGGAAGGGGTATTCGTGACCCTCTGCGCTCCCGTTGTAATAAAAAAACAACTAATAAGCTTGCATATTCGATAACAAGTAGTAACAACCAAAGAGATATAATGATCATAGAGAACATATCCTAAACCTTACTCAAACAACCTCCTTAAAGGGTCCAGTTAAATCGAAAAATAGAACTCAACTTTCAGATCATACAGCTGGAAAAAAAGTACAGAAAGAATTCACATCACTTTGAATAAGAGGATGCATAAAATGCAAAAACTTGATCCCAAGACCGACGGAAGATCAGTAGATATTGTTGCCGAAAATATAGATAAACTGAAAACCCTCTTTCCTGAAGTTTTCACAGAAGGTGAAATCGATTTTGACGCTCTGAAAGAAACTCTGGGTGAATACATTGACGGTAGAGATGAACGATACAGTTTCACCTGGAACGGCAAGAGCAAGGCTCGCTGGCTTGCCCAAACACCTTCAACCGGCACCCTGCGCCCCTGTCCGGAAGAGTCGGTAAATTGGGATACAACTCAGAACCTCTTTATCGAAGGTGACAACCTCGAAGTCCTCAAACTGCTGCAGAAGTCCTACTACAAAAAAGTGAAGATGATCTACATCGATCCACCTTACAACACAGGTAATGACTTCATCTACCCCGATGATTTCAGAGACAGCATCAAAAATTATCTGGAACTCACTGGTCAGGTGGACAACGAAGGAAGAAAAATTTCTACTAATTCTGAGACCAGCGGACGCTATCATACTGACTGGCTAAATATGATGTATCCCCGGGTTAAATTGGCTCGTAATTTATTACGAGATGATGGAGTTATTTTCATTTCGATTGATGATAACGAAGTGGTGAATCTCAGGAAGATTTGCGATGAAGTTTTTGGAGAAGAGAACTTTGTAGCGGAAATTGTTTGGAAAAAAAGAAGCACACCTCCTAATGATAAAATAATTGGTGCCCAACACGAATACTTAACTGTGTATTGCAAAAATGCAGATTTATTAAATATCAATTTGAGATCGAGAACTAAAGATCAAATAGCCCGGTATAAGAATCCAGATAATCATCCTAAAGGTCCCTGGACTCCCGGAGATCTAATGGCCAATGTAAAAGGTGGAAGGTATGTGGAGTCTTTATATTTCCCAATTGTTAACCCACGAACAGGTCAAGAACATTTTCCTTCTTCAAACGGAAATTGGCGCTTTAACAAAGAAAAAATAGATGAACTAATCAAGAAAAACGAAATATATTTTGGGGAAGACGATCATGGGAGACCAAAACTAAAGAGATTTTTATGTGACGTGAAGGAGGGCATTACTTGGACCACACTCTGGGACTTCGTCCCATTTAATACAAGTGGTTCCCTAGAAATGGCAAGTATTTTTGGAAATCTTACAACTTTTGAAAATCCAAAGCCTACTGGACTAATTATTGAAGCTGTTAAGATGGGGTTAAAAAATGATGATATTATTCTAGATTTCTTTTCTGGTTCTTGCTCCACCGCCCATTCAATTCTTAACCTGAACAAAGAAGACAACGGTAATCGTAAGTTCATCATGGTCCAGCTTCCCGAGCCCTGCGATGAAAAATCAGAAGCTTTCAAAGCAGGATACAAAACAATTGCCGAAATTGGTAAAGATCGTATCCGCCGTGTTATTACGAAAATTCGGGAAGAAAATCCTGTTTATCAAGGAGATCTCGGCTTCAAAGTCTTCAAACTCGATTCTACCAACATCAAGCCCTGGGATGTAAATTTCAACAACTTAGAGCGTACTCTTGACTATTATATCAGTAACATCAAAGATAGCCGCAGTGAACATGACATACTTTATGAGATCCTGCTTAAATACGGCCTGGAACTGACGCTGCCCATTGAAGAAAGAACCATTGCTGGGAAAACTGTTTTTGTTATAGGATATGGTGCTCTGGTTATCTGTTTGGCTGATGATATAACCCTGGAAACTGTGAAAGGCATTGCAGGTCTGAAAAAGGAGTTTCAGCCGGAAATTATGCGCGTCGTTTTTAAGGATACGGGCTTTAAGAACGATGTAGTCAAGACCAATGCTGTGCAGATTCTAAAGCTGGCGGGAATTGAAGACGTAAAAAGCCTTTAAGGGAGACGATGATGAAAATGAGTGAAGAAGAGAGTTCTCCCGTAAACAGCGAATTCCTGCTCTACACAACTGAAGATGGAAAACAGAGAATTGAAGTCCGGCTGGAAGATGGGACTGTATGGCTCAACCAGAATTTGATGGCTGAGCTGTTTCAAACAACAAAACAGAATATCAGCCTGCACCTCAAAAATGTCTTTTCTGAGGGAGAACTTGTGGAGGACCGAGTTGTCAAGGAATACTTGACAACTGCTTCCGATGGCAAAAATTACCGCACCAAATTCTATAACCTTGAAGCAATCATCGCTGTTGGCTACAGGGTGAAATCCCATCGCGGAACACAATTTCGGCAGTGGGCGACCGAGAGGCTGCGGGAATACCTTGTAAAGGGCTTTGTACTCGATGATGAACGGCTGGCTGAGCCGGGAGGAATTGACTACTTCGATGAACTGCTTGAGCGGATTCGAGCTATTCGTGCCAGTGAGAAGCGGTTCTATCAGAAAGTCCGCGATATTTACATGCTCAGCTATGACTATGATCCTCATAACCTTCTTACCCAGGAATTTTTCGCAACCGTACAAAACAAGCTTCTTTTTGCAGTAACCGGCAAAACCGCAGCTGAACTAATTGAAAGCCGAGCTAATTCCGGATTGCCAAATATGGGACTGACAACGTGGAAAGGAGCAGCTCGAGGCAGAGTTCTGAACAGGTCGGATATAACGATTGCAAAAAATTACCTGAATAAAGAGGAATTAAGCGACCTGGAACTGCTGGTCGGCCAGTACCTGGACTTTGCGGAGTTTCAGGCCAGGCGTAAAAAAGTGATGTATATGAAGGACTGGATTGAGAAACTTAACTCATTCCTGGAACTGAATGAACAGGAGGTCCTTCAGAATGCAGGAAGAATTTCAGCAGAGCTAGCAAAGGAAATTGCTTATGCTGAGTTCGAAAAATTCTCAGAAAACCGTAGAAGAATTGAAGCTGACAGGGCAGACAAAGAACTTGAAGAGAAAATACTTCGGCTCACTGAAGGCAAGAGGGGGAAAAGCAAATGAAAATAAAGTTCGATCCTGACCTTGACTTCCAGCATGAAGCAATCAGCTCAATCACCGGAATTTTTGAAGGGCAGGAGACCTGCCAGACCAACTTCAGTGTGGTTCCTTTGAACTACGACCCGAAGATGAATTTGGGTTTAGAAAAGCATTACGACCTGGGTATAGGGAACCGGTTGAAGCTGCTGGATGAGGATATACTGAAAAACGTTCGAGATATTCAGTTGAGGAATGGTCTGGCTCCTTCAGAAGCCCTTGATTCCATGAACTTCACAGTTGAAATGGAAACAGGTACTGGCAAAACCTATGTTTACCTGCGCACAATATTTGAGCTAAATCGGCTCTACGGTTTTACTAAGTTCATAATCGTTGTGCCGTCCGTGGCTATTAAGGAAGGAGTCTACAAGTCTCTGCAGATGACTAAGGAACATTTTCGTGGGCTTTACGAAAACGTGTCCTATGACTATTTCGTGTACGATTCACAAAAACTCGGGCAGGTTCGCAATTTTGCCACTAGCGACTCTATCCAGATAATGGTTATCAACATTGACGCATTTCGAAGAAGCTTCACAGACCCCGAAAAGGAAGATAAGGCAAATATTATCCACCGCCCCCATGACCGCATGAATGGCTCAAAACCCATTGATTTCATTAAGGACACAAATCCAATTGTGATAATCGATGAACCGCAGACTGTGGATACAACCAAAAAGAGTAAAGAAGCCATAGCTTCTCTTAACCCTCTCTGTACCCTTCGTTATTCAGCTACCCATGTAGACAAATACCACATGCTCTATAAGCTGGATTCAGTGGATGCATATGAAAGAAAACTGGTCAAGCAGATAGAGGTAGCTGGAATCGAAGTCAAAGACGAGCACAACAAGGCTTACATAAAGCTGCTGAAGGTTGATAACAAAAAGAATGGGATTACTGCACAGATTGAGTTAGATATCAAGAGCGGTAGTAATGTCAATAGAAAGCCAGCAACCGTTCGCAGCGGGACCGATCTTCTCGACGTTTCAGGCGGCCGCAGTTTATATGACGGTTACATTATCGAGGATATTTATTGCGAGAAAGGAAACGAATACATCAGTTTCACAAGCAAACCAGAGATTGTCCAGCTGGGACAGACTATTGGCGACGTGAACCCGGATGAATACAAACGACTGCAGATCCGCAAAACCATAGAAGAGCATCTGGAAAAGGAATTGCGACTCAGGTCCATGGGCATCAAGGTTTTAAGCCTGTTCTTCATTGACCGGGTTGCCAATTACCGCTGGTATGATGAGAGCGGGAATCCGCAAAAGGGCAAATTCGCTAAAATCTTCGAAGAAGAATACCTCCGAGCCATTGGCAAGCCGAAATTCAAGCATCTTCTGGAAGGAATGGAACCGGAGACAGCAGTTTCAGCTGTACATAATGGTTACTTTGCCATCGATAAAAAGAAAGACTCCACCGGTGCAGAAATACTTAAAGAGTCTTCCGGAGAAGGAAAAACTCAGGCTGATGAAAGTGCTTACCAGCTGATTATGCGGGATAAGGAGAAACTGCTCAGTTTTAGTTCCAAACTAAAATTCATCTTTTCCCACTCGGCTCTCAAGGAAGGCTGGGATAATCCCAATGTTTTTCAGATATGCACCCTGAACGAAACATCTTCTGTCATAAAAAAACGGCAAGAAATTGGCCGAGGGCTGCGTATTGCCGTGAATCAGGACGGGGAAAGGGTTCACGGATTTGAAGTAAATACGCTCACAGTTATGGCTAATGAGTCCTACGAATCATTTGCCGAACAGCTGCAAAAGGAAATTGAGGGAGAAGAAGGAATCAAATTTGGGGTTGTTGAAAAGCATCTATTTGCAAATATTACAGTATCTACTGATGATTATACCACGAGCTATCTGGGAACCGAAGCATCTGCGCATATATATGACTATCTAAAAGCAAAAGGATATATCGATACCAGAGGAAAGGTACAAGATTTTCTCAAATCCGATCTGAAGAGCGGAAAAATCGATCTGCCTGCGGAGTTCAGTGAGCAGGAAGGGCAGATTATGTCCCTTCTAAAGAAGGTAGCCAGTAAGCTGAATATTAAAAACAAAGATAATAGAGAGACATTAAAACTGAATAAAGCTGTATTCCTTGGCGAAGATTTCAAGCAGTTATGGGAGCGGATCAAATACAGAACCACTTTCAGGGTGGATTTTGATCCCGAGGAGCTTATCCATAAATGTGCCGAAGAAATCCGGAACTCTCTAGTAGTGGGACGTGCCCGTTTTACATATCGCAAAGCTGTGGCAGAAATTAACCGAGGAGGTATTCATGCTGAAGAGGTGATGGAGAGGGAAGGTGTTTTTGAATCCCAAGACTACGAACTCCCGGATATTATCACTTACCTTCAGAATGAAACAAATCTAACCCGTCGAACACTTGTCGAAATTCTTAAAACTTGCGGCAGACTTGAAGAGTTTAAAAATAATCCACAGAAGTTTGTAGAGCAGGTATCTTCAATCATCAAGCACCAGATGAGGTTATTCATAGTTGATGGGATCAAATACGAGAAAATCGGTGATGAGTACTACTATGCCCAACAATTGTTCGCAGATGAAGAGGTAAAGGGTTATCTTGGAGAAAATTTGATAGAAAGTCAAAAATCCATTTACAATTACGTAAGATTTGATTCAGATATAGAAGCTGGATTTGCCAGCCGCTTTGAACTGAGTGATGACGTAAAAGTCTATGCCAAACTTCCTACTAAATGGTTCAAAATCGACACTCCTCTGGGCAGCTATACCCCTGACTGGGCTGTACTCGTAGAAATAGACGGCCAAGAAAAACTCTACTTTGTCGTCGAAACAAAGGGGTCCCTCTTTACCGATGCTCTGAGGCCTACTGAGCAAGCCAAGATAGAGTGTGGACGTGCGCATTTCAAGGCTATGGGTAATGATGTTGAGTTTGCTTTAGCTAACAATTACGAAGCCTTTTCTACTGAACTTTCTAAACATGGAAATCCTCAGTAAGTGGAGAAAAATGAATGTATCCCAAGCTGCACTGATTATTTATAAGCTTGGAGTATCATTCATTAGAATGAAAGTTTTACTGGCACATCTTAATGCAAGTAGTAAAACATGTTCACTATTACTTATAAATAATCAGATTATAACATTCAGTTTTAAAGATTGGAATTTATTGCCTTGAGATACGAAATAATAATCCAAAACAAATTAAAATCTTTATACTTTAGACTATTTAAATGGAGCTAAATAAGAAAAACAAGGCCAATATCACAGCATTTAAAATCTGGGTGAAAAAATGATCCCCAACTACAGATACAAACCCGGAGTCTATTTTACTGCGACTTTTATTATAACCTATACTCTCTGGTTTGCAGGGGCATATTTAAGTTTTCAGGATGATAGCGGGCCGTATATGTTATTAATGATACCCGGGCTGATGGCTCCTTTTCTTGTTTCACTGTTTATGATATCTACATCCAAAAATTCGGATTTAAAAAAGGATTTTATTAATCGGCTTATTAATTTCAGGTTAATAAGGCCAAAAGTGCTGCTGGCATTTTTTATAATAATGCCACTCACTGTTCTGGTATCTATCTTTCTTTCTCTTCCATTTGGTGGATCTACTTCTCAATTCCAATTTGCTGAAGGTTACTCATTTTCATCAGGGTTTGTCCCTGCGTTTCTTACTCTCCTCCTGGCTGCAACTTTTGAAGAGCTTGGATGGAGAGGATACGCCTTTGACAGTCTGCAAAGCAGATACACTTTCTTTATGGCATCTCTTATTTTCGGCATACTCTGGTCACTCTGGCACTTCCCACTTATCTTTGTCAAGGACATGTATCAGTATGAGATTTTCCACGAAAACATCTGGTATGCAGTGAATTTTTTTGTCGGCGTCATCCCTATGGGAGTGATTATCAGCTGGATCTGTATAAAAAACGGAAAAAGTGTTCTGGCAGCAATTCTCATTCACGTTTCCATCAATTTCTTGCAGGAAGCTCTGCAAATGACCCAATTTGCAAAGTGCATTGAAACTGTGGTTATTACTATCGTTGCTGCCATTATTCTTGCATCAGATAAAGAGATGTTTTTTTCGAAAGAACATCTTGATGCTGAGAGGATCTGAATGACAAATAATTCAAAAGAACTCGAAAACTCTTTCCCTTCTCTCTATCCCAAAATCTTAATGTGCCTTAAAAATTTTATCACTTTCATTTCTTCGCTGCTTACCCTGTTCTCTTTTATACATATCAAAACCGGAACATTTCGGACAGGAAAGCAGGTGAACCGAGACTCCTTTTTCACTACTGAAAGACCTTCCACAATATGGGCACTCTGCCATATTTTATAATTATGATTTATATCATTATTAACTTTTCCACACATTTACTTTGTGTAAAAACAATTTTCGGTGTTATTTCCTGAATTATTTCCTGTGCAATTTCTGCCTCTGATCCAGAATTATCACTGTCCGGAACAGCGCACCTTCAGGAAAATTTCTTCTGAGCCCTGTCCGAACCAAAAACACTTTTATTCTCCAAACCCTAATAAACAGCAAATTCGGACTTACACGGTTGAACTGAAAAGCAATAACATGGCTTACTGTCAAATAATAGATATATGGCAGGGATCTCACTTTTTGTTGGCAGCACAATCGCGTAAGTCCTGAAAATATAGAACTTTGAATTTTGTTGAAAAGGGGTTTTTTAAATGAAAAAGATGACAGAACAGCATCTTATCAATGCATTTGGTGGGGAAAGCCAGGCACACATGAGATATTTGCATTTTGCAAACCAGGCAGAGAAAGAAAAATTCGCAAACGTAGCTCGCTTATTCCGGGCAATCTCACATGCCGAATATGTCCATGCAGGCGACCATTACAGGGCGTTGAAACACCTCAACGGGGGCTTTGTCGCAAACAGCATGGGAGCTTTCGGGCCGGGAGATACCCTGAAAAACCTTCAACTTGCAATCGACGGCGAAACCTTTGAAATTGAAGAAATGTATCCGGTATACATAGAAGTAGCAAAATTCCAGGGAGAAAAACTCGCACAGAGAAGTTTTGAGTGGTCTTACGCTACTGAAAAACTGCATAAACAGCTTTTTGAAAAAGCTTTCGATGCGGTTAATGCGGGAAAGGATG
>Ga0265295_1002490_pt1 | contig 29031 bp, 34 predicted proteins | sample Munlansysbiofilm_FD_192503 | JGI IMG/M metagenome (GOLD analysis project Ga0265295, IMG submission 192503) | Leachate microbial communities from a municipal landfill in Southern Ontario, Canada - Methane capture system biofilm | ecosystem: Engineered > Solid waste > Landfill > Unclassified ... | reverse complement strand
ATAAGATACCTTGATAAAAAACACCAAACACGCACATAAAACTCACTAAAAACTAAAATCCCTCCAACATATCATTGTTACATGTAACACTGGTTAAGTCCAGAGGGATTTCTATTGTCAAAAAGTTTCTCCCAATGGGAGTCAGTCTTACAAAGCGAAGATTGCCTCCCCATAAGGGTTAGGCATTCTTATGCTTATATCTAAATTGGAGAATAATATGGCAAACAAAAAAGAACAAAATGCCATTCTCGCAGCTGTTGCAAGCACAACCAAAATACCTGAAACACATCAAATACAAGAAAATGTCAATTTCAATAAAGCAAACTATCGCATTACGATAGAGCTTGATTTGTGGACTAAAGACATGAGCGAGGAAGAAGTTTATGCCAAAAGCATTGCTAAATTCCAAGAGCTTGGGTTTAAAAGTGTCAAAGAGATAAAGGTTGCAAAAAGAGTTCCTAGAGAGGAGCTCTATAGCGACGGTAGAGATTTGTTATAAGTTGCTCATAAGAGTCTAACAGCTCTAATTTGAGCACCTATGGTTTGAGGATAGGATTTTATTGTCTATTGTTTCCCCAAATAGGGGCTAGAATTTAATCGATTCTGCCCCTTGTGGGCGAATTGATTTCGCTCACTGGAGGAGCAAAATTATGAGTACAAAAATGTATCTTACCTTCTTAGGCTTATTTGCGTATTTTGCAATCAACACTGCAAATGCTGCGTTAGAAACAAAGACGGTTTTAGAAAACAGAAACACAACAATCGCAACAAGTATTTATGCGATTGAAGCTAAGTAAGGAGACAACTATGGAGCGTTTCATGAATGATGAAGATTACTATGATTGTCTACAAGAATACAAAAAAATTCAAGAGCAAGAGGAAAAAGAAGCTCTTGAAAATAAATAAAAAGGAGGGAACCGATGAAAATCGATTCTGAAGTAAAACTCAAATTACTTTCTCGGTTCTCACCCGATGAAGTGCTCAGGTTGATGTATCAAGCAGGGTTTAAAGAGCCTAAAAAACTTGATATTAACCAAAAAGGATTTACAACCATTCGTTGTTGTGGACATGATGATGCAGAAGATCCCAAAAGAGGCAAGCGTGCGAGTTGTGTTGTAAATGTTAATTCAACATATTATAAATGCAAATCATGCGATGAATCGGGCGACCTTTTCACTGTTGCTGGGAAAATATGCAATGGAGATTTTCAGGAAGCCGTTCAGTATTTGGCAGATTATATAGGTTTTGATTTAGGATTATCAACCGATAATCCCAATAGAGAAAAACCATCATTTGCCCCTGCTGTACCTAAAGCTCCTGAAATAATCAAATACTACACGTTTGACCCAAAGCGAGAATTCAAACATTATGAAACATCTGAATTACTTGAAAATTATCATTCTTATAAGGATCTGATGAAATTCAAAACAATCATGACGGTTATCATAAGACACTCTATGGATGTTGATCAATCTGAAAAGCTTCGCTATTTGAGTGAAGAACGTAAGATTGATCTCTTAAATTCAAGAGTTGCGTTAACAGGCTTTCTTCCATTGAAAAAGAATGACTTTGAATTTTGGAAAATGGTGGAGACTACATTCCCAATAGAAGATCTTATAAGATTTGGCTTTTTTTCCGAAGGGAAGGATGGCAACAAAGCTTATTGGAAGCACTATTACAGGGACTTTATAGTTTTCCCAAGCCAAGATTTATATTCTGATCTTTATCATGGGTGCATGCTTCGACCTACGGTGCCGTTAGAGAATTCTTCGGCAAAGGAGATGCAACTCTCTAATCCATTTTTGATTGATCCGATTCCTTTTGGATTAACAAGAAATACCCTTTTGAATGAGCCAATTATTTTGATTACCGAAGGTGGTATTGATGGATTATCTACAGACATACCTATTGCTGCTAATCCAGGTGTAAACAGTTATTGCAAAGAATATCTCGGTTTCTATCGAGGTAAAACTGTTATAACCGGTTACGACATGGATGAGGCTGGGCTTAAAGCTATGCATGGATATGACTCTGTTAGTGTTTCACATAAGAAAAATGGGAAACTTATTACCAAAACAAAAATTGGTATCTATGGTGATACGGATTCGCTTGGACGATTTTCAAGGTTCTGCAATCTTGTAAAAAAATTCCGCAAACAAACGCTTAATATCACACATCATAAAGGTCTTATTCAAGATCTCCAAGATGCTGGTGTTACAGACATCATATCTCTTTCGTGGGATACTGAAATTTGCGGTAAAGATTGGAACGAGATGAAAAAAAGACTTGGAAAAATCCAACAAGAATTTCTTATTCCTACGCGACATTAAGTTTTCTCCCGTAGGGAGTTTGTACCAAGTGTACCTACTCCCACAAGGGGTAGATATGCTCTATCCTTGGAGGGATAAAATGACAACTTTTCAGAAATTGGTCAACCAAGAAAAGGTTGATATGACATTCTATATTGCAAATGTAGCAAGTAGTTGTCTCTATAGAGATATGGAGGTTAGATTCTTCGACCAAGAAACACAGTCATTCATTGATATTTCAGAAATTGTAGCTGAAGAGCTGGGCATGAAAGTTAAAAATGGTTGTGTTAGAGTTCATGGTGTTGGAATGAATATGGCCTTTGCATTATCTCAGCAGATTGTAAAACATGCTTTTGAAAAATATGGTAAAAACATTGAAATTAAAGACCATATTTTCATAAAAAGCGAAAGGGATTTGTATGTTAATTTCATACAAAGATTTTTAAAAGAAAAAAAATCTCTTTAAGTTACCCCAATGGGGCTAAACCTAGTGATAGGAAGCCCTATTGGGCTCCTATTGCTTTTAAAAAGTCTTAGGAGGACTTGATGCCAAAGAATCAAATAAGTAAACTAAAACCAAAGTTTGTTGAATTAACATTATCTGCTTTTGATATCGCAAGATTGGGACGAGATGAATTATATAACATGGTAGATGAACAATATTCAAAACATGGTATATATGTGAATGTTTCCGACATGGAAATGAGGCCATCAAAAATCATTGATAAAACGGAAGTTTTATACAAGTGCTATCCAACAGATTATGAGTATGAGTTAGAAGAATAAACTTGGTTTAAAGTGCTGAAAAAATAACAAGTAGTTGCTCATTTTGAGCTAACCCAAAAAGGGGATTGAAATTTATCCCCTTAAGGGATAGTTCTGTCTCCTTCTATTGTTCTTTAGGAGGAATAAAATGCAATTTAAGTTAGTACCTTCAAACAGCATTTATGTCAAAAAATATACTAGGTCTTTTCTTAATTTTGATACCCCAGATACATACATGAAAATAAATGGTGAATGGGTATGGGTAGTAAGTGGTAGATACGGTGTTTTTACCGTAGATTATTGTGAATTATCCATAGAAAATCGAAAAAGATTTTTAGATTTTTTAATACATTCTACAATTGCTTATTTTAAGTGGTTTTATACTTGGGATTCTCAAAAAAATAACCCAAAAAATCTTGCACGAGATGTGAATAAGCAAGTTAGAAGTATATTTGAAAATACTTTCGGAGATTTACATCAAGAAGTCTTAAATGGGCTTGGTTATGTTCCGTTGAAAGAAAAATGCGCTTAATATCATAAGTTTAACTCCACACAAGGGAGTTTAGTCAATTTTGGCTATCTACTCCCTTGCATGGGAGAGATATGCCCATATCTTTCCTAGGAGGGAAAATTATTATGAGTAGAAACTCACTATTAGACATTAAACGTTTTAGTGGTGCAACCCAAGAAATTATCAACGCTACCTTGCTTAAAAAACACGGTATTGAGTGCTTCTTTGAAAAAGCAGCAGAGGCTATTAACTTTGGTGCGACAAGAAGTGAAATTCTTGAAGCTCTTAAAAAAGATGTCTCAAAAAGTGCTGATGCATTGACGCGAGCGCAACCGATTATCTTTTCCATCAAAAACGGTGTTGTGACTGAATTTGATTCGGTTTTCAATACCGTGGAAGAGGTTTTTGGAAGTGCTTACAATGCAGAATTGAACACAATTACCCTATCAGGTGTTGTGTTTGACCTCAATGCGAAAGTTACTCTTGATAAAGCATCACTCTATGAAAAAATCTTAGCTAACGTGTTTGGCTTCGACAAAAAAGAGTTTGATGCAACGGTTAAAGCCATTGCACTCTATGACAGTGAAACATCCCCACTTAAAAAAGTGATTCTCTCACCGTGCTTAGACTCGGCTGATGCTATCGTAAAAAAAGTGGCTGGTTTTGATACTACATTTAGTGTTTTTCGAAAAAGCCAAAGCTATGATGAAAAAAAAGAGTTTGATATCTCGTTTAACCGCACTGGTATTGATGGAGTAATCCAAAATGCTTCTTATGTGGATGAAACGGGCATTAGACAATTCTTTAAATCTCATAGGTTAGGTGAGGTACAAACCTTATCTGATTTGCTTCGTGGAGGAACGTTGAAATACGTTCAAGCGTGCGAAATCGATGGTGATGGAGATGTTAGCAAGGCTACCTTAGTCATTCGTCAAATTGAGCGTCTAAAGCTTAATACACGTACGAAATTCGCTCTTAAGTTCAGAAAGCTTGGCAACTACAAAGCCCTTGGGTTATGTATGCCAATGCATGACATTGTTGCCGAAGATGTTCGAGAGACATCTGCATTACTTCATGAAATTGCACACCACATTCATCTTCACGATTTGTTCCACAATAACTTTGTCAATTATATGATAGACAAGCTTGTGAAACGAGTTGATTTGGAGAATAATGGTTTTGCACTTTCTCGTGATGCAGAGTATTACAAAAACCGAAAAGAGGTTATTGCAAGAGCTCTTGAAATTGCAACCTTGTTAGCAAAAGAAGTAGGAAAATTTACGATGGAGGATGAAGATTTTAATCTCATCAAAAGTCGTGAGCACTATGAAATGGGTGCTGGAATCTATTTTGATTTTAATTCGTTTGATGATGAGACAAAAGAAGAGATGCTTTTTTTATACAAGCTTTTCTTTCAAACTTCACCTGATGAGATTTTCAACTCAGAAGTGGACAACTTTGTCAAAATCAAAACGAATTATTCAAGAACTGAAAAAAGTGACCTCAATTCACTTTTAAGACGTGCAGAGAAAGACTCTGAAAAAGAGAGAAGAGCACTTTACTCAATGGTTACTGCTGAAAATATTGCAAAGATTATTGAAAGAAGAGGTGAGGTTAGTTTAACTGAACTTGCAACTTCAATCTTTGTTAATATTAGTTTTTGTGGTGATTATGACAAAAGAATGCATATTTCTCTATGGGCTCTAAGAATCGAAGAAAAAGCTTCTATTATTCTTGAGCTATTAGAAGCTCTTGAAAAAGAAATAGGAGAAAGAGAGTTTTACACTTATCTTTCTGTTCTTAGAGAACGCAGAATTACAAATCGCTTTGATTTGATAAATGGATTCAGACTTGTTGACCAAATCAAGATTAGAAGAGAAATTGAAAAAATTTCTCATGATAAATTCAACACTTTGGATTCATTGCAATCAAAAATCAATCAACATCCAATCCTTTTATTCAAAGAGTGCGACTTTGTAAATGAAGTCACTTTTTTGCAAAAAGAAGCGTTAAAAAATACGGAGTTAATTTTAGCTCTCTCTGAGCTGAACTTAAACAATGAAACCATTTTAAAAATTTGCAACCCTACGTGGGAGGCAAATTCAGACAAAGGTCATTCGTATTTATTAACTGGATTAGTTCCAACTTGCATTCGAGCAGATAGACAAGCAATGCTTGAATTTATAAGGATTGTACATCCAACTTCGTTAGCTTTGATTGTAGATGATTCGTTAAAAAATGATGCAGAGTTTATGAGTAAAGCAATCGATCTTGGAGTACCGTTCAAAGAATGTGGTAGAGAACTTTTGGCTAGCGTTGAATTTTGTAAGCCTTATGTGCTTGCAGATAATACCTTAAGTCACTTCTTACCAACGCATGTTGCAAAGGAAATTCTTTCTCCCAAAAAAGAAGAACCTGCTAAACCAAAAAAAGCTAAAAAAGAAAAAGCTAAAAAGGCACCAGTTGCCAATGATGAGATGAATTCTTTTGAAAGGTTGATTAAGGAAGCAGAGTTTTTTGATTTTGAGCACACAAGAACTCACGAGGTTAAAAAAGCGTTCAGACTTACTGAAAAGCTACCTAGTGAAAAATTCAAAAGATTTTGTAAATACTGCTCTGTAAATGGGATAGCTTATTACACTTCTTTTGCTGACGGGTTTATTGTTCTTGATGCAGAAAAAATTTCAGCAACCGCTGCTTAATTAGTTTCCCCCCTCTTGGGGCTTAATCCATACGATTTCGCCCCTTTGGGAGCGATTTCGTTTATCGTTCTTTGGAGGAACAAAATGCAAATTTGGGAATTAAAAACCAAAAATGGTAGGGTCTTTAGAGTTGCAATCGAAAATGCAAGACAAGAAAAAAGGCTAAAAAAAGTTATTGCAGACAACAACAATACGAAGACTTATGAAAAATTCATAAGTCAAAAAGTAATTACCGTAGGCATTCATAATATTGCTGATTTTGAACGTCTAGCAAATACTTTAGTATAAAACAGTTGCTTCTAGCTGAAGCTTAACCCGATGGGGATAACTTAATCCCTATTCGGGATAAGTTTATCCTCTGTTCTATAGGAGGAACAAAATTATGAGCAAGAAATATTCTATTGTTGAAGAGTTGGTGGACACGAGAATCAACGGAAATCAAATCAAAGGTGATAGTACCTATGAGGCAATGCTTAAGAGTGTGTCAAAAGATGACATTAACACTTACAGTATGTCTTTAGGCGGACCAAAAGTATTTGGTTCAAAGTTGGAAATGATTGAACAAATCAGAAACAATTTGACTTCTCGTAAATAACCACTAACATTAGTAGTTGCTTCATTTTGAAGCTTACCCCAGAGGGACATATTTCTATCCCTTTTGGGGATAGCTATGTAACCTCTTATTGTTCTAATAGGAGGACAAAATGAGACACACAGACAGTAATACTCCATATCGCTATGAAATTCAAATAGATGACTTCCCTACAGATCCTCTAAGTAAATATGATAATTTCTTTAGCTTTTTATCGCTTCATAGAAATTATTATAACAAACCCTGCTATCGTAGTATCTATACTCCAGCAGGTGAAGAGTTTAAGGGGAACGAATTTGATGGAGTAAAAGATATTGAAGATACGCTAAACAAAAATGGATATGTATGGGCAAAAGTCTATATGTATTCACATAGTGGCGATACAATTTCTTCAAAACCGTTTGGATGCCGTTGGGATTCTGGAGTATTTGGATATCTTTATGCTACGCCAGATGAAATTTCAAAGTGGTATGACACACCATTCACTGACGAACTCAAAGCCCTCGCTGAAAAAGCAATGAAAGAGTTTATTGATGGAGAATGGGATGCATACGTCTCTGGTGAAGTTTATGGATATTCTATAATTGATACAAGCGATGAGGAAGTTATTGATTCTTGCGATGGATATAATGGTCGAAAAAACGCAGAACAAGCTGCACAAGAAGCTTTGTCAGGTTATTTAGCAAGATTTAATGAACGCGCACAGTATATTGCAACAAATATCTCTTATGTATCAGCATTGGAGGTTTTACAATGAACGTCCAACTTCCTTCTGACAATATCCTCTTTGCACATTTTTTACAACATGTTGATCCTGCATTGGTCGGCAAGTTTAAGAAAACAAAAGATGGAAAATATAAAACATTCGGCGGTGAAAAGGTGAGTTATCTCTTTGATATGGCTACAAAGATAATTACAAAAGTTAGAAAAACTTTTGAATTAAGCCCTGATGGGGGATATAAACCGACACAAAAAATTGAAACGTTTTCGATTGAAGAAGAAAACGGTAGAGCATTTTATGTGTTAAAGCCACACGTTTAAAAATATTTATTGAGGATATTTTTTACAAAAATACTGCCTTTGAAATACTCAAATGTGAGAGAAAGCACACCAATAAAAACGGAAAAAGCACTTAGTGCAATATCGTCTGATGTGCCATCTTTGCTCAGTAGAAAGGCGGTAATAAAAAGGAATAGTGCGTATAAGTAGCCATTGGTGAACATAGATTATTTCCTTAATAAAAATGCAAATTATATCAAAAACCCATGAGAGGGACAACCTATTTCCCTCTCTGGGAAATTTTTTGTCTCAAATTACCCTCTGGGTTAAAAGGATAAAAAATGTTGATAAAAATCAAATCTAAAAAAAGCGAAAAAATTGTCGTGATGTTTTGGGCATTATTGACGCCTTTTATAGTCACAGCAACGCTTTCAAAATTTATGGATCAGCCTTACAATATTTTTTGTGGTCTTATTTATCTTGGCTTTTTGTCGCTTCTTTATCGGAAAATTGGAAATTCAAGATTTGAAACATTTAAGGGTATTGCTTGTTTCGTTTTATTTCTTTTTCTGCTTTCATTAGGCGGATGGGCTGACCAAGGTATAAGGTAGGAGGATGAAATGCAACAACTAAGTTTGTTTTCTTTTGGGATGCCAATTGAAAATTTAGCAGAGGTAAAAGTCCCCCAAAAGGCAAAAAAACATGGAGTTAAAAGGTACATCAAAAACTTGTTTTTGGACATTGTTGATTGTGCCAAACAAGCTGTTAATCCTGAAACCGAGGCTGAAACTCGTAAAAGACAATTTATTCCAGGGAAAATTGAAACGGTTGATGGGAAAATAATGTATCATCAGCCAATCACTGGATGTAGTATTGTCTTTTATAAGGAAAGTAAATATTTAGCATACTTTACCCTTAACGAATCTCCATACAGCATTAAGAATGCAGATGAGGAAGACTTTGCCCACTGGGTAAAAGTGGAGGAAAAAGAAGCTAAACAGCAGTATTACAAATAGTCGCTTCATTTTGAAGCTTACCCAGAGGGACATATTTTTATCCCTTTGGGGATAGCTATGTATCCTTTTATTGTCTTAGGAGGACAAAATGAAATCTTATATGTTTGGAGATGAAGGATGAGTGTTGCACCAATTTTAAATTCATTTGGTGCATTGGTTCCAGGATTCACTTATTTTATACAAGTCCTTTTACCAAAAATTGCACTATCGCCGACAAACCATTTCCTTAAAAGAGCAGTTCAACGTGGTTTTAACTTTACATCGTTACCGAAAATATATTCTATGATGGCTCAAGTCAAAGTAGGGGTATGTCTGGAAGTATTTGATGGCGTAACCACAATTGTTGTTGCAAGAGTTAAACCAAATTTGGTTTTGCTTATCACTGGCTGGCGCGGTCAGCGGAAAAAAGCAATTTCTTCAAAGAGACTAAGCTTAATTATGCAGATGGCTATGAATAGCTATGAAAATAAAGCTGAAAGAAAATCTTATTTGACACAATATGCACCAAAAGAGATTTTAGTTGACTTAATTCGTTGCAGTGACTCAGAGATTGAGAATATCTCTAAATCAGGAAAGAGGGTGTGTGAAGGATTGATATTCTTTAAAACGAATGTTGATAGCTTTTTAAACCTTTTTCGTAGCAAACACCCTTCTGTGAAAACATGCGGCGTATTGCATGGACCTGTTTTGAGGTTATTACCAGAGCATGAAAGCAACCCTTGTGCTTATCCGATTGCAGTCATTCCAGATCCAATTGAAATGAAAGATAAAGGGCTTGTGCAACTGAATAGGTGGAACACTTATGTTCCCAATGTCGCTTAAAGCAAAAGGAGCATATTTTGAAAACCACAATAATTGAAAATTTTGATAAGCTATATGGAATAGCAAAAAATCCATTGCGAGTAATTGCACTCGAACATCACGTTTATAAAGTTGCTGAGAGATTGACAGCGGAGGACACGCCATATACTGGTGGATATTGGGAAAGTGTAGTGTTAGGGAATGGCTTCGTTTTTGAGCTTCAAGCCAATAAGAAATTTCATGTAGTTAATGAAAACAATTTTGCAGATGAGATAATAACATCTAAGGTATTTTCAGTTGCAGTGTTTTTGATTGCTCTATCAGAGTATTCGATTCACTTAAATTATAAATATCCTAATGAAAGCGATCTCCTAGATGCAATTTGTTTTTTGTATGCTGAAATTCATACGTATGCAGAACAATATCTCTTAACAGATGAAGAGAGAAGTTCTTTTGCAAATATTATAGATTAAGTTTTCTCCCAAAATGGGAGTTTGTACCAAGTGTACCTACTCCCACAAGGGGTAGATATGCTCTATTCTCAGGAGGAAAAAATGCTGGATAGCATTTATACAACCTCTCTCATAAATGCACTCGAAGCCGAAATCGAAGCTGCAAAGCAAGCAAAACCACTAAAACTTCATAATCTAATCAGAAGAGAAGGCGGACTATATGTCTGTACTTCTCCTCTAAAATTAGATGGTGAAGGTATCATGCCTATTGATGGAAAGGATTACCCTGTAAGTCTTTCTAGTATGAGTGGGCTTGTTTCAATTTCAGGACTTGAAGAGTGTGTTAGTGAGAGTTTTAATGAAACTCTATTTTTTCAAGATCAAACATCTCTCCTTAAAAAGGTTAAAGATGAGTTTAAGGCATTTAAGCCTACTGAGCTTGTTAAAAATCTTTTTGAAGAAAATCATGCGGTTCTCTGCAAAGAAGTTAAAAATGAAAATTTGAATGATGCTCAATGTAAAACTGTTGGGTATGGACTTTCAAATGATCATCTTCTTGTTGTGGGACCTCCTGGTACTGGTAAGACAAAAACTATTCTTGCTTTGATAGATGAGTTGCTTAAAATGAACTTGAGGGTTCTTGTGGCATCTCATGCAAATATGGCTGTTGAAAATGTTTTTGAGTCTTTGGTTAAACAAAGAACTTTTGGTGAAGAAGAATTAATCGTTTCAATTAGAACCGATCTAACTTCTTTAAAACCATATAGTCCTAAAAGCTTGTCCGACGAGAGAGCCCGTTCTATTAAAGACGAACTCGATATGCTGGAGCCAGCTGTGCCAAAGCTTGCCGATATGAAAAGAGAGTTGTTAAATCTAGTAAATCCTGCTGATCAAACTATTACATCACATCAAGCAACTATTTCAATCAACCAACGACAAATCAGGATGTTTGAAAGTGATTTACATGCACTAAAAATTGAGAAGGCGGCATTGGAAAAAAGAGTTGAAAAACTAAATGGTAGTGGGTTTCTAGCTTCATTGAGTCATTTAGTATCAATGGATAAAAAAGAAGAGTTGATTTTGCAAGTCAATCTTCTTAATAATAAGATTACCACTAGAGAGAATGAGTTGGCAGATTTAGTAAAAAAATCTCAAGAATTTGAGAATCTAGCTAATAAGGAAGCAGAAAAGATACTTGAAACAAAAGAAAAATTGTTAGAAGTAGAGAAGGATGCTAAATTATGCAAAGACCGTATTGCTAATCTAAAAGCTCAATTGGCTGAAGTCATCAATCAAGATGTCTTCAAAGATGCAAAAATTGCGGGAGTAACTTTAATGAGTGCGGCTACAAACAAACGGATTATAAATGCAAAATTTGACGTTCTTATCGTTGATGAAGCGTCGATGGCAAATCTTCCTATGTTGTTGCTTGCAAGCAATTGTGTTACACAAAAAATTATCATGTTTGGTGATCCACTACAGCTTTCACCTGTTTCAAGAGTCAAAGAACTAAAATTAAGTATCTTTGATGCTCTTGGAATATCAAGTGCATTTAGAAGAGGCGAAATACATCCAAAGGCAACTATGCTCGACACCCAATATCGATGTCATCCTGAAATTGCTACGCTTACGAGCAAACTGTTTTATGGAGGATTATTAAAAAACGGTCGAGAGGTTGTTTCTGGAAAGAAGGCTATGTATATTAAAAATACCCATGGCCTTGGGGGAAATTTCAAAAGCGAGAATGGTTCTTTTGTTAATGAAAGACATCAACGTATTGTTCTTGAACAAGTACGTTCTGCTCTCCAGAAGGGACAACGTTCTATTGGTGTCATTTCTCCATTTCGTGCGCAAGCTGATGGCATTAAAGCCCTTTATGATCTTGAATTAGCTCGTGATTATCCAGATGCAGACTTTAAGTCAGCAACAATTCACTCATTTCAAGGTCAAGAGAAAGATATTGTAATCTTCGATTTTACTTTTGGTTATTCACCAAGAGGTATCAATTTGCCACAATCTTTATTGGGCGATATTGAATCAGATGCTGCAAAGCTTTTAAATGTTGCCACTACCAGAGCAAAAGACTTTTTTGTCTTAGTATGTGATTTGCAATATACACACAAAGTAGCGCAAGCTCTTCCAAACTATGAAGACCAAATAGTGGTTAAGTGGTTAAAAGAGATTGAAGCGATTGCTTTTGCAAAAGATGTAGTAAGTGAGTCTTCACAGACCATTGCAGCATAAAACAAAAACCACTTCAAAGAGAAGAAGTTTTCCCCTTCGTGGGGTTTTTAAAGTCCTCTAAAACGAGAAGAGGGTTTTAAAATTTCCACGAAAGCGCTTTATTTACATGTAGGATAGTTTTCTCTGCATGAAAGTTCTTCACTTCGTTTTATCAACTTTTTCTTCCATTCTTCGTGCTTTTTACATACCAAACTCACAAAAAATCTGCTATAATTGGATCATATTTTATATCTAACAACTGTGTTTTGTTATTTACTCGCTAATTCTTAATTGAATTAGCTTCTCAAGGGAGGTCAAATGATTCCCCATCTGGTATTCAGTCACAGCTGAAGCTTTCGAGCAGTAAGTCCAGAGAAACGTTTTAATACTTCGTACAAAAGTATTCTAGGATTAGATGCATTTTATGCACAATACTAGCACTGGACCTCTTTGAAGTCTAACTCCTCATTTGCCATTATTGGTAGATACCATAAAACACATCCACACAACATTACTTGTTTACATGTAAGAGTATTTATACTCTCCTCATACCTACACTACTGTCTGTACAGATTTGAATTATGCTACGAGTTACACTACATAAGAGATTTACTTTCATTAAAGTAATAAGAAATCATAAAAAGGAAATTACCATGGAAATCATCATTGGTATCTTAGATATTATCACCATTTTATTTTAAAATGATGGTAACACAACATTAAGTTTTCTCCCACTTAGGGAGTTTGTACTTTGTACTTACTCCTTTTGGGGTAAGTATCTATTATTTACCCACAAGGAGGGGAAAATGACTATTATTTATTGGTTATTCAAGCTGCTGTCTAATGGTATTAAAAATCCAAAAATTCTGAGAGATATTTGGCTCGGATTATTTACAAATGGTATTTTTAGCGCTATCCATGAGGGCTTTAAGTTTGATGTAATCATATTGATTTCTGCCTCAATTTTAGGTATGATGATGGCAGAAAATAAAACAAAAGGGGACTTATAATGAGCTCAACAACAGTTTTGGCTATTATCTCGATTGTCTTATTGGTATGGACTTATAAAGTTACTACAAAACCAAGCAAATCTCCAAAAAACTAAAATCCCTCTAACATATCATTGTTACATGTAACACTGGTTAAGTCCAGAGGGTGTTTTATTGTCAGTTTTCTCCCATTGGGAGTTTGTACTTCGTACTTACTCCTTAAAGGGGTAGGGTACGCTCTATCCTTCTGGAGGGATAAAATGAAAATAGCATTAATGCTTTCCTTTTTGGGATTGATTTTGTTGGGCATGCAAATACAAGCAAATTCGAATACATCTACGGTTGTATTAGACGCGAAAATGGAATATTTTACTACATCAATCTTCGAAGAGAAAATTGAAGTTGTAAAAAATATGACAATGAGTCAGAGTCAATATGGATATATTGTTTCGCCATTCGAGCTTGCAAAATAATACCCATCCCTCCAACTTTCTTTTGAAAGACATGGGGATAATTTTCTTACACAATGGTAAAGTGTTAGATGCTTCTCTTTTACTCCTCTTGAAAAGAGATTTTGGATTCTTCACTTGATTTGTTTTAAAAGACAAATGAAGTGAGTCCAAAATCAAACTATCTTAAGGAGTTCTACAATGCAACAACAAAATTCAATCCCAACACAATACACGGTTATCTTACTATTGTTAGAAAAAGATGGGAAACCAAATTCAATCGAAACAATAGTAAATGCTACTTCTAAAGATCATGCGCTAATATTGGTGAAAGACAAGTATGAATCTTCAACAAAAAAAGAAGAATTAGCAAAGATAACAGGAGCTTCTGTTTCGCCTACAGTTGCTTTTGCTGCTTGAGGAGAACATCTATGGATGAAAATACCTCTGAGAAACAGCAATTTATTGTAACTGTTATGGCTATAGGAATACTTGTAACCGAGCAAATAATGGCATACAGCTCTGATGAAGCTAAAGAACTCTTTCTTATGCAATACGAACATATCGAACCAAGCTCTATAACCATTACTAGATCTTGTGACGATGCGCAAATTGAACATTTAGTGCAGATGCTATTAGTTGCCTAAAAAAATAGGGCGGAACTTTTTTGACACATTTTGTTGTTTTGTTCCGCCACATTTATTCTTTTTCTTTTGATAAAAAAACAGTGTATAATTAGTTTGGAAATTATAGTTTCCAAAACAAATTATATAAAAAGAGCCACAAAATGAAATATGAGCTAGATTGCGAAGAAACATTTACACACACCTACTTATTTTGGCTAAGCCGGTTTCTTAGAAGTAAAATCTCCTCTTTGTCTAATAGAAAAGTGACGGACAAAGAACGGCTCGCTTATATTCTTCAAGAACTTGCAAAAAATCTTCATTCAATTAATGAGCTTAGCGTTTTAATGAAAGAATCCAGAAATATTGGGCTCAATGGCATTCACGTTTATTTTATACCCCTTGAGAAGTTATTACATTTTTTAACCAACTACGGTGCTGAATCGATGAAAGAAATTGACCAAGACCTATTGAGTGACTATTTGGCCACTACAACTGCTCAGCTTTCTGATGCTACAAAAAAGAACTACCGGATTGCAGTGTTAACATTTTTTTCTTACATTGACAAACAAAATGAAGATTCAAGTGGCTCTTCCTATCGATATGGAATTGAATTAAAAAACTGGGGTGGGCTTGGTGGAAAAAGCGGTACAAAACTCCCCTCTTTTCTTAACATGGATGAAGTTAAACGTTTTATTGCCGGTATAGATTCTTTTCCATTCAAGGATAAGTTTGGTGCTAGAAATCGGCTTATGATTAAGGTCATATTGTATACAGGAATAAGAGTGGACGAGGCAATCAATATTAAGAAAAAAAACTTCATTAAAGAAGGTGATGCTTATATGATCCAAATAAGAGGCAAAGGGAATAAGCCCAGAGTTGTTATGATAAAAGAATCGATCATTAAAGATGACCTAACCACATGGTTGGACAAGGAAGAATTTGAAAATAGCTTACTGTTTTACAATTACAAAAAAGAACCTCTGTCTCAAGCGTACATTAGTGGTCTTGTAGAAAAAATATTAACGTATGTTGGGCTTAGAAAAGAAAAAAATGGAGCACACATGTTGCGTCATACATTCGCAACTCTTCTCTACCAAAAGAGTAAAGATTTGATTTTAGTACAGGAATCATTGGGGCATGCGGATGTCAATACGTCAAGAATATATACGCATTTTGACAAAGAGCGATTAAAGCAAACTACGGATATTTTTTATAATTAAAAGGTCAAATAGAAAACTCTCTAACAAGATATAAAACTGTGTGTCATTGCTTTAGAGCAATCGCTTCATGATATTCTAAACTCTATAACAAGGTATAAAACGGGCAAAGCCCTCAGTGTCAATGCCAAGCTTTAATTCTAAACTCTATAACAAGGTATAAAACCCATCGTGTTGATATCTCGTATTCAACTATATAATTCTAAACTCTATAACAAGGTATAAAACATAACGATTTGAGCTTACATGGTGAATATGTTATTTATTCTAAACTCTATAACAAGGTATAAAACATGCTGAGTCAAAGACGCTTGTTAAATATCATTTATTCTAAACTCTATAACAAGGTATAAAACGCTCATTTGAATAATCTAATTTACCAGCTAGGCATTCTAAACTCTATAACAAGGTATAAAACCCTATGGCTCGCTCTAAAAGCTGAGAGGTTACGATTCTAAACTCTATAACAAGGTATAAAACGCTAAGGCAACTAATGTGAACACAATTTTCTTCAATTCTAAACTCTATAACAAGGTATAAAACCTGCTTTTTTGAGCTCATCATATAACCAGCTGTACTATTCTAAACTCTATAACAAGGTATAAAACGATATCGCGTACTCTCCATCTGTCACCGCGTTCGCATTCTAAACTCTATAACAAGGTATAAAACTGTTCGTTTGAGTAACCTAGTTTACCAGCGATACATTCTAAACTCTATAACAAGGTATAAAACCCTTCCGAAATGCCATAAATAGACACTTTTTATGGAAATTAATGATTTTCATCAAACTTAAACAATGCTAAAATAAAGAACAAACTACCTTAAAAACCTCGATATTATCGAACTCTTTGAATTATAATATATCGCTTAAGCGAGACGATTCTCATGGGTATATGGTTCATACTCACAATATTCGAGGATGCATTTTTTGATTTTATTAATCTCTTTTAGAATTATATATCTTAGATTTAATTCCATTCCATTAATATTCTCTGTCTTTGAAAGCCTTTTAATAATTTCAAGTTCAATGGTTTTTATTCCATTTGGAGATAGTGACCAAAGTCCATTTGTTTTTGTAAAATCAGAATCTTTAATCATTTTTTTATTTAAAATGGAAAACAACACTCTGTCAAATATTGGTTTGAAAATCTCGGCAATATCCAAATGTAGTGATAGGCTCCTGAAATTTGGTTCGTGAAGAAATGAAATTCTTGGGTCCAACTCCGTTTTATATATCTCACACAAACATATATTATAGACTCTGCTATTAAAATAAGAAATTAAAACATTTATTTTGTCCGCTGGAGGTCTTCTGCTTCGTTTGATAAATTTAAAACTTTTTTGATTTTTTATAATAAAATTCCAAAGACCATAATATTCTTTTTTGCAAGAGCCTTCAACTCCCATTAATTCTTGAATATTTGATTGATGTTCAAGAATTTTAATAGTTTGTTCAAAATCATTTTGAACTTTATAAGCTCTGAGATTAGCCGCCATATTCAATATGTGCCCTTTTGTGATTTGTTTTGCAATATGTAGTCTATGTCCCATACTATCAAATGCTCTTAATTGTTGAATAAGCGCAAATCCACTTTTGTTTACACTGTTGCTTGAATTTGGAAAAAAATTACCAATATGACGTTGATTCCTACTAAAAAAATGCACTACAATATTATTATCTGCCAAAAAAGCTAATGTCTCAGTATCTATAATACATTTTTTTAAAATATATAACTCATCGATAACTTTTATGGGGATATGAGTTCTTTCTCCGTTGGTAGTCAAATCATTTTCATCAAGAGGATACAAATCTAAATTATTTTGTCTTCTTTTAATTAACTGGTTTGTTATAATAAAGTGTGTTCTATTTGTTTTATCAATCATATTTTTCCTATGAAAACATCAAATGTTCGATTTGAATTCCTAACTCAATTTTTTCAGTATAACCGCTATTTTTAAACGTATAAATCACAATACTATCTAACTCTTGGTGGATCTCTTTTTTGAGCCTATTTTTTAATTCCAAAAGATGATGGGGTTGAATCTCTCCCTCAAAAACTGAATTTTGAACTCTCTGAAGGTAGTTTTCAACTATTTTAACAATTTTTCTATAGTTTTTTCTTTCTTTTTGTTCACTTAGAGATATATCATAGACCAAGATTGCAAACATCGTTAGAAAAACCTACACACAATAGATATTGTGACCACAGTATAAACACAACTCTTTTTTCTCAAACTTCGGGGCTCTCATACTATTAACAGTAACAAGTAATTCTTGGATTAGTTCATCCAATGCTATTTTATTTTTTTCATTAAAAGGGACAAAATATTTTTCTGATGTTTCCTCTGAAATAATATATCCATCTATTTTTGAAACATTTAATTCACTTTTTAATGTATCCATATAGAAAAGTAATTGCATTTTTGATGCTTCAAGATTTGAAAATGTTTTTTTATATTCTTTGACGATCAAATGCTCTCCATTACAGAGCTCATCAATTTCTATATTACCAATTCTACGAGCCTTACTTTTTCTATTTTGAGCCAAAGTTGTTCCCATTTGAATGTATGAATTTGAAATTAAAGGGGCTAGTTTCCTAGCCGCTAGCCACCCTTGTCGCTTGCAGGCAACAAATGATTTTACAATCGTTCCATTAATATCTGCAAGTGTTAGCATTTTTTTATTTCATCAAAAAAATAGCATCTCTATTGATCGATTCGAGCCATGTCTCAAACGGCTTAAGAATCGATTTTCCGAGGTCTGTAATAGTTGTCTCCTTTGCAAGAGAATATTTACTATTAGGAACCGTTTTAAAAAGCGTATTACCATCACCGTCTTTAACTTCCCATTCATTAACACCCCAGCCTATTCTTGCATATGAGCCGATTGATTGTTGAGATGTTTGAATAAGACCAAAAAGAATCATGCCTCGCTCAAGTTCATTGAGCTTGTGTCCACCGCGCGTGGAAACAGAACCGCTCATTTGGGTGCCAGGAATGATGAACTCAGCTTTATAAACTTGTTGGTAGCTCATACCTTTCTCTTCTTTTTCAATAGCGATTTTTTGTTCTAAGTCACTGATTTGTTCGGCGAGTTCATCATTCTTTTCTTTGTCATAAGTGTCTTTTAGTTTTTTGAGCTCATCCTCTAATTTAATGAGTGATTTGGTTGCGGTACGGAGCTTGTCGATAAAATCGTTGTACTCTTTAATTGAATCTTCATCTAATAAAGGTCTCAAAATAGAACCTCTTTGCGTCTCATCGAATCTAACACCATACTGATAATCAATCATACGCAATTCTTTGTTGGTCGGCGTAAGATCTGTTACGGCAAGCTTGCCATCAAGATCGCTTAATCCAGCACCAAAACAACTAAGATAAGGATTAGCTTGACGAAAAGCTACTTGGTCGGCGTAATTCATGTTTTTCATGCCGTCATTTGATGACCCGCCACCTGAAGCATACAAATGGATTGAGTCAACACTGAACTTTTTAAGATCGGTTTCTTCGATGCTGCCAAAGATCGCACTGGTTAGATTTCTTCTAATAGTGCCTCTGTACCCATTTGCACTGAAAAATGGCACATCGACAATCTTGCCGTCCTCTGCGACGTATTTCCTTTTTTTAGTAACGACGATAGAGGCCTTTGTGAGCCTATCTTTGTTTTTACTGTCTGACGGCTCAATTTGCAACAATGGGGTAACAGTTTTGACATCGAGTTGAAATTCTGCTTTGACGGATTCAATGATTTTTACTGACATGTGGTTTCCTTGTTTATTTTAAATTAAAAGTCAAAAAGACTTGATGCTGGCGTATTGCCAGCGACATTTTTGGCATCCAATGCATTATCCCTTTTTGTGGACGGACGTTCGTGTTTTTTGAGATAAGCAGCTAAGATCATTTTGCTGACAATGCGACAATCTCGGTTGTATTTATTTAGAAACAACCCCATATCACCAATAAAATCAGCCGCATTAATGACGCCTTTTTTACCCTTGTATTTCATTCCGATTGATACATCATCAGCCCTATTCCAAATTGAATCAGATGTAATCTCAATACCATAACGCGCACTGATAATCGCAGCCTCTTCAATGGCAGCAAAAACTTCGCTCGGAGAGACTTCGAGCGTGTTAATTCCGTAGTTGACTGCAAATAGCCCTTTCGAGATAGTCGGTTTAGCGGCAAAGACGAGGTTTTCAAGAACAGTGCCTCGCGAATTGATCAAAATGACAAACGGCGGTTCTGGTGGCTTTTTCATTAGGTCATAAAGCTCATTCTCTTCATCCGATGAGAAGCTCTTAGCATCAGCCTTCCCGTCATGTATGAGAACATTAACGATCTTCTTGCCGTAAAGTGTTTTACTCGGACTTGCATAAGCCTTTAAAGAGAACATGCAGTGTTCACACACGAAGTTTTCCGCACGAAGAGCATAGCATTCGTTGTATGTGTCCGGAATAACGGCCTGCAACAAACTCTCTGCGTCTTTGGCAATATACCCTTTATCGTGAATCTTGCCACACATGGCACAAGGGGTTTGAGTGTTGTCGGTTGCTATTTGTAGAGTCTTTGTCTCTTTTGTACTGAAAAGAGGCTTATTCTCAAATGAAACGACAATCGTAAACTCATCCTTGTTTTGATTATCAAGGATCTCTGCTATTTGTTCTGCTTCGACCTCTAGCTTGTTGACGTTCGACATTACGTTATCGATGGCAAATACAGCTTCATCCTTTGAACTAAAATGAAAATGCCTATTTTCATTGATGGGCTCTTTTAGCTTGGAAGGATAATAAAGAACGCACTCGTATCGAACCTCTACTGGCATCTCAAGCTCAAGCTCCTTGCCGTTGTTTTGCGCCAGTTTTTCGATGACTTTTGCGCTTAGGTCTTGTTTGCGTATAGTCGCATATTTGGTCTTATACACAAACAGTTTTGTGTCAAGCATTTTTTTAAAGCCAAAGGCTTTGCAAATTGCTTCTTGAGCGTTAAAAGACATATTCTTCCTTTCTTTAAGATAGCTCTGTAATTAGGTCGTATTATTGGATAAATATTAAATTTCAACCTCTTTAACTAGGTAATAGATTATGGAATCAAGCATTCGTGCAATTCAGACTTGCTCCAATAGGGATGCATAAGTCTCATGAGCCCTACTTTGTTGCCAGTCGCGTTCCAGCGGTTTTTGATTGGAATATTTCGCATAAGTTGACCATTACTAAAGATCGAGCAATCCTCTGGAATATCCTCAATAGTGATGAACTTCACCTCGCCCCATCCAAGAGAGGATTTTTTGCCGATGTATCGCAGATGTTTTAGGAGTGATTCAATGGTCTCTTTATGTCCGTTTACATAATAGACAATGGAATCAACACCGATACGCTCGATGGAAAAGAATTCGTTTTTAAACTTTCCTTGAGCCGTTGTAACGATACCTTTTGGCTTGCCATTTTTGGCAACAATCTCGCCGAATTTGGCATAAAGATCATGATCGAATTTTTTAATCAGTTTCTCTTTGTCAAAATAACGCACTCCAACAAATTGCGGAAAAGAGGTGTGATAAACGCCGTCGGTTTGGGCGAGAAAGTCCAGCTGTTGTTCATAGTCACCATTAAATGTGCCTGTATTTTTTTGTTGATTGAAATAGAGCATTGCCAAGATTGCATCAAATGCGGCTTTGTTCTTTTGCATCGCAACGGAATTTTTGAGATGGATTTCGATTTTAAGCGGTGAAAAAATCATTTTGTGCCCCCTTTGTCTGTTTTTAACTGTTTAAGTGAAAGCTCACCAAAGCCTTTGCCAATTTTATAGCCAACGAATTTAGGCAATACGAAATTGCTTCTAAATTTTCCTCTGATCATTGGCATCTTTTTTTCTTCGGTGTGAAACAATGCATGAACAACCTTGATTTCATCCCATTCGATTTGAATAGTGTTGATGAATTCGTAAGACTCTTTAGATTTCCCCAAAACCTTATGCAACAGATAAGCGATGGAGTCTTTAATTTGTTGATTCGCGTATTCTGTGATTGCCTTAGTAAAACCTTCTACCGCTACGGCATTGGAAGCGTCATAATTGCCGTCAATAAAATATTTGTACAATATGGCTTTGAATATCTTGTGGTTGAACTTGTTGAAGATATTAATGGGCGTCAATGTTGTATAGATGTTGACACAGCCATTATTATAGGGAAGAAAATCGAGATTTCCGTCATAGTTGGGGATACCTTTTACTGAATAGATCTCATTCTTGATTTTAAAGGTTTTGTTGATTATGACGTTTTTAAAAATGGCGTTAAGCCCATTGCTTCCATTTGCGCCGATGCCAAAAATCCTGATTTTGTTTTGGTAAGGTCGCGAATATAGAATAGAAGGGAGTTCATGTTCTTTATTATTAATGGCGGAGCGAATTTGTTCGGACTCTCCGTTCGTGAACTTAAGTATGTTATCTCTCACCTCTTCGATGATTACAAGATCGTCGTGTTGTGAGCCGTCGAATTTGACATCTTTATCTAGTGCAATCGTTAAACAACTGAGCATAGGCGCTCCTTTTTTTATATGTGATGCAGAATACTATCAAACAATAATAACAAAGTCAATATATTTTTTATTAATATTTATAAATAACTTGAATTATATGTTTATTGACTAAAAAATAAAATATAAGTATAATTTTCTAAATTTCTTTTAGAGGCAATAAAATAATGAGTTACGAAGATTTTAAAACTAAGCGAGCGAGCAATCAAGCCGAAATCGTTGCGATGTTTTGCGACGCTAATTCTGAACAGATTATGGCCGTCGAATCGCCAACAGGTTCAGGTAAAACATTTATTGCACTCAAATGTGCTATTGAGCATCAACAAAAGCACAAGCATGCTGTTATTATCTCGACCAACACCAACAAGAATGCCTATGAATATAAAAGCGAGTTTCTAAAGCTTAAAGAGGTGCTTGGCGCCGAAGATGATTCAATTCTGTGTGTCGAAGTTGGCAAAAGCAACTACATTGACCTCGTGATGCTTACAGAGACGATGGAACGCTTTCCCACACTTTTTTTAAAGGTTCCTTTTACCATTGCCCTCTTGCAAGAAAAGTATATGAAAAAAGGAATCTTTCGCAATGATCTACTGCTTGAGGACTTTATACAAGAAATGGATATTGCCGAAGAAGACAGTGAAAAGTATCTATCTTTTGCGCAAGATATTGATAAAACGATCAGCCCGAAGCAAGTCGATACGATAGTCAATGCAATCATTGAGAAAAAGATTATCGTCACGAATCATGCGTATCTTTTTATATTATATAGGCTGTTTGGTGGGAAAGGGTTATCAGTGCGAACTGAGGCCCGTCCGCTTTTTTTCACCACGCCAATCATATTTGATGAATTTCATTCGATGTTTGATGCAGCTAAAACAATTTTATCAAAAAGTTTTTCATTATTCAGACTTCAATATTCGATCAATGGCATATTAAAACACATTGATGAGAAAAATAACGGTACCCACATTAAACGCCTAAAGACGATATTAACATTGATTAGTAAACACGAACACAAGATTAAAGGAGTAACTAAAAAAGAAGATGTTTTACCGAATCTTGCTTTATTAAAAGCTGAAGTTGCACATCTTACCAGCATTGAAAAAACGATGGATAAATTAATTTCTATCGAGAACGCCTCCAACAACATCGAACTTGAAAAATACATTCGCTTCACACGCAATGAATTAAGCGAACTTAGCAGCATCAATTTTACTAATTCGAAAAAAATTAATGTCTCGTTTTCTCCAAGCGGTTTTCCGCGAGTCATTGCTGGTAATAATTTTCCGATTTATGAGATGAGAAAAACACTTTGGCTTAGAAACAAGGGTAAAATATTATGTATGAGTGGAACACTTAGAGTGGAGAATTCAACGCTTCCAAATGCGTTTAAATGGTACATGGACCGTAATGGTCTATTTGTAGGCAACCAAGAAGGGTTTAAACAGCGTATAGACGAAAATAAAGAAATGGACGATACACTAAAAGAGCTGTTAATAATGGGCAATGAAAAGCTTGTTGGTCGAATTGAGAAAATCATTTATAAAGCTTACCCATCGTTGTTTGAAAAAAGTAATTTTTTATATACCATCGTCGATCATCAAGATTTTACTGTTCCAATGGGTGGTGCAGACAACTACCAAGAAAAAGTAAATACGTGGAGAAGGAATATAGGTGTTTTTGTTGCCAATAATCTTCAATTTAATTCTCTTGTTCTAAGTACGAGTTTTTTAGATGTGGAAGGTATTGCAAACGCAATCAATGAGATCAGAGGGGACGATGTTAAAGTTTTCTTCGCTCACGAAGGACATTCCATGCACAATCTTGTTAAACAATACAAAGAGGCTGTGGACAAAAAATACCTTTGCTGTCTGGTAGGCACAGAACAATACTATACAGGTTTGAATTTAGATGGTGAATACCTCAATGAGCTTTATTTGGCAAAGATACCTTTTTCGCCAGCGAGAGGACGCGTAGGCGAGAAGATCGTACCAGGAATGGGCATTAGTCAAGAAAAGAACTATGTGAATGAAATTCTTACGAAATTCAAACAAGGCATCGGACGTCCTATTCGAGATTTTAACGATAAAGCGATAATGTATGTGTTAGACAGCAGAATTCTAAAGCCGGCAAGACAAGTGTTTAAAAGCGCCGTCGATGAAAAAGCAATAGAAGTAAGTTTTTATGGAATGAATAGTCGATACAAAAGAGCGCTTATTGATACAAAGAAAGATAAAGAACGAAAGGGTATAGCGCTGTATACATTGTTTTTTGGATATTTAGCGACGATGAACACGAACGAAATTGAAACGTTATTTGATATAAAAGAGGAAGAAAGAGAGACCATAGACGTCGTAGCACAAAAGATATTATTTCAAGATATTTCTATTGAATATGTAATGACGAAAGAGTATTTTGATGAAGTCATTAAAAGAAAAAGTTTCAAAAATATTTGGATACTGTTGCTAAAAATCTATTCGTCAGGCATGAAAAAGAAAGGAATTGAAGTTGAGAAAGAAATTATTGAGAATGATTTTTTTGGATATAAAGGTAATTTGTTAGAAACGGCAAAGTTTTACTTGACGCAACGCATTTGAGAATCATCTCGTATAAGCGATATATTATAATTCAAAGAGTTCGATAATATCGAGGTTTTTAAGGTAGTTTGTTCTTTATTTTAGCATTGTTTGAGTTTAATAAAAACCATTAATTCCCATGAAAAGTGCCTATTTATGGCATTTCGGAATGGTTTTATACCTTGTTATAAAGTTTAGAATACATTTGTATTGACACTGAACTACGAAATGTATGTTTTATACCTTGTTATAAAGTTTAGAATGAAAGAACACGTTCTTGGTTTTTTTCAACACTTTTGTTTTATACCTTGTTATAAAGTTTAGAATTTGCCATGAGCGTCTTATAATTCACGCCTGCTTTTGTTTTATACCTTGTTATAGAGTTTGGAATAGAGCTCGGTCGCCAAACTCAAAGCTCTCAAACGCGTTTTATACCTTGTTATAGAGTTTGGAATCGGTTAACCCTAGAGGTTTCATGTAATCCTCTTTGTTTTATACCTTGTTATAGAGTTTAGAATTGGAGAAAATGAGTATTAGATCTGCTGAGAATGAGTTTTATACCTTGTTATAGAGTTTAGAATGAAATGTATACAAACACATCCGCAAGCCTCTGTTTGTTTTATACCTTGTTATAGAGTTTAGAATGAGTATCCTAACATTGCATCATAAAAAATGCTCGTTTTATACCTTGTTATAGAGTTTGGAATGAAAATATCTGATTGATAATAACCTTTTGGAGGGTTTTATACCTTGTTATAGAGTTTGGAATCGGTTAACCCTAGAGGTTTCATGTAATCCTCTTTGTTTTATACCTTGTTATAGAGTTTAGAATTGGAGAAAATGAGTATTAGATCTGCTGAGAATGAGTTTTATACCTTGTTATAGAGTTTAGAATGAAATGTATACAAACACATCCGCAAGCCTCTGTTTGTTTTATACCTTGTTATAGAGTTTAGAATGTAAATGTTCTGTATCAGTTTCGTCAAAATTGAGTTTTACACCTTATTATAGAGTTATGTACAAAAAATAACAAGGAAAAAGTATGATACCTAATAAAGAATTAAAAATACTGAGTCAAGAATATTTAAAACAACCAACAAAAGAAACTGAACAAAAAATAATTCATTTAGTAGAAAATAAATTGAATAACGCAGGGCATGAAAGAATGCTTTGGCATGCTGAAAGAGTTAGAAATACGGTCAGAAGTGCCAAAATACTTTGTTTTTTAGTGATACTTATAGTGTTAGATTATTCTGCTGTTTCGCTAGTGTTTAGTGTTCTGATTTCACTATCAATAACATTACTTTTTAAAGATTATTTAGCGATATTTGCAATTGCATTATATGAAAAAAGAGTAATTGAAAAAGATCAATTTGCAGCCTATTGGACAATAAAAGCAATTAGAAATCTGGAAGAGAGCTCAAATGAGAGGGGATAACCTCTCCTCTCTATTTTGCTCTCTCAAAAATGAGATATGATGTGTCCTTATTGTTGGAACCTGTAAGGAGCACTTTATTCTCAAATTCCATTGTGCCAGAAAATGTACCAACATATCTCCAACCAGACTCATAAAGATTTTAAAATGATTCATTGGAAAGTTTTTGAGTTTTGTTTTCAGCAGAGTAACAATTCATAAGACGCATATTTGGAAAAACTATAGATTCATCCGCTTTTACAAATGAACCTTTGCCTTGACACATTTTTACTTCTTTAACTGAGTTTTCCCCAGCAACTAATAATCCAGCGACAGCAACAAGTGAAAGCAATATTTTTTTTCACTGGCACTCCTTATTTTGATTTTAACTTTGAACAGATGATAATGATATAAAACGCCCTTTTCTAAAACCAATTTTTCAAAGTTTCATCGTAATTATATGACTTTTCAAAAAGAAAATCCATTATTTTTATATACTATTATAGATATAATAGTATACTTTCATACATAGTTGATAGTTTTTCAAGGAAGAAGCACGATGAACGAAACTTTTGCCGATCAAGTAAGCACCTATTTTAGGCACTTTCGTAATGAACTTGAAATTACGGGAAAATCTAAGTACACAATCATTTCTTACAACACAACCATTACAAGTTTCATAGAATTTATCAAACAATGTAAAAAACCCATGTCATTTGAAACTTTTAAAAAAATTGACCTGATGAATTTTTTAGAGTATAAAAATGAAATGCTTCAAAAACAAAGTGAGCTCAAGGTATCATCTAAAAAATTGTATGTTACTCATTTAAAGACATTTTTCACGTTCGTTCAAGACAACATGGATGTTGAATTCAAAATCTCTAAAATCTTCAAAGTTCTTATCAAGGCGACAAAACGTATGCCAAAAGGAATCGATGAAGAGGACTGCAAAAAATTTGAGCGTTATCTCAACACTATTCCTTTTCATAAAGCTACCAATATCAGAAATTCGTTTCTTATGAAAATTCTCTTTTATACAGGCGCCCGTCGCGGTGAACTACAAAACATCCAAATCGACGACAGGAAATTCTTAGACAAAGGCAAATACTACGTCATTATTACGATTGGCAAGGGCGATAAAGAGAGGTTTCTGTATATCGATAAAAAATACATCGAGGAAGAGCTATTGGCTTTTAAAGCTGACAATGTTGCATTCGTAAGCGTTACAAAATCTGGACGCATCATGTCCGGAACGGAAATCTATACGATGATTAATTCAAATTACAGACGTGCAGGCATTAGCAAAGAGTATTCTGGAGCACATATTTTGCGCCATACTTTTGCAAAGCACGAATACGCCAAAAACAAGGATATTGTAAAGTTGCAAAAAAGGTTGGGACACGCAAACGTAAATACAACAATGATTTATGCTGATCCAACGCAAAAAGAAGTAGAAAAAGCTTTTGCTGAAGAAATAGCAGCATTGTGAACTCTTTCGTGGAAATTTTAAAACCCTCTTCTCTCGGAGGACTTTAAAAACCCCACAATGGGGAAAACTACTTCTTTTGGAAGTGGTTTTTGAGAGTTCTAGATTAATGTAAAAAACCTAAATGACTTTTTTAAGAAATAGATATTCCTCTTCGGTGATTTCGGTAAAGCTTGATAACCAATACTCAATGACATCATGTTCAAAAGTATCAGCATCAACTTTTGTTGAATCAGAATAAAAATTTCTCAAATATTTTTTGACAAATGTTTTAACGTCATTGCCCTCTTCAACTGCTTCCAGTCTTAAGTGGGTGTATTCGTAGTTTCCATTTCTCTCTTTAATTTTAATTAAGATGAATTTTTTTCCTTGCTTTTTTTTCCCAAAAAACGCTTGAAGATCTTCTAATGAAATTCCACCAAAAGATTCAAATTCACCATCGGTGTGTTTAAAAGGTACTTGAGCAACAAAAAATCCACTATTAAAATTCCAACAAGGTCTTCCAATATATACATCATGAGGCATAAATGTTTCGACATCGAATTCGTTCGCATCCAGCAGACTCTCTTCAATATCTTCATCCGACACAAATTTTTTAATTTCAGACAACTCAAACACTGGTTGTTCGATTTCAAATGTTTTTATGCCAGCCTCTTTCGCCTTTTTCGCTTTTTGTTCAATCTCACGGAAGTTTTCTTCCGTAATTGAGACCGTAGTGATTACAGGTGAAAATGCACAATTGCCAAAATCTATTAAGAACATGTTTGTTTTAAATACTTTACTCATTATTTTATCCCTCCAAGGATAGAGCATACTCTATCCCACAGGGGGGGAGTAGGTACACTTGGTACAAACTCCCATCGGGAGAAAACAAATCTTTTTAATAACTTTGTTCAAAAGAACACTCCATGACAATCATTTTCCAAGCATCGCCATAGATTTCTTTAACCTCTTCGATCGAATCATAGTATCCGCTAATACTCTCTTTCTGCTCTTTTTCAGAAAAGTCTTTAAAGCAAAGAATTTCTGAACGATAATCTGTTTTGAGAGTACCTCGAATAGTATCTGCCTGAGAAAACAAATAGACATCTTCTTCTAGCTTGATGTTTAATTGATTTGTATCGCAATCAGAGAACTTGAGTTTATTAAATTTCAATGATTTGCTAAACTCTTCATATTTTGTGCCTCTTAACTCGTCAATAATTGATTTTTTTTGTTTATCGGTCATCTCACACCGCCCAAATGCCACGTTGAACATTGGTGAAATGGAGTTGAAGCTGCTGACGAACTTTTGCTTGCCAATTGGCATTTTTAGCAATCATATCTCCAGCAACTTTTTCAACCTCTGCATAGATATCTGCCAATGATGCT
>Ga0265295_1002489_pt1 | contig 29036 bp, 22 predicted proteins | sample Munlansysbiofilm_FD_192503 | JGI IMG/M metagenome (GOLD analysis project Ga0265295, IMG submission 192503) | Leachate microbial communities from a municipal landfill in Southern Ontario, Canada - Methane capture system biofilm | ecosystem: Engineered > Solid waste > Landfill > Unclassified ... | reverse complement strand
CTTGACATGCTGATGACACACCACAGGATGCGCAGGGTTCAATCGGATTTCGCCCGGAAAAGCTACGAATTCCGGCTTGTCGACAAAGACGGCCAGTCAAGAGAAATTCACCTCACGGTAGATATGATCCCCAATACGGAACAAAGTATTGCGTCCCTTCTGGATATCACGGATCGCAAGCGGGCGGATGAGACGCTCAAGGAGTCGCAGAGGAGACTTGCAGAAATTATAGAATTTTTCCCCGACGCGACCCTGGTTGTTGATAAGGACGGTAAAGTCACCGCCTGGAACCGGGCCATGGAAGCCCTTACCGGCGTCAAGGCGGAAGATATGCTCGGCAGGGGCAACTACGAATATGCCATTCCTTTCCACGGCTTCAGAAGGCCGATTCTGGTCGATATTGTCCTTGATCACAGCAGAAATGAGAAATTCAAAAAGGCTTACACGAACCTCCTTACAGACGGAGGCGTCCTTCGGGGAGAAGGTTTTGTCTGCAATTTGACTGCAGGAGAACGCTACTGTTCAGCGAAAGCCGTCGCGCTGCACGACTCCAGGGGAGAAACCGTCGCCGCCATCGAGTGCGTCCGCGACATAACGGAGCAGAAAAGGATAGAGGACCGCTTAAACCGTGCGGAGAAGATGGAGGCGCTGGGTACGCTTGCCGGCGGCGTGGCCCATGATATGAACAATTTCCTGGGCGTGCTTGTCGGATATTCGGAACTGTTGATGGAAACACTGCCCGAAAACAGCCTTCAACAAAGATACGCCCGGAATATTCTTCAATCCAGCGAACGGGGGGCCGCCATCATCCAGGACCTTCTGACCATGGCCAGGAGAGGGGTTTCCGTTTCGGAAGTGATCAATCTGAACAAGATCATCGTCGATTACATGGATTCGCCCGAACACGAGAAGCTGAAGTCCTATCATCGGAACATCCTGGTCCGAACGGAGCTTGAAGAGGATCTGTTCCGCATCAAGGGGTCCCCCATCCACCTGATCAAGACCGTCATGAATCTTGTTACCAACGCCGCGGAAGCCATATCCGGGGAGGGCATCATCACGATCAGGACGGAGAACCGTTACCTCGATTTCGCCGTTGACGGGTATGATCACATGCAGGAGGGCGACTATGTTGTTTTGTCCGTTTCAGACACCGGGGAGGGCATTCCGGAAAGGGATCTGGGTAAAATCTTCGAGCCTTTCTACACAAAGAAGATGATGGGGCGCAGCGGCACCGGCCTGGGGCTGGCCGTCGTCTGGGGGACCGTTAAGGATCATCATGGATTTATTGACGCAAAAAGCGAGGAAGGCGTCGGAAGCACGTTCACGCTTTATTTTCCCGTTACCCCCGAGGAATTGATCCACAGGCAGGAGAAATCGGACATCGCCCGGTATTTGGGCCGGGGAGAGTCGATCCTCGTTGTCGACGACATGGCGTTTCAGCGGGAACTCGCCGTCAATCTGCTGAGCAGGCTGAATTATAAAGTCTGCACCGTTTCCAGCGGTGAAGCGGCGCTTGAATATCTGAAGACTCACAAGGTCGATCTGCTGCTGCTGGACATGCTCATGGAACCGGGAATTGACGGGCTGGAAACATTCACGAGGGTGCGGGCAATCGAACCCGATCAGAAAGCCATCATCGTCAGCGGCTTTTCAGAAGACGAACGGGTTGGAAAGGCCCGGGAACTCGGCGCGGGCAGATATGTGAGAAAGCCCTACAACCTGGAAAAAATCGGGATGGCGATACGGAAGGAACTGGATGGAAGGTGAAACGGAGGATGAGGTATGGCCCTTTCTTCACTTCCCGGCCACGGCGGCCATCCTGAACCGGAAGCCATCCAGCTTCCCGAACCTAAAGGGGCGATAAAAGGCTTCCACTGCACCAGGCCTCCCTGGGGCAGAAGGCGGTCAAAAGCGCCCCCGCATCCATCGTGATATCGTCTTTCTACAAACACATCATGATCAAATATGGAGAGCGGGGATATCGCTACGTGACCATGGAGGCAGGCCGTGTCCCTGAACCTTGGAGCCGTGGTCATCGGGGCTTTTCAGGACATGGAGGTCAAAGCGATTCTGAACCTCGCTGAGCAGGAAGAACCTGTCGATATCATCCCGGTGGGGAGAAGATAGGGTTATTCCGCCGGACACACGGACACATATTGAGAAGGACGGGCATGAAATCAACCACAGAAGGTGATGACGACAGGAATAAGCTGCTGCACTTTGACGAGGTTCAAGCCGCCGAAACAAGGGCCGGCTGCCCTCCGGAGGGCAAAGCGCTTGGGCTTGCCTTTTCCGGGGGCGGAATCCGCAGCGCGACGTTCAACCTCGGCGTTACACAGGCGCTGGCCGCTATGGGACTGCTGAAGCGCTTCGATTATCTCTCGACCATCTCAGGGGGCGGCTACATCGGCGGCTGGCTCTCGCTTTTCATCAAGCGCTGCGCCGGAGGAAGCGTCGCCGAGGCCGAAAAAGTGATTAATCAACGCGACGAGGACAACCTTGAACCCCCGTCGATCCGATTCCTGCGCGCCTTCAGCAACTACCTCACCCCGCGCATCGGGATGAGCGGGGACACACTCGTCGCCATCGCCACATATGTGCGCAATCTGATCCTCAATCTCTGTATCCTGGCTGCGCTGATGACCGCACTGCTGGTCGGTCCCCGGATCACGGCCCTGGCCGCCGAATCTCTGGTAGCCTGGAGCGGCTTCGGCCGCATTTATTACGGGATCATCATCGCCGTCCTCTTTTTTCCGATCCTGGTAGCAACGCTCGGACTGTTCTACCGGGCCGCCGACGCAAAGAATAAACGAACGCGGGCCTCAACGGAAAAACCGCGCCACCCGTGGCCCTGGTACATGCGCTCTCTCTGGCTCACCCTCCTGTATGACATTCCCGTCATCCTTGCGGCGTTCCTCACCGTTTGCTTCTTTCTGCAATTTGCCCAGTACAGCGAGATCGACAGAAAGTCCCTGTTCAGGACCACTCTTTTCGAGTATGTCATCCTCTGGCTGATCGGTGTCGTGATTTCCTTCCTCTGTGACTTCGCAGCCCGGCTCCGGGACAAGAACCGCACCCCGGTTCTCCGCGAAAATCTGAGGTGGCTGGGGGCGTTCATTCTAGCCATGACCCTGGCCAGCGTAGCGGGAGGGTCGGCCATTCTGGGGATTGTAAACACGATTGCGGCGGCATCCGAACCGCACCGCCTCTGGGCAACGGTGGCCTTCGGGCCCCCTGCGGTTATCGTCGCGTTCCTCATGATGCTGACGGTCTACATCGGCATCATGGGCCGGAAATTCGACGAGAACGACCGGGAACTGTGGAGCGTATACGGCAGCCGCCTGATCGGGCTTTCCCTCTCATGGGCGATCTTTTTCGCCATCGGATTTTACGGCGCGGCGATACTGGGATGGGCCGACGACTGGATCGTCGGCATGGGAGGCGTCACCTGGATTGCCGCCACATTGTTTGGGGTTTTTGCCGGAAAGAGCAAACAGACAGGGGATCGGGCGTCACGGGGCTGGTTGGACAAGCTGACGGTCATCGCCCCCTTTGTGTTCGTGCTGGGCTTGATGTTCCTGCTTTCCTGGGGATTGCACCAGTCGCTGATCTGGCCCGGCGATACCCTTCCCAAGGGATCCCATGTTTCCAGGGCCGGCGGGATGCCTGGCCATAACGCACCCGGAATCTATCTGCGAGCCGAATCCGCCGCGGGGTCGCCCGTCGTCACCGCCCGCGATATCGACAGCCCGGCTCCATGGGAGCGCTTCCTCAACATCGCAGAGGAAAAGTACGGTGAAATGGAATTCCGGTTCAAGACGCCCTGGACGCTTCCGATCGTCGCCGCATCGGCGCTTATGGCAGCCCTCCTTCTGTCATGGCGCGTCAACATCAACCTGTTCTCGCTGCACCATTTTTATCGAAACCGCCTGTCCCGCTGCTATCTCGGCGCAACGAATACGGGACGGCGGCCGCACCTGCTGACGGGCTTCGATCCCAGGGACGATCTGGCTCTCGCCGAGCTGGCTGGGCAGCGGCCGTTCCACATCTTCGGGACATCGATCAACCTGAATCGCGGCCGGCAGCTCGCGTGGCAGAACCGGCGCGCCGCATCCTTCGCATTCACTCCCCTGTACTCGGGTTATGAACCGGCATCGCACCAGGTGAAAGGTGGTTACCGCCTGACGGCGGAATACGGGAAGGACAATGCCGCAAGTCCGGTACAGTTGGGCTCGGTCATGGCCATTTCGGGAGCTGCGGCAAACCCGAACCAGGGGTTTCATACCTCACCTGCTGTCGCATTCCTGATGACCGTGTTCAATGTCCGGCTTGGGCACTGGTGTGGAGACCCCGTCCATGAAAAGTCATGGCAAAAGCGCGATCCGGGACTGAGCCTGAGATACTGGCTGGCCGAACTGACCGGCACGGCCGATCTGGACCGCCCCTTCGTGAACCTCAGCGACGGCGGACACTTCGAGAACCTCGGCATCTATGAACTGGTGCGGCGGCGCTGCAGGGTGATCCTGGTAAGCGATGCAGGCTGCGATCCGAAGTACGCCTTCGACGATCTCGCCGAAGCCATTCGCAAATGTTACACCGATTTCGGCGTGGAATTCGAGTTCAAATCAAAAGTCGATGCGCTCCGCCCGCAGGGCGACGACACGCTGCCTGCCGGCGACAGGATCAGCGAGCGGCATTATGCGATCGCTGAAATCAAATACCCGGGCGCAAAGGGGCTGACGGGAACCCTGATCTACCTGAAGTCCTCACTGACCAGGGAGCTTCCGCCCGACATCATGCACTACCGGCGCACCCACGACAGTTTCCCCCACGAGTCCACAGCGGACCAGTTCTTTGACGAGTCGCAGTTCGAGAGCTACCGCCATCTCGGCTACGAGGCTGCCATGCGGTCGCTGGCCATGATGCGCGAGAACAACGAACTCCCGCCGGAGCTGCGCTGAGGGGAAGACAATAATCCGGGCGCTCGAAAAAACCGTCGCCGCCCGTCTTTCTAAGACGTTCAACCCTTAAGGAGATCCATGATGCTTGTCCAGTTCAGTGTTGTCCCCCTGGGAACCGGTGAAAGCCTCAGCGAAAGCATTGCAGAGGTCATCCGCCTTGTCGATGAAAGCGGACTCCCCTACAGGACGAATCCCATGGGAACCGTCATCGAAGGGGAATGGGACGCGGTGATCGCCCTTATCAGGAAGTGCCATGAAGAAGCATTGAGGAACGCACCGAGAGTGCTGACATCCCTATCGATTGACGACCGCCCCGGGAAGCCCGACCGGATATCCGGAAAGATCGAATCCATCGAAAAAAGACTCGGGCGGGAAATCAAAAAATGAAAATCGTGCGCTTCATCTCGGACTCCCATCGCACCCTGTATGGACGATATGACCCGGAACGGCCTGCGGAAGCCAGGGTCATCGAGGGCGATCTTTTCGGCGATTTCCGGGTCACCTCTGAACGGGTGAATATCAGACAGTACCTTCCCCCGGTAACCCCGGTGAACATCCTGGCGCTGGGGCTCAACTACCGGCGTCATGCCGAAGAGACCCGGCTGGATACGCCGAAATATCCCATCCTCTTCATGAAGGCATCCAGCAGCGTCATCGGCCACGAGGAACCGATTGTGCTGCCCGCGGCCGCTCCCGAAAACGTGGATTATGAAGCGGAGCTGGCCGTCGTGATCGGCAGCAAGGCCAAGAACCTGCAGCCCTCCGAAGCCATGGACTGTATCCTGGGGTATACCTGCGCCAATGACGTCAGCGCGAGAGACTGGCAGCTGCGAAGGCAGCAGGGACAGTGGGTCCGGGCAAAGAGCTTCGACACCTTCTGCCCGCTGGGGCCCTGGCTGGTCACCAAGGATGAAATCCCTGACCCGGATCGACTCCGCATCCGCGCCCTGCTCAATGACAGGGACATCCTGCAGGATGCCGCTACATCCGAAATGATTTTCAAGATACCGGCCGTCATCAGTTTTCTCAGCCAGTCGATGACTCTGCTGCCGGGGACCGTCATCCTGACGGGGACTCCGGAAGGAGTCGGGTTTACGAGAAAGCCCCCCTTGTATCTTCGAGATGGAAACCGAATTTCTGTAGAAATCGATCAAATCGGCCGATTGAGCAATCCAGTGGCCCGGGAACAACCGCCCCAGCGTTGACCGATCACCCCGGTCCTTCCGGCCGGGAACATCCCCTTATGGGCATAACACTATGTCCCGTTCCATCTGAACCTTCCTTCTCATCTTCAAGAGCAATCAAAATTCAGCAGAACCCTGAGATAAAATACCACGTTTGTCCAAATTAGCATTTTAGAGAGGGACGGATGAGCCCTGATTTAGTAAAGGAATTTTGGCCAAACAACAAATATCATCAGGTTCAGTAGCATATTTAGTCAGTTGTAAAACGCGTCCAAATTGGTAGTCATTTTCAAATGACGGACATTAAAATCCAACGTAATTTGGACAGCAGGAAATGAGTACATAAAACAAGAGGCAGGACCGTTATCAGACCCTGCCTCTTACATCCATCTTCAACGGCGTGTGGTTACGGTTACGTTCTAAATTTCTTTCTGAGCCCCACCAGCCCCAGCAAACCGGAACCGAGCAGCCAGAATGCGGCAGGGACAGGCACCGGAGTCGTATCAAGGTTATCCCACATACAGCCCCAGGTAACCTGAGTCAGGACAACGGATTTGATATCATCGGCACTTACGGCGAGGTATCGATAGTCGCCCGCCCACCCGGCAACGGTATGGATGGGATCAATACCGCTGAATGACCCGGTATCGGCAAAAGCAATTTGATTCCCAAGGGCATTGTAGGCCTTCATGCTGAACCAGTCAGAATCTCCGCCATAATCTCCTCCATAAATGGAGACAGATTTTACCAGAGAATCGAATGTCATCGTCAAGGTCAATCCAGCAGACCATGATGATGCATGAATGCTGGGTGTACCGCTGAATGTCTGATAATCGGCTATGACTCCTACATAACTATCCGGTGCCGTAATGGTTACCCCTCCCAGGTTGACGCCGTTGATATTTGTTCCCCCCGTCAGGCTGTTAAAATCCCAGAGCGTGGCATGGGACGAACTCACCAAGAAGAACATGGCCATAACGACCATGAACGCCGTCATAACATATTGTTTCTTCATCTCTTTAATCCCCCTCCTTGATTTGCTGAAATCAGCCAAGATGCTTCCATTCGTTTTGGGTCTAAAATTCGAAATACAGCCAGCTATTCTCGACGCTCTCACCACCTCCTTTGCGAATCCAATCTTTCAGCTTTACGCACTCTCCACGGATGAAGCCAAAAGAGTTAAAGAGATGTTCATGCTCTACAAAACAACGGCCCCACAGTCTTTACATGAAGCAGGCAGTGCCTCTTGCTGTCTTTCATGATTTCATTGCTGGAAACGTGAAGACCCCGAACCGTGTTTTATCATTAATAGAATTTGAAATTATGTCAATACAGAGAAACCATGGTTTTACCTAAGGATAATGCCTAGGTTTTATAGGAACTTTCTCCACGAAGGGAGGAGATGAGGTTTTTCAATGAATGCCCCTAAAAAGTAGACCACACGGTTCAGGGTAAGGCATCCACCGATTCCCCGCTTTCCGGCTTCCGGGGTCCGGCATGACCGGGTTTGGAGGGATTTGGAGAACGTTCGAGAGCTAAGAATTCTTTTGGGTAGACCGGGCAGGGTCATCCTGATCCTGTCCATCCAATCCAAAGGTGAGCACCAGGGTTATCAGCACCGATCCAGCCGCCAGATAGAACAGCGTTTCAAAGCCCGCCCCCAGGGCAATCAGACTGCCCCCGAGATAGGGCAGAAGAAAATACCCCCCATCCAGAGCGAAAAGCGTCAGGTTTGTGTTCAATCCCCGCAGGGATGGCGGTGACGCCGAAAAGAGGAGGGCATTCAGAAGGGGCAGGACCACCCCCATAGCCAGGCCATAAAAAGCCCCGATCAGATAGAACGGCCGGAGAGAATCGGTAGAGGGAAGAAAAACGAAGCAGAAAACCAGCACCGCCAGCCCCAGCCGAAAGGAGCGCAGCTTGTTGAACCGGTCGAAGAGTCTCCCCCCCACCGCGCGGACGGCCATCATCATCGCCATGGAAATCGCAAAGAAGAATCCCACACGGCCCACCCCCGTCTGCAGGGAAAGATCCTTGGCAAAATAGAAAACCGTTGCGTGGGCAAGGTAGAGGAAAAAGGCCGCCGAAAGGAGCAGGGCCACGGAACGCTGCCGGAAGTTCCTTTTGATTTCGGCAAAACCCGGACGACGCAGGACCGATGCATCCGCACGGCTCAGCATCCCCCTCAGGCACTTGCGAAGAACCAGGCCGAACAGCAGGGCTACAAGAGTGAGAAGGGAAACTCCGGCATAGATATCCGCTTCGTTGCGGACCATCGGCAGAATCGCCTCCGTTAGAGGCGGAAGCGTCGCCAGGGGAATCATCGTGGCGATGCTGACAATCCCGAAACCCTGACCGCTCTTTTCGCCGGGAATATATTGGACGATCAGGGCGATTACAGCCGTGGTAAGGACAACAAAAACAGCTCCGTGGGCAATGCGCAACAGGATCAGAAACGTAACTCCCACTGCCGGGATGTAGGAGCAGGACACCCCGATCAGCAGGATCATGGAGGCCATCATGACGGCAAAGGCATTGCGGGCGGTGATCCGGGAGATGACGAAGGGACGGAAAAGAAAGGCGGCCATGGGCTCCAACCCCACGAGGAACCCCCGCCAGAGGACAGGGATGCCGATTTCACCAAGGTAATGGTAGAAATTGAAAAAGACGGAGACACTGCAGAAGGCCACCAGCAGGATCAGGTTCAGGGCAAGAAATTCGAAGGAGAAGAGCGCTGGAGAGGTCTTCATGGATCATCGCTTCTTTCGCAGAGAAGAAACATCCCTCTGTCCGTACGGGACAGAGGGATTCGCAGGTTCCCATCCCCGGCTTCGGCTCAGACAATCGGGCATGTCGTGGAATTCCAGCCGATGAGACCGCCCAGAACAACCACGGCATTGCGCCACCCGGCCCTTCGCAGCAGGCTGGCGGCAATCATGGAGCGCAGATCGCTGGCGCACAGGATATAAACGGTTCCGCCCTTCGGCACCTCGTTCATCCGTTCGGGAAGCATTGTGAGATGAATGTTATGGGCTCCGGAGATGCTCCCGTGAGTGGCCACTTCGTCTTCGCTTCGAATGTCCAGAATCCATGCCTGCTCCCCCTCATCCAGAAGCCTGCACAGGGATGGAGAGGAAACCATCCGGATCGAACCGCTTTCGTAACCCGCCGTATTCCAGGACAGCATCCCGCCGGCCAGATGTCCCGCCACGGTATCGTAGCCGAAACGGATCAGGTAGCGTAACGTCTGGGAAAAATCTTCGCCCTCCTGAACCAGGAGGATGGGTATGCCGTAGGGCAGAAACCAGCCGGCATATCCCGGCAGTCCGCCCAGCCAAATCGAAAGGGAGCCGGGGACATGGGACGCCCCGAACCCCAATTCCATGCGGGTGTCCACCACAATGGACGCTTGAAGCTGAGAGGCGAACGCTGCCGCCGACAGCGGCTTCGGCAGGGGCATCGCCCCCAGCAGCGGCGGACCTTCCAGGTTCAGGCGCTCCATCTGTCGGAAATAAGGGGCGTATTCCAGCTTGCGCGCCACTCCAAGGATAAAGGCATCCCGGTCGGGAAACTGCAGCTTCGGATTATAGCGGCGCTCCAGACCGATTGTCGTCCATGACCGGTCGGCAATGTCTGCGGCACAGACGGAACCCGCACCGTGGCCGGGGCAGACGATCACTTCATCCCCGAACGGCAGCAGCCGCCGGTGCAGGGTGTCGTAAAGGAGCCCTGCCATCCTCGCCATCTGGTCTTCCCCGAGAAAATCCACCCGGCCCACGTCGCCGGCGAAGAGGGCATCCCCCGTAAAAACCATCCAGGGATTGCCGCCGGATTCATAGAGCAGATAGCTCATGCTCCCAGGGGTATGGCCCGGCGAAGAGACCGCTTCGAGCTTCAGCCGGCCGATCTTCCAGGTCTGCCCATCTTCGGCAGCCTGTCCATACCGATAGTCCCACTGGCCGTCGGCATGCCAGATTTCCGCACCGGTCCGGGCAGCCAGTTCCACCGAACCCAGGACAAAGTCCTCATGACGGTGGGTTTCCAGAACGGCGACAATGCGATACCCCTGAAGGGTCGCCGCTTCGAGATAAACATCGATGTCACGGCGCGGATCGATCACCACGGCCTCGTGACTGTCGCCGACAAGATAGGAATACTGGGCGATTCCTTCAGACTCGATTCGTTGAAAAAGCATGGAGAACCTCCTTGAAGAAAAATGCGACGGGTTTGTAGACGACACTCCGGAAGAATCACACGCTCCGGTCCATTGTGCAGGAGATATTCATACCATAATTTCCATAACAATGTCAGCAGTATTAGGAGGACATTTCCCGACAGGGGCGCCCCAGGCAGGTGATGACCGACAGGTCAATCCCTGAAAAGTGGGGGAAATAAACAGGGAAGTTTGATTTCCTCTCCCCAGGAAATCTTTTTTTGAGTGCTTTTTTTCCATTTTATGTATACATGCAGCCCCGGATTCAAGGAAATCGATTTTGTGTTGACGGGCCGTGACGCATGGCCGCTTTTCAAGTGTTACGGAAATATGGGAAGGGAAAGATTATGGAAGGGTGTGATGTCATTGAATTGATCGGAAATACTCCTCTGATCAGACTTAGAAATGAAAACATTATAGCCAAGGCTGAATTCCTCAATCCCGGGGGTAGTATAAAGGATCGTGCCGCACTGGCGATGATTGAAGCGGCGGAACGGGATGGAATCCTCAAGCCGGGGATGAAAATCGTTGAACCGACATCAGGTAACACCGGCATTGGAATAACCCTTGTCGGAGTGGCAAAGGGCTATGAAGTCTACATCGTCATGCCGGAGGGCATGAGCGAAGAGAGGAAGAACATCATCAAGGTCCTCGGGGGGAATCTTGTCCTGACTCCCGACAGCGAAAGCGTCGCCGGCGCGATCCAGAAGGCGGAAGAGCTGGTTGAGAAATTTCATGGATATATGCCGAATCAATTCAAGAACCCAACGAACGCACTGGCTCACTACAAACATACCGCACCGGAACTATGGGAGCAGTCGGGGCATAAGATCGACGCCTTCGTCTCCGGCATCGGCAGTGGCGGAACCATCCAGGGAATCGGCTCCTTTCTGAAGGAACAACGTCAGGACATCATGATTGTCGCTGTCGAGCCCAAGAATGTTTCCGCCCTTCTCGGACATGAACCCGGTTTGCACCAGATCCAGGGAATAGGAGACGGCTTCATTCCCGACCTTCTGGATCCGTCCCTGATCGACAGGATCCTCGAAGTCAGTGACGATGAGGCCATTGCCACAACGCGTGAGCTGGCAACGAGCAATTCCCTGTTATGCGGAACATCCTCCGGGGCGAACATCTGGGGCGCAAGGCAAATAGCCGTGGAACATCCGGAATGGGTGATCGCCACCGTGCTCCCGGACCGTGCAGAAAGGTATTTCAGCACCGGCCTGCTCTGAAGCCGATCAATCATAGTTGCGCAGAGTAACATCCGCGGTAAGCGTCATGGTCCGCGTGACGTTTTTAAAATCGGGGGCGGAAGTCGCCGCGACGAGGGATATCTTTACTTTTCGGATAAGGGACAGGTCCGACGCAATGCCGTCGCTGCTGTCATAATATGTCAGGGTAAGACCCGTTATGTGATCCGCCAGGGGCTGGAGGGATCCATTGGATGTGCGGCCCAGGCACTGATGATTTCCGCAGGTGTAGATCGAATACGAGATGTTTTCTCCCGGATTGGCGCTGGCCGTGGCGGGCGTGACGGCGCCGTTTCCATTGAGATCCGCCGAGAAGCTGACCGTATTGCTCGAAGCATTTGAAATTCCGGCACAGGGAGAATTGCTGGCTGAAGCCATGTTTGTACCCGCGCAGACAGGAAGGCCGACAGCGCCAGTCGGATTGTAGCCGGCCATTCGGATCTCCCGGGACATCATTTCAAGTCCCGCCCGCGCATTCTGCTGCATCTCCGTAAGGCGCTCCTGAGTGCTGTAATTCCGGTGCTGATTCTCAAAGAATCCCCAGACAGCCCCCAGGAGGACAAGAGAAACCGCCAGGGTAACCAGTACTTCAACCAGCGTAAACCCGTTGTCGCTTTTATAACATGATTCCATAAGGCATAACCCCCTGTCGATTCGATTTGGATCAGTTGCTCACCTGGTGCCAGGAGGTTCTTTCCAGGTTTCTTACCCGGGGCGTTCCAGGCGGCAGGTTGCTCAAGCTGACCCCGTAAGACCAGTTACGGGTCGGAGGATTGTACACCGTGCCGGTCCCCGGCCAGTTTCCCGTAGCCTGTTGACTTTCCCAGAGGCAGGTCAGTGACCCGCTGTAGGTGTAGGTTTTTCCCGACCAATTTTCCAGGAAGCGGATCAGATTCTCCACCCCTCCACTGTACTGGCTGCCGGCTGTGTTTTTATTTCCTGTCATGATCGCGGCATTGACCTCCGTACTGGAGGCGGTTCGGCTGGACAGCCCGCTGGTACTGTTGGCGTCCGACCAGTTGTTGGAGAGAACCGTTACGGCATCGGCGAAAATTCCCGCCGGGTCATTATTCGTGTTATAGTCTCCCTTGATGTACAGGGGGTTGTTAGTGACCACGGAGAGCCCGTCGGATGGCATTTCGCTGCCGTTGACCAGGCGTACCGCTGGATTGGTCACGGAGTTGGATGAAACATAGAGAATGCCGTTTTCGCCCCCGCTGGGAGGATCGTTCAGCGCGGCCATGGCAGTAGTGCTGCTTTTCAAGAGAGAGACATCCACCTCCACGGCTGTCATCCACTTGTTTTCCCTGCCGTCCTTAAAGGTCTTTGTGGTGATGGTTCCCGTCGGAAGGGAACTGGTAATGTTGGTGCCATATCTGTCATAGGCAGCGCCATTGACAATTCTCAGCCCCGACTTTACATAAAGGCTGTCCGTGCCGGTTCCAAGGATATCGATGGGTTCTCCAGCCGTTGTCGACAGGGGCAGATTGAGCTTCTGGATGCCATGGTCGCTTGTCTTGACTCTTCCATCCCAGTTGTCCAGGGCATCGGCCTTCCAGGTGCCGCTGGAACTGTCCGTAGTCAGGGATTGATACGTACCGGTCGAGTCCTTGATCTTCACGGCACCTGCCCCGGACGTGTCCGTGTAGTCTTTTCTCTGATGAACGATATCGCCTGCGGAAGTGATAATGGAATCCACCTTGAGCGTTTTTGACCCCCAGGGACGCATATAGATATCCTTGTTGGAATGTATGCGCCCTCCCGTAAAGGTCATATCGCCGCCGGGCAGCATCTCCAGGTCGTTCTCATAGAAAATGCCGAATTGAAACAGGGGGATCAGCTGGTCTTCCATCTTGTAGACCACGGTGGCACGGGCATTGGTGCCATTTTTAAGCGCGGTGGATGTGATGGTGTAGGCCTGACAGTAAGCCGTCAGTCCGTCATATGCCCCCGTCATCGTTTTTTCCGTAACTGTCGAATCTGTCGCAAGGAATGTACCGGTATTCTGAAAGGAAAATCCGGAAATCGCCGGCGGTACGACACCGGTGGTGGGTCCGTTCAGCACCTTCAGAGCTTCCCGCAACCGGTTGACGCCGTATTCGGCCCCTGCTTCGGCCGCATAGAGAGTCTGCTCGCCTGACTTGAAGTTGCCGCTGATTTTTAAATCCGTTGATATGTTGAGCATCGCCGTCGTTCCCAGAAGCATCAACGCCGCCATCACGATCAGCGCCGTCACCAGGGTCATCCCTTTCTCATCAACCATAAGATGCTTCCGCTGTCTTTCATGTTCGATTCTCATTTTTTTTCGCTCCTATCGATCAATAATGCTTCTGATGGTTACGGTCCGGGTCACGCCGTTTGACAACCAGGACACATTGACGGTAACGGTTTTCGTATTGCTGACCGGTACGTTGTTCTCAACCGTCCATTGCCGGGAAAAGATCGTCCCCACCGTTTCCGGCCCACCTGATACCATGGCGTCGTAATTCATGTTCTTCAGGGCCTCCATTTTATCCTTGGCCAGCACGGTCGCCTGCGTTGACAACCTGCTGTAGGAATTGCTTTTAATAGCCATGACATTGAACGAAGCCAGACCGACGGTAAATATGGAGATCAGGACCATGGTTACCAGCAATTCCACAAGGGTGAACCCCTTTTTCGAGAGTCGGTTTGCCATTATCATTCCTCGTTTCCTTTCATTTCTATCGTTTCAGTTCGGTCAGGATCCGTTGCCCCGTCTCCGGGGAAGCGGCTGACCCCGCAGTGCTCCCTGAGAAAACGTCGGACAGAACTCAGAACGCCAAAGGGAATCAACTTTGAACGGAAAATTATCGAAAATCGTCTTTCCTGTAAATATTTGACGGCTGACAGGAAAAATGACGGGAAAAATCATGGGCACCAACATTGATTGGTTGGTACGAAGATTGTATAGAGATATTTTTCTAAGGAAATCGGATGCCTTTGACGAATCAACTTCTTCTTTCCCTTACTTTCACTTCGTTTTTTCCTACGGATAAAATGATGGGATTTACCCATCATTATCCAATGACGAAACCACTGTCGATTTTCCTTAGCTTGTCATACAGGATTTTTTCTCAGGGATGTCCCCTTGCCACCCTGGTGGAACTGGAGAATTACGTTCATGACACTGCGACAGAAAACCATCATGACGACGACCGCTGTCGCTCTGGCCCTGGCAGTCCTCACACTGCTGGTATCTCTGCATATTCTGCAGAGCGGTCTGCGGGACATCGAAAACCGGAATGTCACGTTGAACGTGGAGCGGGTTTTGAGCTTCATCCAGGCCAACGTCTCCGAATTGAGTTCCAATGCCCTGGATTATTCGGGATGGGACGACACCTATGACTTTTCCAAGAACCACAATCATGCCTATATCAAGACAAACTTGATCGCTTCCACATTCACGACTCAGAAGCTCAACCTGCTGATGATCCTCGACCGGAACGGCAGCTCGATTTACGAAGCCGGATTTAACCTCCAGCAAGGTTCCTTCACGCCGGTGCCGCGGTTGCTCCGGGACCCAGCCTTCATGAAGCGCCTGAACGCCTCAATTCCTCAGGCGAAGGGATCAGTAAGCGGTATCGTAATTTTCGATGAAGGTCCCATGATGATCTCTCTTCAACCAATCCTGAAGAGTGACCTCAGCGGGCCTGCCAGCGGCAGCCTGATCATGGGCAGATTCCTCAATTCGGAGGAAATCAGGAGCATGTCACAGTTGACCCATCAGAACTTCGAGCTGCTCCCTCTCAATGACGGAAAATTGATGAAGAATTTAAAGTCGGTGCGCCTCCGGCTTGAGACATCGAAATCCATCATGGTCCAGCCGCTCAACGGAAAGACCATTTCCGGATACGCTCGCATCGATGACATCTTCGGGCAGCCGGCTCTTCTTCTAGCCACGGAGGAAGAACGGTCGATCTACCGGCAAGGTGTTCTGATCATCGAATATATGTTCGCCTTTCTTCTGATCAGTACCGTCGCTTTTCTGATCGTTTTTCTTCTTCTTTTCGAGCGGCTCGTCATGAAGCGCCTGAGTCGCATGAGCAAAGAGGCCCTGGAAATCGGAAACGGCAGCCATACGGACCGCCGTTTTGCCGTCACAGGCGGTGATGAATTGTCCGTTCTGGGAAAAAGCATGAATATTCTGATGGAAAAAATCGAGCAGACGGAATCTCTGCTCCGCAGGGAGGCGGCACGTTATCGGGCGGTTGTCGAGGATCAGACGGAACTGGTCTGCCGCTACCTGCCCGACGGCAGGTTGATCTTTGTCAATAATGCCTGCTGCCGCTATTACGGAAAAAACCGTTCGGAACTGCTGGGCTCCATGGCCTTTGTTTCTGTCAGCGAACTGGACCGCGAACGGGTTGAACGCTGCCGGCAGGCGTTGAGCAGAGACAACCCGATCACGACCTATGAATATCGGGTGGCCCTGGCCGGTGAAAGGATTCGGTGGCAGCATGCCACGGAGCGGATGATTTCGGATGAGGTTGGGCAGCCTCTGGAATTTCAGACGGTCATCCGGGATGTCACGGACCGGAAACTGATTGAAGAATCTCTCAGGAATGCTTATGCGGACATGGAAAAGCGCGTTCAGATGCGGACCGCTGAATTGCTGAGAAGAAATGAACAGTTAAGCGACGAAATCGCCAAAAGGGCGCAGATCGAAGATGCCCTTTCCGTGTCGGAAAAAAAATACGCGGGCATTATCGACAATGTCGGAATCGGAATTATCTTGCTCGACCGGACGCAAAACATCATCGCGGCCAACCGGCGAATGAAGGAGTGGTTTCCGGATCTGGCTCCTGCCGGCTCCTGTCCCAGCCGGCCTGAAGAGCATCGTGACGAAGGGACCCGTGAACTGACCGGCCCCGCATCCCGGACCTTCCATGACGGACTGGTCCACGAGGCGGAAAGCACGATCCGTGTCGGTGGAGAACCCCGCCTCTTTCGCATCGTCTCTTCCGCAATCCGGGACAGAAACAACTCCATCGAGGCCGTGATCGAAATGCTCGACGACATTACCCAGCGCCACCAAGCCGAGGAAATCCTCCGCATCCGTGAAGCCCGCTATCGGGGCATTGTTGAAGACCAGACGGAACTGATCTGCCGGATGACGCCGAACGGTCGTTTCACGTTCGTCAATGAAGCCTACGGCTCATACCTGGGCCAACAGGCCGAGGAGCTGATCGGAAGGGAATTTCTATCCCTCATTCACGAGGAAGACCGCACGGGCATCCTGGAAAGGATGTCCTCACTCAGCCCGGAGCATCCGGTCATCTGCTTTTTGTGCCGCGGGATGATGGAAAACGGCGGGGTTCGCTGGCAGCAGTGGACCCTGCGGGCGATTTTCTCTGAATCTGAAGGGAGCACCCTTTCGGAGCATCAAGGCGTGGGCCGGGATGTAACGGACAGGAAACGGGCGGAGGAGGCGCTGCAGGAAAGACAGAGGGAACTGGATGAGAAATCGCGATCCCTCGAAGAGGCCAACGTCGCACTGAAGGTTCTCCTCAGGCAGAAGGAGGAAGATCGAGAGGAAGTTGAAGAAAGGATTTTGTCAAACATCAATGACCTTGTCATGCCCTATGTTGAAAAGCTGAAGATAGCCCCGCTTGATGCGCGCAATAGATCGTGCCTGGAGGTTCTTGAGACAAATCTCAAAGACATCAGAACTTCATTCAACGGACGATTGACCTCGGGGATGTACAATCTCACCTCCAAGGAGCTGGATGTGGCCAACCTGATCCGGGAAGGTAAAACAACGAAGGAAATAGCAGATTTGCTTTATCTCTCAAAAAACACGATCGATTTTCATCGCAACAACATCCGCAGGAAATTGGGGATCACCAATGAAAAGACCAATCTCCGCGCCTACCTGTCATCCCTGTCCTGACGGCCGGCCCCCCGCCCGTTTCAAGAAGCGCCCCATTTTGCGCGATCCCATGCCGCCATGGCCTGTTCCAACCAGCCCTCCAGCCCAACGGTGCCGGCTTCATTCTCCCTTGCGAGCTCTCCTTTTCAGGCCTTGGGATGAGTCGCGCTTCACCTTGACAAACCGGAAGGAGCTTGTAATATTTATGGCATATTACAAGCTCAGGAGCTGCATTATGAAAAAGATCAAGATTACGGGAATGAGCTGCAACCACTGTGTGATGGCTGTTACGAAGGCATTAAAGGGCATCGAGGGCATCGAGGATGTTTCCGTTGATCTGAAGGCCGGTGAAGCCACGTTTGAGGAAACGAAGTCCGTGGACCCGGAAGTCATCAAACAAAAAATTTCCGAGGCGGGGTTCGAAGTTGTCGGATAAGGCAATCCTTCATATCTCCGGGATGAGCTGCGCTTCCTGCGTACGGCGTGTCGAGCAGGGACTGCGGGAAATGGCTGGGGTCGAACAGGCTGCCGTCAATTTCACCCTGGAACAGGCCGTCGTGGACTTCGATTCCGCGACGATACACCCGGAACAGCTTACCGAGCGGGTCCGGGAACTGGGTTATGAAGTCGTTAAAATCGACCGCCCGGCCTCCGGAGGACTGGAAAGAACAACGATCTCCGTCGGCGGGATGACCTGTGCCGCCTGTGTGCGCCGCGTCGAAAACGCCCTGAAAAAAGTGGAGGGCGTGAAGGATGTGTCGGTCAATCTGGCCACGGCCCGGGCCACGGTCCTCCATGAACCCGTCTGGCAAGGGGTGACGGGACTGAAGGAAACCGTGATCGACCAGGGATACGAATTCCTGGGAATCGTCGACGAGCTTCAGGAAGACCCCATCGCCTCCGCGCGGATCCGGGAAATCAAGGACTTGAAACTCCGATTTTCCGTTGGCGCCGTGCTCAGTGTCATCATCTTCATGGGTTCCATGCAGCACTGGTTTCCCTTTCTGCATGGCATTCCACCGCGGCCCCTCCAGATGGTCCTCTTTATCCTTACCGCCCCTGTTGTCTTCTGGGTGGGCAGCCGCTTCTTTACCGGCGCCCTGAAAGCGGCCCGGCAGAAAACCAGCGACATGAACACCCTGGTGGCTATCGGGGCACTCTCGGCATACATCTATTCCGCCTTGGCCACTTTTTTCCCCTGGTTCTTCACCGAGGCAGGGCTGATGCCCCATGTTTACTATGACGGCGCGGCCATGATCGTCACCCTGATCCTTCTGGGAAGGCTGCTCGAGGCGGGCGCCCGGGGCCGGACGTCCCAGGCCATCCGGCGGCTGGTGGGACTCAAGCCGAGAACGGCCCGTGTCATCCGGGACAACCAGGAAATAGACATCCCCGTGGAAGAGGTTCTCAAGGGGGATCTGCTCGTTGTGCGGCCGGGAGAAAAGATCCCCACAGACGGCATCGTCCGTTCAGGCTCTTCAGCGGTGGACGAATCCATGCTGACGGGGGAAAGCGTGCCCGTGAACAAGGAACCGGGCTCCGAGGTCTTCGGCGCCACCTTGAACCGCAGCGGCAGCTTCACCTTTGAAGCCACGAAGATCGGCGCGGAAACGGCTCTTTCCCAGATTATCCGACTGGTAGAAGAGGCTCAGGGTTCCAAAGCCCCGATCCAGCGGCTTGCCGATCGTGTGGCGGCCGTTTTCGTCCCCGTTGTCATCGCGATTGCACTGCTGACTTTTGTCGTGTGGTTCTTCTTCGTCCCGGAACCTGTTTTCAGCCGCGCCCTCCTGAATTTTGTTTCCGTCCTGGTTATTGCCTGCCCCTGCGCGCTGGGTCTGGCCACCCCCACAGCGGTCATGGTGGGCACGGGGCTGGGGGCGGAGCACGGCATCCTGATCAAGGGAGGAGAAAGCCTGGAAAAGGCCTATCGGCTGACCTCCGTGGTTTTCGACAAGACAGGCACCCTGACCCGGGGAGAGCCGGAGGTGACGGACATCCTGGCCGCGGAGGGAACCGCACCGGAAAGGGTCCTCCAGACGGCGATTTCTCTTGAATCCCGGTCGGAACACCCCCTGGCCCAGGCCATCGTGGTTCGAGGAAGATCGGAGGGGATGGCCCCCCTGGCCGTTGAGCGCTTCGAGGCGCTGTCCGGACTGGGAACACGGGCTCTCATCGAAGGGAAATCCTGCCTGCTGGGGAATCTCCGCCTTATGCTTCAGGAGGGGATGGATTTGCAGGGGCTGGACCGGAGGGTCGCCGATCTGGCCGGTCAGGGAAAAACCTGCGTCCTGGTCGCCGAAGAGGGCCGGGTTACAGGCCTGATCGCCCTGTCCGATGTCCCGCGGGAATCTGCAAAAGAAGCCGTGGCCGAACTGAAGGCCTCAGGGCTCCGGGTGGCCATGATCACCGGGGACAATATCAGCACCGCTTCAGCCATCGGCCGCCAACTGGGCATCGATCAAGTTCTTGCGGAAGTCATGCCTGGTGACAAGGCACGGGAAATCCGGAGACTTCAGCAGGAAGGGCAGATCGTGGCCATGGTGGGAGACGGGATCAACGATGCTCCGGCCCTTACGTCTGCGGATATCGGCATCGCCATCGGAGCCGGAACGGACGTGGCCATCGAAGCCAGCGACATCACCTTGATGACCGGTGATCTCCGGGCCGTTCCCCGGGCCATCCAGCTCTCCCTGGAAACCATGAAGGTCATCCGCCAGAATCTCTTCTGGGCCTTCATCTATAACATCATCGGCATCCCGGTCGCCGCCGGCGTGCTCTACCCCTTTTTTGGAATCCTTCTGAACCCGGAGTTCGCAGCCGCCGCCATGGCCCTGAGCTCCGTCTCGGTCGTCAGCAATTCCCTTCGCCTCCGGTATACGGGCCTCAAATCCTGAAGGCTCCCCCGGGAAATACACGCTATTCATGGCTTGGATATTGCTTCTACAAAAAGCTCTATCCTGCATGCTGAAAGAAACCTCATACCAGATTTTCCTGTTGTATCCTTGTGTTACGGACATCGTGATCAAAGGGCACGGCGACGGATTTTCATGCAGACAACCTAAAAAATGACAGTGACAGCACAATTCAAATGCATGGTAAGGGAAAAAGAACCAGGGCGAAGGGCACCCCGAATATTGAAGTAGGATGCGGCATCGCCCGTGGGGATGACTCATTCGGAGCCGGCCGGGATGCTGCCAATAAGGCGACAGAGGGCATTGTCTCCTATTTCCTGACGGCGGTGATCGTCTTTGCACCGGCTTCCTATGACCTTGATGCTATGCTTTCCGGCATCCGGAGTGTCGTTGGTGACGTCCCCCTGTTCGGCGCCAGTTCAGCCGGAGAAATGTGCCATCAGGCCTTTTCGGGCAGCGTTGTGGTGATGGCCCTCGCTTCGCCTTATCTCTCGGTCAGCGTCGGACTGGGGAAAGGGGTGTCCGCGGATTGTCGCGGCGCCGTGCTTGAGGCACTCGAAGGTGGCACGGTCAAACGGTATTTCAATCCTAAAAACAGCTCTTACTACAATAAAATGACCCGCAACGGCCGGTCGGTCTTTGCCATCCTGTTTTCACCGGGATGCACGGCCGCCTCGGATTCCTACAGCCCTGAAATTCTGGAAGAACTCAAACGCCTTTCCCAGGGATGCATCTCATTTTTCGGGGGCAGCGCCGTCGATGCCGCAGGAACAACCGGACAGGAAAATTTCGTTTTTTACGGAAACAGAGCCTACTCTGACAGCATGGTCCTGGCGGTCTTCGAAACGGGGCTTAAGTTTGGCATTGCCATGGGCCACGGCTTCCACCCCACCGGGAAAAGAGTCGTTGCCACAAAATGCAGGGACCGTGAAGTTCTTGAACTGGACCACAAGCCGGCCGCTGATGTTTTTTCGGAACTTCACGGCATCCACAGGGAAGAGCTGGAAGGAAAATATCTCTTTGAACAGATAGCACGGCCCTTCGGAATCCGCCATGCTCTGGGGGAGTACACGATTTTTGTCCCTCACACCTTAACGCCGAATGGTGGAGCAAAACTCGCCCACCCGGTACAGGAAGGAACCGTTCTGGCCCTGATGGAAGCCATCGAGGACGAAGTGGTCGCAGCGGGAAAGGACACGCTGCAGAGTGCACTGATGCAATCCGGAATTACCGAACCTGCCGCCATCCTGGTCTGCTCATGCTTCCTGAGGATGAATCTTCTGAAAAGCCGGATTAATGAAGAACTGGCCGCGATCACCACTGCCATGCCGGGTGTTCCCCTGGCAGGTTTCTACAGTGCCGGCGAACAGGGCACCAACGCGGATCATGTCAGCCGCCACAACAACGAGGCCATTGTGATCCTCCTTTTGGGTAACGAGCTGTCCTACGCCGCCAAAGTGGCGGAGGAAAACCGGATCCTGTACCGGATGCTTGAGGCGCGCCTGGCGGAGAAACAGCTTCTGGAAGGAGAATTGGCGGGACAGATCCGTTTTCTCCAGATCCTGATCGACAATATCCCAAATCCTGTCTTTTACAAGGATCCACAGGGACGGTACCTGGGCTGCAACAAGGCTTTCGAGGAATATTTCAATTTACAGAGGGAACAGATCCTGGGCTCATCCATGGAGAATCTCGATCAGGTCGATCAGATCGACCTTCATCGCCAATTGGACATGGAATTGATTCAGAAGGGCGGCAGGACTGTTTATGAATCCACGATCCATGCCGAAGACGGCACCCTCTTGCATACCATCATCCATAAAGCCCTTTTTCACAAGGCCGACGGGACTCTGGGCGGCATTGTCGCCAGCATGACCGATATCACCGATCGCAAACAAACCGAAGAGATCCTCCGGATCAGCGAGGAAAAATTCCTCAAAGCGTTTCAAGGCATTCCGACGATGATGACCATCATTACGTTTCAGGATGGAAAAATTGTTGAAGTCAATGAAAGTTACCTGCGAAACCTCGGGTTTACGCGCTGGGAGGTGATGGGAAAAACATCAAGAAAGCTTGATGTTTACGTCTATCCTGAACAGCGTGATCTTGTCATTAAAATGATGGTTGAAAAAGGTTCCGTGCAAAACCTTGATGTCCCGTTACGAACCAAAGAGGGAAAGATCCGCCATTGCCTTTTGTCGGCGGAACGGATCCAGTTGCAGAATGTGGAGCATGCGCTGATCCTGATGCAGGACATCACGGATCAAAAGCATGCGGAGCAGGAGCGCCTCCAGCGGATGAGGCTGCAAAGCATACTGCAGACGGCGGGAACGATCTGCCACGAATTCAACCAGCCGCTTCAGATCCTTTCCGGCTATACGGAATTGCTCCTTTCAGACCCGGCCCTGGGTCCGAAAATCCATCAGAAACTGCAGATCATAAAGGGACAGACGGAACGGATGGAAATGATCACCCAGAAGCTTTTAACCGTGAAAGAATGTTCTTTCAAGGATTATGCGGGATTCGGCAAGATCATGGACATACACGAAGACGAGACGGAAGAAACGGATCCGTCGTGATGCATGGTGATGGCTTGAACAGGAACAAAAAAATCAGGAATAAACAAACAACAGATTTCATTGGATTGTGAAGAGGTAAGACATGGTTGAACCGAAGATTCTCCTGGTGGATGATGAGGTTGAGATTCTTTCGATGCTGCAGGAGGCGTTGAGCATGCGCGATTACACGGTGATCACGGCGGAGAACGCGGAAAAAGCTCTGGAGGTTCTCGCCAGGGAAAGCGTTATGGTCATGTTTTTGGATCTCAATCTCCCCGGCATGAGCGGCATTGATCTTTGCAGGAAAATCCGCAAAGACAATCAGATTGCCATCATCAATGCCCTGACGGGCTACAGCAATATTTACGGGCTTCTGGAATGCCGAGGCGCGGGCTTCGATGATTTTTTCATCAAACCTGTTTCGCTCAAGACACTCTTCAAAGCCGTCGAGGATGCCTTCGAAAAAATCGACCGCTGGCAGATTTTTGAATACGACCTGACGTGATCTCCTCCCTCTGAAGCGGCCGGCTCCAATCCCGATGTTAATATGCGCCTTTCTCAGACCGCTTCGTCGCAGACATCGGGGACTCGCCTCACAGTTTCCCTGCCGCCGATTCTTCTGCTCTTCACGGTCCGAATGGGCTTCAGAGAAGAAGCTCTTCCAGGGGCCTCTTGGGAACGTGATGGACACCCTCCTCATCCCGCCAGTATCGGATGCAGCCATCCGGTCCGAGGGGTTCAATGACTACCTTCTCCCGCGGCCTGCCCAGAGCCAGCACAAGGAGGACTTCATACTGCTCCGGGATATTCAGGGACTGCCGCAGGGCCGCCCGCTTGATCGAAGCGATCATGCATCCCCCCAGCCCCTTCTCCACCGCACCCAGCAGGATACTCTGCGCGGCAATTCCATGGTCGCACCCGAAGGAGTGGACGATGGACGTATCCCCCAGTATCACGATATACGCGGCAGGGCGCTCCCCTTCCGAAGGGCCCGGCCAGTCATTCAGATAACCAGCCCAGGCAAGACAGGAAAAGATACGGTCATTCTTGTCAGAATCCGCGGAAAGGATAAACCGGAGCGGTTGGAGATTGGCCGCCGAAGGCGAAAGGCGGGCGAGGTCCACAAGTTCTTTCAGCGTTTCTTCGGATATTCGTTCGTTTTCTTCAAAGCGTCGGTAACTCCTGTTCTTCAAAACCAGTTCCTGGAACATCATGGCTTCTCCCTTTCCCGGTGAAAGATTTCACCACATCAGTTCAGCTTTTGCAGAAATTCTTCGGCGGTCATAACCTGAAAAATCGGATAAAGTGGATTACTGCGGAAAATGTTCAGAATCTGCTCATGGACTTCCTCTTTGTGGGCAGCACAGCAATCCTCTATGAAATAGGCGGCAAAATCATGGGCCAGCGCGTCCAGGACCGTGGAAAGGACGCACCAGTTGGTGCTGATGCCTGCGACGGCCAGGGTGTCTACACCATGCAGACGCAGTGTCTGATCGAGATCCGTCTTGAAAAATGCGCTGAAGCGGCGTTTGGGAAGCCAGATATCCGTGGGGGCCTGAACCAGCCGGTCGGTGACTTCAGCGCCTTCGGTGCCCCGGATGCTGTGCTCTTTCATCTTTCCCTTGAAAATGAAATCCCCTTCGAGGAAGCTGTCTGTTGAAAAGATGACTGGGATTGAATGTTTCCGGGCTTCTTCCGTCAGATGGTTTATCATCGGAACAATGGCACGGGCAAAAGACGCAATGGGCAGGGGATGGGAAGAATCCAGGGTATCCTTGACCATGTCGATAACAACGATTGCAGGTTTCATAGCAGGCTCCTTAAAGATCATTTCATACAAAACAGTTGCAGCATAAAAGGAGGTCATCCTGGAAGTCAAGCCAAAAACACGCCTGTTCAAAATACTCTCCTGCTTGACTTTGTCTTGATTTTCCGCCTGTTCTATGGCATAAATAACATATTAGTTTGCCCACAAATTTCAGAAGAAGAGGATAGAATCGTTGAACATCCGACATAAAGTATGGCTGGAAAAGAATGGCCGTGTTCTATTCGGCGAGGGACGATATTTACTGCTCAAGACGATTGCAGAATGCAAAAGCCTCAATGCAGCCGCTAAAAAGCTGAATATGTCCTATCGTGCGGCATGGGGCAGGCTGAAGGCCTCCGAGGAACGGCTGGGAATCCCCCTGGTGGTCATTGAATCGCAAAAACAGGGAATGCATCTTACCGAACAGGCAACAGCGCTGCTGGAGGCTTTCGACCAGCTTGAAAAGGAAATCGGTTCTCTGATCGCTGAGCGGACAAAGAAGTTATCCTTTCTATGCACCCCTGAGAGCGACAACAAGCCGGAATCTTCCAAAAGTTCATAGTAATTCTTCCTAATTAAGAAGTACTCTGCCTTTTAAATACCTGAAATCCCCCTGCATTTCTCTATCAGAAGTCTCGCCCGTCATTATGTCAACAAAGTCATAATTACCCAAACAATTCTTGTTGATTTACTAATCATTACATTATATGACTCATTATTACAATTCACTTCTAATTCTTACATTATGACATGAAAAGACCACTTTGAGTTGCCGGTTCATCCACCAGGCCATTGATTCATCAGGCTTCAGAGTGGGATATGGACTCTGGCGGTCTGTTTTTTTTCAGCTGCAGGGAAAATTTTTTTCAAAGCTGAGTCAGAAAAAGGAGAAACTTCAATGCAACACAAACGAAAGACATACACCCCGTCCTTTAAAGCCAAGGTTGTTCTGGAAGCCATTCGGGACAAGAAAACATCGGCTGAACTCGCCGATCGCTATAAGATTCATCCGGTGCAAGTCCGCAACTGGAAAGTCATTGCCACCCGGCGGATGCCGGATCTTTTCACCAATCGGAAGAAGGACGGTGGCCAGGAAAAGGAAAAGCAGATCCAAAACCTCAACCGTCAGGTTGATCAACTTCAGAAAGAACTGAACTGGCTTCGACAGAATCTGGATCTGAGCCACAAGGAGCGCGTGTCGCTTATCAACAGAAAGGACCTTGACATTGCCGTATGCCGCCAGGCGGAACTGCTTGGAATATCGCGATCCAGCGTTTACTATCAGCGCAACGGGGCTAAGCAGGAATCACCATTGCAGGACCGGATCAGCGCATAATTCCCCTTCCGGTCAATCAATTCATCTCCCGGGATGGCGCAACAGAGGCGAAACGTGATCAACCGCTTTTTTCAACCCGGATCTTACATCTTGTTCTTTTGGCGATTGGCTGATATCGTTCACGGTAAAAGTCAAATAATCCAGGTGCCAGGCAGGAAGCTGATGACGAGATCTCCGGTTGATGAAGTCTATCTGTCCCGCATTGTTCTTTTCGTCATTATTTTCTTCATCCTGCCCGCCTCTTCCTGCTCCGGAAGGGCCAGGAACATCATCCTCATGGTTCCCGACGGGATGGGGCTGGCCAATGTCACGGCCGCCCGCATTTCCAAACACGGGAGCAATCCTCTTCCCCTCTCTTTTGAAACCCTGGATCAGATCGGATACCAGAGAACCTTTGCCGCCGGCGGAGTCATTACCGACTCGGCAGCCGCAGCTTCAGCCTGGGCCTGCGGAGAAAAATTCTCCAACGGGGAAATCTGCTATCACCGTGACGGACGCCCGTATCAGCCAAGCATCCTGGAACTGGCCATGAAATCCGGCAGATCCACAGGCCTTGTTGCTACAGAGGCAATCACCGACGCAACTCCCGCCGCCTTCGGCGCTCATGTCCCCTTCCGCCGCTGCTGGAAGGAAATCGCCCGCCAGTACATCGAGGAGTCCCGGGTGAACGTGCTTCTGGGCGGCGGCAAAGTCCTGCTGACTGCGAAAGAACCGGATCCGTGCGGGACCGCCGGGGATCTTCTGCGCCTGGCTCAAGAGCGCGGATACCACGCTGTTCACGACCGGAGAGAACTGGAAAAAGCCGTTGAGGAGGGTGCGACAAAACTCCTGGGGCTTTTTTCCGACCATGCCCTTACCCCGGAATGCATCAGAAAGCCGGAATCGGCCGAACCCAGGCTGCGGGAGATGGCAACGTCCGCCTTGAGGGTGCTGGAACGGAATGAAGCCGGGTTTTTTCTTCTCATCGAAGGCTCTCTGGTGGACAGGGCCAACCACGAGAATAATTTTCCCTGCCAGGTGGGTGAAGTTCTGGCCTTCGACGAAACCGTAGCCGTTGTTCGGGCGTGGATTGATCAGGACCCGAAGCGCAGGGAGGAAACCCTTCTGATTGTGGTTCCCGACCACGAAACTGGCGGATTCGCCATTTCGGGACCACTTTCAAAGGAATTGGACGCCGCCGAAGCCGGGGTGGAGCCGGCATGGACTGGAAAGCGCCATACCGGGGTCGATACGATCATCTGGAGTTCAGGGCCGGGAAGTGAACGCCTTGGCCGCGCCCTCGACAATACCGACCTTTACGGGATCATGGCCGACTCCCTGAAATAATGGGGAAACTCCTCTCGCTTTTGAACAGCGCTTCATCGGGAAGGGATTTGATGCGGTCCGGATCGTTCTCTCCGAGCCAGGTCAGGGAAATCTGCTCCCCTTTTTTTCTCCAGATGCTGCAAAGCATTTCACCGGAAGGCCGAAAGGAAAACCGCGGGGGGTTGGCCAGGCGGGCCCGCGTCAGCCCCTGAATGACATCGGCCAGGCAGGGGGAACCGGTCACCTCCACCGTCAACGCATCATTGTTCAACTTTCCCCAACGCTCCTCAACAAACAGCCCCATCCGTACGGCAACCCGAAGATCGCCGCAGATCTCCCGGTGATGAGCAAGGGCTTCCCTTTCCATGTGCTTTTCCCTCATCCGCCGGCTTGACGGGATAATCTCGGGCGTCTTTGGGGAAAAGACAATATCCTGCTCGAAGTACGGCTTGATATCCAGGATGGGGGTTCCGTTCATGGCATCCAGCCCGTCGACGAACAAACGGTTTCCCAGAACTCCTTCCAGGCGCACCAGGGTCAAGGCGATCGGATTCGGCCGGACCGGCGTTCTCAAGGCGAATACGCCGTACTCCTGAACATTTGGATTCACCCGTTCGGGAGAGGCTTTGAGGACATCCCTTCTGGACTCGTGAAACCAGGCAAGAATCCAGAGATGGGAACTTTCATCGATTTTTTCGAGGGCGGCCGCATATTCCGGAAAGATTTCGATGACCGAATGAAGCCCCTGAAGCGGCATTTTTACCGTGGAGTTTTCTGCAGAATACACGATTCCAATCGGGCGCAGCTCAATGGAATTTGTGAGAGGCTTCATCGCGTTCCTCCTTTGCCCAAGCGTGGATGACCGATAGAGCTTTCTGATTGCACAGGTTGCACACAAATCATCCCGTTGAGATACTGCCAGGCCAACATAGGCATGAAAATGTCCCGGATTTCAGGAGTAAAACTGCTCTCCCTGACTTGGAAAAACCACGACGCAGGACACTGGATTATGTCACCTCTTCTTGGCCGCCCTGATAGCATTTTTGATCTGGAATTGGAATCTCATAAATTTCTAAATTCTCAGGCTTCTATATTCTTATGTTTCTATAGACCTATGCTTCTGCAGGCTCATGCATCTATTGACAGATGGCACCACTTTCTTTATACTCCCAAGCATAGAAATATAATTCTAATAATACCTGATAGTTGTGACTAAAAAAGATGTTTTGCGGATCATTGTCATGCCGAGTGTTGACATATCAAAGCAAGCAGGGCGTCTCAACATGGATATGGCCTTTGAAATGGAGGAACCTTGTCTCACGTTTTTTGGGGAAATCCGGCGCAGGGAAAGCAACTTTGGCAATGATTCTTGCCAGCTTAGTTCGCCCTGATCATCGCCCTGACTTGGGATAATCTCCTTCGGGGATCAAGTCTTTTTTATATTTTATTTGAGAAACTGCAATCCAGAAAGGTATTACGATTATGCTTTATATCCCTGACTCTTATATTGAATCTCTAATCAACGAAGATCTTCAGCTTATGGATCTTACCACCCTTGCACTGGGCATAGAGAATTCTCCGGGACGGCTGACCTGTTTTCCCAAACGGGCATGT
>Ga0265295_1002488_pt1 | contig 29040 bp, 23 predicted proteins | sample Munlansysbiofilm_FD_192503 | JGI IMG/M metagenome (GOLD analysis project Ga0265295, IMG submission 192503) | Leachate microbial communities from a municipal landfill in Southern Ontario, Canada - Methane capture system biofilm | ecosystem: Engineered > Solid waste > Landfill > Unclassified ... | reverse complement strand
AAAGCAATAGTGCTTAATCAAAACCATCCAAATCCATTTAAAGAACAAACAACTATTAGTTTTCTTATTCCAGACAATATTGCATCGGCAAAAATTATCTTTATAGATAATCTGGGTAATATTTTAAAGCAGGTTAAGATAAATGATTGTGGTTTTGGCGAGTTAATTGTATATGCACACGATTTAAGTGCAGGACATTACACGTATTATCTTGTAGCAGATGGCAAAACAATTGAATCTAAGAAAATGGTGCTAACAAAGTAAATTATTCCAACTGCTCACTCGGATTTATTTGCAATCCGAGTGCAGCAAGAAATTTCGACTTTACATTGCCGCCAAAAAATCAAATCATAATTCTGCAAGTAAATTGAAGGCAATGTAAACGTCAGTAAAGATTACTAAACCACAAAACCAATACTACAAAATTGATTGTTTTTCAAGCTTGGATGATTAAAAGTCTAAAAACTATCTTCAATTATTTCTGTTAAAATTTCTGTAAGGGTTTTGCCAATTGTTTGTATTTGTTTTGGCACAATACTTTCGGCACTCATTCCGGGAATAGAGTTTGCTTCTAAAAAATATGGAATTTTGTTTTTTATTATAAAGTCGATTCGAACAATTCCTTTACAGTTTAATAGGTCATAAATAAACGAAGAGTTTTCTTGCACAATTTTAGTTTCTTCGGCAGATATGCGAGCTGGGGTTATTTCATCGGTAAGCTTAGGGTCGTATTTGGCTTCTGTATCAAAGTAATCGTTTTTTGTGTCAATTTCGGTTACAGGTAAAACATAAGAGTTTTTAGAAGTTTTTAAAACTCCGCATGAGACTTCAATACCAGAAATAAATTCTTCGATGATAACTATCGTATCTTCTGTTTTTGCTATATTTACAGCATCAATTAACTTATCTTTGTCATAAACTTTTGTAACTCCGTAACTTGAGCCAGCAGTATTTGGTTTAACAAAGCAAGGAAGTCCAAGATAATCGCAAATTTCATCAACTGAGAAAGGCTCATCATTTTTTATTATTACAGATTTTGCTTGAGTAATATGTGTGTTAGCAAGTACTTTTTTACAAACGAATTTGTCGAAAGTTATTGCCGATGATATTGGCCCTGAAGCAGAGTAGGGGATGTTAATAATATCAAGCATAGATTGAACTTTTCCATCTTCGCCTGGAGAACCATGCAAACTTATATATGCAAAATCGAATTGTATTGTTTTATTATTGATGATGCACGAAAAATGATTAAGATCAACTTTATACTCATTGTTCTCTGATTTGCAATAAAATCCATCTTTACGCACTTCAACAATATAAGAATTGTAAAGGTTTTTGTCTAAGTTGTTGAGTATTTGACTTCCTGACTTTAAGCTTATGTTTCTTTCGGACGTGTAGCCTCCTGCTATTACTGCAATGTTTTTCATAATGAAAATTTATTACGTTTTTTTTCTGATTTTTAGTTTTTGTCCTATTCGCAAACTCGAAGGATTAGTAATTCCATTAAGTTTTAATATATCGTCGGATGAGATACCATCATATTTAAGCGAAATTCCATAAGGGCTATCACCAGATTTTACTGTATAATATTCATAATTCGGGTCGATTGGTTCTTCTTTTGGTTTGTTGGTATCGGGATTTATTCCTATTGTTCGTTGTTTTTCGTCAAAACTCTGAGAGTCCACGATTTTGTATTTTGATGCGAGTGCTTCGGGAATATAAACTTTAAGTTTTTGTCCAACTCTTATCATATTGCCCGAAATTCCATTCCATGCTCTTAAATTTGCAGTTTCGACACCATACCACGAGGCAATAAGTCCAACCGCATCACCAGATTTTACTGTATAAAGGAGTTCAACAGTACCTTCGGGTTGTGTTGCAATGGGGGCATAATCAATATATTTTTCGTCAGGAGTGTAATTGTATTTTTCAGGTCTAAAAAAGACAGTATCCATAAAATTGTAAATAGAATCTTCTAATTCCATAAATTTACTGATGTATTGTCTTCGAATACGCAGTGGATATTCTTTTACTTTGGCAGGGATAATGTCGAGTTTGTATTGTGGATTTAGCTCTCGTGTTTGACCAATATCAATTCCTAAAACTGAATCAAGTTGAGCAAAATGTAATTGTTTTTTTACCATTACTGTATCAACATCTTCGTAAAATGGAATATATTCGGGCTTGAAATTATGTTCATCTGCGTAATTAAACAGATATACGATTGCAATAAAACCAGGCACATAATTTCGGGTTTCGTTTGGAAGATATGGATATAATTCCCAATAATTTGTTTTTCCACCCGATCGTTTTATTGCGTTATTTATTGTTCCAGGACCTGCATTATAAGCTGCAAGTGCGAGTGTCCAGCTATTGTAGGTTTCGTAGAGGCTTTTTAAATATCTGCAAGCTGCATCTGTTGATTTTTCGGGGTCGCTACGTTCGTCAATATAAGAGTTTATTTCTAAGCCCATTCCTTTACCAGTTTTATACATAAATTGCCATAAACCTGTTGCACCAGCTCGAGATTTAGCAAGAGGATTAAGAGCGGATTCGATAATTGCAAGATATTTTAGTTCTAACGGGATATTGTAGGAATCGAGTTTTTCTTCAAACATTGGGAAGTATTGATGCGATAATCCTAAAAATTTTGGGGCTATCCAACGTCCATTTTTTATGTAGCGGTCGAGATATCTTTGTACATTTTTGTTGTAAGCAACATCTATTGGGGTAACCAGATTGTTCACTCGAATTTCAAAAATTGAATCAGAAATATCTGTGTTAAAGTTAAATCGGTCTTCGGGTTTTAAAAAATTTATTGTGTCTCTCCCAGTATAATAAAACCAGTCCATTAAAACGCTGTCGAGATGGTCGCACATAGCGTATCCATCATTTTTACGCATTACAATTGAATCATTATCGGCAATAATATTTGTATTTGCGATTACATTTATAAGCAGAATTATAATGATATACTTTTTCATATTTAGAATTTAATTGTACAACCAATACCGAGCATTGGCGTTCGAGTGTAAAAATTATTTATTGGTTGAGGTAAAATCTTTAAACTAAGGTCATCAGTAATATCAAAATCAAATAAATTGGCATCAACATTTGCATCAACAATTTGAATAGCATAAAAAACTACTGTCCCGATTATGCAAAGGTCTCTATTTTTGCGATAATTGTCCATGTAGTTTAGTATTGCTTGGTCATTGTATATTTGCGAACCATTTATTGTAAATTCGTCTTCTTGTCCGTCTAATCGTTGCAATAAAGCGGTTTTGTATCGGTTAAATTCTTGTTGGTTTTGTAATGCTAAATATGTAAAAGTACCCATACCTGCATAGACAATTGGTATTTTCCAGTATTTTTTATTGTAGAACTGTCCAAGACCTGGCAAAATAGCGGAGTATATTGTTGCTTTTCGGGGCGAGTGAACTCGCTCCGGTTCTTTTTTTACTTTTTGTGCCGGACATGTTTGCCAAACAAATGTTAATATTGTTAGGATAATGACTATTTTTGAGCTTATTTTCAAATCCTATGTATTTAGTTTATCAAGAATTGCAATTATTCTTTCTAATTCTCCATCATTTTTGAAGGGTATTGTAATTTTTCCGCTACCTTTTGCATTACGTTTTAATGCAATGTCTGTAGCAAAAAAGTTTGAAAGATGTTTTTGCAGTTGTTCATAATCTTCGGCAGTTGCTGGAACAGTCTTTTTTGCTGTTTCTACCTTATTTTTGGTTTCATTGTTAAGCTCTCTGATTATATCTTCAACTCTTCTTACCGAGAAATCGTATTTTAATATTTGGTCATAAATCATCAATTGAGTTTCTTCTTCTTTAATTGAGATTAATGCTCGTGCATGTCCCATTGAGATTTTTTCTTCCTTTATTCCCAATTGCACTTTGGCTGGGAGATTAAGAAGACGTGTGTAATTAGAAATTGTTGAGCGTTTTTTTCCAATTCGCTGACTTAGAGCTTCTTGCGTTAATTTACACTCTTCCATTAGGCGTTGATAGCTTATTGCCACTTCGATTGCGTTAAGATCTTCGCGTTGGATATTCTCCACTAAAGCCATTTCTAACATACCCTGATCATCTGCAATTCTTACATAAGCAGGAATCTTTTTAAGTCCAGCAAGTTTTGATGCACGTAATCTACGTTCACCCGAAATAAGTTGAAATTTCCCCGATTCGATGTATCTAACTGTAATTGGTTGAATTACACCAAGTTCTTTTATTGAATCTGCAAGCTCTTGTAAAGTTTCTTCATCAAAACTAGACCTAGGTTGAAACGGGTTTGACTCTATTAGATCTATTTGAATTTCATTTGCCTCACGTTGTCTGTCGTTACCATATCCAGAATTGGTGTCTATAAGGGCATCTAGACCTCTTCCCAAAGCATTTTTCTTAGCCATATTATTTTATTACTTTTTCTTCTTCGTTAATTTTAGTCATATTATTTCTTTGCAGGAATTCGCGTGCAAGGTTTAGATAATTTTCTGCTCCTTTGGAGGCTACATCATAATCGAAAATTGTTTGTCCAAAGCTAGGAGCTTCGCCAAGTTTAACGTTACGATGTATTACTGTTTGGAAAACCATAGTATCGAAATGTTTTTTTACTTCGTCCAATATCTGGTCGGAGAGGCGTAAACGAGAATCGTACATAGTCATTACAAATCCTTCGATGTCTAATTCTGGATTTAGGTGTCCTTGCACTATGCGTATTGTATTTAGTAGTTTACCAAGTCCTTCGAGAGCAAAATATTCGCATTGTACAGGTATCAACACTGAGTCAGAAGCAGTAAGTGCGTTTATAACAATCAGTCCTAAAGAGGGCGAACAGTCTATTAGGATAAAATCATATTTGTCTCTAACTTTTTCGAGTACATATTTTAGTACCTTCTCTCTGTTTGGTAAATCAAGCATTTCTATTTCTGCACCAACTAAATCTATATGACTGGGTAGCAAGTCTAGGTTTTCCATGCTTGAACTTAAAATAACATTCTCTGGATCTTCGTCCCGAATAAGTGTTTCGTACAATCCTGTTCTGATATTTCTAACATCAAATCCTAGTCCCGAAGTTGCATTTGCCTGAGGATCCGCATCCACTACTAATACTTTTTTTTCCAAAACAGCAAGACTTGCAGCTAGATTAATTGCTGTTGTTGTTTTTCCAACTCCACCTTTCTGATTAGCTAATGTAATGATTTTACCCATTTTTCCTTTGTTTTAATTTGAGCCCAAATTTACATTAATTAAAGCAATTATTGTAAAATGGCATATTGTACTTTTTAACATTATTAACAATTTTTTTTATTGAGATTTTATGTGCCTGTATATCAAGAGATTGCAAATGTTAATTGTTGATATTTTCTAAATAATATATAATGTCAGCAATCGTATTAATGGCTTGAGGAAAGTCGTATCCATGTTGTCTTTCAACGAAATCATACAGTTTTGCTCTATTATATACATTGTCTTTATTATCGGTTTTAATTTTAAGAATACTGTCATTATAAACGAGAAAATAGCCTTTAAAGTATGAACCACTAGTTTTGCAGGCGCAAGTTTTTGCCTGATATTTTGTTTCTGCCAACATTATTGAGTGTCCTCCGAGACTGTGCCCAAAACTATACGACTCCATTCCATAAGTTTCTTCATCAAAATGCAATCTCATATATGTGAAGTTTGCTGCTTCGACAAGTTTAATTTCTTCAGGTATTAGTATCTCGGTTTTTGAGTTTAATTTTTCTTTCGCTTTAATAAAGTTATAATATGAATGTTTACTGACTTTAACAAACAATTCTTTTTCAAAGTCATCATAAAAAACGATTCGTGCTTTTTCCCATTTTTTTTCTGAAACGCATGAGAAAAACATAAAAATTGCCGATAGCAGGATTATGATTTTATATTTTTGCACTTTTAGTTAAATCGTTTTTAATTTGAAGCATTTTAAGTGCTGCAACTGTGGCTTCGATACCTTTATTTCCATGTTTACCGCCAGCACGGTCAAGAGCTTGTTGTCGATTGTCGGTTGTTAATATTCCAAAAGCCACAGGCACTCCTGTTTCTAAGTTTACGTTCATTATTCCTTGCGTAATTCCCGAGCATACATAATCGAAATGACGAGTTTCGCCTTGTATAACACATCCTAGGCAAATAACGGCATCTACTTTCGCAATTTTAATCATATATTGAGCTGCCTGAGCAAGTTCAAAGCTGCCTGGTACTGATTTTAATAAAATATTTTGATCGGTAAATCCATATTTTTTCAATGTGTCTATTGCAGCTTCTGCTAAGTTAGCGGTTATTCCTTGATTCCATTCAGAAACTGCAATTCCGATTTTAAAATTGGTATTTGCTGTTTGTTTTGCAATTCCTGTTTCGGAGTAAATCGATAAGTTTTTTAGTTCGCTTGCCATATCCTTATAAAAAAATGGGGCTTTGAAGCCCCTATTATGTAAAAAAGTATTTTTATTAAAGTTTCATTTCACAACGTTTGATGTATTTTTCGGCTTCTCGTTGCTGAGGAGTTTCAAAATAATCGGTTTCAATACGTTTATAAATATTTAAAGCTTCCTGATAATTCTCCATTAATTCATAGGTTTGTCCAGCTTTCATAAGAAATATTGGGCTAAGGAATTCATTATCGGCACGTTTAGCTGCATCAAGATAGTTTTTCAATGCTTTGTCTATCTCGCCAAGTTCCATATAGGCATCACCAATTAGATTAACTGCCATTGCACCTACCATTGGGTCTTTGCTTTTAAAACGTTTAAGATTGTCTATTGCAGCTTCGAAATCGCCTGTACGCATATAACAAACGCCAGCATAGTATTTAGCAGCATTTCCCATTGGAGTCCTGCCATAATCATCTATAATGTCATTAAAACCAAGATACGCACCATCACCATTTAAGGCAAGATTAAAAGAATCTTGCTCAAAATAAAACTCGGCCTTATACGATTCTGCCCAAGCTTCTTGGGTACGAGGTTCACGAATAAATTTAAAATAGCTGATTACTAATAATACTATAATTAGAATTGCAGCTAAACCATATATAAAGGCTTTTTGATTAGTTTCAATGAAATTTTCTGCACGGCTCAGTGCTGATTCCACAGACTTAAACCCATCATCTCCCGGAGTGTTTTTCTTCTTTTTTGCCATCTTTACTTAAATTAAGTTCCTTTTTTAAGGCTGCAAATTTAATCTATTTAATCGAATTATTAAAAAACTGAGTAATATTTTTTTAATTTTTAAAGTTTTTTAGTGTTTATAAGCCTTTTAGTAGAACTTTTTATTGACAGTGTTTTTAATATTAACTTGATTAAGTGCTTGTTTGGTGTTCGTTAATGGGTTTTTTATAATCTTGTGAAAATTATCTGAATAAAGTTTTTTTTTATCTTTTTTAATCAAAAATTGTGCATTATTCATGCTTAAAAATCATAAATAATGCTGTGAAACATGTTTGCCTAATGTTTTTATCAACAATATGCAACAAAAGTTTTACCACTAAAAGTGTTTTGTTATTTTTGTAAAAAATAAGTAAGTAAGATGGATGATTTTATTGTATCGGCTCGAAAATACCGCCCCGACAATTTTGTTTCGGTTGTTGGACAGGATTCTATTACCAAAACTTTAAAGAACTCAATAAAGACAAATCAGCTTGCACAGGCCTATTTGTTTTGTGGTCCCAGAGGAGTTGGTAAAACTACTTGTGCACGGATATTTGCTAAAACTATAAATTGTAGCAATGTAAACTCAGAGTTTGAGGCGTGTAACGAATGCGAGTCGTGTGTTGCATTTAACAAATTACGTTCGCTAAATATTCACGAGCTTGATGCTGCATCAAATAATTCTGTTGATGATATTCGAAATCTTATCGACCAAGTACGCATACCTCCACAACTTGGGTCTTATTCGGTTTATATTATTGATGAGGTTCACATGCTCTCAAGTGCAGCTTTTAATGCCTTTTTAAAAACTCTTGAAGAACCTCCAAAACATGTTGTGTTTATTCTTGCAACTACCGAAAAACATAAAATTATACCAACAATTCTTTCGAGATGTCAGATTTTTGATTTTAATAGAATTGGTGTTGATGATATTAGAGATAGACTTGAGTTTGTTGCTCAAAAAGAAAATATTAGTGCTGAACACGACGCTTTGCAAATAATAGCTCAAAAGGCCGACGGTGCAATGCGAGACGCTTTGTCAATATTCGACCAAATAGTTAGTTTTAGTGGAAAGGATATTACTTATCAAAGCACCATTAAAAATCTGAATGTTCTTGATTATGAGATATATTTTGATATTACAAATGCTTTTATTACTGCAAATTACTCTCAAAGTTTGTTGATTTTTGACGATGTGATTAGAAAAGGTTTTGAGGCAAATTATTTTATAACTGGGTTAGCATCGCATTTTAGAGATTTGCTAATTTGTAAAGACCCAGGAACCGTTGAACTACTTGAAGTTGGAAAAAAGATTAAAGAAAAATATTTAGAGCATGCTCAAAAATGCTCGGTTTCTTTTTTATTTCAGGCTATTGGCATTGCTAATAATGCTGATTTGAATTATAAGGCAAGTCAAAATAAGAGATTACTGGTTGAGTTGGCTCTTCTAAGTATTTGTAATATTGAGAACGAGGCATTGATAAATAATATTGAGGCAGAAAAGCCTGTTGAAAATAAAAAAACTGAGCAGAAATCTGAAGTGAAACCTGAGCATAAATTTGAGGTAAAACCTGTTGTTAAAGAAAAAGCCGTTTCACAAAAAACAGTAACAAGCGAAGATACAACAACTCAAATGGCAGCTCCAGTTGAGCCTGTGGCAGAAAAGCCAATGGGAGAGGAGCTTGAAAATATAAAAACAGCAAATACGCAATCTGAAAGTTCTACTGTACAAAAATCTGTTTCAGAAAATAAGCCTTCATATATAGGAGTCTCGATAAAAGATATTACTAAGTCCACCGAGAAAATAATTGAAACAGACAGTAGCGGTGAACCAATAATTAGTTATGAGCATCTTGGTACTGACGATTATGATGAAGAGAAACTTCAGTATGTTTGGGAAAAATATGCTGAATCAAAAAGTGCTGATCCTCGATTAAACTCATTTCTTAAAACTCATGCTCCTGTAAAAGACGCTGACAATCAATACTCGATAACTGTGGAGAATAATCAAATCAAAGCAAAATTAGAGGCGGAATTGATGGATACCTTAAAGTTTTTGAAAACAGAATTAAATAATAGCGAATTTGAATTAAGCTACAAAGTTGGCACTACTGAGCAAGAGAAAACTTTTAAATCAGATCAGGAAAAATTAGAAGATATGATAAAACAAAATCCCGAAGTTAAAAATCTTCGTGATCAGCTAAATCTTGATTTTGAGTAATACCAATTTAAGAATGACTACACCATAATTATTTAAGTGGTGTCATAACTGCTTTTCAACACGCAGAATGAGATTATGCTAGTTTTAGTTTTTGTTTATTGCACTAATGTGTATAAGAGTCCATACTATTGACTGTGTATTTAAAAAAAACTGGCATTAGGCAAATAGATTTAAAATGATAATGTTTTATGCGGTGTTTTGTGATTAAATTGCTATAAGTTCTATGCTATCCCCCGTTGATAGTTTTTGTATCCCGAATATTATATGAAATTTTGATAATGTAGGAAAATCAATACAGTGCATAGGGTAGAGGTACTCTGGCTTTTCTGCTTGAAAATATTCGATTGTGCCATTTATAGCTTGTTTATCATTTTCAAACAAATGAAATCCGCCAATAACGGCATATAAATTTTGATTGGTTATCTCTTTTGCATATTCACAAATATTGCATATCCCAGCGTGAGAACAGCCTGTAATAACGATTACTCCTTTTTTTGATTTGATTGCAATTGCAGTATCGTCAAGCATTTTGTCGTCTTTGTACATTCCTTTTTCAAACTCGTTTTTTCTCGGAATTTCACCAAGGAAATAAACTCCATTTGCTATTTCAAGTGGCTTATAAGAAGTGATAATTTCAAAATCAGATTTTATTTTCGCAAATTCATTAGATGCTAACTTGTCGATTAATGCAGGATGTATAACCAATTTCTTTTTGTTTTTGAAATTATGGTGTTGTAACCCTCCAACATGATCCCAATGATGATGCGATAAAACTACAAAATGGACATCTTGAAGATTGATATCTAATTGCTCTGCATTATGTTTGTAAATCCCTGTGTGACCTGTATCAAGGAGTATATTTGTTCCATTTGTTTGGATATAAGCAGAAAAACCCCATTCGGCTAAGCAAACTTTCGCTCCTCTATGACTTATTTGGTTTTCGCATAAAATAGTTATTTTCATAGTATTGTTTTATGTAACTGTAAAGTTAATTTATTAATATGTTTATTCGTTTTTATACTCAAATTTGAATTTAATTTTTCTCATTTGCTCCTTATACTATATAGAGAGGGGAAAATCAATGGCTCTCTTTAGAGTGAGGAGTAAAACAATTGATTTTCAAAATGTTATAAAAATTAAGTATAAAAACGTTTATTTCATTTTAAACTGATCTCCAGTTTTTTCAATAACTGTTGACTTCCATTCATCTGAATATCCAGGCCACATTGGTGATTTTGGATATCCCCAAGGATTGCGTTCAAACTCGCCATCTATCTCGTGCTTTACGTTGCCGTCAAGATATTTTACTAATAAAAAATTACCCAATTCTCTCCAATATTCTACAACATAATCTGCCATATTGCATGAGTAGTCAGTTAAAAATTCTTTAGCAAGATTTGGGTCTTTTGCGTATAATTCTATTGCTGCTTTATCAATTGCTGGTTGGTAAGTTGTGAATTGGTCTTCGAGTTTTGATTGATGTTCTTTGATATCAACCATTACTCTATTGTAAAATAAATATTTAAAATGAGCAACTCTATTGAAAACCCAAAAAGCAGCATCATCTTTATATGTTAGTATGTCTCCATATCCTTCTGACCATTTAAGTGGGGTTTTTGTAATTCCGCAATAAAATGGCACATATACACAAGAGCCAGCATCATCAACACCAAACCAAAAAACGCCACCAATTGGATCGGGCAACCACGAGCGCATTTGCGAAATAAATGAAAAACCTGTTTGCTGGGTAACAGTTACTCTTTCGTTAAGATAAGTTGTGCTGTCGTGTTCCCAAGTTAGCGGTCTCCAACGATATGGTAATCCAAAAGGTCCAGCACCTGCATCTTTACTCATATCAAGCTCGGTTCCTTGCATATAGTTTCGTTTAAAAGCAAAAAGATCTTGAGGTGTAAGTTTGCGGTTTGGTTTGATATAAAGTGGCATTCTCGTGTTAAGGTCATTGCCACATGCACTTTCCCAATATTGCTGCATATCGTCATTTACTTCATTAAACATTGCCCAAACTCTTAATTCGCAAAAGCGTGCTGCTCCGTAATTTATTGGAGCATAAGCTTCGGCAAATGAAAAATCAGCATCTTTGCCATCAAAGTAGCCTTTTTCTCTTGCAAAAGAAATTACATCATCAGAATATATTATTTCAACTTCTGGATTATAAATTTTGTCAATTTCTGATGTGCTAATCGAAGTTTTTTTATCACTAAGTTTAAAGTTTGTAATTCGAGAGTGATTTGCATGAGCCGAAACATAACCATCAGGGATGCGAATTGCGACCCAAACTGCACCTTTATTTTTATTAATATATTTCTTTTGTTTTTTATCCCAGACTGGTTCGCAACCTTTGTTAACTATTTCCATTATCCAAACTTCATTTTTATCAGCTATCGAAAAAGTTTCTCCAGAGCTTGCATATCCGTATTCTGAAACAAGTTCAAACATTACATTAATAGCTTGGCGAGCACTTGTTGATCTTTGCAAAGCTAAAAACATCAGACTTCCGTAATCCACAATTGCAAGACTATCCATAAGTTCGCTTCTCCCACCAAAAGTAGTTTCACCAATTGATACTTGGTGTTCATTCATAAATCCAATAACCTGATGTGTAATTGGAGCTTGAGGAATTTGGCCTAAAGGTTTTGCAGTACCTCTGTCGTAAAGTGTTACCATTGTTCCCTCTTCCCATACTCCCGCAGGTAACCAGTACAATTCGCCATATCTAATATGTGAGTCAGCAGCGTAAGTTATCATCGTTGAACCGTCTGATGAGGCACCTTTCGTTACTAAGAAATTAGTACAACAAAAGGCTTTAGGTGTTATTATTAAAACGAACACGAAAACTAAAAAGGAAAATTTGTATTTCATATCTTTATTATTTTGGCACTAAGATAAAAAAAAACTGCCTACTTTCTTAAATAGGCAGTTTAAAATTAAAATATTTATATGTTTATAATTTTATCAATTTAATGACTTTTAATGATTCTTTATCAGAGTTTATGTTAATAAAATAAATCCCTGGCAAAAGATCACTAATATCAACTTCTGTTTTATCTGAATTAATATTACAAGATTTTGCAATTTTCCCATCAATTGTAAGAATGTTTAAAGTTTCTGCTTTTGTTTCACTGTAATTAAGTTTGAGACTTATCAAATTGTCAGCAGGATTTGGAAAAACACAAATGTCTGATTTAATGTTGTCAGCAATGTCTGTTGAGTATTGGAATGTCGCAATAATAGCTGCATTATTAGTTAAATTTGTAAACTCATAATTTGATACAGCACCAACACTTGCTCCATTAACCATAACATCAAGGATAATGTAATTATCATTTGGAGTAACTGTGAAATTTTGATTTGTTCCGCAATCAACTATAATATCACCTTGAGGATTTATACTTCCACCAGTTCCAGCATTAGCCGTAATTGTGTAGCTACGCAGATTAAATGTGGCCTCAATTGTCATGTTTCCTGAAATGTTATTGATAGAATAAACTTCACCTGTTATTGGTAATGAGTTTCCGTTTAGTGTTATAGTTTCTACTTGGTAGCACTCATCGGCATCAACAGTAAAAGTGAGATTCTCACCACAAGCTATTTGCGTTCCAGCACCATTAATCGTTCCACCAGTTCCAGCATTAGTTGTAACTTCGTACATAATTTGATCGAATGTTGCAGCTATGATAATCTCTGTTGTAATATTTGTTATTGTGTAACTACCACCAATAAGAGTAACAGGAGTTCCATTAACTGTAACAATTCCTATTTCGTAGCAAACATAAGGTGTAACTGTAAATGAAACATCATCACCACATTCGACTTCATTATCAGAAGTAGAAATATTACCTCCTGTTGCAGCATTAGTTGTAATTGTAAAGTTGTCTGCAATAGTATAAGTCGCATTAATCGTGATGTTTTCTGTTACATTATTTACTGTATAGGAGTTTTCAGTAACAGTAATTGGAGTTCCATTAATGTCAGCACTTACTATTTCGTAGCAAGCATCTGGAATAAACGTAATAACGAGGTCTTCTCCACAATTAACATTGTTTGCTACATCAATGCTGCCTCCAGCACCTGCATTTGTAGTTACAGTGTAGTTTATAATATTGAATGAAGCATTGATTGTGATGTTTTCGATAACATTATTTACAGTATAAGAGTTTCCAGTAAGTGTAACAGGTGTTCCGTTCACAGTAACTGTTGTAATTTCATTGCACACATCAGCATTAACGGTAAAAGTAAGATTTTCACCACAATTAACAGTAGAGTTAACCGTAATTGAGCCTCCAGTTTCTGCATTTGTTGTAACAATGTATTCTAGTGCTGTAAATGTTGCTTCTATTGTAAGATCGTCAGTAACATTATTAACAGTATAAGAGTTTCCGCTAAGAGTAACAGGTACTCCATTTACTGACACTGCTTCAATCTCGTAACAAACATCGGCGTTTACTGTAAAAGTGAAGTTTTCTCCACAATTTACTGAACTTGCAGCTGTAATATTACCACCAGTACCAGGATTGGTAGTTACAGAATAGGATATTTGACTAAAACTGGCAGATATTGTATGGTTTGCAGTTAGGTTATTAAATGTATATGTTTCTACAGCACCTACACTTGAGCCATTAACTAGTACATTCGCTACTTCATAGCAATTTGCCGGTGTAATTGTATATGTTTGATTGTCGCCTTCGTTTACTGTTGTTACACCTATTGGTGAGATAGAACCGTTAGCTCCAGCAGTCGCTTCAATTTCATAAGTAACTAATGAACCTCCAATTGTTTCACATACTTGAGGTGAAATACAGTTGTCAGCATAAACGGCTTCAATACAATACTCATGATAGTCTTCGTCAGCATCTAAATTTGTATATGTTAATAGATCTGTATTTGTTAAGAAACTTCCATCACAATAGATATTATAACCAGTTAATGTTGCACTTGGCATTGCTCCGTCGCCAATATAAATATCGTCAACACAAAAATAATATTGATTATCTGAAGTACAGTTGATAGCAACATATTTAGCATTTGCTGGAACTTGATATGAATATTCTGTCCAAGCAAATGGTGCAGATGTTACTGTTTCAAGAGTATTGGTAAATGCACTTTCGACATTTGTGGTAGTTGAATATTTTACTACAAAGGACTCGGGGTAAGCCGATTTGTGTCCACTGCGAGCTTGAAACGAGAAATTAAACTCTGCGGCAAATACAAGTTCTGGGCTTATTATCCAATCGTTAGTTTGTGTGGAGTTTGCAGCATTGAAAGTAGCAAAAAATTGGTCTCCTGAATAAGCTGTAAATGGCTCTCCATCAGAGGTCTCTGTTAATGGTGTGCCATTTGTTGTATGTGTAACAAGATTTGGATCAAAAACAATTGTTGCCATTTTTGAGCCCTCATTAGTAAAGGTATAGTCAGCAATACTATATGTTGTTTGATTATCTCCATCAGTAAATGTCCATCCTACATCACCAGTAGAGTTTATTGTAAATGCTGTATGACCTTCAATATCATCAAAAATATTGTTTGAGCCAGCAGGTGCCGACCAATTTAAAGTATGAGTAGTAGAGTTTTGTTCTGTAATCATTAAATTAGTCGGAGATTCACATGAGTTGTTGCTACCGTCATTAACGACAACTGTTTCACACACAGCTTCGTAACATTCTGTACCATCAAATATTGCATTTACACAATATTCGTAAGTCCCATTTACAACACTATTTTGAGTATATGTAAGATTTGTTGCTCCTATTGTTGTTTGCAGTGTGCCTTCACGATAAATATTATACCCTGTTACATTTCCTTCGGTAGGTAATTCCCAAGTAAGTGTAACGCTGCTACCTGTAGAAGTTCCAACAAGATTGTTTACAGGGAAACATGGGTTATCTTCAGTAACTGTTGTTGATTCATAAACTGAAGTTGAGTTAAAAGCTGTTGCAACCAATAAAGCCTCTCCAACTGTTAGACTATGAGAAATTGAGTATGCTCCAGAACTATTTGTTAAACCAGAATAATAATTATCATCTGCTGAAATACATATTAATACATTTTCTGTCGGAGTACCATCAATATATGCTGTTCCTGTAAAAGGTGCTCCAACTTCAGGATTTGTATTTGATAGAGTTAATGTGTTTGGTTGTTCTGTTCGAAGCTGCAAAGAGGCATCGCCAAATGTTGTCCATGTTTTGATAGTTTCGATATCAGAACTTGTTGAACTTTCTTTAAGCATTAAAACAGCAGCATTTACTACTATTGCTCCCCAATGGGTACGTTGTTCGCTTGTATTATATCCTGTTGTATTACTTATCCCATCTGTGTCATAATTAAATCCGCCTACTAAAATATCATAAAAGTAATCTTGTCCTCTTTGTGGAGGATCCCAAGGCTGATTAATTGTTGACATCCAAGTAACTACTGCACCACCTCCCGATTTTCGAAGCCAAGTTTCAGCAAAACATGATGTCTGAGTATGGAATGCACCATTTACACAGGCAACAGAAACTATAAAGGGTAATTTATTTCCGTTTGTTAAATTATTAATATTGGTATTAGAAAAACCAGTAGTAACAAAAGAAGTCTCAGACCCATGACCACAATAAGCAATTGTAGAAGCTCCAGAGTTTATGTGCCCAGCAAGAGTGTTAGCATAAGCCGAAGGAGCATAGTTTTGTTTATGGGTGTTATAAGTAAAAGGTTCTAATCGATAGGTGTAGATTCTTTGAACATGCACATAATCAATTTCTAAATCATCGCCTTGCCCATACGAACCTCCTTCGTCAGATGCAACACCAATAAATGTTTCTCTCCAATTATCAGTCATATCAGGATTTTTTTCGTAATTAATAGCTTTGTTGATTTGAATTGTTAAATCAGTAGTACTAGCACACGAAAAACGTCCAACAGAAATGTCAATATAATCATCAGTCCCTGCAACACAACCCATGTGTGGATCCGTTGGGCATTGGATAGAATAGCTTGAAATTGTAGGCGATTTTATATCAGCCCAATCGCCAACTAATTGCACAAACATTAGATTAGGGTTGCTGTTATATGCGTTTTGAATTGTCGTATTAACATTTGTTGCAGTTGCAACCACAGTAGTACTAACATTATAGCCTTTTTCTTTTTTCCATGCAATATAGGGTGCCATAGTGCTTTCATAAGCAGAAGTTGTAATAACTAAAATATCACCATATTCGCTCATTGTTAAATTAGCACTTGGTTTGGCACCTGTGTCATAATTTATAAACATGTCTTTGTAAATTCCTTCAACTTCAACAATTTTATTAATATGATCCGACAAAAGTGGATTTGTAGGCATCTCGTTGTTTTCTGTAAGTCTTACTTGTATTTTAGTGTAAACTCTAAGTGTATTTGTAGCAGAATTATACTGAAATGGAGATACTCTAACTGTAGTTCCACGAACATCTCTAAAAATAAATGGATCTTCGATTTTTGCAATGTTTGCAGGATAAAACTCATCTATAATAGATGCAGGGTCAATTGAATATGGGATCTCTGAGGGATCTTGATTTCTGTAAATAACTCCTCTCGAAGGTAATAAGGGGTAATCCAATGGGTAATCAGTATAATCAGTATAAATTACTTCAAAATCCACATTTTTTAATTTAGGTAATTGTACCGATGCACTAATAAATGGAAGTGCTGCCCAACCAAGTTTGTCGGTAGTGGTAGATACTCCAATGTCAATTATTTGATAGGTATTACCATCAATTGTGGTTTCTTGTAAATCCCAATAATTTAAATCAAAACTAACATCATAAACGCCTTCGGAAGCTTGCTCATAAGATCTTTCATAACTGCTTTGAGCAAATAATCCAGACACACATAAAATAGTAATAATACTAAGTAAAACTTTTTTCATAACAGAATATTTTTTTAACACTATTTGTAAAACCCAATATAAACAGTAAGGGTTGCATCAAAAATAACAAAATTGCCATTTTTTGTGTGTGATTTAAGTCCTATTACTGATAAATTATATTAAACGCTATTTATAAGGGATTATCAAACAATAAAGTGTGCTGAATTGATGCAGATATTTTGTTGTTTTTCGAGACGCAAAATTTATTGTTGAATAATCCCTTAGCTAATAGCTTGTGTCTCTTGGTTATACTTTATTGTTTTACAATCCATAATTCAGGTTAAATTTGTTTTATTAACTTTGTAGGCTTAAAAATTACTTATGATAAAATTTGATAGATTTGTTCTAAAAAATGGATTGCGATTGCTGGTTTATCAGGATAAATCAACGCCTTTGGTGTCTGTTAATACACTATATAATGTTGGAGCAGTAAATGAAGATGAAAATAGAACTGGATTTGCTCATTTATTTGAGCATCTTATGTTTGGTGGGTCCGTTAATATTCCTGAATTTGACACTGTTTTACAACGTGCTGGCGGTGAAAACAACGCTTTTACAAGCAACGATATTACAAATTACTATATCACAATTCCACTGCAAAATATCGAAACTGCGTTTTATTTAGAGTCTGATCGAATGCTTGAATTGGCTTTTTCACAAAAAAGTTTGGATGTACAAAAAAATGTTGTTTCCGAAGAGTTTCGTCAAAGATATTTGAATCAGCCTTATGGCGATGTGTCGCTCCATTTACGACCGCTTGCATATAAAGTGCACCCATATAAATGGTCAACTATAGGAAAAGAAATTAGCCATATTACTGATGCAAGTATGCAAGAAGTTAAAGATTTTTTCTATAATCATTATGCTCCAAATAATGCAATTTTAGTTGTTGCAGGTAATGTCGAACCCGAAAATATCTTAAAACTTACAGAAAAGTGGTTCGGAAATATCCTACGCAGAAATGTGAGAAATAAAGAAATCCCAATAGAGCCTCAGCAAACTCAAAAAAGAGAACTAATACTTGAAAGAGATGTTACAGCAGATGCTATTTATATGGCTTATCACATGTCCAAACGACTTAGTGATGATTATTTTGCAAGTGATTTAATTTCGGATTTATTATCGAATGGAAAATCATCAATGTTTAATAAAAATCTTATAAAAGGAGATAAATTATTTTCACAATTAGACGCATATATCCAAGGAGCTGTCTTTCCAGGATTATTTATGATAAATGGAAAATTGTATCCCGAAACAGATTTTAAATTTGCCGAAACTAAAATTAAAGAGCAATTAAATAAAATTATTCGTGGTAAGTTTTCGAATAGAGACCTGCAAAAAGTCAAAAATAGAGCTATTAGTGCAATGTTGTTTGCAAGAATTCATCATCTAAACATTGCTATGGAATTAGCTTATTTCGAAGCATTAGGAAAGGCTGAAATGATTAACGAAATTGAAACTAAATATCAGCAAGTTACTCACGAAAAAATAGTCGAAGTTGCAAACAAAATTTTTAGAGACAACAATCTTTCGTGCATTTATTATAAATCAAAAAATAAGAAAAATGATTGATAGAACTATCATACCCAAAATATCAAAGATAAATCATGTAGATTATCAAAAACCTGTTGAGTATATTGCCGATAATGGAAATAAAGTTTTTGGGTTTTACTCTAAAAATGCACCCGTTATTAAGTTAGATATTATTTTTAATGCTGGTGTTTTGTTTCAAAGTACAGCTTTGCAGGCAGTTTTTGCAAATAGCCTGATAAAAGAAGCTCCAAAAGGTAAAAACCCAGATGAGATCTCAGAGTTTTTTGATTATCACGGAAGTTATATTGAAAGTTTTATAAGTCCAGAAACCGCTGGCCTTCGTTTGTTTGTACCCTCTAAATATTATAAAGATGTAATTGACACATTTCTCGATTTTATAAATAATCCTGATTTGCCGAAAGATGAATTTGAAATTCTTCAAAAAAAATATTATGAAGCAATAAAAAACAATCTCATGAAAACTCAATATGTTGCAATGAAAGGCCTTGACCACGAAATTTTTGGTTCGCAACATCCATTAGGTTATATCTTAAATCCTGATGACGCAAAAAATATAGAATATCCAAAGATTAAAAAGTTTGTTCGGGATTACTATAGATTAAACAATTGTGATTTGATAATTTCGGGCGATTATACTTTGGATATGATTGATGTATTGGTCAAGAACTTCAAAAAAGGGAAAAAAGGTTCTGAAAAAACATCTTTTTCAGAACACTTAAATCTGTCAACAGTTTCTGGCAAAATGCAAAAACTTCGTATTTATGAATTTAAAGATGCCGTGCAATCGGGATTATGTGCTGGTTTGGATTTGGGTAAACCTACCACTGAAGAAGGTTTGGTCTTAAATGTCTTAAACATGGTTTTTGGAGGATATTTTGGTTCCAAATTAATGAAAAACATTAGAGAGGACAAAGGGTTTACTTATGGAATTGGCTCTGTTATCCGCGAAACGGGCGATAAAGTATTGTTAAAAATTATTTCAGAGGTCGGCGTTGATGTTACTAAAAAAGCAATAGATGAGATTTATTATGAAATGGACATGCTATCGAAAAAAACAATATCCGAAGATGAACTTGAAGCTGTAAAAAGTTATATGATTGGCGAAATATTATCTTCTGTGGATGGCGTTATTCCTTGTTCGATGGTTTTTGAAAAACTTCATTCTCAACAAAGAGATTTGAGCTATATTACCAAACAAATTGATACTATAAATAATATTACTCCCGAAATACTTATGCATACAGCTAAAAAATTCTTTAATTCTGATAAATTGAGTTTTGTGGTTGCAGGGAAAGTATAATTATTTTGTGTTGGAAGGGGATTCGGGACATCTGTCAGTATCGGACTGCTCAACCACCTTTGTTTCATAAGTCGTTATGTGAGTGGGAATGGTAAACTAACTTAAACATTTTTGTAAAAAAATTGTTAGGCTTGTTATTCAATATTTTATTTTACTGTTTTATAAAAAGTTTAGAAAAGCAGATAATCTTGATTACAAAACTGGCGACATTGTCTTACCTCTAGCAGACATTCATTTCGATATTATGGATATTCCATTACCAGCAGATACTTATGATTGGGTAATTTGCTATCCGAGTGCAGTGAGAAATTTCGACTTTACATTGCCAGCAAAAAATCAAATCTCATTTCTGCCTCCTTAATCCCCCAAGGTGGTTGAGCTGAGCCGAAACTACCGGTTTTCTGTCCTATTTACTGCTTACTAAATTCCTCCGTTCACTCGAATTTGTAATCTTTTGCTCTGCCCGCTCGGATTTGCATTTGTTCTGCCCGCTCGGATTTAGCTTTGCTGCGTTGAATATCTACAAATATCAGTAAAATAAAACCAAAAAAAGTTTTCGATATTTAAAAATTTTGTACATTTGAAAAAAGAAAGTCTAGTATTAAAATGAAAATATGACAATAAAAAAGTTTTGTGTTTTTATGTTATCTGTTTGATAATTAAATTGTAAGTAATTGTAGAAAAAACTGTCGAAATAATATATTAACTAAATTTTAAAGGGAATAATATGGCAAAGAAAACATATCAAATTCAAATAGCATTAAAAGGGGTTAAACCTAAAATATGGAGAAGAGTTTTAGTAGATTCAGATATATCCTTAAACGATTTTCACAATATTATTCAAGCAGCAATGGGTTGGACAAATTCGCACCTTCATTCGTTTTCTGATGGTTTTGAAGAGTATGCACCAGAAGACTTAGAAATTGATGATACAATAGATTCAGAGACTGTAAAGTTGGATGAAATACTGCAAGTAGAAAAAGATAAAATTACATACGAATATGATTTTGGCGATGGTTGGGAACATAATATAATACTTGAGAAAATATTGCTTCCTGATACTAAATTGCAAATGCCAAGATGTATTGCTGGTAAACGAAATTGTCCTCCCGAAGATTGTGGTGGAATATGGGGATATGAAGATTTGCTCGAAATACTTAAGCAGCCAGACCATGAACAGTATAAAGAGTATAAGAACTGGTTAGGAGATGGATTTGACCCCGAATATTTTGACATGGATGAAATAAATGATATGTTATAATTCTAAAATATTTAGAATATATTTCGGTCGTTTCGATATCAAATTGGTATTATTTTTCTAAATTCGAGTGAGAAGGAGTTTTTTTTAAGGACACTAAATACATTTTGATAAATATTATTTTGTACATTTGTAAATAAAGAAATAAAATCATGAAAACAAAAGGAGTATTAACTATCATTCTTACAATATTAATGCTGCAAAGTCAAGCACAAGGTTTAGTTTTGCAGAGTAAACAAAATAAGCAAACAACAACAAATATTACCTTAGGTTGTGGCAGTTATGATTTAATGCAACATCTTGATAATAAAAAACCAGGATTTTTGGAATTATCAAATAAATTAATGCAGAATATTGAAAAAAATATTTCTAATCAACGCAATACAAAATCTTCAGATAGCATATATGTTATTCCCGTTGTATTTCACATAGTTTACAATAATGACTCAGAGAACATTCCCGATTCTGTAATTCAAAATCAGATTGAAATTTTAAATCATTGTTATAGAAGAACAAATTCTGATACCACAAATACTCGACCTGTATTTCATAATATTGTTGCTGATACCAAGATCGAGTTTGTGCTTGCTGAAATCGACCCCGAAGGAAATCCTACAACAGGGATAACAAGAACGCAGACAGATATAGAATATTTTGGTGGCATTTTAGCTTATGGACAAGGTCAAGACCAGGAAATTTTAGATTGGGTTAATGATAGTTTATTATACAATTTATTCCGTCTTACAAATGATACTTTAGGAGGTAAAAAACCTTGGAATCCGGATAAGTATTTGAATGTCTGGATTGGAGATTTGAGAATCCTTGAGCCCGAGTTCAATAACTACAAAGAATTAGTCTATTTTGGATTATCAACTCCCCCAATGGATCATCACAATTGGCCAGATTCGGTATTAAACCTTGTGAACATTTATGAACAAGGCATATTACTACATTATATAAACCTCGGAGCAAATAACCCAAACTCATTTCCAAATCCATATCATACATATAACGGACTTATTACTACTGGTAAAATACTTGTGCATGAAGTTGGTCATTTTTTGGGTTTACGCCATATTTGGGGTGATGGAGATTGTAATTTTAACGATTTTATATACGATACTCCCAATGCTAATGCCTCGAGCCAATATAATTGTAATAAAAATCGGAATACCTGTGTCGATGATATTTATGGCATAGACCCACCTGATATGGTGGAGAACTATATGGATTATTCAAGTGGAAATTGTCAAAATTCTTTTACTATAGGGCAAACTGCCGTAATGCATTATGTGTTAAACCATTATCGCCCAGTACTTTCAAATACAATAGAAATTAATAATATTGAGAACAATCAATTTTACCAAAGTTTTAATGTTTATCCAAATCCAACAACTGGAGCAGTAACAATAAAATCAGAGCATGATATTGATGATTTTCAAATTATTATTCATGATAGTCAAGGTAGATTAGTAAAAAACACGTGTTTTATGGATATCACTACTCTAAATTTCACAATTGAAGGAAGTAGAGGCATTTATTTTATGGAGATTATCTCAAATAATAAAAGAACGACATTCAAAATATTAAAATTATGACAGGAATAAAAACACTTAAGTCGTTTGGATTTAACCCCGCTGCATTGAAACTTACCAGCACTTGCATTGGCAATACTCACTTCAGTGCATCGCAGTTCAATTAACATAGTATTGCACCAAAAAGGATCAGGATTTCATCCTTAAAGCAAAAATTCTCGAACCCATAATTTTTTTTAAAAATGAAGTTTTAGATTGCAAATAGCACAGGGCAAACGCATACTTTAATTGTAATATCTGAGGCAAATTATTCGCATTCCAGTTTTCTTTAAGCTTTTCGTTTTTTATTAAGTTCAACACATATACAATTTATCTCAATATTACTGTTTTAAAAAGAATGCGTTTTCCCTATCTGTATAATGATATTTTGATGCGTTTACAATAATTATCAGTAATATTGCAATCAGAATGAAACAACAAACTAAAGCATATTTATTTGCCTCATTTGCAGTGCTTTGCTGGTCAACTGTCGGTTCGGCTTTTAAACTTGCTTTGAGAGAGGTTGATTTTGTGAATTTATTGTTTTGGTCGGTGTTGGTTTCTCTTTTGGTTTTTATAGTTTTTATTACTGTTCAAAGAAAGTGGAGGCTTTTGTGGGAACAAAAACTAAAAGATGTTTGGATGTCGGGGCTTTTGGGTTTTTTAAATCCGTTTTTTTACTACTTTATCCTTTTTCAGGCTTACGATGTTTTGCTTGCACAAGAAGCTCTTACTCTGAATTATTTGTGGCCAGTTGTTTTGGTTTTGCTTTCAATTCCCATCTTAAAACAGAAGATTGGAGTTTTGAGTTTTGTAGCAATCTTGATATCTTTTGCTGGTAGTTTTGTTATTGCAACTGGTGGAGATATTTTTGGATTCCAATTTACAAACCCTTATGGTGTCGCTTTGGCTGTTGGAAGTACTGTAATTTGGGCATTGTTTTGGCTGTTAAATGTGAAAGATAAACGTAATGAAACTGTTAAATTATTGATGAACTTCTTTTTTGGATTTTTGTATATTCTAATTTATGGTTTATTTACTAATAGCATTATAATTCCTGAGTTTTACGGCATTATTGGAGTAAGTTATGTGGGCGTATTTGAAATGGGAATTACATTTTTTCTATGGATGAAAGCTCTGTCTTTATCAAAAACAACTGCTAAGGTTAGCAATTTAATTTATTTTGCTCCTTTTATTTCATTATTTATTGTAAATCTGACAATCGGAGAAGAAATAAAAACTGCAACACTTGTAGGTTTAGTTTTGATTATAGGTGGAATACTTTTGCAAGGAGCAGTTGGTAAGTATAATGATAGGAAGTTGCTGTGAATTAGATAGTTAGTGTTTGTCCATAATGTCCGATAGCTGCGTTATTACTCGCTTTGCTCGTGAGCTAAAGGTTCTCGTGTTGAAAACAGTCATTTGCAAAAGCAAACTCCTTGATTTTTAACACTTCGAAAGCCTTGCTCTCGAACATTCTGATTTAAATACTGACTCTATTGACAGTCACCAGTTAGGCTAATGTTTGTTTGTCTTGCTGCATATTATTGGAATAATGCTGCTGAAATTCCCTTTTTTTTGGTGCTAAAATGGCGTACTTTTTATACTTTTATAAAAGTCAAACCTAATTTATTTTACCAATAATTTGTTTTTGGATTATATATTTTGTTATATTTACATCAAGAATTGTGCAATATGAAAAAGATTATTTTATTTTTAGCAGTACTGATGATGATTTGTGTAACTATATATTCAAATCCATTGTAAACACCAAACCCTTCTTTGATTGTGGAAATTTATTTTGACGAAAACGAAGATTGGTTTATCGAATTCAATACATCGAATTTTGCTTCTGGGATTTCTTATTTTGATGGAATAAGTCTTGAGAGTAGTTCGGGAATTGCTGAAATAAAAAGCGGTATTCAATTAACTGATAGCACTGTATTTCTAACTAACGATAGTTTATTGACTTCTTTACAAATAAATCCATTGGGGGATTATATTAAAATAGTCGCTCCACAGGGTGTGAATTTATTTGATGTGCTTGGATTTCAATGTGAATTGTACTATTATTTTGGGGATTATCAGTTTTCTCATGTTAGTGCTTTATCTATAGGTCAGTCGTATTGTATTTCAGAAAATGATTCATTTGTCAGTTTTCTCACGAAGTGTAATTCTCCCACAATTGGTTATAGCAATAGTTCTCAAGCTTATTATGGGGATCTTATTATAAACCTATTAGATGAAAATGAAGAACCCCTTGCAGGTGTTAATTGTTTTTTAGAACAAAGAGCATTTAATTAAGAAGAGAGCATAGAGCAGGGTGAATATTACGACTATGGTGTATCCCTTTGTAACATAAAATCAAAACAAGCAAATTCTGCGGGACTTATTGATTTCTCTGAAAGTGATATTTATGCAATGAATTGTATTTTGACCTTTAAATCGAGCGATAATAATTATTTGTATGATACAACAATAATTGTTTCTGTTGAACCAGATATTGATAATATCTTTAATATTGCACTAAATTGTGATTTGATTTGGGTAACTGATGAAAATAAAAAAAATGCAACTTTTAGTTTCAATATCTTTCCAAATCCAGCAAAGGAGAAGATTAGCATTTCATTTTCTGAGCAACTAATTACAGTAAAAAAATCAGCAGTAGTTAAGGTGTTTTCCGACAGTGGAGAGCTGATTAAGATTATTCCTGTAGCATATACAGAAAATTGTTTGTCAGATATTTCTATTTCAACTTATGATTTTAAAGCAGGAAATTATTACTGTAATCTTGATGTTGATGGTAGAAAGTTAGCGGTGTCGAAATTTGTACTAATAAAATGAGGATAGTCTTTTTGTCAATCTTATTATTGTTTGCTAAACTTATTGTTGCACAAGGACTTGAGTTTTATCGTGAGGATATTTCTTTTCGGATAGAGAATGATATTTTTTATGTTAATGGTTTGTATTATTTTTGTAATACAAGTGCTGACACATTGAAACACAATTTACTATATCCATTTCCTGGCGACAAAACATCTTTGAATATTGATAAAATTCTTATTGTAGATGAAAGTACAGGCCTTCATATCCCATTTGATTCTAAATATTATTTAGAGAAAGGTATATACTTTAATTTAGTGCTTTCTCCATATAGTACTGTAAATATTAGAATATTTTACGAACAAAAAATATCAGAGAATACTATAGAATATATTTTAACAAGTACAAAAGCATGGGGTAAACCATTTGAACTTGCAAATTATAGTCTGGTCGCTAATGCAGGTTACAAAAATTTAGTCTTTTCTTATTTGCCAGATAGCATAGATAATGAGAGTGGAACTTATTTTTGGAAGAAACGAGATTTTATGCCTGATAAAAATTTTATTGTTAAATTTGAAAAGTATTAAAAAAGTGTTCTTATAATAGATTCTAAATTACTAATTTAATAAATTGACCAAATATGAAAAAACTATTTTTTTTATTTATTTTAGGAGCATCAATTGCTTCTTTTGCTCAGACTTCAGAACTTAAATCTGATGTTGAGATAGTTGTAATAGGTAATCAAATCTGGATGCAAAAAAATTTGGATGTTACTACTTTTAGAAATGGCGATGTTATTCCAGAAGCAAAAACAAATGATGAATGGGTTAAAGCTATTCAAAATCGTGAACCTGCGTGGTGCTATTACGAGAATGATCCCAAAAATGGAGAGAAATACGGAATTATTTATAATTTTTATGCCGTAAACGATTCCCGTGGTTTAGCTCCAAAAGATTGGCATATTCCTACAACCGCCGAGTGGAACGAATTGTCAACTTTTCTTGGAGGCAACGAACTTGCTGGTGCAAAACTTAAATCTATCGGAGGTTGGCATTATGATGGGAATGGTACAAATGAGTCTAAATTTGATGCAAAACCTGCCGGATATCGTAATTGCTATGGTATGTTTGGCGATTTAACTGCCCGTTGTTCTTGGTGGATTATTGGTGTTGATAAGGAAAGTGTTGTTCGGGGCAGAGAATTAAATCATGATAGTGATAGATTAAGCGAATATGGTAGTTATATGAAAGATGATGGATTATCAGTTAGATGTATTAAAGATTGATGTCGCGGTATCCGAAAGATTGGATTTGTCGCTTTTGTCCATTGTGTTTCTGTAATTAAATTGGCATTAATTGTGTGATGATGCAGATTAATTTGTCTTATTTATCATTTACAAATGCAGCGTTTTACCTTTCATTAAATTAGCTGTTAAACACGAGTGTACTGGAATTATTTCTAATAAATCACCAATATTAAATAATTTAATGTCGGTTTTTGTAATCTTTATAATTCCATGTTCTTGAGAAAGTGAGATGATTTTTTCGTCAATATCATTAATGTCTTTCCCAATATGTTTAATGGCTTGTCCAAAGTTTTTTTGGCCATCAATTTCTATAAACTCTTTGCTAAAATGAACAGCACCACCGTGAATTACAATTTCGTTTCGTTCTGGATTTATGTCAACAATTGGACAAAACATTGTAGCAGCAATCTTGTCTATTGTGCAAACTGCTTTTTGAAGCATCATTAAATCGTAGTAAACAAAATTTCCAGGTCGTATTTCATTAATTCCATCAAAATTGTTCAGTAGGCTGCAACTTGGTGTGTCGCCAATTGAAATCATAGGATTGTACGATGCAAACTGTGATTTTAGCTCAAACATTTTTGCATTTGCTGAATTTGTTGAATTTAAAATATCATCTTTTGTCTGTAAGGAATATGTTGAGCCATTATGTGTGAGAAAACCTTTAAAATTGAGGTTTGAGCTATCTTTAATTATTTTAATGCAAGTTTCAATCTCTTTATGATTTTTCCATAAAATACCAGAACGATTATAGCCTGTATCAATCTCAATCCACGCATTTGCTTTTATCTTACTTAGTTTTGAAACTATTTTAACAGATTGGAGATTTGAAAATGTAAGTCCTAAAGTAGTGTTTGAACACAGTTTATTCAATCTTTTTTGTTCGCGTATATTAACAGGAAATGCAATTATAATATCTTTAAAACCAATTTTTCTAAAGTATAAGGCCATCTCCACAGATGAAACAGTAATTTTATTAATTTCAAATTCTTTAAATATTTTTGCAGTTTTTTTATTGTCGTGAGTTTTAAAATGTGGTCTAAAGGTGCAGAAATCTGGTAGTTTAGCCTGCATATCAATAATGTTTTTCTTTGCTATATCAGTATTGATTGCAAATATTGGAGATTTTATTTTAGAGTATTTAAGCATAAGTTTTTTGGTAAAAATACGGATAATTAAATTCGTTACAAACGTTTTTTAAGTTTATAAAACATTTAAAAAAAATTGATTCGTTATGTAAATTGTATTATTTTAGTATAAATTAAAAAAAGCCATGAAATACAAAATTAGTGTTGATTATGATTTGCACATTGTGAGATATAAGCATGACGGTCTAATCACCGCAGACGATATTGGCCAAGCTTGGCAGGAGCTTTTACTCATTCCTGAATTTAGCCACAACAAATATAATTTGTTGTCAGATTACCGAAACTCTAAATTTGATATGTCTATTGAGGAAATGGGAGGGATTATTCAGTATTTACGAAATTTGGATAATGTTTTGAGAGGAAAAAAACAAAGTTTGTTAGTTGAGAATCCTAATAGTACCGCTTTGTCTTTGCTGTTTGAAAATACAGTTAATGCTCAGATGGGTTTTTTGGTTAAAGTCTTTACAAGTGAGCAAGCTGCAATTAATTGGCTGTTGATATGAGTTTTGATGTTTTTTTGATGTTTTTTTTGATGTTGTGTATTATCCCTGCAAAAAGTTTTCCGCATATTTTTTTCATCCATTCAAATCCGCCGGAATCGAATACCGACCACCGCCTTACTGATTACTTTTTTCTCTGCGTTCATCTGCGAAATCTGCGGGCAACTTTTTACATTTAACTCCCCCACTCCCAACTCCCCACTCCCCACTCCCCACTCCCCACTCCCCACTCCCCACTCCCAACTCCTCACTCTTCACTCCTCACTTTTCACT
>Ga0265295_1002487_pt1 | contig 29043 bp, 27 predicted proteins | sample Munlansysbiofilm_FD_192503 | JGI IMG/M metagenome (GOLD analysis project Ga0265295, IMG submission 192503) | Leachate microbial communities from a municipal landfill in Southern Ontario, Canada - Methane capture system biofilm | ecosystem: Engineered > Solid waste > Landfill > Unclassified ... | reverse complement strand
ACCACTAGCGCCCAAAAAGCGCCCATTACCAGTGCGGCAGAAGCATCACAATTGCCAAAGGCGGCGGACAATGTTAAACCTTCGCCGGACCAGTAGCCACCGTTCTGAAGCATCGATAGAACTGAAAAGATTATCAGGGCGCCAATCGGAATAATCAGGTCCCAGATCGTACCCTTACCATCCATTAGAACTTTTTCTTCCAGCTCAGTATCCAGAGCTCCCAGGTCTCCGGTTTCAAGCGCCTGCTTTTCAACTCGGGCCATCGGTCCGAAATCCAGGTTGGTTATCGAAAGAATGATGACCATCAAAATACTTAAAAGAGCATAGAGATTATAAGGAATCGTCGACATAAAAGCGCTCAGTTCATTCTGAAAGGCCCCAGTTTCATAAAGAGTCGATCCGACTGCCGCTGCCCAACTAGAAATCGGAGCAATGATACAAATTGGAGCCGCAGTGGAATCGATGATATAAGCGAGTTTGGCCCGAGGAATCTGATATTTATCGGTGACCGGCTTCATTACGGTACCTACAGTCAGACAATTAAAGTAATCATCGACAAATATAATGACCCCTAAGGCACTGGTGGCCAGCTGGGCACTGCGTCTCGATTTAAGCTTCGTTGTGGCCCAATTGCCATAGGCTCTTGATCCTCCGGCGATGGTCACCACATAAACCAGGGCGCCCAGCAGCCCCAAAAATAGGATAATGTTGAATTTACCTGGATCACCCACGGTTTCGGCCATTAAACCAAAGGCAACCGTTCCCATTTCAACAAGACCCCCACCACTACTGACAACATAGATCAGAGTTCCAGATAAGATTCCGATAAGCAGAGCAGAGATGACTTCTTTAGTAATCAACGCCAGGACAATGGCAATGATTGGAGGAATGATGGATAAAATGCCCACATCTACTGTTTCTAACAATTCGTTTCTCCTTTCACGAACAAGAATTCGTTTTTTGCGTTATTCATTGAACACAAGGCCCATTTAATTCCGCAAAAGTTCGATATAAAATTACAAACATTGTGTAGTCTATCACAATTGGTATTGTTTATCAAATGCACTTTTCTGAATGATGTTCAGAATTAAATTGAGGCAATGAATATTTATTCTGATGCGGGGACTATACAAGCCAGTAAGAATCATGTAAGATTAGGTGTGCTAAAATTAGACTAACGTTTAAAAATTATAAATATGAGGAAATGAATGAATAATTATATTGAAAAAAATATTTTACCCTTGGTAACAAAACCGATCACTTATCTTGGCAATGAGGTAAATTCTGTCCATAAGACTCCAGATCAAGAGATGATTCGCTTTGCTTTTGCCTTCCCGGATACCTATGAAGTGGGAATGTCCCATTTAGGCATGAAAATTCTTTATGGATTACTTAACGAAGAAAAGGACATCTGGTGTGAACGGGTATTTGCACCCTGGGTGGATATGGAAGAACAATTGCGGCTGCATGATCTGCCCTTATATGGGTTGGAATCGATGATGCCTTTAAACGAATACGATTTTGTGGGATTTACCCTTCAATATGAAATGAGCTTCAGTAATATTTTAAATATGCTTGAATTGGGGAAGATCACCATGAGAAGCACCCAGCGAAAAGAAGATGAACCCTTTGTGATCGCGGGAGGCCCCTGTGCCTATAATCCCGAACCGCTGTCAGACTTTATTGACATTTTTGTCATCGGTGAAGCGGAAGAGGTGATCTTAAAAATTATGGCCGCCCATCGTGTGTGGAAAAAAGTCGGGGGCAACCGTCAGGACTTTTTAAAAATGGCAGCGGCGATTGAAGGGGTTTATGTCCCGGCTTTTTATGCGGTCAGCTATGATGAAATGTCTGGGGTGATTACTGCCTTCACCCCCATTGCAGAAGAAGTGCCAGCCACGATCCGCAAACAATTTATCGAAGACCTGGATCAGGCTTACTTCCCGGATAAAATTGTGGTTTCCTATACGGAAACCGTTCATGATCGCATCAGTTACGAAATTTTCAGAGGTTGTGGGCGGGGTTGCCGCTTTTGCCAGGCTGGGATGATCTATCGTCCCACCCGTGAGAAAACCGTACCAACGATCCAATCAAAAATTAAAGCTCTAATCGCATCTACTGGCTACGATGAAGTTTCGTTGTCATCTCTTAGCACGGGTGATTACAGTGAAATTGAAACCTTGATTAAAAACCTGGTCTGTGATGCTGAAGTTGGTAAGGTTAGTATTACCCTGCCATCTCTACGCATTGATTCCTTAAGTATTGAGATGCTGGAAGAGATTCAAAAAGTCAGGAAAGCCGGATTGACTCTGGCACCGGAAGCTGGTACGCAGCGGATGCGCGACGTTATCAATAAGGGCGTGACCGAAGAAAACCTGATGGATACGGTTAGAACTGCCTTTGAGAAGGGGTGGGGACATGTCAAACTCTACTTTATGATTGGTTTGCCGGGAGAAACCCTTGCCGATATCGAAGGCATTGCCGATCTGGGACAAAAAGTCGTGAATGAGTACTATAAAATTGATCGTGAGTCCCGGAATAAAAGTGTGAAGGTTGTTCTCAGCGCTTCTTCTTTTGTACCGAAACCATTCACGCCTTTCCAGTGGATGGGACAGAATACCCCGGAAGAATTTATGAACAAGCAGCGTCATTTAAAAGCCAGCATTAAAGAACGAAAGATTTCCTACAGCTGGCACGATAGTGGGGTTAGCTTTCTGGAAGCTGTTTTTGCCCGGGGTGACCGTCGATTGGGTCTGGTGTTGGAAAAAGCCCATCAAAAAGGCTGCCGGTTTGATGGCTGGGGTGAATACTTTGATCTGGAAAAGTGGACCGAAGCCTTTGCTGAAGCAGGAATTGATCCGAATTTCTATGCCTTGCGAAATCGAGACTTTGACGAAATCCTGCCCTGGGATTTTATTGATACAGGGGTCACTAAGAAATTTTTAAAAGCCGAAGCACAAAAAGCGGAAGCTGCGTTAACGACGCCCTTCTGCCCCGAAAGCTGCTCGAATTGTGGAATTATGGAGTTCAAGAAAGGATGGAAATGCAATGGTTAAAATTCAATATCAATTTAAGCGAACTACACCCCTGCGTTTTTTATCCCATTTAGATCAGCAGCGCCTGTTTCAACGGGCTTTTCGTCGGGCCAATATTCCTGTTGAATACTCCCAGGGATTCAATCCCCATCCTAAAATGTCATTCGCACTGGCTATGTCCGTGGGCTTGACAAGTGATGGTGAGTTTGGTGAAGTGATGGTATCAAAAAACATCGATGTAGAAACATTTATCAGCCGCATGAACCAGGTTTTGCCCAATGGTCTGGAAATCATCACTGCAAAAATCTGCGACGAAGGGGTCAGATCCCTGTCGGCATCGCTTTGTAAAAGCATCTATCGGATTCGCATCAAAGTCGTGCCTGAAACTGATTTAAGAGAATTGTCTGAATCCATCCGTTCTTATCTTGAACGGTCTCAGATTTTTATGCAAAAAAGAAATAAAAAAGGGAAGTTTGTTGATAAAGATATACGACCATTTATCGAATCGATCGCAGTTTTTGCTGATTCTGAAAAAGACAAGGTGAATGTCAAGATGACCTTGATTTATATCGAGCAACAAAGTGTTAAGCCAGAACATGTTCTAGAGAGTGTAAATAATCAAAATAGCACTGTCTTTCTAATTGATCCCACGATCGAGATTCATCGTGAAGAACTCATAATTAAAGCTGATGCTTAAGGTTTACAAAAGGAATAAAAACGTTTACAAAAAAAGACTTTACATTTAAAAAAAACGTGCTATAATTTAGCTAAATCAAAGATCAACTCAATCCTTTTCCAGATTGACTGACACGGTCATTGAAAAGTAAATAAACCTTAACTGCAGATAAGATTAAAGGAAGCTGGCAATCTGTTAGAAAAAAATTCTAACACGATACCGATCGCTTAGTTAATTTTTATCGATTGTTACCTCCGCATCTGCAACAGTTCTCGGATTTTATCTGAGTAGATTGCAGACAATTATTGTGTGATTGATTGGAGATCGGTATTTACATTATGGAAAAAAGCATCACGTATTTATATCAAGTTTTAATGATGGTACGAAATTGATGTGGCCATAAATACAAATAATAGATCAAAGATAAGTAATCCTCAAGATAGGAGATCACAATCAGCGTAAAAAAATAAGAAAAAACTGGAAAGCAACCTTAAAAAAGGTTAGATTAACAATCTCCAAATAATTCTAATTTTCTGGTTTCCAAGGTAAATGGAAGAAGTTTTCAAGTTAAGTGTTTGTTACTTTGAAAAGTGAAAGAGAAGGTTTTTGCTAAATAGAAAGGGGTGAGTCCAAAAGGAATGACATCAGAAATTGAAAGCTGAAGCCGGTTCTGCATCGTGATGCGGGATCGGCTTCAGCGTTTTTTGTATTTGTTTGACTTTTTTTATGTCAGAACAATTGTTTAGCTTACCCAATACCTGTAAAAGATCAGTATAATAAATAGTAAATATGGAAAGTGAGGATTACTGATGAAAACATACGCTTTGATTATTATGAAACCGGACGCGTTGGAAGCAGAATTAGTGGAACCGATTATTCAACGATTTATTGAGAAGGGATTCCTGATTGAGATGATCGGATTTAAGAGCGCTGATGAAAAATCAATCTTAACACATTATGCCCATGTCGTTGAAAAACTTGGCGAATCCTTTAAAAAAATGGCCATTGCAGCGTTTGTGGGTAAACCAATGGTTCCGATTATTCTCAGTCAGGACGGCGAAAATGCGATTGCCAATTCTCGGGAATTAACCGGTGCTACTGATCCGACCAAAGCTGTACCAGGAACGATCCGCGGCGATCTGGGAACTGATTCCTTTGAAAACGCCGATCGGGAAGGTCGGTGCTGCTACAACCTAATTCACTGTAGCGACTCAATAGAATCCTTGTTAATTGAAATGAAACTTTGGTTTGGGCCTGAAACCTATGAAATATTTGCGCCTCTGATCAGCTCAAAAATATAAGAAGACTTAATAAAGCTGTTGAAGCATGATCTGACAATTCACGGTTTGGTTAAAATATTTACGAAAAATGAGAAAATTTACCTATTGTACCAGATCCAATCAGTTGACAGTAAATACTTGTCATTAACTCGTTTATGTCAATTTAGTCTTGTGAAGTAAAAAAAATAGTGATAAAATAATCCCATTATATTTTTAAGGGGGTTAAGATGAATTTTTCGGAAATTATTGCAGCAGTCAACAATTTTGTTTGGGGACCTGTAATGCTGGCATTGCTCATGGGAACCGGGATATTTTTAACAATTCGGTTAAAGTTTTTGCCATGGCGGAACTTGGGCTACGCACTAAAATCGGTTTTTGCCAAGCAGAACCCGACAAAAAAAGAATCGAGTGGTGATATTTCACCCTTCCAGTCTTTAATGACAGCTTTGGCGGCAACCATTGGAACAGGTAATATTGTTGGCGTAGCAACTGCAATGGTCCTTGGTGGACCCGGTGCCTTGGTTTGGATGTGGATCAGTGCATTATTTGGTCTTTCAACTAAATATGGTGAAAGTGTATTGGCGGTTAAGTACCGCGAAACGAATAGTGAAGGTGAAATGGCTGGCGGACCAATGTATGCGATGAAAAACGGCTTTAAGAATAAGACGATCGGATCGATTCTGGCGGTGTTGTTCTCAGTTTTCGCAGTAATTGCTTCTTTTGGTATTGGTAACATGACCCAGGCAAACTCCATTTCAAGTGCAGTTTTGGGAACCTTTGGCATTCCAACCTGGATTACAGGTGCAGTGATCACCATTCTGGCAATTGTTGTTCTATTAGGTGGGATTAAAAGTATTGGTCGGGTTTGTGGCGTAATCGTACCATTTATGGCGGTTTTCTATTTTGTTGCAGGTATACTAGTTATTATTATTAATTTTGGAAATATTCCTGCAGGTATTGCTCAGATCTTTACCATGGCCTTTTCACCTATGGCTATGGCTGGTGGTGTAGGCGGAACCGTAATCGCCAGCATGCTCAGCGCGATGCGTTGGGGAGTCGCCCGAGGCGTATTCTCAAATGAAGCCGGATTAGGTTCTGCTCCAATTGCAGCCGCCGCAGCAAAAACGGATCATCCGTCTCGGCAAGGTTATATCAATATGACCGGGACATTCTTTGATACCCTGGTAGTTTGTACGGTTACTGGATTGGTCATCGCCTCTTCAGGGGCACTGGGAACCATGACTGAAGCAGGCGAACTACTCAGTGGAGCGGCATTGACGATTGCTTCATTTGAATCTGCTCTAGGACCTATCGGAGGATACATTGTCACCATTGGTATAATGCTGTTTGCTTTTTCAACAATTTTAGGTTGGGAATATTATGGCGAAAAATCACTGGAGTATTTAATAAAGGCTCCGATAGCGGTAAAAGCTTATCGCTTATTATTTAGTTTAGTAGCTTTTGTAGGCGCAACCACAGCATTGCAAATCGTTTGGGACTTCTCAGATACGATGAATGGCTTGATGGCTATTCCGAATCTAATCTCACTGCTTGTTTTAAGTAGCGTCATCGCCAAAGAGTGTTTTGATTATGAAGAAAAAATAATCAAGCCAGAGCGTGAATTAAGAAAAGCTGGAAAATAAGCTGCCGTAGGTTTTAAATAGTTGATTATTATAAAGTGTCCGCTGTCAAAACATTACAATCGATGTTGTAATTAGCGGACACTTTTATTATTTTACCTTACGGGCATGAACTGCAAATCGGGCATCGTCGAAGGTATAAATGCAGGTGGAAAGAGTTAATACCTCATCATCGGGATCAAGAGTCACTCCGGTATCATACAGGGACCGGGCCTTTAGTCGATTCATGTAGTCTATGAACTCACCATCGGTTATAAATTCTGGCTGTCGATAGTCGTAGTCAGCTTCAGTAATATAAATCGAGAAGATTTCCCAATCACCGGGATGACCAGGTTGATCAAACTGTATCACCGGATGGAGCTTTAAGTAGGCTTGATCCTGATAGTTCCACAAACTGCCAAACATCGATTCATCAGACATATAATGACCATAGAGAACGTGATTCCGGGTAGTGGTAGTATTACACAGGTAATCCCGGAAAACTGCACCTTCAAAGGACTCTTCCTGCAAGTAATTATGGGATAGATAGTAATCATTGTTATCGGTCTGAACGACCGGATACTCCAAAGGGGTTCCTTCGATTTGAACCCAACCGATCGTATCAGGATTGAGTGCAAGTAAGGCATTAAAATCAATCCGGTCGGCGATTTCAGTGTGATTTTCTTTAGCAACAGCAATGATTTTATCCTTTTGCACGGTCTGATTGATCTTTGGATAAAAATTATAAATAGTGAATCCGATCGCCAATGCGATTAATAAAAAAACAGCAACAATCTTTATTTTAGACATGCTTTTTTGCAATTTTATTTTCCTCCTCTAGTTGTTTTGTATCAATTATACCCAGTTTTACTGAAAAACATCCAAATAAATAAAAATAGTTGAGTGGATTGATCAATTATGCAAAACAGCTTGTATTCTAATTATTTTGTTTGACTTTTGGAGCTTGCCATGTTATTATTTATAAAGTTATGTAGCCGCACACACAAGGTTTTAAGTCGAAAGCACCTTTTGTGGCGAGTCTGGTATGAGGAGGTGTAGAATCATGTATGCAATTATTAAAACAGGTGGTAAACAATACCGCGTTCAAGAAAATGATGTTATTCATATTGAGAAAATCAAATTAACTGAAGAAGATGTAAAAGAAATTACTTTTACTGAAGTTTTAGCAGTCAACAAAGATGGCGAAATGATCATTGGTACCCCAATGATTGAAAATGCTGTTGTTAAAGCTGAAATTTTAGAAGTTGCAAAAGGACCTAAGGTTATTATTTACAAGTATAAATCTAAAAAAGATTATCGTAAAAAACAAGGTCATCGACAACCATTCATGAAAGTTAAAATTACTGGCATCCAAGCGTAGGCGTTTATGATTTCAGTAAAGATTCAAGGTAAGAAAAAAATAGCACAAGAAATAATCGTATCTGGTCATGCCGGTTTTGCTGATCATGGCGAAGATCTCGTTTGCGCTGCTGTATCGGTATTAACCATCAGCATCTTAAACGGACTTACCGAAATTCTTGGTCGGAAAGATCTCGGCGAAGTGGTAGAAGAAGGCTATGTCCGCTTTATCATTCCCGAAATCACAGATGAATCAATGAAGATGAAAACAGATACACTCATTTCGACCTATCTCCTGGGAATCCGGGGGATTAAGGAAGCTTATGGAGATTATATCCAGTTTGAAGAACAATAAATAGGAGGTGAACAACATGTTAAAAATGAACCTTCAACTATTCGCCCATAAAAAAGGGGTTGGTAGTTCAAGAAATGGTCGTGACAGTGAAGCCAAACGTCTTGGAGTCAAAAGAGGAGACGGTCAATTCGTGCTAGCAGGGAATATTCTTGTTCGTCAAAGAGGAACAAAAATTCACCCTGGTACTAACGTTGGAAAAGGTGGAGATGATACATTATTCGCATTAGAAGATGGCATCGTACGTTTTGAAAGAAAAGGCAGAGATAAAAAACAAGTAAGTATTTATCCTCGGGAAGCCATCTAGTTTTCCAGTGACAAAATAATACATCCATAAAACCTCTTATGCTCGTTTTTACAAGATAAGAGGTTTTATTTTTTGTTGTTTGGGTAGATACCATAAAAAAAGCGAGGTAGCAATGTTTGTAGATAAAGCAGAGATTATTCTAAAGGCCGGCAACGGCGGACATGGCGGCATGAGTTTTCGCCGCGAAAAATATGTTCCCAATGGTGGTCCAGACGGTGGTAACGGAGGGCATGGCGGCAATATTTTATTTATGGCTGATAATGGTTTTCGGACCCTGATGGAATTTAAATATAAAAGAAAACACAAAGCAGAAAATGGCGAAAACGGAACCGGTTGTCGGTCTACCGGTAAAACCGGAGAAGATCTGATTATCAAAGTACCAGTGGGAACCATTATTAAAGATAAAGATACCGGACGAATCATCTGCGATCTTTCAGAACATGGACAAAAATACCGGGTCGCCGAAGGCGGCCGGGGTGGTCGGGGAAATATGAACTTTGCCACCGCCACCAGACAGGCACCTCGTTTTGCCCAGGGTGGTGTCAAGGGTCAGGAACGCACCGTTATTCTTGAACTCAAGCTGCTTGCTGATGTAGGTCTGATTGGTTTTCCAAATGTCGGTAAATCAACCCTTTTATCGGTGATCACCAAAGCTAAGCCCAAGATAGCCAATTACCATTTTACCACCATCGTTCCCAATCTAGGCGTGGTCGAATGGCGAAATTTTGATCCTTTTGTGATCGCTGACATTCCCGGTTTGATCGAAGGTGCTCATGAGGGTACCGGACTGGGGGATCAGTTCCTTAGACACGTGGAACGAACCAAACTGCTGATTCATCTTCTGGACGCCTCTGGCAGTGAAGGTCGGGAGCCTTTGGATGATTTTAAAAAGATCAATTTTGAATTGGAAAAATACAACGAAAAATTGGCAAAACGCGTTCAGATCGTGGCCTTGAACAAGGTTGATCTTCTTTTAGAACCTGAAGAAACGGATGATTTAAAGGCTGAACTGGAACAAATGGGCTATGAAGTCTTTGTTATTTCCGCAGTAACTGGTCAGGGACTTAATGAACTGTTAAGCCGAACCATAAAGTTGCTCGATGAAATTGGCGAAGTAGAGCCGATTTTTGACTTTGAACCGGAAACTGAAATCATTTTCACCCCGGACTTTAAAGAAAAACAATTCACCGTTGAAAAATTCGATCATTTATTTGTAGTTAAAGGTGCATTCGTGGAGCGACTGATTACGTCGGTTAACTTTGAAGATTTGGATTCCATAGGTTTCTTCCAGCGGGTTCTAAAAGATAAAGGCGTCTTTGAAGAATTGGAAAGAATGGGCATTCAGGATGAAGATGTGGTTCAACTCGAAGAGATCGAATTTGAGTATTTTAAATAGATTTCCCGCATTATTATATGTTATAATAGCGTCGTAGAAAGTAGAGAAAAAATGTTAACAAGTAAACAAAGAAGTTATTTAAGAAAACTTGCGATGGATATTCCAGATATCATTTTCATCGGTAAAGATGGCATCACACCACAAGTCATCGTGCAGACCAGGGACGCCATTATTGCCCGGGAACTGATCAAGGGAAAGGTTCAAAATAATTCTCTGGAAGATGTCAATAATGTGGCCCGGGAATTAGCTGCAGCCACAAAATCCGATATTGTGTGCACCATCGGTAGTAAATTTATCCTTTATAAGAAGAATTTATTAAAAACAAAAATCGAGGTGCCGACAAAAAATCAGAAACCCATTAAACGGGTCAAGAAAAAGGCACTTAGTCCGTCGCGAAAATTCACTAATTCATAGTAAGCAAAGGTTTGAGATGAAGAAAAAAATCGGTCTTCTGGGAGGAAGTTTTAATCCCATCCATACGGGGCATCTACTACTGGCAGAGTCGGCTCGAGATCAATATGAATTGGATAAGGTGTTGTTTATTCCTACCGGGAATAACCCATTTAAGTTATCTCAAGACGAAATTGCCAGAAAGCACCGACTTAAAATGGTCGAACTGGCAATCGCAGGCAATGACAGTTTTGAAATTTTGACCCATGAAATTGATCAGAGTGGTATCACCTATACGATTGATACCATCAATACCATTAAAGAAATTTATCCGGACTGTGATTTTTACTTTATTGCCGGTGCCGATTTAATGTTTGAAATCACCTTATGGAAGGGTGCCCCGGAATTATTAAAGTCAGTGAAGTTTATCACTACATTCCGTCCGGGTTATAGTCACGATCGGCTGGATATGCGGATCAAAGAGCTACAGGAGATTTACGGGGCGTCTATTTTCAAGCTGTATGCCACCGAAATGGACATTGCCTCTTCTGATATCCGGGCACGAATTAAAAATGGATACTCCATTCGTTATTTACTTCCTGACGCGGTGGAAGCCTATATTCATGAGTATCACCTTTACTTGCCGAATGTGTCAATTGAGGATAGCAATGAATTGGACTGATATCGAAGAAGATTTAAAAAGAAATTTAACTCCTAAACGCTTTAAACACACACAAAACGTGGTTGAGGCGGCTGAGAAACTGGCTCTTAACTTTGGCTGTGATCAAGGCCAGGCCAGGTTGGCAGCGTTGCTGCATGACTGTGCTAAGAATCTGACAGATGAACAGCAGCTTGACTGCGCCAAACAGCATCAGATTAAAATCGATCGTGTGAGTCGAAATGATCCCCAGCTACTTCATGGCCCAGTGGGTGCGGTTCTTGCTAAAGAGCGTTACGGTATCAACGATACCGCAATTCAAAATGCCATAGATTGTCACACTACTGGTTGCAAGAATATGAGCACACTGGATAAAATTATCTATCTGGCCGATTATATTGAAAAAGACCGTACTTTTCCAGGCGTTGAGACCATTCGACAAATGGCAGATACTGATTTGGATGGGGCCACTATTATGGCACTAACTAATTGTATCTGTCATGTGGCGCGAACAGGTGCACTACTCCATAAGCGAACCATCGATGCGCGAAACGATTTAATTATCAAAACCATAAACTTAAAGAAAATTAAAAAAGAAAGTGAGTGATTTTTATTATTCCAGAAGAATTTGCACAAAAAATAAAAAGCTGGATTGAGGACAAAAACGGGGTGGATATTGAGGTCATTAATGTAACCGAAATGACATCCATTGCCAATTATTTTGTTATTGCCAGCGGGAGTTCTGAACGTCAGGTCAAAGCTATTGCTGATAATATAGAGTATGAAGCTAAACAATTGGAAATATTCCCCAAAAACATCGAGGGCCAACGGGAAGGTCGCTGGATTTTACTGGATTATTATGATGTGATCATCCATATTTTTCATGCCGAAGAACGAGAGTTTTATAACTTGGAAAAACTTTGGAAAAGCAGCCCTGTTAATCGATAATCTGCGTCTCATGCAATCAACTTGATTGATATTTTTTATCTAAGTGAATTTTACTGGAGATAAAAAGTCAACAATTGATATAAACTTTGGATATCAACCGAATTACTGAACCAATCGAAATGGTGGCACTTCTTGATCCTTCGGGGCTGGAAAATCCACCTTTTTAAATGTCGGGATTAATTCTATCATGGATAGCAGAGTGAATTTCATAATAAAACAATTAATTTCAGTACTAAGAAAATTAGAAAGAGGTAACTATGAAAATAGGAATCGTTGGCTTACCCAACGTCGGGAAAAGCACCATATTCAATGCGTTAACTAAGGCCGGGGCAGAGTCTGCCAATTATCCATTTTGCACCATTGACCCTAATATCGGGGTTGTGACAGTGCCAGATCCACGCTTAGCTATTTTAGAAAAAATGTACAATTCAAAAAAGGTAATCCCTACTACCATCGAATTTGTCGACATTGCCGGTCTGGTGCGCGGTGCCAGCAAAGGCGAAGGTCTTGGAAACAAGTTTCTCTCGCATATCCGTGAGGTTGATGCCATTGTTCATGTTGTCCGTTGTTTTGAAGATGAAAATGTGGTTCATGTGGAAGGAAAAATCGATCCCATCGACGATCTGGAGACCATCAATCTGGAACTTATTTTTGCAGATATCGAAATGCTGGATCGACGGATCGAAAAAAATAAAAAGTTGGCTAAAACAAATCCTCAGGAAAAAGCTAACATCGAAGTAGCGATGCGATTGCGGGAAATTCTTGAAGGTGGAAAAATGCCGCATGACGATGATTTTACAGTCGATGAATGGGAATTTATTCAAACGATTCAATTGATTTCGATTAAACCGGTACTTTATATCGCCAATGTTTCAGAGGATGATCTTCATGAGGATAATGAGATGGTAACCCGTTTAAAAGTGACTGTTCGGGAAAATCACTCCGGTAGTCACAAGGATATTATTAAAATTTCGGCAAAAATTGAAGAAGAAATCGCTCAGTTTGATGATGCTGAAAAAGCAGAATTTTTATCTGATATGGGTTTGGAAGAATCGGGACTTGACCAGGTTATTCGTTCAGGCTATAAGTTATTAGGGCTGATTACTTTTTTGACCGCCGGACCCCAGGAGATAAGAGCCTGGACTGTCACCGAAGGTACCAAAGCGCCTCAGGCCGCCGGTAAGATCCACACTGATATTGAACGTGGGTTTATTCGGGCTGAGATAACTAGTTTTGAACAATTAATTGAAGCCGGTACGGAAGTAAAAGCCAAGGAAAGCGGCGTCACCCGGGTTGAAGGAAAAGACTATGTCATGAAAGATGGCGATGTTACCTTTTTTCGATTTAATGTCTAGATTATTTATCCTAGCAGTTAGCGTTTAGATATAAACCACCCGATAACCTGGAGGTTACTGTGAAAGATCTTGTTTTAGTCGCTGTCAATGCGAAATATATCCACACTAATCTGGCCGTTCGTTCATTAAAGGCGCAACTGCCGGATTTTAATGTTGAAATTCTGGAGATGTCAATTAATGATCCAATTCATCGTATTATCAAGCTACTGCTCGATCACGATGCTAAACGTATTGGTTTTTCTTGTTACATCTGGAATATAGAAATTGTTCTAAAGTTAGCCGAAATAGTTAAAAAAGCCAGGCCCCAGGTGGAAATTATTCTAGGCGGTCCGGAGGTTAGTTTTGATGCCATGACGCTGATGAAGAACTATCCTTTCTGCGACATTATTGTAAAGGGGGAAGGGGAAGGTATACTAAACGCGTTGCTCAAAGATCGCGACCAGGAACGCTTTAGTAAAATTCCCGGGCTCTGCTATCGAAAACGATCGGGAGAAATTGTTGATAGCCCCGATTCGAAAGCGGTTCCATTAAACCAATTGACTTTTCCTTATTTAAATGAGAATCTAAACAATCTCAATCATAAGATTATTTATTATGAAACCATGCGAGGCTGCCCGTTTTCCTGTTCATATTGCCTTTCTTCAACTACACAGAAACTAAACATCTTGAGTTTGGATAGGGTTTTTAATGAGTTGGATTTCTTTATTCAGGCTGGTGTCAAACAGGTTAAACTGGTAGACCGGACATTTAACTGCGATCTGAGCCGAGCTAAAGAAATATTTTCCTATCTTATTAAACAAGGCGGCGACACTAATTTTCACTTTGAAATGACCGGAGATCTCATCGATGATGAAATGATTGCTCTGCTAGCGATGGCACCGCCGGGACTGATTCAATTCGAAATCGGTGTTCAAAGCACAGCACCCGCTACGCTTTCGGCTATTGGCCGAAAAATCAGTGTCGAACGAACAGAAAATCATGTAAAAAAACTCTTGGAACAAGATAATATTCATATTCATCTGGATCTGATTGCTGGCCTACCCCATGAAACCTATGAGGTGTTTAAGTCATCCTTTAATCAGGTCATTGCCCTTAATCCCGGTATGCTGCAACTAGGCTTTCTGAAGTGTCTGAAAGGTACCCGCATTCGCAAAGAGTCTGAGATCCATGATTACCAGTATGCCAGCTTTCCGCCGTATGAAATTATTTCTAATAAGTATCTTAGTGCTGAGGAACTGTATCAATTGCGTCAAATTGAAGTGTTAGTGGATCGTTATTTCAATAGCGGTGCATTCAAACATAGTTTGGCATTTATTTTTCAAGCCAAGATTTACGACACCCCTTTTGACTTTTTTGAAGCGTTTTCTTGCTATTGGGACGAACAGGGATATTATGAAGTAGGAAAATCAAAAGAACAACTCTTTAGTATTTTAAAGGAGTTTTTCAAAGAACAAAAAAAGAATGATCAAGTTAGTGAATGGATTAAGTTTGACTTTCTCTCCCAGGGGAATCTCAGACTGCCAGGCGATATGCTTGATACTTGTCCTGATAAGGAATGGATCTTCGAATTTTTAAAAGATCCTCAGAATATCGCGACTTTCCTGAATATCTTTGCTAATTTTACACCAAAAAAAATCTATAACCAGGTCAAGTTTCAGTATTTTTCGAGAACGTTGATTGATCATTTTTCCGAATCGACAACAATCGATAATGAACAAGGATTATTAGTATTCTTTGAAACGGGATTTAGCATTATTTGCTAATTTTTGATGTTTAATTTACTAAATTAATTTTTTTTTAAAAGTATTGATTCTTTTTTAGATAAAGGTTATACTAATACTCAATAAAAATAAAAAAGGCGCTGATAAGGACGAGTAAGTTACCCATTAGATCCAGAGAATAGGCAACCTGGCTGTAATTGCCTATACTAGTGATAATTGAAAACCACCTTGGAGTCAAAACCTGAAATCGGATCGATAGTTGCGCAATGTAGCATCTTTCATTTTTTAATAGTAGGGTTTTTCGGAGCTGACCGTTATTCAGAACTTAAGTGGATTCACGCATGTGAATCAAATTGGGTGGAACCGCGTTAATACGTCCCTTTGTTTGACAAAGGGACTTTTTTTGTTTTTATAAGCGAGTCGCTGGAAAATATGCTGGGTTACAATTAAATTCAGAAATAAAGGAGAAAACCATGATTACTATTACGTTAAAAGACGGATCCATAAAGACTTATGAACCCGGAATCACTGTCCTTGAAGTTGCCAATGATATCAGTCCCGGTTTAGCTAAAAATACAATGGCAGGGGAACTGGGTGGCAAGGTTGTCGATGTTCGTCAACCGATTAACGAAGATGCCACTCTCAATCTGTTAAAATTTGAAGATGAAGGCGGCAAGCATGCTTTCTGGCATACCGGTTCCCATCTGCTGGCTCAGGCGGTCAAACGACTTTATCCACAGGCAAAACTGGCGATTGGCCCGGCCATTGATAATGGTTTTTACTATGATATTGATGTCGATGTGATTATCACCCCGGAAATCATGGAAAAAATTGAAAAAGAAATGGCTAAAATTGTTAAGGAAGGGCTGGTGATTAGTCGTTACGAACTGAACCGCAACGACGCTTTGGCAAAGGTTAATGCTGAAGGCGAGATTTATAAGGCTGAACTGATCGAAAATCTGCCGGAAGACGCCATCATCAGCTTTTATTCCCAGGGTGAGTTCTCGGATCTTTGCGCCGGTCCCCATATTCAAAACCTCAGCGGAATTAAAGCTATTAAGCTTTTAAGTCTGGCCGGAGCCTACTGGCGGGGTGATGAAAAAAATAAAATGCTACAGCGGATCTACGGCATTACCTTCCCGAAAAAAAGCGAGCTGGAAGCCTATCTGACCCGGCTGGAAGAAGCGAAAAAACGGGATCATCGTAAATTAGGAAAAGAACTTGATCTTTTTTCATTGCATGAAGAAGGTCCCGGATTTCCTTTCTTCCATCCGAAGGGCATGATCATTCGAAACGAGCTGGAAAACTTTTGGCGCGAAGAACACCAACGTCGAGGCTACCATGAAATTAAAACACCCATTATACTTAATAACGATCTATGGAAACGTTCGGGACATTGGGATAAATATAAAGAAAATATGTATTTTACTGAGATTGATGAGAGTGAATATGCCATTAAACCAATGAACTGCCCCGGCGGCATGCTGGTTTATAAAACAAAGGGTCACTCCTATCGTGATTTACCGTTAAAAATGGGAGAACTGGGTCTAGTTCACCGCCATGAACTGCATGGTGCGCTTCATGGACTGATGCGTGTCCGTGCTTTTACTCAGGATGATGCGCATATTTTCATGACTCCCGATCAAATTCAAGAAGAAGTCATCAAAGTTATTGATTTAGCTGATGATGTTTATAAGATATTCGGTTTTAGTTATAAAGTTGAATTATCGACACAACCAGAAAATTCGATTGGATCTGATGAAGTTTGGGAAATAGCAACCGAAGCATTAAGAAAAGCCCTTGAGAAAAAAGAAATCAATTATCGTCTCAATCCTGGCGATGGAGCATTTTATGGACCTAAAATTGATTTCCACCTGGAAGATAGCCTAGGACGAACATGGCAATGTGGAACGATTCAATTAGATTTCCAAATGCCGGAACGTTTTGATCTGAACTATATTGGTTCGGATGGCGAAAAACATCGTCCGGTTATTATTCATCGTACGATTTTAGGGAGTATCGAACGATTTTTGGGGATCCTGATTGAGCACTTTGCCGGAAAATTCCCGGTTTGGTTGGCGCCGGTTCAGGTCATGATTATCCCCGTTGCTGATGCCCATCATAATTTTGCCAAAGGTATTGCTGAAGAACTCACCGCCATTGGTGTTCGCGCATCGGTGGATACCCGGGATGAAAAATTGGGCTACCGGATCCGGGAAGCACAAATGCAAAAAGTTCCCTATATGCTGGTAGTGGGAGATAAAGAAACCGAAGGCGGTGATTTGGCACTTAGAATTCGGGATACTGGTGATGCTGGACTCATCAGTATGGAAGATCTCAAGGTAAAGCTAATTCAAAAAATTAAAACAAAATCGTTGACCTTAGACTAAATCAGGAATAAATACGAGTCAAATTTGCGATAATGGTTGACAAATTTGACTCGTATCAATATAATAAAAAACAATAAAGTGATGATCAGGAAACAGTAATAATAGGATGATCTTTTCAGAGAGCTTTCGGTTGGTGCAAGGAAGCGGGACACCATTATGAATACATCCTGTGAGCTGCTCACCGAAAGGGTTTGCCCGGTAGGCTGGGCCGGATACCGACCGTTATCCTGGTTAAGTGACTAAGGTTGCTTGCAGAGCGTGATGTGTAAGCATCAAAGGCAAGGTGGTACCGCGAATTTTAGTTCGTCCCTGTTATACAGAGACGAATTTTTTTGCGTAAATACACAAACGAATACGAACAATTCAGCCTGAAAAGGTTTGATTGAATAAAGAATGAAAAATGGAGGAAAAGAAATGAAAAAACACGGAAAAAAATTAATGACTGCGGTTCTGGTTGCTGCGGTGATTGTTTTAGGCGCTGGCTGCTCAAGTTCTGGGACATCTGGAACAAAGGAAGAGAGTAAGAACGCTACAATCGGGATCGTACAGTATGTTGATCATGTTGCCTTAGATGCTGCCCGGGAAGGCTTTGTCACTGCTCTTGCGGACAATGGCTATACGGATGGCGATAATATTACGCTTGATATCCAAAACTCCCAGGGGGATCAAAGTAATTTATCGACCATCAGCGACCGTTTTGTCAGCAACAAGGTAGACCTGGTACTGGCGATTGCGACCCCGGCTGCACAGGCCATTGCTGGCAAAACAACTGAAATTCCAATTTTGGGAACCGCTATTACTGATTATGAAGCTGCTCGTCTCGTTAAAACAAATGAAGAACCTGGTGGAAATGTCAGTGGTACAACAGATATGAATCCAATTAAAGAACAAATCGACCTTTTGGTTAAATTAGTACCAACAGCAAAAACGGTAGGCGTTCTTTATACTTCAGGTGAAGACAATTCTATCATCCAGGCGAAAATGGCAAAAGAAGCCATTGAAAAACTGGGTTTAAACTATGTAGAAGTAACAGTCACCAATTCTAATGACGTCCAGCAGGCAACCCAGTCTATTGTCAGCCAGTGTGATGCCATCTACATTCCTACTGATAATGTATTTGCATCAGCGATGCCTCAGGTTCAAAGCATCACCTCCCAGTCAAAAACACCGGTAATCTGTGGTGAATCCGGCATGGTTGAATCGGGTGGATTGGCTACCTTGGGAATCAGCTATTCTGATCTGGGTTATCAGACAGGCTTAATGGCGGTAAAAATTCTTAAAGGTGAAGCAGAACCGGCTACTATGCCCATCGAAGCAGCGACTAAATTTGAGTATGCAATTAATGGCGCAGTTGCTGAGGAAATTGGTTTAACCATTCCTTCGGATCTCTCTCAATACGTCATTACAGCAAAATAAAAAACAAAAGAAACAATTTAGCAAGCAGTCATGGAAATCATGACTGCTTGCTAAAGTTATTAATGCACATAATCAATAGATAAGAAGTGAGGCAAAATAATGTTTGAGATTATATTAGGTGCAATATCGCTTGGTCTTTTATGGGCCATCATGACAATCGGCGTTTATATCACCTACCGAATACTCGATATCGCAGATTTAACAGTAGAAGGAAGTATTGCAATGGGAGCTGCCATCGCAGCTTTCTCAATTTTTAATGGGATGAATCCCTTCATCGCCACGTGTTTAGCTTTCGTAGGCGGTATGCTGGCAGGACTGGTAACTGGAATTCTTCATACAAAACTAAAAATTCCCGCGTTGCTGGCAGGTATTTTAACCATGATTGCACTTTATTCAGTAAACCTGCGAATCATGGGAAAGGCTAACTTATCACTTTTACGGATTGATACGGTTTTTACACCACTTGAGAACCTGGGATTAAGCCCAACAAATGTGGTCATGCTCTTTGGTTTTATCAGTGTGATGGCGATAGTTGGTCTTTTGTACTGGTTTTTTGGAACCGAAATCGGTTGTGCCATCCGGGCCACTGGTGACAACCCTCAAATGGCTAGAGCTCAAGGTATCAATACTAATAATATGATTATTCTAGGCTTGGTCATCAGCAATGGTTTGGTTGCTCTTTCCGGGTCATTAATTGCTCAGAGTCAAAGTTTTGCTGATATCCAAATGGGAATTGGTTCAATTGTCATTGGTTTAGCCTCCGTTATTATTGGTGAAGTAATTTTTGGTACCCGAAATTTTTTCAATTGTTTGATTTCGTTAGCGCTAGGGGCGATTACCTATCGTATTATCATTGCCCTAGTATTGAAAATGGGTATGCCAGCCAACGATTTGAAATTATTCACAGCGATTACAGTGGCGATTGCCTTGTCACTGCCAGTCTTTAAATCCTATCTTCGTCCCCTTAAAAAATCGATGAATGGAGGCGATTTATAAAATGCTAGTAATCAAAGATATTGAGAAAAAATTTAATGCCGGAACAGTCAATGAAAAGATCGCATTAAGCAATTTTAGTTTATCGCTGACAGAAGGAGACTTTGTTACTGTAATTGGCGGTAACGGCGCTGGTAAATCGACATTCCTAAATTGTGTGGCGGGCGTCTTTGGTGTCGATAAGGGCTCCATTCTTATCGACGGATTAGATGTCACCAAGCTTCCGGAACACAGACGGTCTAGTGTAATTGGTCGGGTATTTCAAGATCCGATGATGGGTACGGCCGGTAATATGGGGATCGAAGAAAACCTCGCTCTGGCCTATCGTCGTGGTAAAACCCGGTCATTGAGCTGGGGAATCAGCAATAAGGAACGAGAGATTTATAAAGAGTATCTCAGTCATCTGGACTTGGGGCTGGAAAATCGACTTCATGCCAAGGTTGGTCTGCTTTCTGGCGGGCAGAGGCAGGCTTTGACCCTATTGATGGCCACACTAAAAAAACCGAAATTACTTTTACTGGATGAACACACAGCAGCTTTGGATCCCAAAACTGCGGATAAGGTTTTGCAGCTAAGTGATCGTTTTGTTAAAGAAGGAAATCTGACTACGCTGATGGTCACGCATAACATGCGCCATGCCATTGAGCATGGTAATCGACTGATTATGATGCATGAAGGACGGGTGATTTTAGACATCAAAGGTGAAGAGAAACAAAAGTTAACGGTTGAAGATTTGCTCAAACGTTTTGGTCAAGTTAGCGGCGAAGAATTTGCCAATGATCGGACTTTGCTTTCATAAAAAAACAGTTGACATTAAGAGTAAATAAGCATATAATATCAAAGTAACAAAGTAGAGGATTCCACTTCTCACCTCATTTCTCAGGGGAATAGGTAAATATGAATGAACTTAGTTTAAGTTTCGTTAGTATTTTTTTGCAGGTGGAGTAACTCTACCTGCAATTTTTATATATGGAGGTATATTACTATTAGTAAAGATGTTCAACACGAAATTAATAACGAGATCCGAGATCGCGAAATCCGTGTAATTGACGAAGCAGGTGAAATGTTGGGAGTCATGATGACTAAAGACGCTCAGAAACTAGCCGATGAAAAAAACTTAGATCTAGTGAAAGTTTCACCAAACGCTAAACCGCCGGTTTGTAAGATTCTTGACTACGGAAAGTATCGATATGAAGAAATTCAGCGATTAAAAGAAGCTAAGAAAAATCAAAAAGCTGTGGTTATTAAAGAAATACGTATGTCGGTTCGAGTTGAAGAGCATGATATTAATGTTAAAATTAAAAATTGCATCAAATTCTTGGAACAAGGTAGCCGAGTCAAAGTGGCTATTCGTTTCAGAGGCCGCGAAATGGCTTATACTGAACAGGGAAAAACGGTACTTCTTGATTTTGCAGAACGTGTTTCTGATCTCGCCGTGGTAGAAAAAAACCCGAAAATTGAAGGAAGAAATATGGTCATGTATTTAGCACCGAAAAAAGATAAATAAATCAACACGTTAATTGACTATCTGCTACTGGAACCGATCTATTTTTGATTAAGTTCCTCAGATCTAGTTTTTTATAAAAGACACCTTGTACAGGGAGGAGGAAATAGTTATGCCAAAAATGAAAACACACCGTGGTGCTGCAAAGCGTTTTAAAATAAAAAAATCAGGTTTTATTAAACGGACAAAAGCAGGAAAACGCCATATTCTTAACAAAAAAAGCAGTAAGCGAAAAAGAAACCTCAGAAAAGCGACTGGTTTGGCTCCTGGAGATGCTAAAGTAGTAATGAAAATGATCAAAATGGTAAAAAGATAATATTTGAAGATAGGAGGAAATAGATAATGCGAATTAAAAAAGGCGTTAATGCCAAAAAGAAACATAAAAAAGTACTTAAACTTGCTAAAGGCTATTATGGTGCTAAAAGTAAGTTATATAGATCAGCAAATGAAGCCGTTATGCGAGCACTCAGATCTTCATATGTTGGCCGAAAAGAAAAGAAACGAAATTTCAGAAGATTGTGGATCACTCGAATCAATGCTGGGGCAAGAATGCATGGTTTAAGCTATAGTAAATTTATGTTTGGTTTAAAACAGGCTGGTGTTGAAATTGACCGTAAAATCTTAGCAGATTTGGCAATGAATGATATTAGTGCATTCAATGATTTAGTTGACGTATCAAAGAAAAACATGAACTAATCGTACGAAAAAACTTCTCAACGGATTATCCATGCTTGGGAAGTTTTTTTATTATATATTATTGTTGCTTTTTCAAAACAGAGTGTTAAAATAAGTATGGTTATCAAATATTTTAGGTGGAGACAAGATCATGGCAGAAAAGATACGTTGGAATTTTAATAAGTTTGTTGGACAGCGCTCCCCTGCGGAAATGTTGATTTATGGATTTGCTCTGGTTATCTTTTTAGGTACAATTCTTCTTACTCTGCCCATCGCCAGTGTATCAGGAGAGAGCGCTGGTTTAATCGACGCGTTGTTTACCGCCACCTCAGCTGTCTGTGTGACAGGCCTTGTGGTTGTGGATACGGGAACCTTTTGGTCAGTCTTCGGAAAATTCGTTATTATTTTTCTGATCCAGATTGGTGGTTTAGGTTTCATGTCGCTGACCACCATGTTTTTTGTTCTGGCCGGGAAACGCATTACCATCAAAGATCGACTCTTGATTCAGTCTTCGGTGAATATGGATTCGATCTCTGGAATCGTTAAATTTACCAAATATATATTCTTTTCATCGCTTCTGATTGAAGGAATCGGGGCTTTATTGCTGGCACTTGTTTTTATTCCTGAATACGGATTTTTACAGGGGACTGCATATAGTTTTTTTCATGCCATTTCAGCCTTTTGCAATGCCGGTTTCGATCTGTTTGGGAACTATTCGAGTTTAACAAAATATGTGGGGAATTTTATTATTAATTTTGTTATTGGTGGTCTTGTTATCTTAGGTGGATTAGGTTTTGCTGTTACCAGTGATTTGATTAATGTGCGTAAGTTTGAAAAGATGAGTATGCATGCTAAACTGGTATTAACCGTTACAGGTGTTTTACTGATTGTTGGGTTTGTCTTCTTTTTTATATTTGAATATAATAACCCTCAAACCATGGGAAGCTTATCCCTTCCAGAAAAATTTTTGGCTGCTTTTTTTCAGTCCATAACACCGCGAACTGCTGGATATAATACTATCAATACAGCAGCGTTGACGCCGCCCTCACTTTTTTTAACCATGCTCTTTATGTTTATCGGTGCATCACCAGGATCTACTGGTGGGGGTGTTAAAACATCCACATTTGCCATTATCATTATGACTGTTGCTTCAGTGCTGCATGGTAAAAAAGATGTTTCTATTTTTAAACGAAGCATTTTAGGTCCAGCTATTCGCCGGGCAATTTCAGTAATTGTCATTGCTTTCGCTATTGTCATCCTGATGATTTTTGTGTTATTATGTACTGAACCCGAAGCTTCTTTTGAAACAATCGTTTTTGAAGTGCTTTCTGCATTTGGTACGGTTGGGTTAACGACGGGATTGACCCCACATTTATCTATTGCTGGGAAAATAGCCATCAGTATTACCATGTTTGTTGGTCGGCTAGGTCCTCTGACGGTAGCCTATGCTATATCACGAAGTGAAAAACGAGCCCGGGAAAACGTGGGTAATTTTAAATTGCCTGAAGGCAATATTATGATTGGCTAGAGGAGGAGTATTAATTGAAAGAAAAGCAGTTTGCAGTCCTTGGTTTAGGGCGTTTTGGTGAAGCACTTGCCATCACTCTTAGTGAGTTGGGCTGTAATGTTGTTGTTGTTGATAAAGACGAAGAAAAGATTCAAAACATCGCGAATTTGGTAACCTATGCGGTACAGGCCGACGTGACCGATATCAATGCGCTGAAGTCGATTGGTTTGAAAAATGTAGATGCCGTCGTTGTATCCATCACTTCTGATATTAACAGCAGCATCATGGGCATTGTCAATGCTCAAGAGTTGGGGATCAGCGAGATTTATGGGAAAGCAAATAATGCTCAGCATGAAAAAGTACTGCTTAAATTAGGGGTTAAAAAAGTATTTTCCCCTGAGCGTGATATGGGTGAACGGGTTGCGCACAATCTTTTTTCTGGCGATTTTATCGACATTTTAGAGCTGGATACTAATCATTCCATTGTTGAAGTGGAGTCGCTCCATGTCTGGGAAGGAAAAACATTGGAGCAACTGAACTTGAGAGAAAAACACGGATTAAATGTGATTGCCATTCGTACTCTCGATGTATTAAATGCTTCGCCCTTGGCAAGTGATCTTATTCATCCTGGCGACAAACTGATTGTTATGGGTGAAAATCGATCCATTAATGAGATCAATAAACTATCCCGAAAAGATCATTAGCAATGTTTTTAGAAATCACTTCAAAAAATAATGAGCAAATTAAATATTTGCGGAAACTCAGCAGTAAATCTTTTAGAGATGCGGAAGGGACCTTTGTAATTGAGGGAACCAAATTGTTTCAAGAAGCCGTCAAAAAAAGATTGCAGTTTAAACAAGTATTTATGACAAGTGAATGGCTAAAAACAAATGATGCCTTGTTCAACGAAAGTATGATAGAGCTGGTCGATAATAGTGTGCCCATCGTAATTGTTGCGGCTTCAATTCTAACATCCGTTTCCAACTTGCAAAAGCCGGAAGGGATAATCTGTACGTTACCAAAAATGAGTGTCCAGCCAGGCATCTTTAAACGATCTATTTTATTAGAAGATGTTCAGGATCCCTATAATGTTGGTAGCATTATCAGAACTGCTGATGCGGCTGGCTTTGACTGTGTTGTAACATCGAATAAGACAGCAGATATTTATAACGAGAAAGTACTTCGGGGTTCCATGGGTTCAATCTTTCACCTGCCGATTTATCAAGTCGAGTCGTTGCCAGTTTATGTAAAACACTTAAAAGAGCAGCAAGTCACCATCATTGGTACCTCTTTAACTGGCAGTTCCATATGGGAGCGCGAACCCCTTACCGAATCGTTTGCTATTATTATGGGAAATGAGTCCAGGGGGATGTCGGATAAGATGAGTGAGTGCTGTGACGTTTTACTTAAAATTCCTATTTGGGGACAGGCCGAGTCGCTTAATGTTGCAACCGCAGCAGGGATCATCATGTATGACCTGATCAGAGATTTTAAATAGATTATTTTCAGAGCAAGCATCAAACAAAAACTAAATAGATTATCAACAATGATAGAGCGAGTAAATAAATATTAAATTTTACAGAGAATAAATCCCAGGCTGAGAGATTTTGTGTTTAAATTTATTGAAGTTCCCTCTGGAGTTTTAGACGTGAACGTCATCTTTTGATGACCTTTAGCTTCTAACGTTAATTGCGTTAAAATTTTGAGTGAATACATAAAGTATTAATTTAAGGTGGTACCGCGGAATAATTTCGTCCTTTTTAGAAGGACGATTTTTTTAGTTAAATGATTAAAAAAAACACTTAATAAGATAAAAAAAGGGAGAATAAAATGGAGTTAGAACTCAAACAACTAAGAGATCGCTGTTTGGCTGATCTTAATGCTGTTGAAGAATTAAAAACGTTGGATAATGTGAGAATAAAGTACTTGGGCAAAAAAGGTGCACTGACCATCGCCCTTAAGGGAATGGGTAAGCTTTCCAACGAAGAGCGTCCAATAATTGGAAAATTGGCCAATGAAATACGGGAAGAAATTGAGAATAATATTTCAGCCCAGAAGCAGTCGCTTGAACAAAAGGAAATCGAAGCTCAGATCAAAGAAGAAAGCATCGATGTGTCCCTGCCGGGAAAAAAGCATCAAGTCGGAAATCTTCACCCGCTTACCACAACCGTCAATGAACTCAAGGAAATCTTTCTGGGGATGGGATTTTCCATTGCCGAAGGTCCGGAAATTGAATGGGCTAAATATAATTTTGACTACCTCAATGTTCCTCAGGATCACTCCGCTAGAGACTTGCAGGATACTTTTTATTATGAGGACGAGATTGTCCTGCGAACCCAGACCTCACCAGTACAGGTACGGGTTATGCAGCAGCAGAAGCCACCGTTGCGGGTTATCTCACCAGGCCGAGTTTATCGTAGCGACGAAATAGATGCCACCCATTCGCCAGTTTTCCATCAAATGGAAGGTTTGGTTATCGACAAAGGGATTACCATGAGCGATCTCAAAGGAACCCTGGATTTATTTGCTAAAAAACTCTTTGGCGAACAGACCAAGACAAAATTCCGGCCCCACCAGTTTTATTTCACCGAACCAAGCGCGGAGATGGATGTCACCTGCTTTAAATGCGGTGGTGTCGGCTGCAAGGTTTGTAGCAACACCGGTTGGATTGAGATTCTTGGCTGCGGCATGGTTCACCCCAACGTTTTGCAGTTCTGTGGCATTGATCCCGAGCAGTACAGTGGCTTTGCCTTTGGGATGGGACTGGATCGAATAACGATGATCAAATATGGCATTAACGATCTGCGTTTATTATTTGAAAATGACTTGCGTTTTTTAGCGCAATTTAAATAGGAGGAACTATAACATGCTCGTTTCACTGAATTGGTTAAAAGAATTTGTTGATATAAAAATACCCCCTTATGATTTTGGCGAGGCTCTGACCATGTCAGGTACAAAAGTCGAAACATTAACGGTTGTTGCTGAAAATGTAATTAATATTTTTACTGGAAAAATCACCAAAATTGAACCTCATCCCAATGCCGATAAGCTAATTGTCTGTACGGTGGATATGGGAACTGACGATCGGGTGATTATTACGGCCGCTAAAAACGTCTTTGAAGGCGCGATCGTTCCGGTTGCTGTTGATGGCGCTGTGATTGCCAATGGCACCAAAATCGGTACTAATGATTTTCGAGGACTGCTTTCACACGGGATGTTTTGCTCCATTGAAGAACTCGGTATGAACACCGATTTATTTTCCAAAGAAATCATGGAAGGGATTCTAATTCTCCCAGAAAATACCCCCCTGGGAATGGACGCCAGGGAACTGCTGTGGCTGGATGATGTGATCATTGATGTCGAATTGACGGCTAACCGCTCGGACTGCCAGTCCATCATCGGCATCGCCCGGGAGGCGTCAGCAACCCTGGATCTGCCGATGGCCGGTTTTACTAATTACTCTGCTATCGAAAGCTCAAATCAAATTGCTAATTATTTGTCGGTAAAGATTGAAGATCTGTCTTGTCCCCGTTATGTAGCCAAGATGCTGAAGGTAAAAAAAATTGAAGCATCACCGCTGTGGATGCAGATTAAGCTTCTAAACAGCGGAGTTCGTCCAATTAACAATATTGTTGACGTCACCAATTACGTAATGCTCGAACTGGGCCAACCACTTCATGCCTTTGATTATCATAGTCTCCAGTCCAAGGAAATTGTGATTAAAACTACGACTGATAAAAAAATAATTACTCTTGATGATCAAGAGCGGGCCATTGATAAAACCATGTTGATGATCACAAACGGTAAGGAACCGGTGGCGATTGCCGGTGTAATGGGCGGAGAAAATTCAGAAATAACTGAAAAAACCAGCCTTATTGTTCTGGAGTCTGCCAATTTTAACAAAAGCAGTGTGCGTTTAACAGCCAAGCAACTGGGTCTTAGAACCGAGGCATCGTCACGCTTTGAAAAAGGCGTTGATCCTGAATTAGCAGATATTGCCGCCCTGCGGGCAACTCATTTACTCTTAGAAATCGGCGCTTGTGAAGTCATTGAAGGGCTGATTGATGTTTATCCGAGTGTTGTATCCTTAAAAAAAGTCATCATGGATGTTAATTGGTTCAATGCCTTTGTCGGCATTTCGCTCACAACGGATGAAATTTCAAAAATGCTGGCCCGTTTATTCTTTAAGGTCGAAACAATCAGCGATCATATTCTGGCAGTTGAGGTTCCTAGTTATCGGATGGATATTGAACTTAAAGAAGATCTGGCTGAAGAAGTGGTCCGGATTTTTGGCTACGATATGATCCCCGGTACCATTATGGGAGGCGAAACCATGGTAGGGGGTAAAACACCAGTTCAAAAATTTGAAGACGCCCTTAAAAACATCCTGGTCGGTCAGGGGTATTATGAAACACTAACATCCTCTTTCACCAGTGAAAAACGCCTTCAAGGGCTAAATTCACAGCTCGAAGACAACCTCATCCCGCTGATTAATCCATTGGGAGAAGAAAACAGTATTATGCGCCATACCCTCATCGGACATCAATTGGAAGTGATTTCACTAAACTATAATCGAAAAAATCCGTTTGGTCGTTTTTTTGAATTGGCAAATACCTATCGCAAAAATTTTAATCCCGGGGAGTTGCCCATTGAAGAACAGAAACTAGTAATGAGTAGCTATGGCAATGAGGATTATTTTGACTTAAAAGGAGTTGTCGAGTTACTACTTAAGCAATGCGGAATCAAATATCCGGAATTTATTACCGGCGGATCAGATTTCTTCCATCCCGGACGAAAAGCTGAAGTTTTCGTAGATGGCGTAAAATTAGGAGAAATCGGTGAGATTCATCCTGTTGTCGTCAAGAATTATGAACTGCCAAAGCGGTGTTATGTATGCCAGTTGTCTTTTGAGGCACTTTATGATTGTTCTTCGCTGGTTAATAAATTTATCGATTTACCAAAATTTCCGGCATCAAACAGGGACTTGGCTATTTTATTGAAATCAGATATTCCGGCTACTGCAGTTGAAACAATTATCCGCAAAAATAGTGGTGATATTTTCGAAAGTATCGAATTGTTTGATGTCTATACGGGGGCTCAAATACCAGATGGTTATAAGAGTTTGGCCTATGCGTTAAACTTCAGACATCGCGAACGGACGCTAAACGACAATGATATCAATCCGGTGATCGATCAAATCATTTGCGAACTCAAACGATCATTTGACGCTCAGCTTCGCGAATAATTAATGCAATTACGGGTATGAATCATATACATGAGATTATTATTGGCCTTTTACAATTAAAAGGGGTCGGACGCCAGAAAATTAAGTTGCTGCTAGAAATTATTACCTCGCCCCAGGTTCTTTCATTCCGAGAGGTGGTGGAAATCGGTCAAACTTTTCATATTATTACAAGTCAAATCGGACGAGTTGAGATTGAGCAAGCCATTGCGGATGCCAA
>Ga0265295_1002486_pt1 | contig 29060 bp, 21 predicted proteins | sample Munlansysbiofilm_FD_192503 | JGI IMG/M metagenome (GOLD analysis project Ga0265295, IMG submission 192503) | Leachate microbial communities from a municipal landfill in Southern Ontario, Canada - Methane capture system biofilm | ecosystem: Engineered > Solid waste > Landfill > Unclassified ... | reverse complement strand
CTAACAATTTGCTCACACACCCTGTAACCTTCGGTTTAACAATCACCCTCGGTAGTTTGTCTATTGGCAAAGGTAAATATTTTGTAAATTGTAAAAAAAATGCTCGGTTAATTGAGGTTAAAACAGGTTTGAATGATTGCATTACAAAGCCAATTGATCGGGACGAACTACTAGTAACAATCAATAGAATTGTAAAATAATTTTTTAGACTCTAGTAAATAATAAAAGTGTTGTTTTTAGTTTTCACTTCAATTATTTACATCGAAAGGATAGAATAGTTAATGACAGATACTAAATCAGTCGTTATTATGGTAGGAGTAAGAACAGAAGATTCAAGGGGGCAATGCCCGTTTAAGTTATATTGAAACTCAGCTAGTGAAGGGGAATTGTGTTGTGCCATGAATTATTCGCCCCATAGCGCTTTAAGCAAAACATGGTAAAATAATTTACAACTTGGGTAAAAATGCGCTAATTTTATCTTCTAGATCACTAGTGCTAAAAGGTTTGGTGATGTACTCTTTAGCACCTAACTTTAGCGCTTTATTAATGCTCTCTATATCGCTTCGAGCAGAGAGAACAACCACAGGCGTTTTATCACCCAGTTTATTCTTCTCCTCTAGAAACTGGAAACCATCCATAACGGGCATCATAAGATCAAGGATTATGAGGTTGGGTTTTTCAACAATCATTTCGTCGAGTGCTTCGGCACCATCATCAACAATAATTACTTGATATCCCCATTCAATCAGGAGCGATTCTATTAATATCTGGTTAAAGTAGATGTCTTCAACCAGCAATATTTTATTTGAAGCCATTGTATGAATTTTAAGCTAATGTAATACATTTTTTTAATAGGTTTCAACCATTTTTTTCTAAATAGTCCAAAATCTATTTTGTTTTAAAGAAGCCCATTAGCGTTTCAAAACCTTTAGCTCGCTCATTAAGTGCATTGGCTCCTGTTGCAAGTTCTTCAGCCGATACCGAGTTCTGCTGACTTGTTTCATTAAGTTCCTGTACAGAGATGTTAACCTGTTCAATATTTCGAAGTTGTTCATTTGCAGAGGCAACAACCTCAGCAATATAATTAGCCGTTTGCTGTACTTCAGGTATTAATTTCTGAAGCAGTTGGTTTGCCTGATTAGTGGTATTTAGTGTTTTATTTGAGGTTTCACTAATATCATCGGCCGCTTGTTTGCTCCGTTCGGCAAGTTTCCGAACCTCATTTGCAACCACCGTAAAGCCTTTCCCGTGCTCCCCTGCTCGTGCTGCTTCAACAGCAGCATTGAGAGCAAGTATATTTGTTTGGAAAGCAATATCGGAGATAATCCTAATTTTTTCGGATATCTGCTTAATTGACAAGTTGCTGTCTTGAGATGTGTTCCCAATCCCTGCAATTGTAATTGCTACCTCATTGGATATGCTATTTGCGTTTGATGCACTCTCTGTAACTTGTTGTATCGATGAGGATATCTCTTCGAGCGATGAAGCCAGCTCTTCAATGGTAGCTGCTTGCTCATTAGCTCCAGAAGCAAGGGTTCGAGAGCCTTCGCTAATTTGTGAACTTCCTTGGCTTATCTCATCCGAAATCAAGAGGATGTTACTTACTACATCATTCAATTTGGCTGCCATAGCTTTAAGTGTATTGGCAAGTGCTCCAACTTCATCGTAACGTTTAATGGTCAAATTTGCTGTTAAGTCGCCTTTAGATATCTTATGGGCAAACTGAACTCCCTGTTTAATTGGTTTAACAAGTCTATTGCTAAAGGATAGAACTACAAGAAAGAATATTGCAAATACTATGGGAGAAAATTTAAGCATTGTGATTAGCATCTCTTTTATAGCTGCATAAGCTTCTTCTTCATAAAGTTTACCAACAACATAGTACCCATTGCTAACCTCTTGGTAGTAGAAGAGAGCGTTCTCTTTTGATTTTCCCTCATTTACTCTATACCTATTGCGAGTATTTGCCAACGATTCTTTTATAAGATCTTTAGCAGTTTTGATGTCTTTTTGGAATGAGGGAGGATTTGGGTGCACACTCAACTTATTATTACTGCTGTACAGGAAAAAGTAACCTGATCCAATGAAATTATTCTTTGTAAAATATGGTTTTAGTTTTTCGTAGGTTTTAGTAACATCATCTTGTCCAGTTTGATTTAGTAGAATTGCACTTATGGTATTAAGCCCCGATAGGTACTCTGTTGTCCTTAAATCAGTTTGTTTAATTATTCTCTTGCTTTCAAAATAGTAGGCTGTAAATGCAAGCATTAGCACAAGAGCCATTGCCGAAAGGGTAACAACAAGGTTCATGCGTGCTCTAATCTTTAGGTTTTTAGTTATTTTCATCTTAAATACTTTGCTGTTGCTAATGTAGTATAATGGCTCTTAGTTTGAATTGTCTTCCCTAAGCTCTCTTTGTTATTATAGCTTAAAAAAAGCAACTATAGCTGATAATTCTTTAGCATTGGTTGTTAGCATATCTGTAGTAGCATATATTTCTTCGCCCGATGCCGCTGTTGATTGGGTTACATGGTTTAGCTGTTGAATGGCCATGTTAATCTGATATATTCCTCCTTCAAGATCGATGATGGAATTAACTGCGTTTTGAATAAGCGTTGCACTTTTTTTTATTTGTGGTATTACGTTTTGTAGTTCATCGCTAGTCTTTTCTGTAACCTTTACTGTTTGGTCTGATAGGTCGTTTATTTCTTGAGCTGCAATTTTACTCTGCTCGGCCAAGCGCCTAACCTCAGTTGCAACAACGGCAAATCCTTTTCCATGTTCTCCAGCTCGGGCTGCTTCAACTGCTGCGTTTAGTGCAAGTAGGTTTGTTCTGAAAGCAATTTCACTAACAACAGTTATTCTATCGGCAATTTGCCTAATGGCGTTAAGGCTTTCAATTGATGCTGAGCTAACTTTATCCAAATCGTTAGAGGTTGCCTCAGCCATTTGTCCTGTTTGGGCAGCAATTTCTGATGCATCCTTAAATGTATTGGTAATTTGTTCTAGAGTCGACGCTAGTTCCTCTACAGTTGATGCTTGGCGCGTAGCCCCATCTGAAACTTGGCGGGTTGATTCAGAAATCTCTTTGCCAGTTTGTAAAACCTCAGAGACACCCATGCTAATTCCTTTCGCAACTTCAGAAAGTTTGAGGGTCATTTCGTTTAGCGATTGGGCTAAATCTCCAATTTCATCCTTTCTTTCTATACTCATCGATTTTCGTAAATCCCCATTTACAAGGGTTTGAGTAAAGTTTAGCCCATCAATTAACGGAGCAATAATTTTTTTAGAAAACCGTGCAACTATAAATACAAAAAGTAATAGGTATAAAAGAGAGAAAAGTATAACTACAAATCTTTTTTTTATAATCTCTGCTTGAGCATTTTGTTTTGGTATCTTGATGATTGCATTTAGGTTAGTTTTAGCGATGGGTCTACAGTAAACGGTCCATTCGTTAAAGTCTATTTTACTGAAGTTCTGAACATCCTTTGCCCCTATATTTTTAGAAAATATTAATGCAATTTCCTTATCTTCTTTAGCAAATTGGGGCATTGGTGAGGCGTAAACATTTCCTTTTGAATCTAAAATAAGTGGGTATCCATCGCCAAAAAAAGAACTTTTTGAAAGGGAGCTGACAATATTCTCTTTTAGATTCTGCTCGTCCTTTTGATAGTTGTACAGCTCAACAGTACTTGAAATCAAGTCTAACTGATCAGTAACGTATACCTCGTTGTCGTTTTTTATGCGCTGAACTTGAGTAGTGTAAGTTCGAAGTGCAAGCACAGTTACCATCAGTGAGCTAAGCCCCACAAGGACAAGTAAGAACTTTATGTTAAATTTTTGTCTGATAATAAATTCCATTTTGTTTGTATTTATGGGCGCAATGTAAGTTTTTTTAGAAAAAAAGCGGTAATTAATATTTAACTATTCAACAACTCCTCAATAGGAATCATTACTACAATTTATTAAGATTCAGAACGCTATTGTACCTTTGTTAATAAAATAAGTACATGATTACTAGCGCATAAAATACATTGTTCCCCAATTAACCACAAAAGTTGAAATCCTTAAAATGTAATTTGTATTTTTGTGAAAGTAGGAATAAAGTGTTACTATAGTTTTAAACGATAGCTTACATCTTTTGTTCCAAAATATTTAAATTTACTAATTTGGGATTATCGGGAAACGTTGTTGAAACGCCATTAATGAGGCAGTATAACTCTATTAAGCGAAAGCACCCTGATGCTATTCTGCTTTTTAGGGTAGGTGATTTTTACGAAACCTTTAGCGAGGACGCTATTAAGGCTTCGGAAATATTAGGCATTACGCTAACTCGTAGAGCAAACGGGGCTGCATCATATGTGGAGTTAGCAGGGTTTCCTCATCATGCTCTCGATACCTATTTGCCCAAACTGGTTAGGGCGGGCCAACGTGTTGCAATCTGCGAACAGTTAGAAGATCCCAAGCAAACAAAAACAATAGTTAAGCGTGGGGTAACTGAGATGGTAACCCCGGGGGTCTCGTTTAATGATCATGTTCTTGAACGCAAGGAGAATAACTTTTTGGCATGTATTCATCTCGAAAGAAAACAGGCAGGAATTGCCTTCTTGGATATTTCAACAGGTGAGTTTTATACTGCAGAGGGTTCGCTAGATTATATTGATAAATTGATTACGAATTTTAATCCCAAGGAGATACTTGTTGAACGCTCAAAGTACAACGATTTTATCGATTTCTTTGGCTCAAAATACTATACCTATAAGTTTGATGAGTGGGCTTTTAGTGAGGAGGGAGCAAGGGAGAAACTTTTGACGCATTTCCAAACTGCAAGCCTAAAGGGGTTTGGGATTGATAGTATGCGTTTAGGGATAATCGCTGCTGGAGCTGCACTCTACTACCTTGGGGTTACCCAGCATAGCAGGATAAACCATCTTTCAACCATTTCACGCATTGATGAGGACCGATATGTTTGGCTCGATAAATTTACGGTTCGTAATCTCGAACTTTTCTACTCAATGAATGAAGGTGCTAAAACGCTTATTGATATAATTGACAAAACGGTTTCGCCTATGGGCGGGAGATTACTTAAAAAGTGGGTTTCTCTTCCTTTAAAGGATTCAAAGCCCATTACAGAGCGCTTAAACGTTGTAGATTGGTTCTTGTCAAATATTGATTCAACCAATGCTTTGCGAGATGAAATTAAGGGAATAGGCGATATTGAACGTATTATCTCAAAAGCAGCTGTAGGCAAAATATCCCCTCGCGAACTGCTTAATCTGAAAAATGCCTTGAATGCATTAGCAGTTATCAAGGATATCTGCGATAAATCTGAAGAGCCTACTATGCAACGGATTGGTGAACAGATAACGCTGTGCACATTAATTCGTGAAAGGATAGAAAGGGAGTTGGATCCTGATCCTCCAGTACAGATTGGCAAGGGAGGCGTTATTGCCCCTGGAGTAAATGCTGAACTCGATGAATTAAGGCTAATTCTTCACTCTGGGAAAGAGTATCTACTTGGCCTTCAGCAAAGGGAATCAGAAAGAACGGGGATTACCTCTCTAAAGATTAGTTTTAATAATGTTTTTGGTTACTATATCGAGGTACGCAACACCCACAAAGACAAAGTACCACAGGAATGGATCAGAAAACAAACCCTAGTTTCGGCCGAACGTTACATTACACAAGAGCTAAAGGAGTATGAAACCAAGATATTGGGCGCAGAGGAGAAAATACTAACTCTGGAACAACAACTTTTCGAACAACTTGTCTTTAGTCTCTCTGAGTACATTCCATCAATTCAACTGAATGCAAACCTTGTTGCACAGATCGATTGTTTGCTCTCTTTTGCTAAAAGTGCAGATGAAAATGGTTATTGTAAACCAGTTGTAAACAATAGCGATTCCATTATTATTAAAGCAGGCAGGCATCCAGTTATTGAGAAAATGCTCCCTGCAGGCGAAGAGTATGTTGCAAACGACGTGGAACTGGATAAGGAAAACCAACAGATTATAATAATTACAGGGCCGAATATGTCTGGTAAATCTGCTTTACTTAGGCAAACTGCCCTAATTGTGCTTATGGCCCAAATGGGTTCATATGTGCCTGCTCAAAGCGCAAATATAGGTTTGGTTGATAAGATTTTTACTAGGGTAGGGGCATCCGATAATATTTCGCTTGGCGAGTCAACTTTTATGGTTGAGATGCATGAAGCGGCTAGTATCCTCAACAATATTTCGGATAGAAGTTTAGTGCTCCTCGATGAGATTGGGAGAGGTACTTCAACCTACGATGGTATTTCCATTGCTTGGGCAATGACTGAGTATATCCATGAAAATCCCAATGGTAAAGCCAAAACCATGTTTGCTACCCATTATCATGAGCTTAACGAAATGGAAGGATACTTCCCCAGAATAAAGAATTACAATGTTTCAATAAAAGAGCTTGACAACAAGGTAATCTTTCTACGTAAGTTAGTGCCCGGAGGAAGTGCTCACAGCTTTGGAATACACGTTGCACGTATGGCTGGTATGCCCCCTAGCGTGGTAAAAAGGGCAAACGATATTTTAAAAGAGTTGGAAAGTAATCCTCAAGGGCAAAAGCAGATTGCTGCACGGCCCGGAGGCGAAATAGCTAAGAGTAGAGAGGGGTATCAGTTAAGTTTTTTTCAACTAGATGATCCTGTGCTAAAGCAAATTCGCGATCAACTAATAGCCCTTGATGTAGATAATCTTACGCCTATTCAGGCTTTGAATAAGCTGAATGATATTAAGCGATTAGCAGGAGTAAAGGATAAAAAATAACCTTTTGCAGGATGGTAAAGGATTGGATTTTCCACATTAATTCTCTCTTTCAAAGCATTGCAAGGTCTTCTAGTCTTATCAATTGGAAATTTTCATAGGCTTATCCAAAGGCCTAATGCTTCGTTATATACAAAACTGTTTTAGCGTATTGTTATCAATCCCAATTCCACTTTCAGAAAATTTAATGATTTCATTCGCCACTTTAAAGTAGCGCTCTATTGTTATGCTTTTTCTTTTTGGGGTAATTTGATACAATCTATAGTCCTAGGATAAAAATCAACTAACAACTATAAAGTTTGAAATAGATAAATAGAACAGCATAATACTAATGAAAACATATAAATAGATATGCTAAATGGAGATTTATAGAAAAATTTGGGAGTTATATAAAACAGTAATGGGAATCATTCAATTCGAACAATTCCCATTCACTAGTCGAAACCGAAGTTTCCTTTAGTGCCAGACTACGGTTATTCTGACTGGAGTACAGTGCAATTCTGTTGAGTTGCTTTCTGTATCCCTTGGCTTTCAACCTTCACTGTTTAAGGTGCAGGTATTTTAGCTGTCCTTTATTGTTTACCAAGGTAAACTTTGGGGACTAAGTGTCGTTTTACGAAAACCAACTCTAGTTTTAATCTACTCTCCAAACTCATCTGGTGCTTTTCCCTTTCAGGAAGGCTTACTTTCAGCGTTTGGTGTATTTAGATTTACTCCTTTACTGGCAAACCACCAATAAACCCATAAGGTTTTTTTAATGGTTTCAACATTTGCAATTTGAACCGAGGCTCTTTATGCTTTTGCTGTTTCCGACTCAAACTTTTTAAGAACGCTAGGCGATCTTGGCTTGTTTGACCTTTTCCTCGGAGCGAACTCTTTTGGATTAGGACTTTGGCTTTCAGGTAAGCAAATCTTTCGATTTGATCGGGATGTTTAAGTTTCAATTAAGCAACTGTAAGCCATCTCCTTACCATCTAAGCAGCCTTTTATCTCTCGTCTGGTATATCAAATATACAACGAGAATACACCTAGATGCAAATATTTTAGTTTGTTTTAATTAACGATGTACTAACACGTTATATTAACAAATGTTAATATCCTAAGGACTGCTGATTCTGTTGAGTTGTAGTAGTTGAGTATCCTTTTTCAATTGGGTTATTAACAATTTAGCGGGTCATTTTATTCTTAAAGATATTCAAACTATTTGTTTCTTATTCGAGTTGCCCTTGTTTTAATGATGGGGTTTTAAGCCCATTGTCGCTAAACTGATTATGTGTCTGGTATGCTATATGGATATGATAACCAATTGTTTAAAGATTTTAAGAAAATATTTGAAAATATTTGGGAGGTATTGCTTTGAACAAGCTTATTAAATCAGGTTAGCCTCTTGCAATAGGGTTTCCATTTGTTTTTGGAGTTGCATAGTTTTAGTTCTTGCTGCATCAGCAAAACGCATGCTATTGTCAGAATACAAAATCCCTCTCGATGAGTTTACCAGTAATCCACATTTATTATTCATCCCATACTTTGCTACATCAACTAAGCTACCGCCTTGTTCTCCTACGCCCGGGACAAGAAGAAAATGGTCAGGTGCTATTTTTCTTACATCCTCTAACATTTCGGCCCGAGTGGCGCCAACAACGTACATCATATTGTTTTCGGTCCCCCAATGCATCGATTTTTCAATAACCGTTTCGTATAGCAATCTCTTGCTTTCAGTATTCACTTCCATTTGAAAATCGTCAAAGCTATTGTTTGAGGTGAGGGCAAGTAGAATTACCCACTTCTTTTCAAAAGTAAGAAAGGGTTCAACAGTGTCCTGTCCCATATATGGCGAAAGGGTGATTGCATGAAAATCAAGATGCTGGTAAAAAGCGCGAGCGTACATACGCGATGTGTTTGCTATATCACCCCGTTTGGCATCGGCAATCGTAAATATGTTAGGATGATTTTTCCGGATATACTTAATGGTTTTTTGTAGGCTGTTCCATCCTGATGCACCATTAATCTCATAAAATGCTAGGTTTGCCTTGTAGGCAATTGCATAGTCGGCAGTAGCATCTATAATTGCTTTATTAAATTCAAAGATGGGATCTTCTTTCGAGAGCAGTATCTCTGGTATTCTATTAAGGTCTGTGTCCAGTCCAATACTCAAGAAACTTCGTTTCTGCTTAATCTGTTCAAAAAGCTCTGTTGAATTCATAACCTAACTGCGATTATTGATCATTAATGATGTGATTTATTATTATCCCTCAGTAAGTTTTAGTCTTTCTGCATTCTCAGCAATTTGAAGTTTTTCAATTATTTCGTCAATTTCACCATCAATTATTGCCGAAAGATTATAGAGGGTAAGATTAATCCTATGGTCAGTAACTCTTCCCTGTGAGTAGTTATAGGTCCTAATCTTGGCAGAGCGATCGCCGGTTGAGACCATAGTTTTCCTTTTCGATGATATTTCATCGAGATACTTTTGGTACTCAAGGTTGTATAATCTGGTTCTCAACTCAGCTAGTGCCTTATCAAAGTTTTTAAGTTGCGACTTCTGATCCTGACATTGTACAACGATGCCAGAAGGAATATGGGTTAGACGAATTGCCGAGTATGTTGTGTTTACGCTCTGTCCACCAGGTCCTGATGAGCAGTATGTATCCTTGCGGATATCTTCCATCTTTAAATCAACATCAAATTCTTCGGCTTCGGGCAGTACAGCAACCGTTGCTGCAGAGGTATGTACTCTTCCTTGTGTTTCAGTTTGGGGTACGCGCTGCACCCTGTGAACCCCAGATTCGTACTTAAGTACACCATAAACTCGGTTTCCTTTTACATTTAAAACAATCTCTTTGTACCCACCAACGGTCCCCTCAGAGAAATGGGTTACTTCGTATTTCCATCCCCTAGAATCCATAAACTTAGTGTACATCCTATAAAGATCGCCTGCAAATATGCTAGCCTCATCACCCCCAGTTCCTGCTCTAATCTCAAGTACTGCATTTTTACTGTCTTGCGGATCGGCCGGAACGAGAAGTAACTTAATCTCATCCTCAAGGTTGTCTCTTTCCTCCTCGAGCGTATCAATTTCCATTCTAGCCATATCACGCATCTCCTCATCCTTTTCAGAGTTAAGCATTTCTTTGGATGATTTAATGTTGCTAAGGATGTTCTTATACTTATCGTATGCCTCAACCATAGGCTCTAAATCTCGATACTCCTTATTGAGTTTAACGTAGCGTTTCATATCCGACATAACCTTAGGGTCGGTTATTTGCTGTCCAATTTCCTCAAATTTTCGCCTCAGGCCTTCAAGTTTATTTAGTATGCTGTTATCGTCCATCGTAATTATTAAAATTGTTGCAAAGTTAACGCTTTTTCAAAATATAATTAGGGAATACCCTGTAGATTTTGCATAAAAAAAGCCCACCTAGTATAGGTGGGCTCTGCTACTGGTGGTGCCACCAGGAATCGAACCGGGGACACAAGGATTTTCAGTCCTTTGCTCTACCAACTGAGCTATGGCACCAGCGTTTTGCGGCGCAAATATAAGGCAACTTTTGTTAACTACAAATACCTTTCTCCGTTTTGTTCTAGTTTTATACAGATATTTGTTGATTATCAGGTTTGTTATGCATTTAAGACAATAGTATTTATATTCAGTCTAGATAATTAAGTCTTTTTTCTATCTTTCAATGATGCCTAAAGTGGGTTTTAGATTGGTTACCTGCATATTCAATTGCTGGTTTTTCATTCCATTTGATTACGTTTGCAAATTAAAATATTTATATGGTTTTCGAAACATATACACTAAATAATGGCATAAGGATAGTGCATGGACGCAATGCATCACCAGTAGCTTATTGTAGCATAATGGTTAATGCAGGCACTCGTGACGAATTAGACAGAGAGCACGGTATAGCCCATTTTATTGAGCACGTTATATTTAAGGGCACTAAGCGCAGAAAGGCCTACCACATTACAAGTAGGCTCGAGGATGTTGGGGGCGAACTCAATGCCTATACCACAAAAGAGGAGACGGTTGTGCATGCAACGTTCCTTAAAGAAGATTTTCATAGAGCGGTAGAGCTACTTTACGATATTTTTTTTAGATCTACCTTCCCCGAAAAGGAGTTGCTAAAGGAAAAGGATGTAATTCTGGATGAGATCAATTCCTATAAGGATTCACCCTCTGAGTTAATTTTCGATGATTTTGAAGAATTACTATATCCTAATCATCCTTTCGGACGAAATATATTGGGCACAAAAAGCCACATAAAGCATTTCACCAAGGAAGATATCGAGGGATTTATTAAAAGGAATTACAATACCGATCAAATTATTTTTTGTTCAATTGGAGATATCCCTTTTAAACGAGTTGTTCGTTTGGCTCAACGCTATTTTGGTTTGGTAAATCCTAATTTGAGAACGCAGGCCAGAATGCCTATAAATTTTTCAACACCTCAGCATAAAGAGGTAAAAAAGAACACATATCAAAGACACTGCATCATAGGTTCGCGTTCATATGATTTGAATGATGAGAATAGAATAGGAATGTTCTTGCTAACGAATATTTTGGGTGGACCCGGTCAGAACTCTAGGCTAAATTTAGCCCTACGAGAACGAAATGGTTTGGCCTATAATGTGGAAGCTTCTTTTTCTCCGTACTCCGATACAGGTGTTTTCTCTGTATATTTTGGAACTGATAAGGCTAACTTTGAGCGCGCATTAGCACTTGTTTATGCCGAAATGAAGTGCTTACGCGAAAAACCTCTTGGTGTTCAACAGTTGGTAAAAGCTAAGAAACAGCTTATAGGCCAGTTGGCAATAGCCTCAGATAATAGCGAGTCGCTAATGCTTAATGCTGCCCGAACTTCAATGTTTTTTAATTCCATAGACTCACTCTCTGAGGTTAATGAAAAAATTGAGTCAATTACTTCTGATTATCTGTTGCAAATTGCTAACGATATGTTTGACCCAAATAATCTATCAACCCTTATCTATAAATAGATGGAAGCGAGCACGTTTGGAACTAACGATCTTGAAGAGTATTTGCTAAGGCACTCCTCCGCTGAAGATAGTTTGCTTTACGAGTTAAGAAGGCATACGCATTTAACCAACCTCCATCCGCGTATGCTTTGTGGTCCAACGCAAGGTAAACTGCTCGAGTTGATCTGCTTTATGTTTAAACCCAGCAGAGTCCTCGAAATAGGCACATATACCGGATACTCAGCAATTTGTATGGCAAAAGGTCTTAACCTTGGTGCAGAATTACACACTATCGAAATTAACGACGAGGTTTGCGATACGGCAAAGGAATTCTTTACCAAAGCTAAACTCGATAAAGTAATTACGCTTCACCAAGGAGATGCTCTTGATATTATTCCAAAAATTGAGGGCGATTTTGATTTGGTTCTCATTGACGGCGATAAACGACAATATCCCCAATACCTGAAAGTTATTTTGCCAAGGGTTAGGGTAGGGGGAATTATTCTTGCCGATAACGTTCTGTGGGGAGGGAAGGTTTTATTGAAACAACCCGACGATAGTTTTACAAAAGGGGTTGTCGATTTCAATAAGATGGTTGCTGAAAACGATAAATTGGACAAGGTCCTGTTGCCTTTGCGTGATGGTTTATCAATTATCCGTAAACAATTCGAGTAACATAATAAACTAGCTGAACCATTTTGCTTAACATCTGTTGATGTATTGTTAAACATTACATTATGGCAACCTATAGCATAAAAGAACTATCGCTACTTTCGGGTATTAAAGCTCACACCATTAGGATTTGGGAGAAAAGGTATAATATGTTTTCTCCAGATAGAACCGATACGAATATCCGTAGATACTCCGACGATGATTTAAGACTTTCGTTAAATATTGTTCTTTTGCAGAATATGGGATTCAAAATTAGCCGCATTGCAAAATTGAACTCTGACGAAATTTCTGATATGGTGAGCAAAGGGAGCCATTATGCTTCTCCCACACCAGTTCCAGAGTCGCTCTTTATGCACGCATTAAATCTAGATCAAGAACAATTTAGCTTAATAATTCAGAATACTATTGCTGAAAAAGGCATTGAATGGACTTTCGAGAATATGATTGTCCCTTTTCAAAAGCGGATTGGATTACTCTGGCAGGCTGGAACAATCTCACCAGCGCAAGAGCATTTCTCGTCCAATATTCTTCGCAATGTTTTAATTGCTTCTTCGTTGCAACTTAAACCGTTAAAGCAAAGGAGCGAAAACATCCTTTTCTTTTTGCCCGAGGGAGAACTACATGAACTTGGATTGTTGTACTTTAACTATATTGCACGAAAAGAGGGTTTTCAGACTGTTTATCTTGGACAAAACGTACCAACAAATGATGTGCTAGAGGTTGCAGAAAAGCAAAATGTAACGCATCTCTTTACCTCGATTACCCTTGCTATGTTCAACGATACTCTGAGTGACCTATTTAAACATTTATCCAATAAGCTCAATGGCATTCCAATTCTTGCTACTGGTCATTTAATTCAGGCTAGCAATATGAAAATGCCATCAAATGTTTATAAAATAGCTAACGCTCAACAATTTAGGAATAGTTTAGGTTTAAAATAATCATTCCTGTGTGAGTTACTAGAATTAATCCCTTTCCGAGCATTTTAAACTATATAGGCCATCCTATTAGGCCGTAACTATGATGGTTTTATCCTATTCAGTCAATTTAAAAACTGATAATTCAAATAAACCTACTTTAACCATCCCCTTTTTTTATTATTTAGAATCAATTTAGAAAGAAACCTCACAACCTTTTGTTGCTTAGAAGCTAAGGGCCAATTATTATTTAGAATGTAGGCTTAAATGTAGGGTATTTCAATATTCTGAATTTGGTTTTGTTTAATCCTGTTGTATATTTGTATCAACGTTTATTTAGACCAGATAAAAACAACATTTAAACTTTACAATTATGTCAACAGCAGAATTCACCACAGCATTAGTTGAGCTCGAACCAAATTTGGAAAGATTTGCATACAGCCTAACCGCTAATCCAGACGACGCTCGCGACCTTCTTCAGGAAACTTTTCTTAAGGCTTTAACTTACAAAGATAAGTTTCAGGAGAATACCAACATAAAAGCATGGACTTTTACCATTATGAAAAATACTTTTATTAACAATTATCGCAAGGCGGTTAAGCAAAGAACCACATTTGATTCAAGCGATAATCAGTATTTAATTAATGGAAGAGCTTTTGAAGAAGGACCAGAGTCAAACTATTCACACAATGAGATTAGCCAAAAGGTAAGTGAACTTGATGATGATTTTAGAATTCCGTTCCAGATGCATACCTCAGGTTACAAGTATAAAGAGATTGCAGAGCAGCTTAACTTAAAGATTGGTACGGTTAAAAGTAGAATATTTTTCTCAAGGCAAAAGTTGATGAACGCGTTGCCAGATTACCAATAGTAATTTAGGATCTATAAGTTTTAGCAACAGTTAACGAATATGAGTTAATTCAAAAGGGCAGTTTTACTGACCTTTTTTGCTATAAAAAAAACCCGATTTCTCGAGGCTTAATCTAGTACCCGGAGCCGGAATCGAATCTACCTGTCGCCTGCCTGCCGGTCAGGCAGGGTAGATAGGCCGGCACAGCCGCAATCAACAATATTTCTAATGTACTCTCTTCCAATTCCAGATTTTAAGAATTTCTCCCGATCTCGAGCAATAGGTCGTGAGGGATGTTTTTCAAGTAAGAGAAGCGTGAAAGGCCTGTAGGGTTTTGTTGTTCAATTGTACCCTAGGTTGTGCTGAGCAATTCTTCTTTCGGGGTTATTAGTTATCCCAATATAGTTGTATTTTCTATTAAGGCTTGAAATGACGTATACGTAGTACATGCAATTTGCTATAAAAAAAGCCTCGATTTCTCGAGGCTTAATTTAGTACCCGGAGCCGGAATCGAACCGGCACAGCCGCAATGGCCACAGGATTTTAAGTCCTGCGTGTCTACCTATTCCACCATCCGGGCCCAAAATGAAAAGAAAAGTGTTAATAGTAAAAAAGCGGAGAGTATCCGCTTGTTACGTTGAGCGGAAAACGAGACTCGAACTCGCGACCCCGACCTTGGCAAGGTCGTGCTCTACCAACTGAGCTATTTCCGCAAAATTTCAAAACCTTAAGCAATTAACATTTCCCAATTGCGAATGCAAAAGTATTGTATTTATACAAATCTCCCAAATATTAAGCGATCTTTTTTAGTTCATTTGGATAATTATTCCACTTTCTTTTAGTTTACAGGAACTTAAAGCGCAATATTTCCATGTTTTCGTGGGGGTTGCTGGTGAATTTTGCTTTTTGTTAGCTCGAGGGCATGAATAAGTTTAGAACGAGTTTGTTTCGGCATAATTATTTCATCAATATAGCCTAGTTCTGCTGCTTTGTATGGTGTTGCAAAGGTTCCTCTATATTCATTTATCAAACGTTGCTTCTCGTCCTCATTGTTTATGCTATTCCTGTGTATAATGCTTACAGCCCCTTCTGGACCCATAACAGCAATTTCTGCAGTGGGGTAGGCATAGTTAATATCTGCTCCAACCTGCTTACTCGACATTACACAGTATGCTCCACCGTATGCTTTTCTGGTAATTACAGTAAGTTTCGGAACTGTAGCTTCGGCATATGCATATAATAATTTCGAGCCGTGCTTTATAATCCCTCCTGTTTCCTGTGCTATTCCAGGTAAAAATCCTGGTACATCTACAAAGGTTATTAACGGTATATTGAAAGCATCACAAAATCTAATAAATCTAGCGGATTTTACAGATGAATTAATATCGAGTGCGCCTGCAAGGTGTGCTGGCTGATTTGCAACAATACCCACTGTTTGCCCTGCCATGCGGGCAAATCCAATAACTATGTTTTTGGCAAAATGCGATTGAACTTCTAAAAAGTTGGCATCGTCAATTATATTGATAATTAAATCTTTGATATCGTAGGGCTTATTCGGATCGGCTGGGACTATCGTTTGAATTTTTTCATCCTCTCTATTTGGATCATCGTTGGTTTGTCCTTTTGTTGTTCCTTCCATATTGTTTGGGGGAAGGAAACTCATCAACTCTCTAACTAGCATTAATGCCTGCTCATCGTTATCGGCCAAGAAGTGTGCAACGCCACTTCTTGAGTTATGAGTAATGGCACCTCCCAGATCTTCTTTCGATACATCTTCATGGGTTACTGCTTTAATCACATCGGGACCAGTAACAAACATGTAGCTGGTGTCTTTTACCATAATAATAAAATCGTTAAGGGCAGGGGAGTAAACGGCTCCACCGGCACACGGTCCCATAACGCAGGTTATTTGTGGTACTACGCCAGAGCTTCGTACATTATTGTAAAAAATTTCTGCGTACCCTGCAAGACTCTCAACGCCTTCTTGAATTCGGGCACCACCCGAGTCATTTAGCCCTATAATTGGAGCACCAGTTTTTAGAGCCATGTTCTGTAATTTGATAATTTTGTCCGCATTTGCGCGACTTAAAGTACCGCCAAAAACTGTAAAATCGTAGGCGTATACATACACTATTTTACCATCAATTTTGCCATAACCTGTTATTACACCGTCACCGGCAATTCTTTGCTTATCCATGCCAAACTCTGAGGATCGATGAACAACTAGTTGGTCAATCTCATTAAAAGTGTTTGGATCTAGTAATTCCACAATTCTTGTACGAGCTGTTTTTTTTCCAGCGCTTAATTGCTTTTCAATTTTTTCTTTGCTTACCCCTTCAATAGCAATCTTTTGCTTTTGTTCGAATTGTTGGAATATTTCTTCTAGTGAATTCATTTGCTATTCGTTTTACGTTAAAAATTACCTATCCATTAACCAGAGTAGGTATTGTATTGAAATATAAATGACGAATTTTAGAGACGTGTTATTCGATCTCAATAAGGGGTTGGTTGTCCGTTACAGAGTCGCCTTGGTTTACTAGAATATTCTTAACTACTCCATCGATTGGTGACTGGTAGTCATTCTCCATTTTCATGGCAGAAATAACAATAAGGGTTTCGCCCATAGCAACTTTTTGCCCTGTTTTTACTGGTATTCTGACCACTTTGCCAGGCATTGGTGCTGTAATTATTCTTTCAGTTGAGTTAACATTCCCGCTGTTTCTGCTTTTTTGGTATCTGCTTTGCGCATCAATAATCTCTATTTCATGCGATGAACTGTAGGTGTTTACAAAGTAGTTCTTAGGGCCACTGTCTGGAATTAACTCAATATTGTAGGAATTACCTTCATGTAAAATGGAGTACACTCCCTCTTCAACCATAACAACATCAACATTGTAGGTTATATTATCCACCTCAATTGTAGCTTTAGTACCTTCAATTTTTAAAAGTTTAACGTTAGCATCTCTGTCGCCAATCCGAATATCTACTGCCATAGTTTAAATTCTTTGAAGTGCTTTCATTAACCCATAATCTTTCCACTTATACTTCTCGTTACTATCGGTAACAGTATAATCACCCATTGCAGCCTTTTCAAACTTTGAGGTATAATCAAAATAGGCTGCTATAATTGCCATGTCAGCACTAATGGAGTTGTCGTCGTCGCAAGGAGTAAAGAGTTCATCCTTATGCTTTTCAATAAAATGGGTGTCGTACTCTCCATTTTTAAAATCAGGGTTACGCATAATGCGCTCAAGGAATTTTGTGGAAGTTTTGATTCCAGTAATTTTATATTCGTAAAGTGCTCTACGCATCCTATTAATCGCTTCTTCCCGATTTCTTCCCCAAACAATTACCTTGCTAATCAATGGGTCGTAATGCATTGAGATTTCATATCCTACATAAACATACCCATCCGTTCTAATGCCAAGCCCACTGGGCTCGCTAATGTGCTTTATGATTCCTGGGCTAGGCATGAAATTATTATTTGGGTCTTCAGCCGAAATACGACACTCAATTGCGTGCCCATGTTGTTGTAAATCTTTTTGCTTAAAAGACAATTGATTACCAGAAGCAATTCTTATTTGCTCTTTAACAATGTCAATTCCTGTAGTTCTTTCGGTAATGGGATGTTCAACCTGTAAACGGGTGTTCATCTCTAAAAAGTAGAAGTTCTGGTTCATATCCACTAAAAACTCGATTGTTCCTGCTCCCACATAGTTTACTGCTTTTGCAGCAGTTATGGCTGCATTTCCCATTTCGGTTCGAAGTTCAGAGGTTAAGAATGGTGAAGGCGTTTCCTCAACAACTTTTTGATGCCTCCTCTGAACCGAACAATCTCGTTCAAAAAGATGTACGGTATTTCCATGCGAATCAGCTAGGATTTGAAATTCAATATGATGGGGTGACTCAATATACTTTTCAATATATACGGTATCATTTCCAAACGATGACAATGCTTCGGATTGTGCATTTTTTATGGAACGTAATAGGTCATCCTGATTTCTGACTAGTCTCATCCCTTTGCCACCTCCGCCTGCGGACGCTTTTACCATAATAGGTAGACCGATTTCCTCAACAATTCTTTTTGCCGATTCGGAATCCGTAATCTTTTCCTGAGTACCTGGAACTACTGGTACTCCTGCATTTATCATTGTCTGCCTTGCAGTTATCTTATCGCCCATTTGAGTTATGGCACTTACTGATGGGCCAATGAATATAATTCCTGCGTCCTGGCATTTTTTTGCGAATTCAGCATTTTCAGAAAGGAAGCCATACCCCGGATGTATAGCGTCAACTTTCGAATTCAGTGCAACTTGAATTATCTTGTCGGCATCTAGGTAACTTTCGCGCGAGGGCGATGGCCCAATATGATATGCTTCACTTGCATACCTAACGTGCATTGCCTTGCGATCTGCATCGGAGTATACGGCTACCGTTTTTATTCCCATTTCACGGCACGTTCGTATTATTCTAACGGCAATTTCACCTCTGTTTGCAATCAATAATTTCTTTATCATGTTTGTACTGACTTTTAATTCACAAATAAATTAAACTATCGTTTTAAAAAAATGACGGTACAAATATAGCATAAAACATGCTGTAAAGCATTTGTGATTAAAATTAATATGCTAAATAACATTATTATAAAAATATTTATCTGATGTATAATTGCATTTACTGATAATCAAATAGGTAAACAGTTCAGCAATGTCTTTGTTCCATTATACCCATTTTTGCTTGTCAATAATGGCCAAAAGAGTTATCTTTATAGGCTAACAATAAAGGCTAAGACTATGGGAGCTTTTCATGCTTATGATATTAGGGGCATCTACAACAAAGATTTTAACAAGGACGATGCCTACAAAATTGGTTATTTTTTAGTAGGCCAGTTGGGAGCCGACAAAGTACTTGTTGGACGCGATGTAAGGGTATCGTCTGATGAAATTTTTGAGTACTTATCAAAAGGTATTACCGATGCAGGTGCTGATGTTTATGATGTTGGTCTTGCTACTACTCCCATGGTTTACTACTCAACTGCAAAATATGGGTTTACAGCTTCAGTGCAAATAACTGCTTCGCACAATTCCAAAGAATACAATGGGATGAAGGTATCGCGGGAGAATGCTTTACCTGTAGGGTACGATACTGGCCTTAAGGAGATAGAGGATAAGTTGAAAAAAAGTGTGCCAATTGTTAAATCGAGCAAACCTGGTGAAATTAAGCAAATGCATGTGCGCGACGAGTACATAAAATTTTTAAGGCAATACCTGCAGGATTATAGCCACATGCGCATTGGCATTGATTGCTCAAACGGAATGGCTGCACTTTTAATAAAAGATTTACTGGGTAATGCTCCCATATATATATATGATGAACTGGATGGCACATTCCCTAACCATGAAGCCAACCCATTGGTTCCTGAAAACGTGGCTGATCTTAAGAATTTGGTAAAAAAGGAAAAATGCGATATTGGAATTATTTTCGATGGCGATGCAGATAGGGTTATGTTTGTTGATGAGAATGGTAGGTTTATATCTCCCGATTTGATGATTGCGTTATTGGGACACTATTTTCTTGAGGAGAGAGGGGAGAAGGGGCTTGTACTTCAGGATATTCGCACATCTAAGGCTGTGGGAGAATACTTAAAGCCTATGGGTGGAGAGATGCGCACTTGGCGCGTTGGTCGTGCTTTTGCCGCCTACAGACTCAGGGAGATAAAAGGAATTTATGGTGGCGAACTGGCTGGACATTATTATTTTAAAGATTTTTACTATTCCGATTCAGGCCTTATGGCATGTTTGCTTATTCTTAATGTGATTTCAAAGTTTAAAAAACAGGGCATTACTCTTTCTCAGATGATTTCAAAGATTGAAACCTATGCCAATTCCGGTGAGATTAACTTTAAAATTGAGCGAAAGAAAGAGGCTATGGATGCTGTACGCAATTATTTTATAGCTCAAGAGAAGCCAACCGAATCGTTTGATTTTGATGGTTACAGGGTTGAATTCCCAGATTGGTGGTTCAATATTCGCCCCTCTAATACAGAGCCTTATCTCAGGTTTATTGCCGAGGCTAAAAGCCCTGAATTGCTTAAGAGAAAGGTTGATAAGGTAAAGGAAATTATTGCCAGTTTAACTTAACCCATTACTTATTTGCCTCAGATAATAGGTCTTTATATGCTTTGCTACTGCTTAACTTACCAAGCAAACTGCTATCGCTAGTAATACCGTTTACAATTGATCTGCTGATTGCTTTATTGGGGATACTCAATAAAACATGGACAATGTATATTTCGCCTTCTTGGGTTTGATGCTTGTCAATTTGTTCAACCCCTTTAAGGTTAGCTGTTACACTTTTACGGATAACTTCCACCTTTTTTTCTACAGCATTCCCATTCTCAACTGAAGAGATTATTCTTGTTGTTTTTGAGGTTACAACAGAACCTACACTTTCTGCAAGCATCTTATTGGCATCAAGTACCGCTTTTCGGTAGGCAACATCGGCACTAGCCGATGTGCCTTTGCCTACGGCAAAAATTTTACTGTTCGATTTAGGAGTTTTTTGTGCCCATTTGGGTGCGTTTGATTTGCTACTATCATTTTGACTACTTGAAATCAATGGAATGATAAGTATAAGTATGAAGAAGAAATGCTTTTTCATGGCTATTCATTTTCTACTACTTTATGCATATTTCGTGCCATAGCAAGGGCAGCATAAAAAAAGTACAGCGAACAATTACTGCTGCTGTACTCTTAATTTTTTAAAGGAGTAACTATTTTGGGGAGATAGCCTCAACTACTTTAGCTTCAAGTTCATTGCTCAATTCAGGGTTGTCTAGTAATAGAGCCCTAACCGCTTCGCGTCCTTGCCCTAGTTTAGTTTCCCCATAGCTGTACCACGATCCGCTCTTTTTAATCACATTGTGTTCAACTCCAAGGTCAATGATCTCGCCAGTAAGTGATATTCCCTCACCAAATATGAGATCGAATTCGGCCTTACGGAAAGGAGGGGCAACTTTATTTTTTACAATCTTAACCCTAACTCTATTTCCGGTCGATTCGTCACCATCCTTAAGTTGTGCAATTCGTCTAATATCAACCCTAACAGATGAATAGAATTTGAGTGCATTCCCTCCTGTTGTTGTTTCAGGATTGCCAAACATCACCCCAATTTTTTCGCGTAGCTGATTGATAAAAACGCAGCAAGTATTTGTTCGTGAAATGTTGGCTGTAAGTTTTCTCAAGGCTTGGGACATAAGTCTTGCCTGTAACCCAAGTTTATTTTCGCCCATTTCGCCTTCAATCTCGGCCTTTGGGGTTAAAGCGGCTACAGAGTCGATAACCACAATATCTATTGCTCCGGAACGAATTAGATGGTCAGCAATTTCAAGAGCCTGCTCGCCATTATCGGGTTGAGAGATAAGGAGTGTTTCAACATCAACGCCAAGTTTTTCAGCGTAAGAGCGGTCGAAAGCGTGCTCTGCATCAATTATGGCAGCAATGCCACCACTTTTTTGCGCTTCGGCAATTGCATGTATTGCAAGGGTTGTTTTACCCGAGGATTCAGGTCCAAAAATTTCGATTACCCTTCCGCGAGGATATCCACCAACGCCAAGTGCCAGATTTAGCGATATGGATCCACTAGAGATTGTTGGTACATCAACTACGGTTTTGTCACCCATCATCATAATGGTGCCTTTGCCGAAATCCTTATCAATTTTATCCATTGTAAGTTGAAGTGCTTTCATCTTCTCCTTATTCACCTCTTTCATCTTATCGGTTTTCTCTTTCTCCATATTTTTACTCATAATTTGTGTTGCGTTGCTTTATACTATTTGCTTTGTGTGCTCTTTTGTTTTTACCTTTTCAATAACCTCCTCAATATTCCCTTTCTCATCAATTATAAAGGTAGTTCTATTGATTCCATCGTAGGTTTTGCCCATGAATTTTTTGGGTCCCCATACGCCGTATTGCTTAATAATTTGCTTGTCGGTATCGGCAATTAGAGGGAATGGAAGGTTATACTTTTCGATAAACTTTTGGTGCGATTGCTGCGTATCGGCACTTATGCCTATTACCTTATAGCCTTTGCTTAGGAGCATATCATAGTTATCGCGCAAATCGCATGCTTGGGCTGTGCATCCGGGTGTGTTATCCTTAGGGTAAAAGTAAAGTACAGTTTTAACGCCTTTTAGGTTTTCAAGACTGATATTATTGCCATTTTGGTCTTCGCCAAAAAACTGTGGAGCCTTATCCCCTTTCTTTAAATGTGTCATTTTGTGAGCCTTTAGGTTTGTAAAGTTAGTAAAGTTTGATTAGATATTCTCATGGATAATCAATTGTTTGCTTATCTACTTATCAACAACATTTCTTTAGTTTTGATTAAAAGGAGGTTGAGAAAATAGGATAGTTAGCCCCTTTTTTTAGCACAATAAATGCACTACTTTTGTGAGTTGTTTAGTTGAGAAGTTATTGCTAGCTGAGAGAAGGATTTCCATTTGCTCTAAATTTATCGTATAGAATATTTGTGATTTATGTTTGACTATTTATTGGATGAAAGTGGTGATTTCTTTGCTATATCGCTTCAGGAGCATAAGCACTTGGGTTCAGTTTTGGTAGCCCACGTAGTAAGGATAATAAGCAGGGAAGGTGGCATTTTTAGTATTGTTGACAACATCTTCCCTGAAAACCTTAGCAAATGGAATGATAAACTCCCACAATGCGCAGGGGCGTTAGTAAAACTTATCGATGAAACAAGCGACAGCAATTTGTATCGAGTTTTGGGGAAACGCAATAAATCTATTGCCCATTTTTTTGAAGCGATTAGTACTGATCAAATATTTGGCGACTATGTAATATCCTATGTGAACCGGCGAGTGGCAAAATGCTTCGATATAATTGTAGAGGAGAATATCCCCGTTTTTTTAAGGGATAAGAAGTTTAATAATCTTTATCTTGAACAGAGCCTTGAGTATAGTAAGCAAGTTGCCAAACCAATTTTTCGTTTTTCGGTAAATGAAAACGAAACTCAGTATTCTTTACAGGCTGTTTGTAATGGTTGCAAACTCTCATTAAAAAACCCTAATGCATCTATAATTAGCTATCTGCCCTGCGTGATTCGATTAGATAAGCGAGTTTTACGGTTCAACGATATCGACGCTAAAAAGCTTATGCCATTTTTTAGTAAAGAGTATATTACTATTCCCAAATCAGCTGAGAGGAAGTATTTTGAAACTTTTGTTCTAAAAGCAATTCGCAATAGTAATAGTATTGTTGAGGCCAATGGATTTGAGATTATTACCAAAGAGCGAGAGAAAAGGGCAGTGCTAATGCTTGAACCAATGCTGAATGGAACCCTTTCGCTTTTACTCAACTTCAAATATGATTCAAAAAACTACCTAGGAAATTCAGCTGCACAGAATGAAGTTATATTAAGCGTTAACGGTGGATACAGTTTCTCTTGTCTTACAAGGGATATTGAATGGGAGAGTGAGGTTAAGCAACTCTTAATCCAAATTGGATTAAAGAACACTAATGGTGCCGAATTTATACCAGCATCAGTACAAACAGAACTTGATGTTATTGAGTGGTTAAATAGAAATGCCGATTTGCTCTCTGAAAATAATATTCTTGTTGAGCAAAGGGTGCATGGTGCAAACTATTATGTTGAGCATTTTAACCTCGATTTAAAGGCAAGGTATAATAACGATTGGTTTGATGTTTACGGCATGATAACACTTCGGGACTATCATTTTCCGTTTATTCTTCTCCGCAAAAATATTTTAAAAGGTATTAGGGAGTATATTCTTCCAAATGGTGAAATCTTTGTAATCCCAGAGGAGTGGTTTGCTAAGTACAAGCCCCTTTTGGTTATTGCCAAGAGCGATGGGGACAAGTTAAGTGTTTTACAACCTTCGTTTGAGTATATTAATCAGGCTGGAGTTGAGAGCGTACATGCAAAGGAATTAAAGGAAAAGTTTGAAGCGTATAAAACATATACCCAATATACTATTCCCATTGGCTTGAACGCTAAGCTAAGGGATTACCAAAAGGTCGGTTTAATTTGGCTCCAGATGCTTAACGAACTTGGCATGGGCGGTTGCTTGGCCGACGATATGGGCCTTGGTAAAACAGTTCAAACCCTTGCCGTCTTGCTTTATGATAAGGAAAACAATAGCAATACTCAGATTAGCCCTACTGGAGAGGTAACACAAATGGGGAAGACTTCCTTGTTGGTTGTTCCAACTTCGCTACTCTTCAACTGGCAACGTGAGATTAATAAGTTTGCCCCCAGTCTTTCAGTTTATCAATTTGTAGGCTCAAGCCGCACAAAACAATTAGAATGGTTAACCAGCCACGACATTGTTATTACAACCTATGGTGTGCTGCGCAACGAGATTGAACTCTTAAAAGGTATTCATTTCAACTATGTAGTGTTTGATGAGAGTCAAGCCATTAAAAATCCGATGAGTAAAGGTTACCGTTCATCGATGCTGTTAAAAGCCAAGCACTTTTTAAGTCTAAGCGGCACTCCTATTGAAAACTCTCTATCGGATTTATGGGCGCAGCTCAACTTCTTAAACAGAGGAATGCTAGGCAGTTTTAAGACTTTTCGGGATGAGTACATTAACCCGATTGAGCATGACAACGATGAAGTTGTCCGTCAAAAGTTAAAGGTACTGGTAAAACCATTTATACTCCGTAGGAGCAAGAAGGATGTTGCCCCAGAATTGCCCCAACTTTCGGAGCAGGTTGTTTACTGTAATCTTGCTGATGAGCAAAAAGCAATTTATGAAAAGGAGAAATCGGAGATCCGTAATCATATTATTGACAATATTGAGAGCAATGGGTATGGACACTCGGCAATATCCATATTTAGGGGGCTTACCAGGCTCAGGCAAATAGCCAACCACCCCGATATGATTGATGAATATGCAAATTACTCATCGGGTAAGTTTGATGAGGTATGTAGAACCATACAAACATTAGCGGATGAGAACCATAAGGTGCTTATATTTTCTTCGTTTGTAAAGCATCTAAGAATTATTGAAGATTTTGTTAAGCAAATTGGTGTGGGTTATCAGATGCTAATTGGTTCAACTCGAAATAGGAATCAGGTAGTAGATGATTTTCAGAATAGCCAATCGTCTCAGATCTTTCTTATTTCCATTAAAGCGGGAGGAGTAGGGCTTAATCTAACGGCTGCCGATTACATTCTAATACTCGATCCATGGTGGAACCCAGCGGTTGAAAATCAGGCTATAGCTCGGGCTCATCGTTTGGGACAAGATAAAAATGTTTTTGTTTATCGTTTTATTTCGGTTGATACGGTTGAAGAGAAGATAAAAAAGTTACAGGAGAGTAAACAATTATTGTCTGATGAGTTTATGAATAGCGCAAATCCACTTAGCATCATAGGTCAGGATAAGATACTAGAGTTACTTTCGTAAAATAAAAAAGTCGGCTCCGAGTTTATCGAAGCCGACTTTTTTTGAGTTAATTTAATGCAATTACAGATTGCTTCTCCCGACACAAAACGTCGGTATTGCAATGACGTATTTTACTTAATGCCTTTTAGCACTCTGTCCCAACGGATATTTGCTGGAAATCGTTTGTCTTTATCGAGCGAAAGCCAAACAAACGACGCTTTACCTACCACATGATCCTCGGGAACAAAGCCCCAAAACCTTGAGTCGGCTGAGTTATGCCTGTTATCACCCATCATAAAGTAGTAATCCATTTTAAACGTATAGGATGAAACTGCTTCGTTGTTGATTAGGATTGTGCTATCGCTAACAGACAAACTATTCTCCTCGTACACATCAATTATCCTTTCGTATAACGGAAGGTTATCGAGGGTTAGCTCAATTGTTTCTCCCTTTTTAGGAATCCAAAGCGGGCCAAAGTTATCCTCAGTCCATGCAAACTTGGTTGAGTGAGGGAAAATGGCATTGGTCATCATTGCCGAATTGGTGTTCTCGTACTTAAGGACAGAGTGAATATTGTTAAGCTGTCTTATCTTATCGTACGCATCTGTGGTGAGTGGCATTTCGTAAATTCCACCAGCAGGGTTAAAAAACCTGTCGGCTTTTGCTATGTTTAGGTTATCGAGCAATTTTGAGTTAATGGGAGTACCATTGGTTCTAATGATGTAGGTATACTGCAATTCTTCAACTAACTCCTGTTTTTCACCATTTATGTAAAGTTGTCCGTGTTTAACCACAAGCGTGTCGCCAGCTATTGCAACGCATCGTTTAATGTAATTCTCCCTCTTATCAACTGGGCGATAGATAACGTCGTATTCGCGCCAAACCCTGTCACGTCCAATCTCCTTAACTACAGAGTAGTAACTTCTGTTCGATTGGAACTGCACAATTACCGTATCCCCTTCGGGATAGTTGAACACAACAACATCGTTACGTTTTATATCTCCAAACCCAGCCAAACGTTTGTAAGGTTTTTTTATCCATTCAACATACGATTTTGTATCCTTTGTAAAGGGAAGCGTATGGTGAGCAAAAGGGAATGAGATTGGAGTATTCGGTAGTTTTGGCCCGAAGCTAACCTTGCTAACAAATAGGTAATCACCCACAAGCATCGATTTTTCCATTGAGGAAGTAGGGATGGTGTATGCCTCAATAAAAAACATCCGGATGAGTGTTGCAGCAATAACGGCAAATATTATGGCATCAACCCACTCAACCAGTGCGCTACGTTTTTTCTGCCCTCGTTTTTTCCATGGGGTCCAGTTTACCTTGCGGGTTATGTGGTAATCGATAAGGATGGGCAGACCTAGAAGTAACCAGTAGTTGCCAATCCAGATAACCCAAAGAATGAATATAGAGGTTGAAATTGCAAACAGAAAGTATCTGTTCTTAAGGAATGCTTTAATTTTTTCCATCATTGGTTATTGGTTGATTTTTGAAAGCTCAACAATTTTGGTGGTAAGTTTAGCACTTTTTGGCGAATTATCACCCATTGAGTAAGTTATCCATTGTTAAAAAACCTTTTTTGTCGAGGCTAAACTCCGCTGCAAGCATTGCGCCAAGGGCAAATCCCCTTCGGTTTTTAGCTTTATGGGTAAGGATAATCTGATCTTGTTCCGAATCGAAAAAAACGGAATGGGTGCCTGGAACATTACCCTCTCTAATGGCTTTTATGGGAATTCTGTCATCGTAAAACTCAGGCAGAAGCGACCAGTCATTGTATCTATTTAACTCTTTCGATAAAATTTGAGCAATGGTTATTGCTGTTCCGCTTGGGGCGTCCTTCTTTTGGGTATGATGAATTTCCTCAATGCTAACATCATACTCACAGTGTTTATTGGCAAGGCTTGCCAGCAACTGATTTATTTTGAAGAATAGGTTTACCCCAATACTGTAGTTTGATGCGTAAAAAAGGGCTGTGTTATACTGTTCTGCAATTCGTTTTGCCTCTTCTAACCTGTTTAACCAACCTGTTGTACCGCAAACAGTTGGAACTCCTACTTTAAGGCAAGTTTCAATATTTTCAAATGCAGTTTCAGGGGTTGTGAATTCAATTGCAACATCAACCTTTTTAAGTAAAACCGGATTTAGTTCATGGGTATTATTCTTGTCGATAGCAAGAACAACCTTATGCCCTCTTTCGATGGCAATGGCCTCAATTTCGTGCCCCATTTTGCCATAGCCAATAATTGCAATGTTCATTTCAAGTTTTTTGTTTATTCCGTAAAAGTACAAAGATATTGATTCCTTGGCAAGGAGTTTCTCTCGTGATATACTAACATTTTAGCTTAGGAAGAAGTGTGTTAGTGATTATCCCAGGTTTATGCTCCCATCAAATATATGACTAACAGGCCCTTCTGACCAAACGTTATGGTATTGACTGTCGGAAATTTTATCGAAACTAACCTTTAGAATACCTCCAAGTGCTATTATAGAATAGGTGTTATGCTTTTCTTTGAACCAATGATTAGCCGCAATGGCAGTAGCTATGGCTCCAGAACCACTTGCAAGAGTTTCTGCTTTAACCCTATGCTCATAGGTTCTTACCTTAATCCCATCGGGGGTATATTGAGCAAAACTTACATCAACCGCACCATACTGAGTTTGGTATAAATCGCTGATAACCTTGCCCTGATAGTTTACGTCAATGTAGTCTGTTTCAACCACAAACTGAACATAATGGTATGAACCTGTATTAATAATGTAATAATCATCGGAATTAATTATTTCATCAACCTGCTTCATTTTTAATCGCACGGTATTTTCATCAATCACTATTGCCTCATGGTCACCATCAATACCAGTAAAAGTTGCTTTATTTGCAATAATTCCAAGTAGTTCGGCAAACTTTACAATGCATCTGCCCCCATTGCCACACAGATTACCCTCGTTGCCATCGGAATTGTAGTTACGCAACCTAAAGTCTGCTGAGGAGTCTTTCTCGAGCAGCATTATACCATCGGCTCCAATACCAAGTTGCCTATGGCAGAGTTGGACAATCTGCTGTGAGGTAAGATTTAATTTTGTCGTACGATTATCAATAAGGATAAACTCCTTTCCTGCACCATTGTATTTTGAGAAAGGGATAACCATTTTTTGCTTGTTTAAATAAGAGTCAATACTGTTTGGCTAAGCTCGGTCGCTTTGTTTATTCTCAAGTTCAGACTGACAGTCACCCCGAGCTAAGTCGAAGGGGAGTCTAAGGGTTGGATCACATCCATGCTTCGACTTCGCTATTAGATTTGTTGTGTTATATTTATAGAAGTTTAACCATATTAAATTTCTGAACAACCAGAGGGGCGTTGGTGAACTATTTCGACTCTTAAACATAAAGGTTTATCCTGAGCATTAGTCCTTTG
>Ga0265295_1002485_pt1 | contig 29072 bp, 32 predicted proteins | sample Munlansysbiofilm_FD_192503 | JGI IMG/M metagenome (GOLD analysis project Ga0265295, IMG submission 192503) | Leachate microbial communities from a municipal landfill in Southern Ontario, Canada - Methane capture system biofilm | ecosystem: Engineered > Solid waste > Landfill > Unclassified ... | reverse complement strand
ATATCCAGACCACCGCGAAGACCTGGACCACCCCCCTTTCCGCTACGCTCCCTTCCCCCCTATTTCATAGGGGGGATTGAGGGGGGTCAGCCCTTTCACGCCGCGGGAGGTCTTGCAAAAGCAAAAATTACTCTAAGAAAATTCAAAAACAATAGAACGCTGATGAACACTGAAAGGGCAAGATTAAAAGCAGAATCAAGGGCTTTTAAGGTTTAAAATCAGTGTCCATCCGCCTTTATCAGCGTTCAGAATTAATGTGATCGCTTGGGCAGATCCCTGCTGTTATGCTATATGTAAACAACGGCAGCGCACCTTACGCTGTTATGGAAATGCATGGAGGACGCCATTGAATTTAAAGGACTTAGAAAACGCTTTTTCCGACATTCCGGAACTCGAATTTGTCGTTCTGGTTGGGAGCCAGGCAACTGGGGATGTGTGCCCCGACAGTGATTGGGACTTTGCGGTACAGTGGAATTATGGGCTGGGATTTTTGGAACAGCTCGCTGCCACTGAAAACTTGCGTAAGCATCTCTCAACCATTCTGCACATTGATATATCTTCTGTAGATATTATTGATCTGCACACAGCACGCCTTGCGATGAGAGCCGTTGTTGCAGAAGAAGGGGTTATCCTTAAAGGTGCCGAGTCCTTGGCATGGTGCCATTTTTTACATCGAACCTGGCGTGAACTGGAAGAGATATATTGGGAGGAAATTTATGCGGCTTGATCTGTATCAGGCAGAAACTGCACTTATTGCGCAAAAGCAAACTTCCATCCTTGATGATGCTCGCGCTATGCTCCTTGCTGGAGAAAAGCTATCCGCTCTCGAGAAAAATGGCGTACTACATGCGTTCCAAGTTTTGGCTGAAAATGCCATAGGTAAGGCAAAGCACACGCTTAAAATTAACGGCAAACAGGTGCCAATTTCAGCTTACGATTGTTTCAATGAGTTGGTTTCTATTGGAGCCGTAAATGACACTGAACTGCCCACCTGGAACGCTATTATCGGCTTACGGAACCGCATCGTGCATGACTACATGAATATCGACGTAGAACAAGTGCTCGAATTGGTTGAGAATGAGCAGTATCGGTTTATTACCGACTTTCTCCTTGCGCCGATTTTTACCTTGGAAGCATAGTTTATCCCACACCCCAGCCATCACGCAAAGCCGCTAAGAAAATTCAAAAGCAATAGAACGCTGATGAACGCTGAAAGGGCATGATTTAAATCCAGGATCAAGGGCTTTTAGGGTTTAAGATCAGCGGGTATCCGCACTTATCTGCGTTCAGAGGATTTACGCTTTCTCTCAGATTTTCCTCTGTGTTCTCTGTGGTTCATGCTTTTGAGGTTCGAGGTTCGAGGTTCCAGGTACAAGGTGTCAGGTACAAGGTGTCAGGTACAAGGTGTCAGGTTCCAGGTTTAACCCTCGTTCCCATGCTCCCGCGTGGGAATGCATATAGGTGGTGGGGTTTTATCAGTGTCCATTCGCCTTTATCAGTGTTCCGAGGTCTTCTATGGTGAATGCTTTTGAGGTCTGAGGTTTCAGGTACTGATCTGATTCTCTTCGCGTTCTTGGCGGCTTGAGTGAACGGTAGTGAACGGGCGTGAGGTGCTTTTTTTAGAACCTGGCTCACGCAAAGCCGCAAAGCCGCTAAGCAAATTCAAAAACAATAGAACGCTGATGAACGCTGAAAGGGCATGATTAAAACCAGAAGCACGAACTTTTAGGGTTTAAGATCAGCGGGTATCCGCACTTATCAGCGTTCAGAAGATTTTAGGTTTTCGAGCCTGGAGCCTCAAACCTTTAGATTAAAATAGTAAACACCTGATCCTGGGGGCTTGATTGTTCAGGGGGTAAACGTTTGACCCGTGACCTTGGAGGTAGAAATGGACGAGAATGATAAGCGATTTATTGAAGAATTGTTTGCAAAACAAACAGAACAATTTCAGGAATATATTGGTGTGATATCAGAAAACTTTGAGCATAAATTAGCTATAGTTGCAGAGGGGCATCAGATGCTGTCAGAGAAGTTGACGCGGGTTGAGTCTGGTCTTGGGTTGAAGATCGACAAAGTTGCAGATGAAGTCATTGCGCACCGTGCCGATTCCGAATCCCACCAGGGAGTATACCGGGTTAAAGAGGGGTAAGGTTCGAGGTCCGAGACCCAAGGTTCGAGGAGCCAGGTTTCAGGTTCAAGGTGCGAGCGGTTTCCAGCCGCGATATTCATACTGGAAGAAAGACCAATAGAACGCTGATGAACGCTGAAAGAGCATGATTAAAACCAGAATCAAGAGCTTTTGGGGTTTAAGATCAGCGTCCATCCGCCCTTATCAGCGTTCAAAGGATTTTTCGCTTAGCAAATGGATTGCCCGGAGATGTCAAACCTATAGCGCATGGTGTGAGTGAGTTGCGTATACATCATGGGCCAGGCTATCGGATTTACTTTCAGCAACGAGGAAACGAAGTGATTATATTGTTGTGCGGTGGAGATAAAAACAGACAGCAAAAGGATATACAAACCGCACTGCAACTTGCGGACCAGTGGAGGAAATCATGAACGAACCTGTCTATGCCTATGACCCTGCAGAAGCACTTGAGAGTGAAGAGGGCATAACTGTATTTCTAGCTGACGCATTAGAAACAGGTGACAGCGCATACATAGCCAAAGCCATGGGTGTTGTCGCACGTGCCAAAGGTATGACGGAGCTGTCTCGCGAGACCGGCCTTTCGCGTGAACAGTTATATCGATCTTTTAGCGAACAGGGAAACCCAGCCTTAAAGACCATGCCTGCATTGATGCGTGCCCTAGGGGTGGATATGACCGTATAGCCCCATAATAACTCAGCTAATTAGCAGATCAGATAACGTTTTCAGGTTCAAGGTTCCAAGCCAAATTCATATTCACCCCCTTAATCCCTGTTTCATGAGGTTTTCAGGTTTTAAGATCAGCGTAAATCCGCCTTTATCAGCGTTCAGAGGGTTCTAGATTTTAGTGCCTAGTGCCTGATAAACAGTAAACACCTACCCCCTTAAGATTTTCTTGCATTTACGTATCCCCGTGGATACAATAATATTATGTACCAGATAATAGAAACCAAAGCCTTCAGCCGCTGGCTCAGAAGCATCAAGGATCAGAAGACACGTTTTCGCTTGATAAAACGGCTGCGGCGCGCAACTTTGGGCAATCTTGGAGATGTGCGTTCAGTAGGTGACAGCGTATTTGAAATGCGCGAATTCTTCGGTCCCGGTTGGCGCATGTACTATCTTCAACGCAATCATGTGCTGATAGTCATGCTGGGTGGAGGTGACAAATCTACACAAGAGCGCGACATCGAACGTGCCAAAACTTTAACACAGGAGATTTTAGATGAATAAAGCAGCCAAATCAGGTGTGAGACCATTTGATGCAGCGAATTACTTGAACACCGAGGCAGATATTATTGCCTACCTTGACACCGTCCTGGAAGACGATGATCCCGCTTTGCTTGCTGCCGCACTTGGAGATATCGCCCGAGCCCGTGGTATGACATCTCTGGCACAGGCAACCGGGCTTTCCCGCGAAAGTCTCTACAAGAGCCTTTCCGGCGAGCGTATCCCTTCAACAGATACCCTGTTTAAGGTTATCCACGCATTGGGACTCAAACTCTCAGTTTCAGTACGTGAAGCATCTTGAACCAGATTACAGCCACGTGCTTGATATGCCAAGAAAAGCTGAAGAGGAGAGGGACGAGGTTTAGGGTTCAAGGAATCCCATTCATCAGCGTTGATCCGCCCTTATCAGCGTTCAGAGGATTTTACGGTTTTCTCAGATCTTCCTCTGTGACCTCTGTGGTTAATGCTTTTAAGGTCTCATGGAATCCGGCTCACGCAAAGCCGCTAAGACGCAAAGAAAGATGAAGAACAAAGCCTAATTGATCCTGTTCTTGATTCTCTTGGCGTTCTTTGCGTCTTGAGTGAGTGAAAACGAACGGGCGTGAAACCGGTTTTAACCCTCGTTCCCACTGTCCCCAGTGGGAATGCATATAGGCGGTAGGGCTTCATCAGCGACCATCCGCCTTTATCAGCGTTCAGAGGATTTTACGGTTTTCCTCAGATATATCTTTCAATTTCGAATTTTCAGAATTCTGTAGACCCGGTGATCCCCTTGACACTTTGCATAGCATCAATAATACTATCTATTATTAACAGATAGGAGGGTGTTATGCCGACTAGTATAGCTCTAAGTCCCCATTTTGAAGAATTTATCCGGCGTCAGATTCAATCAGGGCGATATAACAATGTCAGCGAAGTGGTCCGTGCTGGATTGCGTATGCTCGAAGATTCTGAGGCGCGTCAGGCCGTGCTTCGGGAGGAACTTCGGCAGTCAATTAGTGACGGACTCAAAAGTGGTCCGGATGTAGACGCTGATGAGGTTTTTGATCGGCTGGAAAAGAAATATCGGGATCAGGCCGATTTATGCAGCTGAAATTCACCCCACTGGCACAGATGGATCTGGAAACCATAGGTGATTATATCGCAGAGGATGATCCCAGGCGTGCCGTAACTTTTGTACGAGAATTACGCGACCAATGCTATAAAATCTGCCGCTTTCCTCAAGGATACCGGTTACGTATTGACATAACTGAGAACATTCGCAGTAGCGTCTATGGTCGCTATGTGATTTATTTCGCCGTAGAAGGCAACAACGTGAAAATTGTAAGAATTCTGCACGGTGCCATGGATGCATCAGCCTATTTGGATACATGATTTAACGAGAAACACGTATTCACACCTCAACCACAACCAGTGGATTCGCTTCACTCTCCTTCTGCACCATGCTAACCGAGAGCAGGTCCGTAGTAGCCGCAGCAATCAATGTCTTTAACCCTCGTTCCCACTGTCCCCAGTGGGAATGCATATAGGGGGTAGGGCTTCATCAGTGTTTATCCGCCTTTATCAGCGTTCAGATTTGTCCATGGCCCATCGTTTTTCCGCCCTGATTTACATACAAAAGAAAACATGAATTAAATTAGTACAAATTACTCCTTGCGTTTCATCCCGCACAAGACTAGACTTTCGCTTTTTCAAGCTAGCCACCCACAGTTAAACAAAAGGTACAATGCGCAAGAGAACACGGTTCAGGGAGAAAGGATTCAGACCTTAATTTAGAACCTGAAACCTTGTTCCGTGCACCTTTTTTGAATTGGAGCTTCATCGTGACATCAAGTAAACCTAAAATCGCCATAGCCGGGCTGGGCTACGTGGGCCTATCCAACGCAATGTTGCTGGCGCAGCATAACCAGGTTGTTGCTGTAGACATCGTGCCCGAAAAGGTGGAGATGCTTAACGCGGGGCAGTCGCCCATCGCAGATGAGTACATAGAAGATTTTCTGCGCACGAAGGAGCTGAACTTTACTGCCACGCTGGATAAAACGACCGCCTACGTCAATGCAGATTTTGTAGTTATCGCTACCCCCACCAACTACGACCCGGAAACCAACTACTTCGACACCTCCAGTTTAGAACTCGTAATCCAGGACGTGCTTGATGTGAATCCCAAAGCGGTGATGATCCTCAAGTCCACGGTGCCAGTGGGTTATACGCGCCAACTACGTACCACCTTTGCCACCGACAACATTATCTTTTCGCCTGAGTTTCTGCGCGAAGGACAAGCGCTGTACGACAACCTGTACCCTTCACGCATCGTCATCGGGGAGAAAAGTCCACGTGCGCAACGTTTTGCCGATCTGTTGTGCCAGGGTGCAATTAAGCAGGATATCCCGGTACTTTTCACCCATGCCACCGAAGCTGAAGCGATTAAGCTGTTTGCCAACACCTATCTCGCTATGCGCGTGGCGTACTTCAACGAATTAGACTCCTATGCTGAAACCCATGGCCTGGATACACGTCAGATTATCCATGGGGTAGGGCTTGATCCGCGTATTGGCACCCATTACAATAATCCATCTTTTGGCTATGGGGGCTATTGTCTCCCCAAGGATACGAAACAACTTCTGGCCAACTATGATAATGTCCCCAACAACCTGATCCGCGCCATCGTGGATGCCAACACCACGCGCAAGGATTTTATCGCCACCTCAATCCTGAAGCGCAATCCCAAAACTGTAGGCATCTACCGCCTGGTGATGAAGCAAGGCTCCGATAACTTCCGCTCCAGCGCGATCCAGGGGATAATGAAGCGCATCAAGGCCAAAGGGGTAGAAGTGGTTGTGTATGAGCCAGTCTTGCATGACGATACCTTCTATAACTCGCGCGTAATCAAAGATCTAGCTGAATTCAAACAGATCAGCGATGTGATTATTGCCAATCGGCGTTCAGAGAACCTCAAGGATGTGGAAGATAAGATCTATACTCGTGATTTGTTTGGGAATTGTTAAATGAAGTTTCTCGTTACAGGTGCAGCCGGGTTTATCGGCATGCACACCAGTAAACGCCTGCTCGAAGCGGGGCATCAAGTGGTTGGTTTGGACAACCTCAACAGCTACTACGATCCGGCATTGAAACAGCACCGCCTCGCGCAACTGGAGCCTTTTTCAGAGTTTACCTTTGTGAAAATGGATCTGGCTGACCGTGAAGGTGTGGCGGAACTGTTTAAGAAAGAGCAGTTTCAGCGCGTGATCCACCTCGCAGCTCAAGCTGGGGTACGTTATTCGTTAGAAGCCCCCTTTGACTATGTAGATAGTAACCTTGTAGGGATGATGTCCATACTCGAAGGTTGTCGGCATAACCGTGTTGAGCACCTGGTGTATGCCTCATCCAGTTCTGTGTATGGCATGAACACCAAGATTCCCTTCAGTGAAAACGATAATGTGGATCATCCGGTTTCACTCTATGCCGCCACTAAAAAAGCCAACGAGCTTATGGCCCATTCCTATTCACACCTTTACCGCCTTCCAACCACAGGGCTGCGCTTTTTCACCGTTTATGGCCCCGCCGGACGCCCCGATATGGCCCCATGGTTGTTTACCGAAGCGATCCTGAAAGGTGAGCCGATTAAAGTGTTCAACCACGGTAAGATGCAACGTGACTTTACTTACATTGATGACATAGTCGAAGGTGTATTTCGTATTCAAGATGTAGTCCCTCACTCTGAGACACCTTACAGCCTCTACAACATAGGAAATAACCAGCCAATTGAGTTGCAGACCTTTATAGCTGCCATCGAGCAGGCCTGCAACAAGAGTGCGGAAAAAATATATCTTGATATGCAACCAGGCGATGTACCTGTTACCTATGCAGATACTAGCAAGTTAGAAGAGGTTGTTGGATACAAGCCTGCGACTGGTATTGAAGAAGGAATAGATAGGTTTGTTAAATGGTATGAAATATTTCACACCGCTTAACGGTTAAAGCCAACATGGATTCAATACGTAGATTTCGTTACTGCGTTGATTAATTTAATAGTCAAAAGTGAGGTAATATTGAAAGTAGTTATTTTAGCCGGTGGTTTTGGTACCCGGATAAGCGAAGAGTCACATCTAAAGCCAAAACCGATGATTGAAATTGGGGGGCGGCCAATTCTTTGGCATATTATGAAAACTTATGCCCATTTTGGGTTTAATGATTTTGTAATTTGTCTCGGGTATAAATCCTATGCTGTTAAGGAATATTTCGCCCATTATTTTCTCCATGAGTCGAATGTTACTTTTGATTTTCGCAATGGTAATCAACGCATTACCCATGAACATACTGCCGAACCGTGGAAGGTTACTCTGGTTGATACAGGACTGGAGACGATGACGGGCGGCCGCGTGAAACGAATTCAGCCATTTGTTGGCGATGAAACCTTTATGCTGACTTATGGAGATGGAGTTGGAGATGTCGACATCCGTGCATTGGTTGAATTCCACCAAGAAAAGGGGAAATTAGCGACCGTAACTTCGACTCAGCCCAGTGGTCGGTTTGGTGCGTTGAAATTTGGCGAGGGTGACGTTGTGCAGTCATTTCAAGAGAAGCCCGAAGGTGACGGTGGCTGGATAAATGCGGGTTTCTTTGTCATGCAACCGGAGGTTTTTGACTATATTGAGGGTGATGAAACCATCCTGGAACGTGAGCCTCTAGAGCGGCTAGCTAACGATGGAGAGTTGGTCTCCTATCGCCATAATGGTTACTGGCAACCTATGGATACCCTGCGAGATAAAATGCACCTTGAACAATTATTAAAGAAAAACCAAGCTCCGTGGACTTTATGGGAGAAGTAGGGAAATCGATGAGCGATAAAACATTTTGGCACGGTAGGCGGGTCTTTATTACTGGCCATACTGGATTCAAGGGGTCTTGGCTGTGCCTATGGCTACATACTCTGGGTGCTCAGATAAGTGGCTACGCATTGGATCCACCGACTGATCCTAGCCTTTTTAAACTTGCACAAGTTGATGATCTGGTAGCGTCTACCATCGCCGATGTACGCGATATTGAAGCATTGCAGTCCGCTTTGCATATTGCTCAGCCGGAAATTGTCATTCATATGGCGGCGCAGCCATTGATTCGCGAATCATACCGTAATCCGGTTGAGACATACGCGGTAAATGTAATGGGTACCGTCAATCTTCTGGAAGCGGTGCGTTCTTGTGCGAGTGTCCGTGCCGTGGTTAATGTTACCACCGATAAATGCTATGAAAACCGTGAATGGAGCTGGGGATATCGTGAGAATGAGCCGATGGGCGGCTATGATCCTTATTCAAGCAGCAAGGGATGCTCAGAATTGGTGACAGCAGCCTATCGAAACTCCTTTTTTAATCCAGCTGATATTAAAACTCACGGCGTAGCCTTGGCTTCTGCCCGAGCTGGTAACGTTATTGGTGGTGGTGACTGGGCTGATGACCGCCTGATTTGTGATTGTGTCCGTTCACTGCTGGCAAAAGAGCAAATCGTAATTCGCAATCCGTTTGCAATTCGTCCTTGGCAACATGTGCTAGAGCCACTTTCGGGCTATATGCTGTTAGCGCAAAAACTTTACGAGGAAGGTCCTACTTTTGCGCAGGGGTGGAATTTTGGGCCTAATGATGAAGATGCTAAGCCGGTTGAATGGATCGTGCAACGATTGTGCGAGCGCTGGGGTGCCGAAGCTTCCTATGCCCTGGATGCTGGTAATCACCCGCACGAGGCAACCTATTTGAAACTGGACTGCTCCAAAGCTAAAGCATTTCTCGGTTGGAAACCGCGCTGGGATTTGGAGAAGGCACTCAATAGTATTGTCGAGTGGACGCAGGGATATAAGCAAGGCGCCGATATCCGCAGTCTTTGCCTGGATCAGATCAATGACTACCATGCGACAAGCTGAATAGAAACGCTAGGGGATAGATGATGGACACAAAAGAACAAAAGTTACGCCGCCACGCCATTGATGCGGCAATTAAATATTACGAGTTTCAGCATAACGATAAAAAAGATTTTAACCCTGGTGACCGCATCTCTTATGCAGGGCGAGTATTTGATGAGGCTGAAATAGCCAATCTTATTGATTCGTCTCTAGACTTTTGGCTAACGACTGGCCGCTACGCTGAAAAGTTTGAGCAGGAATTTGCTGAATACCTTGGCGTCAAACACTGCTCTTTGACCAATTCTGGTTCTTCAGCGAATCTGCTTGCCTTTATGGCGCTGACCTCACCAAAGCTCGGAGAACGCCGCATCAAAAAAGGGGACGAAGTGATCACCGTTGCTGCGGCCTTCCCCACAACCGTTGCCCCAATCATACAATATGGAGCAATCCCGGTTTTTGTCGACGTAAGTCTGCCAACTTATAATATTGATTGCTCTCAACTTGAACAAGCACGTTCAGATAAAACTAAAGCAGTTATGGTTGCGCATACGTTGGGCAACCCTTTTGACCTCAATGCAGTGAAAGCGTTCTGCGACATACACAACTTGTGGCTTATAGAAGATAACTGCGACGCTTTAGGTACGCGCTACAAGATAAATGGTGCGTGGAAATATACAGGAACCATTGGCCATATCGGCACTTCAAGCTTCTACCCACCCCATCATATGACCATGGGGGAGGGTGGTGCAGTGTATACCGACGATACTACCCTGAAGCGCCTAATCGAATCATTCCGGGATTGGGGTCGAGACTGCTGGTGTAAGTCTGGAAAAGACAATACCTGTGGTGAGCGCTTTAATCGTCAGTTTGGCGAACTTCCTTATGGCTACGACCACAAATATGTCTACTCACATTTTGGTTACAACCTCAAAGTAACCGATATGCAAGCGGCCATCGGGTGTGCGCAGCTGAAAAAGCTGCCCAATTTCGTTGAGGCCCGGAAAAAAAACTGGCAATTACTCAAAGATGGCTTAACAGGTCTTGAGAATGTTTTGCTGTTACCCGAAGCGACACCTGATTCTGACCCCAGTTGGTTTGGTTTTCTTCTTACGATACGAGAAAATGCTGGGTTTTCCCGCGAACAGATCGTCAATCATCTAGAAGCCAAAGGGATTCAGACACGGATGCTGTTTGCCGGTAATTTGATCAAACACCCCTGCTTTGACGAAATGCGAGCAGAGGGGGAAGGTTATCGGGTTGTGGGTGATTTAAAGAATACGGATCAGATCATGAACGATACTTTTTGGATTGGGGTATATCCGGGAATGACGGATGAGATGGTTGATTTTATGGTTCAGACTATTCGGGGATTTGTAGCGCAACATGGCTAAATCTATTCTTCTCACCGGCGCTACTGGTTTTTTAGGCAGCCATCTGTTGGAAGCCCTACTAGGTAATGGCTATGATGTGGTTATCCTCAAGCGCTCTTCCTCGGATACTTGGCGTATTCAGCACTTGCTGGAGCGAGTGAAAAGCTATGATGTGGATAAAGTTCCCATTGAAAAGGCGTTTGAAGATCAGCGGATAGATGCTGTGATCCATACGGCCTGCCACTATGGACGCAACAATGATCCAATCAGTAAGGTCGTAGAAAGCAACCTGATGTTTGGCTTGCGGTTGCTGGAAGTTGCCACGTTTTTTAATACCGACACGTTTTTTAATACCGACACGTTGCTGCATAAACACTTGAATATTTATACGTTGTCAAAAAAACAATTTGTCGAATGGCTCCGTCAGCAGAGCGATAAAATTCAGGTGGTTAATTTAAAGTTGGAGCACATGTATGGCCCTATGGATGATGAAACAAAATTTGTCCAGTGGATTGCCGGTCAACTCGAGCAACAGGTCGATGAAATTAAACTTACCAAGGGCGAGCAATTACGCGATTTTATCTACATTGATGATGTTGTTTCAGCTTATTTAACTGCACTAGCTAACACGTCACAGTTGGATAGCTTTAGTGAGTTCGATGTTGGCACGGGTACGCTGACAAGTGTCAGAACCTTTGTCGAGTCATTAAGGTTTACTTACGAAAAGCAGTATGGCATGTGTAAAACACAGCTCAACTTTGGGGCTTTACCATACAGAAATGGTGAAATGATGAGTGTCGAAGTGGATAACTCGGGAATGATGCAATTAGGTTGGTCCCCCCAAACATTAATAGCTGATGGGATTATGCAAATTATAGGTGGAATACAATGAAATATCTTGTAACTGGTGGTTGTGGTTTTTTAGGCTCCAATATTTCCAGTGAATTATTGCAGCGTGGTCACGAATTAGTTGTATTCGATAACCTTTACCGCTTTGGTAGTTATCAGAATCTCGAATGGCTTAAATCGCAAGGTGAGTTTGAGTTTATCCATGGTGATATTCGTAACACCAATGATGTCGAGCGAACGATTAAAACACATAAGCCTGATGTGATTTATCATCTTGCGGGGCAGGTCGCCATGACCACCTCTATTGCCGATCCGCGCATGGACTTTGAGGTCAACGCCGGTGGCAGTTTTAATCTGTTGAATGCTGTGCGGTTATATTCACCTGAATCCACAATAATTTATTCGTCAACTAATAAGGTTTATGGTGACTTGGAACAGTTTCAATATGAGGAGACTGAGACACGCTATAAGTGCATTGATAAGCCACAAGGTTTTGATGAAAATGTTACGCTGGATTTCCATTCCCCTTATGGTACGTCGAAGGGCTGTGCCGATCAGTACATGCTCGACTTTGCCCGCATCTATGGGTTGAAAACTGTTGTTTTTCGGCATTCATCCATGTTTGGCGGGCGACAGTTTGCCACCTTTGATCAAGGCTGGCTTGGTTGGTTTACCACCAAGGCGGTAGAGATCAAAAAGGGAGTCCTTGATGAGCCGTTTACTGTCTCAGGTAATGGTAAACAGGTCCGGGATTTGTTGTATGCAAGTGATACGGTAACCCTTTACCTCAAAGCGGCGGAACGTATCGAAAGTATCAAGGGGCAAGCATTCAATGTAGGTGGCGGCATTGAAAACTCATTGTCTTTGGTCGAGTTATTCGCTCTTCTCGAATCGAAGCTTCAGATCCATATGGATTACGTTCAACTTCCCCCACGTGAAAGCGACCAGCGCGTATTTGTCGCGGATATTAGCAAAGCCAGACAACTTCTTGATTGGCAACCCATGATCTCAGCGCATGAGGGCGTGGCGCGTATGATAGAGTGGGTGAGTCAGACACAATGACCGAGGTCGTTTCAAAAGAGCGCACCCGCAACTACCATCACCAGATAAAGGGATCTATTGTTTATAAAGTAGTAGGGATGGCTGCATCGTTTTTTGCCATTCCCTTGATGATCCACTATCTAGGTCAAGAGCAGTTTGGCGTGTGGTCGACTTTGCTTACTATTATGTCGTGGGTTGTCTTCTTTGATCTTGGCATTGGTAATGGACTGCGCAATAAGGTGGCAGAATCCCTAGCAAAAAACGATAGGGTTGAGGCAGCAAATTTCATTGCATCTGGTTACACCCTAATCGGGCTGATAGGGTTAATGTTGTCGGCTGGAGTTATCGGCGCCTCATTTTTTATTCCGTGGCAAGTTGTCTTCAACACCAAGGTTATTCCGGAAGCAACATTACGCTTTACAGTGCAAGTTGCTGTCTTTTTTGTTGTGCTAAACTTTTGGATCGGTTTGATCAGAGCACTACTGGGAGCAGTACAAAAAAACTCGTTGATTGCACTAGGTCAGCTAATCTCCAATATTTTGGCATTAATGCTTGTATACATTCTGACCAAAACAACTGAATCATCGATCAGCAATTTGGCTTTTGTCTATGGTATTTCCCTGGTTGTTGCAAATGTACTATTAAGTTTAGGGTTTTATCAAAGGTATCCTGAGTTACGCCCTAAGCCTTATCTAAATATGCAACACATGCGCCCATTATTGTCAGTAGGTCTGCAATTCTTCACCATTCAGCTTGCCGTATTAGTTATTTTTACCTCCGACAAAATGTTGATAACTCAACTCTTGGGGCCACAGTTTGTCACTCAGTATGAGATTGTTTTTAAACTTTTCAGCGTAGTCACCATCGCTCACGCACTTGTTACAGCTCCGCTTTGGTCTGCCTACACCGAGGCCTACCATAAGGGTGACTTTCCATGGATTAGGCATATGTTTCGCAAACAATTGGTTGTATATATCGGTGCAATTCTGACATCTATCATCCTGGGGCTGCTTGCAAAGCCCATAATAGCGATCTGGGTTGGCCCTGAAGTGGTAGTTTCTTATTCATTGATAGTTGCTATTGGTGTGTTCGTGCTAATTTCTATGTGGAATAATACTTATGCCATGTTTGTAAATGGAATTGGAGATATAAAAACTCAGCTATACACAGCAATTGTTGCTATGTTTTTAAATATTCCGTTATCTATATTTCTTGTCAAATATTTAGGTTTTGGTTTGAGTGGTATTGTTATGGCAACAATCTTTAGTTTGTTATTTGCCGCTATAGCTCTTCCAATTCAAGTTCGTCGTATATTGTGCATTGGTGTAAGGAATGTTCCACTATGATTGAAACAAAAATATCTTTACCTAAAGTCAGCATCCTGATACCTGTTTTTAACCGTAAAGACTACATCTCTGAATGTATCCAGTCTGCATTGAATCAAACCTTCACAGACTTCGAAGTTGTGGTCGTGGATAACGCTAGTGATGATGGCACATGGGAGATTTGTCAAAAGCTTGCTGCTAAAGATGTGCGCGTTCGTATCTTTCATAATGACTCGAACATTGGACCGGTTCTAAATTGGCAAAGATGCTTCGAAGAGGCCAGGGGCATGTACGGCAAGATTTTGTTCAGTGATGATCTGATGGCCCCTGATTATCTTGAAAAAACCCTACCTTTTCTTAAAGACCCAAATGTGGGATTTGTCTTTTCATTGACTGAAATTGGTACAAATCCAGGAGTTGGAAAAGTTACCTGTGGTTGGAAGCGAGAGTCTGGCAAATATTCAAGCGAATCATTTATTGAATCATCTTTGTTTTATGGAAATGTGCCTGTGTCGCCTGGTGCAGCATTGTTTCGCATGACAGATTTACGGCAGAACTTAAAGTTAGAGATACCGTCTCCGTCTTTCGATGACTTTCTAAGTCATGGTGCTGGACCGGATTTGTTATTGTATCTTTTGACAGCATTAGGATATTGCAAAGTTGCTTTTGTGTCTGAACCTCTTTCATTCTTTAGGTCTCATGATGGGTCTATCTCAATCGCTTCTGATAGAGCTTTTCTTTTTGATAGATATTTACAGGCAAAAATATATTTTGCTTCAGAACATTGTGACAGTTCTTTGCTCAAGGCATTTCTTATTTATGGCTGGGTTAAAGTCTGCCGTAATTTCAGAAAACCTCTTTTACCAAAAAAGTTTTTAACCAAATTTCTTGATCACCCTCCGTCACTATCTATTCTGGATGCATTGTCAGTGCTATGCTTTTTGAAAAGAACTGTTTAGAGGTAGACTTATTAAACAACTGGACTCTTCTCGATCTTAACATTTTCTCTTAGAAACCATGCTGGTTATGTTGGAGTAGTTATAAAAACACCATCACTACTACCCGGATAATAATCGAATAAGTTCAGCCGGTTACCATTCCTATGGTTATCAGCTTGCTTCAGAGCAACTATAGCTAGATCTGCTGAGAATGGAATCTGGTCTACATGGCCTGAGGCCCTAAAACGGTCCGAGACCCCTTTATCGGGCCACCGAAATGATGAATAAATGGTCCTTCGGGAAAACTGAACAGAATATCATTGATGATTTCAATAACATTTACCTTGCGTCGCCGAACTGTTACTGCATGACAGCTTCAAGACCGACAGACAGCTGGCACAGAATAAACTCCCGACAACCGAGAAAACCTTTAACTCGCTAACTCAACAGGGGCAATTCTCCATTTCCAGCTGAAGCAAAATCATCGAGTTCAACAATATCAAACCCAACGACTCGTAGGGAGAGCTGCTTCAGAATGAACACTTGGAAGCACAACAGACGTTGAAACCTCTATTGGTTTGATGGACCTAAAAAAGGGGATGCTTTGCATTTAGAATGAGGATGGATATTTTTAATGAAGATATTGGTTAATTCAATTAATACTTTGAGTGCAGGAACTAAAACAATAACCGACAATGTGTTAAATGCACTAGGCGAGTATAACTCCATTACCTACGTTGGCGACGTCGTAAAGTCAAGTAAGGGAGTGATATCTGTTCCATTTTCATCGGGAAAGGTAAAGCTCTTCACTAGAGTTTTATTTGAATTATATTTTTCAATATTCAGTTATGTCTATAGACCTAATAAAGTTTTGATTTTTGCTAATTACTCACCTCTTCCCTGTTATGGGGAAAAACATATATTGGTTAGAAATCCATATTTAGTTGATAAAGAAGCTAATGATGAGCTCTATTCGATAAAGGATAAGGTATTAGAATTCTTCCGTAGAATTGTTTTTAAGTTGTCTATAAAAACAGCAGACACAATTTTGGTCCAGTCAGCTTATATGGAAGATAAGCTGTATGAGGTTTATAGTATTCCTAAGCATGTTCGAGTGAAAGTCCTTGCTAATCCAGTATCGGAGAACATGGCTAATTTTTCAAATAAAGAGAGAGCAATAAGTCCAGAAGGTTTAAAATTAATCTACCCTAGCAGGTATTACCCTCATAAAAACCACCTTTTTATACTTAAATTTGCAAAAAGATATTATGGTAGACTGATAGTCAATAAGGTTAAGATTTATATTACACTAACTGAAAATGCTGATAACTCTTTTCTTTTTAGTATGTTAGCTGATGTATCTAGTGTGGTTTTCAATTTAGGTGAAATTCCACAAAATAGCTTGTTTGAAGAATATTTGACTAAAGATGTTCTGTTGTTCCCTTCTATTTCAGAGACTTTTGGAAATAGCTTAATCGAAGCAGGTTGCTTTGGTCTGCCGATAGTTGTTAACGACAAGCCTTATGCAAGAGCGGTTTGTGATGAAGGCTCAACTTCCTTTATTGCAATGAATGATTCAGATGAGTCGTATAAGCATTTAATGATTACAATTAATGAGTTATTGCAAAAGAAAAAAAACACAGGCACCGATTTTTTTTGTCGGCCTAAAGCTGCCCTGGCACCAAACGCTTGGATTAAAGCTTTTATAGGGGAATGAAATGAACTTACTTGATTTTTTAATAGATTTTTCCTTAAAAAACTACAGAGAGAGACCTGGTAAAAATTTCATTGAGGGGGGGACAAATGGTTTATATTTTGATCGGGAAACACCAATTCGAAACACTTGTCATTGGTTAAAAATATTTAAAAAACTGTATGATGAAACGGGTGATATGGCGTACTATAACTCAATTGAAAAGATGAGTAATTGGCTTGTGGGAGATAACATTTACTTTTCTGGTGCAACATATCTATTTAGAGATAAAAAAGGTAAAGATGAGTCTAATGGTCTAATTGGTCCAGCTTGGACAATCGAGGGTTTACTTGCGTCTTATGAGGCTTTAAAAGATAAGCGGTTACTCGATAGGGCACATGACATTTTATTGCTGCATTCTTTTGATAACGCTAGTGGGTACTGGACAAGCCGTGTGGAGCCTAGCGGTGAACTGCTATCTATGGACTGTACACTAAATCACCAAATATGGTTTGCTTCAAGTGTTGCCAACTATCTCAAACATGCAGAGTCTGATACTTTGCGAAGCAATCTTCAAGCTTTTTTATTCCGTTTGAAAGAAAATGTTTTTTTATATAGTAATGGTTTAATTTTCCACATAGTTAAAGGGGAATTTAGAGTTTCAAAAAATAGAATTCGCAGGTTATTTACGAAAAACTATCGTATTGAAATGAAACAGAAAGAGTACGGTTATCATCTGTTTAATTTATTAGGGCTGACTATTATAGAAAAAGCAAATGATAGGCTAAGCAAAAAGTTGATAGGCTTAGATTCTGCCCTTGATTACTTTAGAAATTCGTTTAATTTAATTGAAAGCACTGGTTTTAAGTTAAGGCTTTTAAACAATAAGTATGCATATCCTTATAACCCATGTGGCTTTGAAGCTGCAGTTGTCCTTGATAATAAAAACAAAAACATAATGGCTCAGGAGTACATTGATAAACAATTTAAAAAAACGTTTGATCCCTCGACATTCACTTTCAATAAAACAAATGACGTTAAAACACTAAACGCTAGAGTTTATGAGTTGACTTATCTTTCTAAAATCTCCAGTTACACAGTTCCTGCTTTGGAAAGGGCACCGAGCACTTTATTGCTATGACTAAATTTCTGCGTTTCACAGCTGTTCTATATATTGTTTTATTACCTTTTGAAATGTTCAAAATACCTTATTTACATATGTCATTAAGCAAGTATATTCTACTGATCTTAATAGTTTTGCTGGTTGTGGAGAAGATAATACTCCAAAAAATCACCAGTCTTAGAATGTTTCTAGTGTGTTCAGGCCTTTTTTTTAGTGTTTTAATCTCATCTGGTTATAGCTACTTTACTCAGGTTTTTTATGTAGATAAGTTTATTGTTTTTTCAGTATCTTTCCTTGTTGGTATCTTTATTTTGTATGCTTACTTTGACCTAATTTCGACTGGTGTTTTAACTAAGAAAAATTGCGTTGCTTTAATCAAATATTCTGTGCTGGCTATCTTTTTGTTCGCATTTTATAATGTTTTTTCTACCTTTTTCCTACACACGGCTCCGTTTAGTTTTTTAGGTGGGGAATATTTTCAGCCATTAGATTCAAACATTAAAATAGCAAATGGTCACAGAATATTTTTACCGACGGGAACTCCGCCTCGACTCGCTTTTATAGTTGGAGAGATAGCTTTGGTTTTGTTCAGCCTGGTTTTATTTCAAAGGCCGAAGAGAAACATCTACCACTCTATCTTGCTAATGGTATCCATCATACTTATTTTATTGACTGGCTCAAGAAGCGGTCTACTTCCATTGATTTTAAGTTGCGCGGTATTAGTATTAAGCCATTTAATTTACGGCAACCGTTTAAGGGCATTAAAGACAATAGGGTTCTTTTTATTACTAATGCCGATTATTTTTACTGCAGCGCAAGGTTTCTTATCTGAAACTCGAGGATTGTCTTTTGATTTTTCAGAAGGAACTTCGCTGGCTAGGCATATAGCAATAAGGTGGGAAGCATTACAGGCTATACATAACTCACCCTTTATAACCAATTTAATTGGGCATGGAACAGGGCAATTTGGCAATTTTTCTGATTCTCCCTACACCTTTACCATGTTGCTAACTGTTTTTTTTGAAAATGGGGTACCTGCAGCTATATTTTTAGTAATAATTTTCATTTGGATGGTTAGGGGTTATATGACAAGTTATTTTAAGTATAATTCTCCAGCTAACAAAGCTATGTATTTTAGTCTCGGGATCTATCTATTTTGTAGCAACTTGTTTTATGAACTAAAAGCAGAGCCTTATATGTGGGTTTCTTTTGCTTTCATTATTGCTCTTCCTAGGTGTGAAAATGAAAATATCCGTAATAACAACGTTCTATAATTCTGGTTCAACTATTGTGGATACTCTTCTGAGTGTTTTTTCCAGTAAGTTCAAGAACGTGGAGTACATTTTAATAGATTCATTATCTACCGATTCTTCACTTGAAATAGTAAAGAAAATAGCACTAACAAAAGATAATGTAAAAATAATAAGTGAAAAAGATTCAGGCATATATGATGGAATGAATAAAGGAATAGAGCACGCTACCGGTGAGATTATTTGCATTCTAAATGCTGATGATTTTTTAGAAGAAGATTCTTTAGAGCATGTGAGTGCGATCTTTAAAGCTAACCCTAATTTAGATTTATTTGCTGGAAGCATACGTATGGTAGATGAGGAAAACAATAGAATTATCGAGCTACCCAGAACACGCTACAGCCCTTTAAAGAAAAACTCACCTGCAATCCATCATCCCGGTATTTTCGTACACAGAAGGGTTTATGAAAAAATTGGATTTTTCAATTTAAAGTACAAAATTAGTGCTGACTATGAATTTATATCCCGATTCCTAGATCATAAGCTGAAATTTATAGAATCAGATAAGATTGTTACTAATGTAAGGACTGGAGGTTGTTCTGATTCTATCAGGAACTTGATTAAGAAAAACTTGGAACACTATGAAATTGCAAGTAAATATACAGTCAGTTTCCCATCCAAAATTATATTAGCAATCAAGATCTTCAAAAAAACTACAATTCACTTTATTTACCTACAAACATCTAAACGATCGGTCTCAGGGGTTAGGAAAAGTATAAATGAATTACGATGGTTCAATTGTTAAAAGTATAGACATAATAACTCCTTTCTTAAACGGGAGCAGGTATTTAGATGTTTTCCTTAACTCTCTTGCGGAGCTTAAATGTCCTGATGGTGTTGTAGTTAATTCTTATATAATTGACAACGGTAGTGATGATCATTCAGCTGATATGTTAGACGCGTATCCAAGCAGATTATTGAATGGCGTGAATTTACATCCCCTATATTTTGACCAAATAAAAAGTTCCTATGCTGCTCGTAATTTTGGAGTGAGGGCTTCATCTTCTGACCTGCTTCTTTTTACCGATATTGATTGTAAACCTGATGTTAATTGGCTTCTTGAATGCTTAAGAAATATTGAATTCAATGCGATCTATAGCGGAAAGGTAAGTTTTTTTTGCGAATCTAATAGTTGTTTTGAAAAAACAAGTGGGATATTTGACTCAAATTATTTTTTGCGAAATGATTTAAATGCAAAAAACACAACTGGAGTTACAGCAAATGCATTTATGCTACGAAGCACCTTTGAACATATTGGTTATTTTGATGAAATAACTTCTGGTGGAGATCATGCATATTTTGTTAGAGCGAAAAAGGCATGTGTTAAATTTAGATATATTGACAGTGCAATAGTTGAACACCCGACTCGAACTTTTAATGAACTGGTCATTAAATTAGAAAGAATATCACAGGGTGTTAAAGAATCTGACCAACATATTTTCAAAAGTAAAGAGTTGTTGAAGATAGTCTTTAATCCTATTTTATTTCGGTTAATAAGAGTTGGTTCGTTTCACAGAATTGGGGTGAGATACTCTTTAACACTAATTCTGATCTCAACGATTTTAAACTTTAAGTACAGACGGTTTCTGATTTCAAGCCATTGAACTTAATGAGACTTGAAAACATTGTGGGCTCATTTCAAAGACAATCTTTTTATCCGGCGAGACATGAAGGCTCAATATGACGTTATAAATTCAAGGCAGAGATTTTACCCTACAACAACATGCTCTGGACATTTAACTCAGCGGGACGCACAACGGAAGTAGGCTTTCAACAACTCGATATCTCTAAGCTGAGCAGCCTCTGCAAAGTCGTGCATAAACTGGATATCACACTTCGTGTACTCATGACTAATTTTCTTGCTGTTGTAACTCAATATCAACAATCAAGCCTTCCTTGTTCAGTAGGGCTTTTATTCGCATTACTTGTCTCGTCGTGGGAAAGATTGATTCTCACAAATCTTTCCTAATTCCAATAAGCTAAACAAAGCATTGGCTTTTACAGTCTCTTATCCACAGAACTTGCGGAGGGGGCAAAACATATTTACAAGGTGAGTGTATATGAAGAAGGCACTGATTACTGGTATTACCGGCCAAGATGGTTCATATCTTGCCGAATTTTTGCTCGAAAAAGGCTATGAAGTTCACGGCATCAAACGCCGCGCTTCATCCTTCAACACCCAACGTGTCGATCACATCTACCAAGATCCACATGTTGAAAACCAGAACTTTGTATTGCACTATGGCGACCTGACTGATTCATCCAATCTGACTCGAATTTTACAAGAAGTACAGCCAGACGAAGTGTATAACCTGGGTGCGCAGTCGCACGTAGCGGTTTCTTTTGAATCACCAGAGTATACCGCAGATGTGGATGCCTTGGGTACCTTACGCTTGCTGGAGGCGATACGGTTGCTGGGCCTCGAGAAGAAAACCCGTTTTTACCAGGCATCCACTTCAGAACTTTATGGATTGGTGCAAGAAACCCCGCAAAAAGAAACAACTCCCTTTTACCCCCGTTCACCGTATGCGGTGGCCAAGCTGTATGCCTATTGGATTACGGTTAACTATCGTGAGTCCTATGGCATGTTTGCCTGTAATGGCACGTTGTTTAACCATGAATCCCCGCGCCGGGGTGAAACCTTTGTTACGCGTAAAATCACCCGTGGTTTAGCCAATATTGCGCAGGGTTTAGAGCAGTGTTTATATATGGGTAATATTGATGCGCTACGTGACTGGGGCCATGCTAAAGACTATGTACGGATGCAGTGGTTGATGTTGCAGCAAGAGCAACCAGAAGATTTTGTTATTGCCACTGGAGTGCAGCATAGTGTGCGCCAATTTATTGACTGGTCGGCTAAAGAGCTTGGCATTACCCTGCGTTTTGAGGGCAAGGGCATCGAAGAGGTAGGTATCGTCGAGAAAGTAGAAGGAGACAACGCCCCGGCGGTAAAAGCAGGTGATGTGCTGCTACGTATTGATCCACGTTATTTCCGCCCCGCAGAGGTAGAAACATTGTTGGGTGATCCGAGCAAAGCGAAAGAAAAGCTGGGCTGGGAACCTGAAATTACGGTGCAGGAAATGTGTGCAGAGATGGTGGCTGAGGATCTAAGGGTAGCGCAGCGGCATGCCTTGCTTAAGACGCATGGTTATGACTTGCCTGTTGCGATTGAGGGTTAAGCTGTTTTACCGCAAAGGCGCAAAGACCGCAAAGTAGGGCTAAAGCGAGGTTCTTTTTGGTTAAATCAAAACCATAAAAACCAGACCATTTAGCGTACTCTGCGCCTTGAGTGAGCTTGGCGAACGGGCGGTGAGTATTGCGGCGGCTAATTTGTTCACCGCAAAGGCGCAAAGACCGCAAAGTAGGGCTAGAACATGGTTAAAATCAAACCCTTATAAACTAGATCACCTTGGCGGATTCTGCGCTTTGAGTGAGCTTGTTGAATGGGCGGTGCATCCTGCTTTTGTAGGAGTTTTTTTTGGAAAATACTATCTCCAATCAGGTTATCGGGGCTGCGATTGAAGTTCATCGACATTTAGGTCCTGGTCTTCTTGAGTCAGCTTACGAAGAATGCCTCTGTTGTGAACTAAAACTCAGGGATTTGTCTTTTGAACGGCAGAAGGAATTGGCTGTTTGTTACAAAGGCTCTCGGCTGGATTGTGGATATAGACTAGATGTTGTCGTAGAAGGTGGAGTGATTCTTGAGCTGAAATCAGTAAAGAAACTTGAACCGATCCATGAAGCTCAGTTATTAACATATTTAAAACTGTCAGATTTGAGGCTTGGTCTTTTGCTCAACTTCAATGTGCCGTTGATGCGAAACGGCATCCAACGAATCGTCAATAATTTATAAAATAACTGCTTTTCACCGCAAAGGCGCAAAGACCGCAAAGTGAAGCTAGGAGCAAGGGCCTTCTTTTTGTTTTAAACCAAAAAAGCTCTTCTTAGCGTACTTTGCGCCTTTGCGGTAAGGAACCATTCAAATGTCTAAAAAGATATTTATAGCCGGCCACCAAGGGATGGTGGGATCTGCTCTTGTGCGTCAGTTGCAATCGCGGCCTGATGTGGAGTTGATCACGCGCACACGTGCGGAACTGGATCTCATTAATCAACAGGCTGTGATAGATTTTTTCCACCAGGAGAAGATCGATCAGGTGTACCTGGCTGCGGCTAAGGTTGGTGGTATCCACGCCAACAATGAATACCCAGCTCAATTCATTTACGAGAACTTGATGATTGAGGCCAATGTTATTCATGCGGCACATATGTCGGATGTGCAAAAGATTCTGTTTCTTGGTTCATCTTGTATCTATCCCAAGAATGCCCCGCAACCTATGCAGGAAGAAACTTTGCTGACTGGTGTGCTGGAGCCTACTAACGAGCCTTATGCCATTGCTAAAATAGCGGGTATCAAGTTGTGCGAAAGCTACAATCGCCAATATGGTAGAGATTATCGTAGTGTGATGCCGACAAACCTTTACGGGCCTGAAGACAATTTTCACCCTGAAAATAGCCATGTTATTCCTGCCATGATGCGTCGCTTTCATGAAGCAAAACTAGCGGGTGCTACTGAGGTTGTGGTTTGGGGGAGTGGCAAGCCGATGCGTGAGTTTTTGCATGTCGATGATATGGCGGCAGCGAGTGTGCATGTGATGGAGCTAGCTGAAGATCTCTATCAGCAGAAAACCCAGCCGATGCTGTCACATATCAACGTCGGTAGCGGGGTTGATTGCACCATCCGCGAACTAGCGCAGACGGTTGCCAAGGTAACGGGGTTTGACGGGCAGTTGACCTTTGATGTCAGCAAGCCTGATGGCACTCCACGAAAGTTGATGAATGTATCGCGCCTTAAGGCTCTAGGCTGGGAAGCGAAGATACCATTGGAACAAGGGCTGCAGGATACCTATCAGTGGTTTCTGGGACATCAGGAGCACCTGCGTGGCTGAAATAAATGGCTGGTTAGACACAAAGACCTTTCACTCTGTGGTAGCATCCACACCTCTTATCTCCATTGATCTCCTGGTAGAAAACGAACATGGCGAATTCCTTCTGGGGCTGCGCATCAACCGCCCCGCCCAGGGCTATTGGTTTGTCCCTGGAGGACGCGTGCAGAAGAACGAAACTATGGATGCAGCCTTCAAGCGTCTCACACGCATAGAACTGGGCCTTGAACTGGAGCGGTCTGCAGCACAGTTTATAGGTGTGTATGAGCACTTTTACTCAGATTCTGTGTTTGGCTCTACGCCTGGCACCCATTATATTGTTCTGGCCTATCATGTGAAAATCAATGCATGCGATGTTCAACTGTCAGCAGATCAGCATACTGAATGTAGATGGTTTGATGCTAAGCAAATAATTGCAGATGCCAAAGTACACCAGTATTCTCAAGCTTATATAAAAGATTTTATCTAAGAAGGATTTTATCAAATTACCATGCTGAAACCCGTTATCATGGCCGGTGGCACAGGTTCGCGGCTGTGGCCTTTATCCCGTCAATTGAACCCCAAACAATTTTTGCACCTCTGTGGTGATACCACTCTCTTGCAGCAAACCCTTACACGACTCGATGGACTGAACACCGCACCACCCTCCATAATCTGCAATGAAGATCACCGTTTTATGGCAGCAGAGCAGTTGCGTCAGATCGGTATAAATGATGCGAGTATTCTGCTTGAGCCTGTGGGGCGTAACACCGCACCGGCTATCGCCCTTGCTGCTCTGCAATCAACTGCAGCAGGTGATGATCCGGTTATGCTGGTATTGGCTGCCGATCATTACATTGCAGATGAGCAGGCATTTCAACAGGCAGTTGTGGACGCGATAAGATTGGCGCAGGACGATAAGCTGGTCACCTTTGGCATTGTGCCGACACAAGCTGAAACAGGTTATGGATATATTCAGCGGGGACAGGATTTGCCCCACCAGGGTTATGCGGTAGCACGCTTTGTGGAAAAACCCGATGCAGCTACAGCGCAAGCTTATCTGGATTCTGGTGATTACTACTGGAATAGTGGCATGTTTATGTTCAAGGCCTCTGTGTACTTGAAGGCGTTGGATGCTTCCCGCCCGGATATCTTAGCTGCATGTGCTCGTGCTATGGAGCATGCGCATACCGACCTGGATTTTATCCGCATTGATGCTACAGCATTTGCAGAATGCCCATCTGATTCCATCGACTATGCAGTTATGGAGAAAACGCGCGCTGCTGCAGTTATCCCTCTGGATGCGGGATGGAGCGATATTGGGTCCTGGTCTGCACTGTGGGAAATGGGCACCAAGAGTGAGAATGGCAATGTTGTGCATGGTGATGTTATCGCCACCGATACGCATAACAGCCTGCTACGTGCCGAACATCGCATGGTAGCTACCATTGGAGTGCGGGATTTGGTGGTGGTGGAAACCAAAGATGCGCTCATGGTGGCCCATAAAGACAGAGTGCAGGACGTAAAGAAGGTAGTCGAGCACATAAAAGATCAAGGTCGACATGAGCACAGAAACAACCGCGAAGTGTATCGCCCTTGGGGGATGTACGACTCCATTGACTCCGGTGAGCGCTATCAGGTGAAACGGATTACAGTCAAGCCCGGAGCGCGCCTGTCGGTGCAACTCCACCACCATCGAGCAGAGCACTGGATTGTGGTAAGTGGCACCGCGCAGATTACCGTTGCCGAGGAGACAAAAATACTGTCGGAGAATGAATCCATCTATATCCCCTTGGGGAAGACTCACTGCCTGGAGAACCCCGGTAAAATTCCGTTGGAGTTGATAGAGGTGCAGTCGGGGAGCTACCTGGGTGAAGATGATATTATGCGTTTTGATGATGTGTACGGCCGAAATTAAGGAATGTAGCTTGTGAAGATTTCAATCATTACGGTGTGCTTTAATAGTGAAGAGACCATTCGCGATACTATTGAGTCGGTCCTTGCGCAAACGTATCCAGATATCGAATATATAATTGTTGATGGGGAGTCTAACGACAATACCCTTTCAATCATTCAAGAATATCAGAGTCAAATCAGTAAAGTTGTATCTGAACCCGACAAGGGGATCTACGATGCAATGAATAAAGGAATTTCGCTGGCAACAGGGGAAGTGGTTGGAGTTTTAAACTCAGACGACTTTTTCCCGCATAATGAGGTAATCAGTGAGGTGGCTGAAGTGTACAAAACGAATCCCAAAACCGATATGGTATTGGCTGGGGTCGAATTTGTGCGCTCTGGGGACTTAAACAAAGTAGTACGCCGCTATCGGTCCACCGGATTTAAACCGTGGAAGCTGCGTTTCGGAATAATGCCGCCCCACCCAAGTGCGTACATCCGGAAAAAAGTATATGCAAACGTTGGGCAATATAAGTTGGACTATAAAATAGGTGCTGATTTTGATTTCTTTGTACGTGCACTTTTGGCGACAAAGCACAAATATGTGACCGACAGTCGTTGTTGGGTCAGGATGCGTGTAGGCGGGGTCAGCACCTCAGGTTTTTCAAGTTTTAAAACTATTACGCAAGAAATAGTTAAATCCTTCCGCGAAAATAAGATTTATACAAATAGCGTATTTGTATCATCGCGCTTTTTTTCCAAACTATTACAGCTAAAGTAAATTAAATGAATATTCTAGTAACCGGTGCAAACGGTTTCGTGGGCAACGCGTTGTGCGCGCGCCTGAAAGCTGAAGGGCGCAAGCCCCGTTGCGCTGTACGCACACAGGGACAAAACGAAAACTCCATAGCTGTTGGCGACATTGGTCCGAACACCGAGTGGACGAAGGCGCTCCATGGTATTGATACCGTCATCCACACCGCCGCCCGCGCCCACATCATGAAGGATGAAGTTCTTGACCCGCTAGCCGAATACCGCAAAGTCAATGTAGATGGTACCCTCAACCTCGCGCGCCAAGCCGCACAAACAGGGGTGAAACGCTTTATCTTCATCAGCTCCATCAAGGTTAATGGTGAGCAAACCCCGTTGGGGGAGCCTTTTACCGCTGATGACATCCCCGCACCGGAAGATCCCTATGGGATTTCCAAGTATGAAGCAGAGCAGGGGCTGCAGCAACTGGCGCAGGAAACGGGGATGGAAGTGGTGATTATCCGTCCGCCGTTAGTATATGGGCCGGGAGTGAAGGGGAATTTTGCCAGCATGGTCAGGTTGGTTGAAAAGGGTATTCCGCTCCCCCTCGGAGCCATTCACAATAAACGTTCTCTGGTAGCGCTGGATAATCTGGTGGATCTGATCGTCACCTGCATCGACCACCCTGCGGCTGCGAATCAGGTATTTCTCGCCGGAGATGGGGAAGATGTGTCAACCACGGAACTGTTGCGCGGCGTCGCCAAGGCGATGGGCAAACCAGCGCGCCTGATCCCGGTACCCGCAAGCATCCTGACCCTGGGCGCAACCCTGCTGGGCAAAAAAACCGTGGCGCAGCGGCTGCTAGGTTCACTGCAGGTGGATATCAGTAATGCGCGGGAAGTACTGGGCTGGGAACCGCTGATTAACTTGGAAACCGGCTTGAAAAAAGCAATAATAGAACGCTGATGAATACAGATGGACACAGATTATAAAGTTCAAGTACTTAAAAGCAAAAGCACTGGAACGCTAAAGGCAATAGAACGCTGATGAACGCTGATAGGGCATGATTAAGGTCAAAATCTAAGGTTTCAAGTGCAAGGTCTCGTCCCTTCCATCAGTGTTTATCCGCTTTTATCTGCGTTCAAATGATTTTTAGGTTTGGAAGCTTAAAGGCAAAAGCAATGGAACGCTGATGTACGCTGATAGGGCATGATTAAGATCTAAATCTAAGGGACCCCCTACCCATCAGGGTGTATCCGTTTTTATCTGTGTTCACCGTAGTGTTTATTCATTAGTACCGAAGGAACCCATCCATGCCCAATTATACCCACAGTGACATAACCGAAAGAATTATTGGAAGTGCGTATTGTGTGGCAAATGAACTTGGGATTGGATTTCTGGAAAAAGTTTACGAAAATGCCCTTGTGTATGAGATGCAAAAAGCGGGTCTACAATTTGAACAGCAGGCCTCAATCACAGTGAAATACTCAGGCATTGTGGTGGGCAACTATATTGCAGACCTGCTGGTTGAAGATGAAGTAATTGTAGAATTGAAAGCCATCAAAAAGCTAGAAACTTCCCATTTTGCCCAATGTATGAACTACCTCCGCGCCACAAACAAAAATATTGCACTCCTGATAAATTTCGGTAATCCGAAGGTCGAAATAAAACGCATCATCAATACCTGAACCAGCGTTGCTTTCTATCTACTCTTATCTGTCCTTATCCGCTTTTATCTGCATTCATCTGCGTTCAACGAAGGTCTTTATGCTTAGAATTTTAGACATTATTTTTTCTCTCATCGGCCTGCTCATCGGCTTTCCGGTGTTGCTCATCATCACCATTATCGGCTACTTCGATACTGGCTCGCCCATCTTTTTCCAGGAGCGGGTAGGGCGGAACAAAAAGCCATTCACCTTGGTGAAGTTTCGTACCATGAAGCTGGATACAGAGTCTGTCGCGAGTCATCTTGCGTCTACCTCCTCGATCACCAAACTTGGGCATTTTTTACGTAAAACGAAGCTGGATGAATTACCCCAATTGTGGAATGTGCTGAAGGGGGAGATGAGTCTGGTGGGGCCACGTCCCGGCTTGTTTAACCAGGAAGAACTCACCGCCGCACGAGATAAGCACGGGGTATTTGCGGTGCGCCCCGGCATCACTGGTCTGGCCCAGGTAAACAAGATCGACATGTCCACCCCTGAACTTCTCGCTGAAACCGATGCGAAGATGATCGAGAATCTGAGTCTGAAAAACTATTTCTGCTACATTCTCCAGACGGTAACCGGGAAAGGTTCCGGGGATAGGGTGGGGTGAGGTTCGAGGTTCGAGGTGAAAGGTACAAGGTTTCAGGTTCGAGGTTCGAGGGATCCCATTCATCAGCGTTCCGAGGTCTTCTATGGTGAATGCTTTTGAGGTCTGATTGAACCTGGCTCACGCAAAGACGCAAAGACGCAAAGAAAAATCAAAAACAATAGAACGCGGATGAACGCTGAAAGGGCATGATTAAAAGCAGATTCAAGAGCTTTTAAAGTTTAAAATCAGTGTCCATCCGCTCTTATCTGTGTTCAGAAGATTTTACGGTTTTCCTC
>Ga0265295_1002484_pt1 | contig 29072 bp, 24 predicted proteins | sample Munlansysbiofilm_FD_192503 | JGI IMG/M metagenome (GOLD analysis project Ga0265295, IMG submission 192503) | Leachate microbial communities from a municipal landfill in Southern Ontario, Canada - Methane capture system biofilm | ecosystem: Engineered > Solid waste > Landfill > Unclassified ... | reverse complement strand
AACCGGGTACCTGCCTCAGATGTACTGAGGGGAAGAATGGACAGGAGCCGTATACGAGGCCCGTACGTACGGTTCTGTGAGAGGGATGAGGCGAGCTTGATCTGCTCGCCTCACCCTACTCGATTGTCAACTTTTTCGTCTTTCGTGCTCTGGTCTTTGTCGTGGGTATTGGCTTTGACTTTCACGGAAATGGTTCCTTATTATGGCGCTTGATCAAGCAACCTTCCGGCGCAAAGGGGCGCCGCTCTTGACAAGGAGCGCCGGCAGGCCGAGCTCTTCTTCCATTGGATCAAGCAGAGTCTTAAAGTGAAGGTTTTCCTGGGCACTCCCATGAATGCGGTGAATACTTAGCTCTGGATCGCCCTCTGTGCGCCCCCTACCTGGTGCTGTCGTTTCTGAAGGTCCAGAGCGCTGGTCACGAACGGATAGACGGTCTCCGTTTCCGCGTCCCGACAAGTTGCCAGCCGGAAGGTTTCGGGAAGGCTTCCCCGCCGGATTTCGCAGTTCCTCGGATTTCGGGCGCTTTGTGTCTGAACCTTCTTGCACCGCCTGGGGCGATATTTTTCATTGATCGGCTCAATTCCAAGGTGTGCCTCGTCTTCGGAAAATTTTTCGTAATGTCCTCTGTCCTCCTGAAATCCTTATGGATTCGGGTTTCTAATTTCCACCTGCTGTGATAACTTGAGCCCTATGGCAAACTTTATCTGCAAGGTCGGGACCGCCGACGGACGCATCGTTGAAAAGGAATTCGAGGCGGCCCAACGGGATCTTCTACGGGAGAACCTCGAAGCTCAGGGGTTTCACGTCTTTCAGATCAAAAAGAAGGTTCTGCCCCCCGCATCCGTGGGTCTCGGTTTGCGCGCCCCGTTCGGCGGTCGGCGCTTTCTCTCCTTCAACCAGGAACTGCTGGTGCTGATCCGTTCCGGGTTGCCGATTCTGCAGGTGCTCGACGCAATAATCGAGCGTATGGAGGCGGGAAAGGTGCTCGAGGTTCTGCGGGAGATTCGCGACGACGTCAAAGGGGGCGGGGCGCTGTCCGAAGCCTTCGCCAAGTTCCCGCGTTTTTTCCCCGCGCTCTATGTGGCTTCGGTGCGGGCCGGGGAAAAGACCGGGGATCTGCCGGTGACCCTGGGGCGTTATATCGTTTACCAGAAGCGGGTCGAAGCCCTCAAGGGGCGAGTCAAGGGGGCGGCTTTCTATCCCCTGCTGCTGAGTGGCGCGGTGATCGTCGTCGTCCTCTTCCTCATGCTCTTCGTGGTTCCCCGCTTCACCCAGATCTACGCCGATGCCAACGCCCAACTGCCGCTGATCACCCGTCTGCTGATCGGTTTTACGGAAGTGCTGACCCAAGGCTTGCCCTATGCCGTGCCTCTTCTGGTGGCCTTCGCTTTCGTGTTGCGGATGTTTGTCCGTAGCGAGCGCGGTGCCCTGCTCTACGACCGGAGCAAGTTGGCTGTTCCCTTTTTCGGCCGACTGCTCGGCGACTATGCCATTTCCAGTTTCTGTCGCACCTTCGCCACAACCCTGGCGAGCGGCATTCCCGTGGTCGAGGCCATGCGGATGTCCCGGGGCACCCTGAACAACCGGCAGTTGGAAAATCGCCTGGCCGGGGCAACCCGGCGGGTTGAGGAGGGGATGACCATCGCCTCCTCCCTGGAACAGGCGGGTTTTTTTCCGAGTCTGGCCTTGCGCATGATCGGGGTGGGGGAGACGACCGGGGCGCTGGCCGACATGCTCAACGATGTTGCCGAGTTTTACGAAGGGGAGGTGGAGCGTCGCCTCGACCGTCTGACTACTCTGGTCGAGCCGATCATGATGCTGACCATGGGTTTGCTTATCGGCGGCATCATCGTCGCCATGTATGTGCCGATTTTCCAGCTGGCGGGAACGGTCCGCTAGCGAGCTGATAACGCCCATTCGTGGCGTTGCCCTCATCCTCGTCGCGGCAACGTACCTACGGGTACGATTCGCTCCTCGAATTTCGGGCGCCTTGCGCCTGGGCATTTTTGATCAGCCCGGGTTACGCTGATGAACTATCGCGAGAAGCTTTCATGGTGAATTTCGAACGGAAGAAAATCGGCGAAATCCTCGTTTCCATGGGAACCATCACCCCGGCGGAAATCTGCCTGGTGCTGGAGCGCATGCAGGCGCGGGGGGAGAATTTCGGTAGCACCGGAGTCGCCGAGGGGATCTTTTCCGCCGAGGCCCTGGCCCAGGCCCTGGCCTGCCAGTTTCACCTGGAATACATCGATCTGGAGCATTTCCTCCCCGATCCCGAACTCTTGGCTTCCCTGCCGCCGGGGATAGCCATGCGCTACCGCTTTCTCCCCATCAGCCGAGATGAGCGGGGGATGGTCGTGGCCATTGCCGATCCCACCGACGTGGAGACGCGAGAAAGTCTCGAACTGCTCCTCGACGTGCCGCTCATTCTGCAGGTAGCGGTGGAAAGCAAAATCCTCCGCATTCTCGAGCGGGCCGAGGGGACGAAGCACGTTCTCGACGAGGTTTCCGAGGATTTCAAGCTGCAGCTGGTGAAGGAAACGGACAAGGGGGAAGAAGTCCTTTCCCTGGAAAAACTCACCGCCGACACCAGCCCGATCATCCGTCTCATCGATTCGACCCTCTATGACGCCCTCAATAAGCGGGCCAGCGACATCCACATCGAGGCCGGCCAGGACGGCGTCTATATCAAATACCGCATCGACGGGGTGCTCTATCGCGCCACCGAGCCCCTCGACAGCCGTTTCCAGGGGCCGATCATCTCCCGCATCAAGGTCATGAGCGAGCTCGACATCTCGGAGCGGCGGGTGCCCCAGGATGGTCGTTTCAAGGTGCGTATCGGCGGGCGTTCCATCGACTTCCGCGTTTCGATTATGCCGAGCATCTTTGGCGAGGACGCGGTTATCCGGATTCTCGACAAGGAGACCATCGCTTCCGATCTCAAGGGGTTGACCCTCGAAGTGCTGGGGTTCCCCGAACGGGAACTGATCCGTTTTCGCCGCCTGATCCGCGAACCCTACGGTATGGTGCTGGTGACCGGTCCGACGGGCAGCGGCAAGACCACCTCCCTTTATGCCGCCCTCTCCGAGATCCACTCGGAAGAGGAAAAGATCATTACCATCGAGGATCCGGTGGAGTACCAGCTCAAGGGGATTGTGCAGATTCCGGTCAACGAGAAAAAGGGTCTGACCTTCGCCCGAGGCTTGCGTTCCATCCTCCGTCACGACCCGGACAAGATCATGGTCGGCGAGATTCGCGACCCGGAAACGGCGCAGATCGCCGTGCAGTCGGCGTTGACCGGGCATCTGGTTTTCACCACGGTGCATGCCAACAACGTCTTCGACGTGCTCGGGCGCTTTCTGCACATGGGGATCGACCCCTACAATTTCGTCTCCTGTCTGAACTGCGTCGTCGCCCAGCGTCTGGTGCGGAAGATCTGCCCGCACTGCAAGCACGAGGTACGCTATGATCGCCGGATCCTAGAGGAGTCGGGTCTCGATGCCGGTCAGTTTCTGGATCATCCCTTCTACGAGGGGAGCGGTTGCAAGGAGTGCAACGGCAGGGGTTACCAGGGGCGCAGCGCTATTGTCGAACTGCTCGAACTCAACGACGAAATTCGTGAAATGCTGGTCAATAAGGTTCCCGTTTCCCAGCTCAAGAAGGCGGCTGTTGCCGGCGGCACCCGCTTTTTGCGGGAGTCGGCGGTGGAGAAGGTGCTGCACGGCATCTCCACCCTCAAGGAGATCAACCGTGTGACATTCGTCGAAAAGGTGGAGACGGCATGATCCGCAGAACCTTTCTTGGGCTTGATCTGTGCAGCCAGGAATTGCGCGTGGTGGCCCTGCGTCGCCGGGGCGCCCGGCCGCCGGCTCTGGTCGATGCCCGGGTCGCGCCGCTGCCCGGTGCAAGCTGGTCCCTGTCGGTTCGCGACGCCAATATTCGCGACCGCGAGGCCTTCATCGCCGCCGTCAAGAGCGTCCTCGACCCCATCGCCCGGGGGGAGGACCGGATTGCTCTTTCTCTCCCCGATCCTTTGGGGCGGATTCTTCTGGCCGAGGTCGAGACCGCCTTCAAATCCCGTCAGGAAGGGATCGAAATGCTCAAGTGGCAGCTGAAGAAGAGTTTGCCCGCCGAACCCCGGGAGGTTCGCCTCGATTATCAGGTGGTGGATAAAACCGAGACGGGGCGCTATCGGGTGCTCGTTTCCCTGATGCTGGGGAGCGTTCTGCAGCAGTACGAAGAGGTGCTGGCCGAGGCCGGTTACCATCCCGTGGTCATCGATTTCCATGCCATGCATCGCTATAACTTCTACCGTTCCCGCTTCGACTTGGGGGATGATTTCATCCTCGTCGGGGTCGATGGCGATCTTCTCGGTCTGCAGCTCTTTCAGGGCAAGATCCCGGTTTTCCAGCGGCACAAGCGCATTTCCGGAGCTTTCGAGGAGATCTTTCAGGAGATCAATCTCGCCTTCGCCTCGGTGCGGGAGAGTTTCCCCGGCTTCCAGGGGGCTGGGGTTTTCCTCCATGCCCCGCAGCAGCCGGCCGCCCTCGTGGATGTTCTCAAGGTGGCCTTCGAGCGCGAGGTCCGACTTCTCGACGCGAAAGTCGAACAGCTGGCGGCGGCGCCTCTGCCTCAGCTTCTGGACGGCGGCGCCCATCTGGTGGCGGCCGTCGGCGCGGCCGAGCGCCTGCTCTGAGGATCGTCATGAAATTCACCCTCAACCTCGCCGGTCACACCTATCTCAATCGCCGGGCCCTGCGCTTTGCCTACGGCGTCATGGGCGTTCTGCTTCTGCTGTTGCTGGGCGTTTTGGCCTACAGCTATCTCCAGGACTACCGGCAGATCAGCCAGATCGAGCAGTGGCTCGCCGAACTGGAAGGCCGTGAGCGCGGTGAGGCGGCACCGTCGCGTCCCGCCCTGAGCGCGGCGGATCGGGAACGGCTGCTCTCCGAAGTGGATTTTGCCAACGGCATTTTGCGCATGGACGGCTTCCGCTGGACCCGCCTGCTCGACCAGCTTGAAGGGGTGCTCCCCGAGAGAGTGGGCATCCAGGCGATTCGTCCCGATTATGCAAAGGGTTCTTTCAGCCTGACCGGTCAGGCCCGCGACCTCGACGCCCTGCGTCAGTTGCTGGACAACCTGAGCGCTTCACCGGAGTTCAGCGATGTCTACCTGATGCAACAGGCCCGTCGGGAAATTCCGTCCGGAGAAAGCCTCTTAGGCTTCTCCCTGGAAGTGAAGGGGGCTTTCTGAAGATGAGCGGAAATTCCCTGCTGCGTGCCGCCTGGCGCATGAACAGGACGGTGCCCATTGTGCTGCTGCTGCTTTTGCTCATCGACATCGCCGCCTGGGCCGCTCTGCGTTTCCAGATGGAGCCCCGTTTGCAGAGGCTGGAGCGAACCTTTCTGCAACGGCAGGAGGAGGTTCGCGACCGGCAACGGGAGGGACGGGCACCCCGTCAGGCGGAAGACCGCCTGATTCTTGCCGAAGAGGATCTGGCGGTCTTCCGGCAGGCCATTCCCCACCGGGCGGAACTCTCCGGACTCTTGGGCGAACTATTTACCTTGGCCGACGCGGCGGGGCTGCGTATCGATCAGGTCGGTTATGATCCCGAGACTGTGGAAGGCCGCCCCCTGCTTCGCTATGCCTTGGGGTTTTCCGTGAACGGCAGCTATCTCCAGGTCAAACGCTTCGTCCATGCCCTGGAGGAATCCCCTCGGCTCATCGCTCTCGAATCTCTGACCCTGAGCGGCAGTGACGATCCGGATAAAGGCGACGTCACCCTCACTATCCAGCTTTCGACCCTGTTTCGCACGGGGGAACCATGAATCGCAAGACCTGGCTTTTAGGGGGACTGGCGCTGCTCTTTTGTCTGTCTTTGGCCTATGCCTGGTGGGCTATGCCCCGCCAGGAGCGGGTGCCGGCGAAGCCGCCGGTCCGCTCCCGCTCTCTCCCCGGAAAACCGGCTGCGTCCGAAGCAGCGGCGGCAGAAGAGGGTCCGCGGCTGCGACTGGATCTGCTTGAGCGAACCGTGGAGGCTTTCACCGCCCCGAGCCGGGACATCTTCCGGCTAACGACGGATATCCCCGTTGCGGTGCCGGCCAAACCCGAAACCCCGGTGCGAGTCGTCGGTTTTCCGCCACCCCCGGCTTTTCCGTCTGCGGCGACCGGGGGCCCGACGGTGAGCGCGGCGGCGCGTTTCACCTATCTGGGAAGTCTGGAAAAGGATGGAGTGACAAAGGTCTTTGTCGGGGTCAATGGGGAAGTTTTCATCGTTGCTGTCGGAGAGCCCTTTGGACCCGCCAAGAAATTCCAGGTGGAAGAACTGACCCGGGAGAAGCTGGTGGTGCGCCAGGACGGCCACCCCGTGACCCTATCGCTGGCCGATACGCCTCAGCAGACCGCTTCCTTCTCCGCCCGGAGCAACCGTCCGTCGCGGGACCGGGTTGGTCCTGTCTTTCCCGATATTTCGCGCATGTCGGTCTTTCCCCAGCCGCCGGCTAACGGCGAGGAGAAGGAGGATGGAGGCCTGGAGATGGTGGAAGAACCCCCTCCGGAGGCAGAGCCCCCACCCCGGCCCTTCGCGCCGAAGATCAAGGGCGAGCCGTCCGAGCCGAAAATGGAATCGATGAGTACCTTGCAGTTGAGGAGCACCATCCAATGATGAATGTGCATTCCGGGTTTCGCCGTTTCGCCCTTTTTCTGCTGCTCTTGACGCTGGCGGGCTGCGGCGGCACGCGGGCTTTCCGGGCCGGGGAGGATTTGCAACGGCAGGGGCGCTACGAAGAGGCCGTGGCCAAATTCGCCGAGGCGGTGGAGATCTCCCCCGAAAGCCGCGAGTATCGCCTCAACCTGCTCAAGGCCGAGGCCCGGGCGGCCCAGGAACGTCTCGCCGAGGGTCGGCGGCTGGCCGGGCTCGGTCAGTACGAGGGGGCGCTGTACGAGTTGCGCCAGGCCCGGGCAATGGACCCGACGCTGACCGTCGTCACCCAAGAACTGGAGCGGATCGAGGCGCTGGCCGAGGCGGAAAAGCTCTTTGCCGAAGCCGAGGAGTTCTACCGGGCGCGGCGTTACGGCAATGCCAAGGTCACCCTCACCCGGCTGCTGGAGATCAGTCCCGGTCATCCCCGGGCCTTGGAGCTGCAGGAGCGCGTGCAAAAGAGTGCCGGAACTCTCATGGACGGCTTCGAACTCGAGTTCGATTCGGACACGACCATCACCCTGACCTTCAAATCGGCCAAGACCAAGGAGGTTTTCGCCATCCTTTCCAAGCTGTCAGGGATCAACTTTCTCTTCGATGAAGAGATGGAAGACCGGACCGTCTCCCTCTCCTTCGAGAAGGCGACCTTCGCCCAGGCGCTGGAGCTGCTGCTGCGTATGAACGGTCTCGGCAAGAAGGTGCTCAACAGCAAGACCATCATTATCTACAGCAACACCAAGGAGAAGGCCAAGCAGTACGAGGATCACATCATCCAGACCTTCTACCTGTCGCACATCGACGCCAAGAAGGCAGTCAACATGCTGCGCACCATGCTGCAACTGCGCAAGATCTATGTTCATGAGGAACGTAACGCCCTAGTCATCCGCGATACCCCACAGGTCATCAAACTCGCCCAGCAGATCATCGAAGCTGCCGACCGGGGGGATGCGGAGGTGGTGCTCGATCTGGAACTGGTTGAGGTGACCCACAACAACGAGCTGAAGATCGGTCCGACCTTAAGCACCAACTCGGTGAGTTTCGGTCTGAGCAAGGATGGTCAGAATATCGTCGCCGATACCCTCACTGCCGGTTCGACGACGGTTTCTTCGGGAACCGATTCCACCACCACGGGTCTGGCCAACAATCTGGTTTCGGGGCTGAGTAATCTGCAGACCTTCTACACCCTGCCGACCGCGACCTTCGACGTGCTGCGCAAGCTGACCGATTCGGAGATCCTCGCCAATCCCAGCATCCGGGTGAAAAACAAGGAGAAAGCCAAGGTGCACATCGGCAGCCGCGAACCGGTCATCACGGTGACCATCAACGGCGACCAGACCTCGGAGAATATCCAGTATGTAGATGTCGGGGTCAAACTCGACGTCGAGCCACTGATTCAGCTCGACAATACGGTGGTGACCAAACTCAATCTCGAAGTCAGCAACGCCACCCGCCTGGCCGCCCTGAAGAGCGGCACCACGCCGCTGGTCATTTCTACCACCAACGCCACCACCGCTCTGATCCTCAAGGACGGCGAGCAGACGGTGATCGGCGGCCTGCTCCGGGACGACAACTCGAAAAGCAAGACCACCATCCCCGTTCTCGGGGATATCCCCCTGCTCGGGCATTTTTTCACCGGGCACAACAACAACAAGACGAAGCGGGAGATTCTTCTTTCCATCACCCCCCATATCGTGAAGAAGCTCGATATGCCGGAGCCGGCTGTGGCCAGCATCTGGTCGGGCGGCGAGGAAGAATTGCGCGCCGGCGCCAATTTCGGTTCTTTCGCCTATTTCAGGCCGGAGCTGGAAGAGCCCCTGCCTTCGGTGGCCCCGGCTGCGGCCGTAACTGAGGTGCCCCCTGCCGGAATTCCGGAAGGGTTTGTCGAGGCGCCGGTAAACGAGGAGTCCGCCGAGGTGGTCAACGGCGGCGCGGCGGCTTTGGAAGCTTCCGTCGGCGGCGAGGGGCCCTTGCCGGAAACCCCGCAGGCGCTGTCCCCCGCCCCGGAGACGGCGGCGGTGTCGACGGCCACGGATATCCCCGAACTGCCCAGGCTCGGAGACCGCGCCCAAGTCTCTTTCACCGGACCCGCCGAGGTCGCTGTCGGGCAGGAAGTGATACTGGAGGCGACGGTTCAGGAGATCACCGGGTTGTACAGCGCTCCCCTCTTTGTCCATTTTGACAGCCAGAAGCTCAGCTTCGTCCGCGCCGAGGAGGGGGATTTCCTCAAGGCCGGAGGACAGTCGACCCTCTTCACCAGCAGCGTCAATCAGGAGAAGGGGGAGCTGATCGTCGGCTACAAGCAGGGTTTGGGCGGCACCGGAGCGACGGGCAGCGGCAAGCTCTTCCGCCTGGTTTTCAAGGGACGGCAAGCCGGTTCGGCACAGGTCGGCTTCGATCGCATCAACTTCCGCGACCCCGCCGGCAATCGCCTGGTCGTTTTGCCCATGGCCCAGACCTTGGAGGTGAGATAGCATTTCCATGGCGCGCTTTCCGGGCTTTTCTTCCGCACGGGGCCTGACTCTGGTCGAGTTGCTGGTCGCCATGGCGATTCTCTCGGTCCTGGCGGCGGCGGTGCTGCCGGTCGCTGAAGTCACCGTGCGCCGCACCCAGGAGATCGAACTGCGCCGCGCTCTGCGCGAAATTCGTAGTGCCATCGACGCCTATAAAGAAGATTACGATCAGGCGGTGAAGGAGAACACCCTTCCCGGCGGCGCTGATCTCGGCGATACGGGCTACCCCGAGGATCTGGAAACCCTGGTGACGGGCAAGGACTGGGGCGGACCGAACAAGCTCAAGAAAAAGTATCTGCGCCGCATTCCTCCCGACCCCTTCGACGAATACGGCGATGGCTGGGGGCTGCGTTCTTACGCCGACGACGCTGATTCGACGGTCTGGGGAGGGGAGGATGTCTACGACGTCTATTCCCAGAGCAGCCGCACGGCCCTTGACGGTACCCTTTATTCCACCTGGTGAATGCCTCCATGCGGATCATAAAATGTTTGCGCCATCTGCCCCGGGGGTTTACCCTGGTCGAACTCCTGATCGTCATGACCGTTATCGGTATTCTGGCGAGCATCTCCGTGCCGAGCTATCAGCGCAGCCTGATCAAGGCGCGGGAAACGGTCCTTATGGAGGATCTCTACCAGATGCGCCGGGCGACGGATGCCTACTACGCCGATCACGCGGCCTATCCCGAATCTCTCGAAGATTTGATCAATAAGCGCTATCTGCGGGGAGTGCCCCGCGACCCCTTCACCGGCGAGAGCGAATGGGAGTGCATCCCCCCGGAAGCGACCGACGACGGGGAACTGGCGCCGGGTGGGTGTTACGATTTCCGCAGCGTCAGCGATCTGGTCGGGCTCAACGGCATTCCCTACAGCGAATGGTAAGTCATGATCCAGTTTTATAATGTCTGCAAGTCATACAAAAAAGACGCGGCCGCGCTGATCGATCTCAGCCTGAAGATTCCCAAGGGGGATTTCGTTTACATCACCGGGCCTTCCGGCGCCGGGAAATCGACCCTCCTCAAGCTCCTCTATGCGGCGGAAAAACCGACCCGGGGGCAGATCCTCATCAACGGCCAGAACGTGACGCGCATGGGCAGCCGGCAGATTCCCTTCCTGCGGCGGCGGCTGGGTATCGTCTTCCAGGATTTCAAACTGCTCAATACCCGTACCGTCTTCGAAAATGTCGCCTTTCCCCTGGAGATACAGGGGCGCAAGCGTATGGAAGTGGGGAAGAAGGTCTTTCAGACCTTGAAACTGGTGGGGCTGGAGCATAAAATGAACCGGCTGCCCCTGGAATTGTCCGGAGGCGAACAGCAACGGGTGGCGGTGGCCCGGGCCTTGGTGATTGATCCCCTGGTGCTGATCGCCGACGAGCCGACGGGCAATCTCGATCCGGAAGTGACCCTGGAGATCATGGAACTCTTCAAAGGAGCCAATGCCCGGGGTTCGACGGTGTTGCTGGCCACCCACGACCGGGAGATGATCCGCCGCTTTCCGAAGCGGGTGCTGGCCCTTGAGCATGGTCGTCTGATTGAGGATCGTCCGGCCTGAGAAGACCGAGTAAAGGGATAACAAGTGGAATGCCTGATCTATTTTTTTCTGCGGGCCTTGCGCAACATGCGCCAGTGCCCGTTGCTTTGTGGGGTGGCGGTGGGCACGGCGGCGGTGGCCCTGACCATCATCGCTTTTTTCGCTTTGGTGGTCATCAACGTGCAGCAGTTGGCCGCGCACATCGGTGAGCGGGTGGAGATCGTCGCCTATCTTGATTCGGTGCCCGCGTCCGACGGCCTCAAGTTGTTGCGGCAACGGATCGCGGCCCTGCCCGAAGTCGCCGAGGTTGGCTATACCTCCCGGGAAGAGGCCATGACCCTCTTCAAAAAGCGGTTGGGACGGGATGCGGATCTGCTCGAGGGGGTCGGCCCGGAAATCCTGCCGGCGTCTTTGTCCATCTCCCTCAAACCCGATTTTCGTACTCCCGCCGAAGTCGAGCGGGTGGTTTCCGGCCTGCGTCGGGATCTCGGCCTCGACGACGTGCGCTTCGGTCGCGAATGGCTGGAAAAGTTCGAGGCCTTCGTCACCCTGCTCAAGATCGGCGGGGCGGTGATCGGGGGTTTCCTGCTCTTTGCCGCCCTCTTCATCGTTTCCAACACCATTCGCCTCACCCAGTATGCCCGCCGCGATGAGCTTGAGGTGATGGGCCTGGTCGGGGCGACAAGCATGTTCATCAAAGCTCCCTTTCTCATTGAAGGCGCCCTGCAGGGACTGCTCGGCGGCCTGATCGCCGTCGGCCTGGCTTTTGCCGTCTTCCACTATTTTCTTCACGAGGCCTTGGCTTCCCTGCTCCTCGCCTCGGCGAGCGGCTCCATCGTCTTCCTCCCCTTGGGTTTCCAACTGCTGCTGATTTGCGCCGGGGTTTTCCTGGGGTTTTTCGGCAGTATCACGTCGCTGCGCAAGCTGGTGCGGATTTGAAGTCAGGGTTCGGTTTTTTTCTCATTGTGTTCTTTGGTGCGCTGCTGGTTTACTCCCCCGGGGGGAGTCTGGCCGCCGACAAGAAGGCCGTCGATAGCCGCGAGACACTCAAGGAGATCGAACAGCGGCTGACCCAGGCGACGAAATCCCTCTCGAAGAAGGAAAAAGAGGAGAAATCCCTGGGGAAGGATCTGAAGACGGTGGAAAGCGAACTGGCGCGCCTGCAGAAAAGCATGGCCAACCAGGACCGGCGCCTTGGCGTCCTCAAGGACGAACTGGCTGCGACCGAAAAAGAGAGCGCCCGCCAGGAAGAGGCCGCCGAGTCGTTGCGGGGGCAAGTGGAAGAGCGCCTGGTAACGCTCTACAAGGGCGGAGACATGGGTCTTTTGCGCACCCTGCTGCTGGCTCGGAGTCCGGTGCGCATGGCCGAGGATTACGAATTTTTTGGGCGCATTGTCCGCCGGGACCGGGAACTTCTGGACGGTTACCGTCGGCGTCTGGAGGAACTCAGCGCCGCTCGCGAGCGGCTGTCGGGCCTGAGGTCCGAGCAGGAAGCGCTGGTCGCGCAGGGACGGCGCGATCGGGAATCCCTGAAGAAGGCGGCGGCGCTCAAGAAGAAACTGCTGGCTCGGGTCAAGACCGACAAGGGCAAGCTTGCCGGTGAGGTCGCCGCCCTCAAGGAGCGGGCCGCGCGTCTGTCCAGCCTGGTCAAAAAGCTTGAATCGACCAAGCCCCGGGCGTATACTTCCAAACCTTCCGCGCATGATCCCAAAACCCCTCTGGCCAACCCCTTTGGCCGGCAGAAGGGCCGGCTCTCCTGGCCGGTCAACGGTAAGGTCAAGGTCCCCTTCGGAACCGGGCGCCACGCCAATCTGGGAACCCTGTACGAAAGCCACGGCATCGAAATCAGTGCCTCTCCCCAACAGCCGGTGGCCGCCGTCTGGTCCGGGCGGGTTGCCTTCGCCAATGAATTCAAGGGCTACGGCAATCTGCTCATTCTTGACCACGGCGACAGCTACTATACCCTCTATGCCCAGGCCGCGCGTCTGGCGAAGCGGGTCGGCGAAACGGTCGGCCAAGGGGAAACGGTGGCCTATGCGGGCTTCGAGGGGAACAATACAGTATACTTTGAAATCAGACATCGCGGGACGCCGCTCAATCCGGCTTCCTGGCTCAAGGCTCGTTGAGGTCGTCCCGTCCGGAGGATTCATCCATGTTCAAACGCCGTTGGTTGCGCCTATTGGCGCTTTTGGCCTGTCTGCCTTTCGGTTGGCTGGCTGTCGGCCAACTGACCCGTCCCCTCGCTGCCGAGGCCCGCTCCCAGTATGAGGATATCCGCCTTTTCTCTGATGTCCTGGCGCTGGTGCGCAAGAGCTATGTCGAGGAAGTGCCTATGCAGGATCTCATCTACGGCGCCATTGACGGCATGCTTGCCGCCCTCGACCCCCATTCCTCCTTCATGCCGCCGGATGTCTACAAGGAGATGAAGGATGACACGCGTGGCGAGTTCGGCGGTATCGGCATCGAAATCACCATCAAGGATGGCGTGCTGACCGTCGTATCGCCCATCGAAGATACCCCGGCCTACCGGGCGGGATTACAGGCGGGGGATCAGATCGTCAAGATCGGGGATGGCTTCACCAAGGACATGAGCGTCATGGACGCGGTCAAGCTCATGCGTGGTCCCAAGGGGAGTCCAATCCGCATCACCGTCTTCCGGGAGGCCTTTGAGAAGCCCAAGGAATTCGAGCTGGTGCGGGAAATTATCAAGATCCGCAGCGTCAAGGCCCGCACCCTGGAAGACGGTTACGGCTATGTGCGTCTGGCCCAGTTCCAGGAGCGTACCGACGAGGAACTGGCCAAGGCCCTCAAGGAGTTACGCCAGGAAAATGGCGGCCGTCTTGACGGGCTGATTCTCGATTTGCGCAACAATCCCGGCGGTCTGCTGGAGCAGGCGGTGAAGGTGTCCGATGCCTTTCTCGGCAAGGGGATGATTGTCTATACCGATGGCCGGGAGGAAGGCAGCCACATGGAATTCCACGCCCGACCGGGGACGGAGGAAGAGGATTTCCCCCTGGTGGTGCTGATCAACAGCGGCAGCGCCAGCGCTTCGGAGATCGTCGCCGGAGCCCTTCAGGATCACGACCGGGCCCTGGTTCTGGGAACCCAGAGTTTCGGCAAGGGCTCGGTGCAGACCGTAATTCCCTTGAGCGACAACTCCGGGTTGCGCCTGACCACAGCCCGCTATTACACGCCGAACGGCATCTCCATCCAGGCGCGGGGCATCTCTCCGGACATCCTGGTTGCCCCCGCCGAACTGAAGAAGGTGGGGGAGGATGAACATTTCCGGGAGAAAGATCTGAGTAACCATTTCGATACCGATCCCCTTGACGCCCAGCCGAAGGATACCGAAACGCCCCGGAAGTTTGATCTGAAAGCGGCGGATCGGGACGATTATCAGTTGATGCGCGCCCTTGACCTGCTCAAGGGCTGGCGCGTCTTCAAGGAACTCAAGGCCCCCGCCGCCTGAGCCGGCGGGACTCTTCGACTCACGACGGGGGGAGAAGATCCCCCCTTTTTTTCTGGTTCTGCCCGTGTCTTCGCCTAAAAAAAGCCCCCGCGCCAAGCGGCCATCCCTCAAGAAAAAAGTTCCTCCCTCCTCCAGTCGTCAGCTGCGCCTGCTTCTTGCCGCACTTGGGGTGATCGGCTTTTTGCTGATCAGTCTCATTCTTTTGACCTATGTGCGACAATCCCGGCTTGCGCCTCCGCAACCGCCGACGTCACCGCCGGTGATCGTAAAACCTCCGGTTCCGGTCGTGCCCGAGTTGACGCCCACGGCGCCGGATGGCGAAGACTTGCGCCGTCTTCTTTCCCGGTCCCTGACCCGGCGCGGCTATGCCGGCGAGGGAATGCGTATTGAGCAGGATGGCGGGGTCACGACTTATGTCCTTGACGCGTCCTTTCCGGGTTCCGTCGCCCTGGATGCCCTGCTTGAGCCCCTGCATGGGGCGGCGCCGGAGGTGCGGCTGGAAACGGGCAGCACCCCCGGCTTGCTGCTGGTGCTGCTTGGGGATCGGGTCGTGGCGCGCTTGCAGTTCCGCCCCCCGGTTGCCCCTCCGGCGCCGGTCATCCCGCCCTCCTCGGTCGCGCCTCCGTCGGCGGTTGCGCCCCCACCGCCGGTTTTGCCGCCGCCTACCTCCCTGAGCCCACTCCCTGTGGGAAAAGCGGGCCGGGTGGCGATCGTCATGGATGATCTCGGTCGGGATTTGGCTTCGGCCCAGGAACTGCTTGCCATCGATCTGGCGGTGACCTGCGCCATCATCCCCGAAAACGAGGCCGCGCTCCAGGTAGCGGAGTTGGCCCACCGGCAGGGGCGCGAGGTGATGATGCACATGCCTATGGAGCCTCAAGGCTATCCCCGGGTCAATCCCGGTGCCGATGCTCTGCTGCTGCGGCAATCCGCTGAGGAAATCCGTGCGCTGTTGCGCGGTTACCGGCAGCGGGTACCCTATGCGACGGGGGGGAACAATCATATGGGCTCACGTTTTACCGAGAGCCGGGAAAAGATGGCGGTGGTGCTGGAGGAGTTGCGGAGGGAGGGGCTCTTTTTCGTGGACAGCCGCACCAGTAATCGCTCGGTGGCGTATGAGACGGCGCGGGAGTTGGGGGTGGCGACGGCGCGGCGGGACATCTTTCTCGATAATGTCCGCACGGTTCCGGCGATTCGCGGGGAGATCCGGCGCATGGCGCGAATGGCGGCGAAGAACGGAGAAGCGCTGGCGATCTGCCATCCCTATCCGGAAACCTTCGCGGCTCTGCGCGCAGAGGCCGACGCTCTGCGCGCCCAGGGGCTCAGTGTGGTGCCGGCGTCGCGGTTGCTGGTGCGCTAGAAGAAGGGGAGGTCAGTCCCGGGGCAGTTGCCCGGCGATACGTTCGGCAATCTGCCGGAACTCCCGGTACTGCTCGTCGTAGAGAATACCTTCACTAAAATCGGAACTGATTCGGCGGATCAGCAGGAAGCCGTCGCTCAAGCGGTCGTCCCCATCCAGCAATCCCGCGTTACGCAGCAGGGGGCCCCAAGGGGGCAGCCCCTCCTGGGGCGCGCCGGTCAATTCGGGCAGGTCGATGACTTTGTGGGAGACTTCCAGCCCCTCTTCATCGAAACGATAGAAGGAGAGCTGCTGCTGGTAGAATCCTCGGCTGTTGGGGGCACGGCGCAGGACGAAGAAGGAGCGTTGGGCCGATTCGCGAAAGAGTTCGCGCAGGGGATCCTGGCTTTCGATCTGGCGTCGAGCGCGATAGAAATAGGGGAAGACTAGGCCGGCGAAACAGTCTTCTTCGAGCAGACCGGACCGCTCGGCGGCGGGGTTCTCCCAGTAGTAACCGGCATGCAGGCTGCCGTCGGCGGCTTCGAGAGACTTGCCGCAGAGCAGGCATTCGCTGCTCAGGTGCCGGCGGCGGGCCGTGAAGGATGCGTCCCGGGCGTGGGCCTGGCGGCCGAGTTCCTCGGCGAAAAGATCGAGGCGGCGCGGTTGTTCCTCCAGGGTTTCGAGATAGATCTGGCGCGCCAGATGGGAAAACTGGACATGGACCTCGGTGGCGCGGCCGTGGGTGATGACCGGATAGATTTTGCCTTCGGGGTTGGTGTTGAGGGATTCGACCTTGGGACTTTTGGCGATGTAGCCTTCTAGGCAGCGATAGCCGCGATTGATGGCGTAGGCTTTGAGCAACTGGTAGGGGTCGCGGAAGGGCCCGTCGTAATGGATGCGCTGGTCGACCAGGCAGGGGAGGATGCGCAGCGCCCGCCGGGAGAGGCCGTAACGGTCGAAGAACTCGTAGAGATGCTTGCAGTTCTCCAGCGAGGGGGCGTCCTTTACCGGCACCACCACCCGGTCGGCGGCAAAGAGGGCATTCTGGGTGAAGATATCCATGTCGGGGCGGGTGTCGATGATGATCACCCCGGAAAGCGCCGATTCGGCGAGAATCCGGGCGAGACGCGCGGGGCTGGTCAGGCGCTCGCGCAGATCGGCCAGCTCGCCGCTGGATGGAACGAACTGTACGCCGTATTCCCCCATCTCGATCATCGGATCGATCTTCTTCTCCACCAGCATCTTCAGCACGTCGCCGCTCTGGGGGGCGCGTCCGATGCGGAACATGCGGTCCACCGAGAAGTGGTTGTCGAAGCTGAAGAGGGTGACCGGCAGATCTTCGTTAATGGCTTTCAGGTAGATGGCCAGATTGGTGGCCAGGGTGGTCTTGCCGACCCCGCCCTTTTCACTGGAGATGGTCACTACATAAGGTCGGGACATGAGCCTTCCTTCCATGGTCGCTAGAAAGGCCCTATATAGGGCAGCCAGCCGTAAAAGTCAATCCTAAACCCCTATATATGGTGGTATTCACAATGCAGGACAACGTCACCGTCCTCACCGTGTCGCGGCTCAATGCCCTGCTCCGTGACCTGATCGAGGACAACTTCATGCAGATCTGGGTCGAAGGGGAGATTTCCAACTTCTCCGTCCCTGCCTCGGGGCACTGGTACTTTTCGCTCAAGGATGCCGAGTCCCAGGTGCGCGCCGTCATGTTTCGCGTCCAGAACCGGCTCTTGGGCTTTGTTCCCGAAAGCGGCATGCGTGTCGTCTGCCGCGGTCGGCTCTCCCTCTACCCGCAGCGGGGGGAGGTGCAGCTGATCGTGGAAGGGCTGGAACCCCGGGGGGTGGGGGGGCTGCAACTGGCCTTCGAACAGCTTAAAAACCGGCTTGCCGCCGAAGGACTCTTTACCGTCGAGCGCAAACGCCCGCTCCCTGCTTTTCCCCGGGTGGTCGGTGTCGTCACCTCGGCGACCGGCGCGGCGATCCATGACATCATCCAAGTGCTGCGCCGTCGGGGGGCGGGGGTGCAGGTGCTGCTGCGGCCGGTGCTGGTACAGGGGGAGGGAGCGGCCCGGGAAATTGCCGCCGCCATCGCCGAACTCAACCGCCAGGGGGAGGCCGAGGTGCTGATCGTCGGGCGCGGCGGTGGTTCCCTGGAAGACCTCTGGGCCTTCAACGAAGAGCCGGTGGCGCGGGCCATCCACGGCTCAAGGATTCCGGTGATTTCGGCAGTGGGGCACGAAGTCGACCATACCATCGCCGATTTTGCCGCCGATTTGCGGGCACCGACGCCGAGCGCCGCTGCCGAAATGGTGGCACGCGGCCGCCTGGAACTGGAGGAGCATCTCGATCATCTGGTTCTGCGCCTCGCCGCCGAGATGCGCCGCCGGGTCGATTTCGGCCGGGAACGCCTCGACGGACTCCGACGCCGTTTGCGCTCCCCCCGGGAAAGCTTGGCTCTGGCTCGACAACGCCAGGCCGACTTGATGCGCCGGCTTTCCCTGGCGATGGTGCGAAAGCAGCAGGAACGGGCTTGGCGTCTGGACGCATTGGCCGCGCGGCTCAACGACCTCTCCCCTCTGCGTACCCTGGGGCGGGGGTACGCCATCGTGACCCGGGCCGGGGGCGAGATCGTGCGGGATGCGGGGACTTTGCTCGCCGGCGAGCGGGTGGAGCTGCGTTTCGCCCGAGGCCGGGCCGGTGCCCGGATCGAGGAGGTGGAAGGATGAAACGCGCCGTCGGGTCGTGGATGCTCTTTGCTTTTGGTCTGTTTCTGACGGTTTCGGCCTGGGCCGGGGAACTGCGTCTGGAGCCGGAGGTCATCGCTCCCGGCGAGGTCGCCCTGGCGCGCTGGATGGCGGGCGGGCCGACGGCGGGGGAGCTGCGTTTCAATGATAAGCTGATTCCCCTGGCGCCGGGGGAAGAGGGCGGACGGGCCTTGCTGGGGCTCGATCTGAATGCCGCCCCCGGCGATTACCCGGTGTTCCTGCGGCGGACGGGGGGGACGGAACAGAAGGTTGGAACCCTGAAGGTCACGGCGAAGAAGCGTCCGGAAGAACACCTGACCTTGCCCAAAGCCTATGTTTCCCCGCAGGAGCCGGCCGTGCTTGAGCGGATCGAACGGGAGAGCCGGCTGTTGCAGAAGATCTTCGCGGTGCGTTCCGAAGAGACGCTGCCGACAAAGTTCATCCTGCCCGTCGGCGATCCCATGGGGAGCCCTTTTGGTCTGCGCCGCATCCTCAATGGTAAGCCCCGCTCTCCCCATGCCGGTGTCGATTTTCGCAGTCCCCGGGGGACGACTGTCGGCGCCGGAGCCGCCGGTCGGGTGGTCTTTACCGGCGATCTTTACTATTGCGGTCTGACCGCTATCGTCGATCATGGCGACGGCCTCTACAGCATCTACTGCCACCTGGAACACCTCGGCTGTGCACCCAACCAGCAGGTCGCGGCGGGCACCCCATTGGGGCGGGTCGGGAGCAGTGGTCGTTCCACCGGCCCGCACCTGCACTGGGGGATCAAGTTGCGCGGTGACCGGGTTGATCCCATTTCCTTGGTGCGGCTTCTGGACGGGAAAAAATCTTGACTCCCCTTGGGGGGCATGTTCATAATCCGTAAATTGCGCAAGGAGTCCGAATGGCCAGAAAAACGAGTTTCGAAGGGGCGCTCAAGGCCCTGCAAGCGGCGGTCGAGAGCCTCGAAAAGGAGGATCTCAGTCTTGAATCGTCCCTCGCCTTCTTCGAGGAGGGAGTAAAGAACGCGGCTCTTTGTCGGCGGTTGCTCGACGAGGTCGAACTCAAGGTCGAACAGCTGAGCCAAGGCGCGGACGGCGGTTTTGTCAAGCAGCCTTTTTCCCAGGAATGACGGGGTGCCGGAGAGACGGATGGACCTGAACCGCTATATTGACGAGCGCGTCACCCTGGTCGAAGAGGCTCTGGACCGCTATCTTCCCGATGCGGCGACCTTGCCCGGGCGGCTGCACGAGGCCATGCGCTACTCGATCTTCGCCGGGGGCAAGCGCATCCGCCCGATCCTGGTCCTGGCGGCTTGCGAGGCGGTGGGGGGAGAGACGGCACGGGCCCTGCCCGTAGCCTGTGCCCTGGAAATGATCCATACCTATTCGCTGATTCATGACGATCTGCCGGCCATGGATGATGACGACCTGCGCCGGGGGCGTCCGACCAATCACAAGGTCTTCGGCGAGGCCACGGCTATTCTCGCCGGCGACGCCCTGCTGACCCAGGCTTTCGTCCTGCTTTCCGATCCCGAATCCTGCCCGGAGCTGCCCCCCGCCACCCTTGCCCGGATCATCCATATCATCGCCCGCTGCTCCGGGTCGATGGGCATGGTCGGCGGTCAGGTGGTCGATATGGAATCGGAAGGACGGGAGGTGGATTTCCCTGTCCTCGAATATATTCATACCCATAAGACCGGAGCCCTGATTCTGGCCTCGGTCCAGTGCGGTGGGCTGGCCGGGAATGCCGACGAAAAGACCATGCAGGCCCTGAGCGGTTATGCCGGTGCCGCCGGGCTCGCCTTTCAGATCGCCGACGATATCCTCGATGTGGTCGGCGAAGCTGCCGCCCTGGGCAAAGGGGTCGGTGGAGATCAGGCGCGGGGGAAAATTACCTATCCTGCCTTGCTGGGTCTGAACGAAGCCCGCGAGCGGGCCCGGGAACTCAAGGAGCGGGCCATCGATTTTCTCGCGCCTTTAGGCCCTCTCGCCGAACCCCTGCGGGAAATCGCCCGTTATATTGTCGATCGCGGCCGCTGATCGCGGGCCGTGTTTGTTGAGAAAAGGCTGTGCCCATGAACTTGGAGAAGATCAATGCCCATCCCCCCGCCATCAAGGATCTTTCGCTCACCGAGCTCAAGGATCTGGCCGAGGAACTGCGCGAGCGCATCGTCGCCACCGTTGCCGCCAACGGCGGGCATCTGGCCAGCTCTTTGGGGGTGGTGGAACTGACCATCGCCCTGCATCGGATACTCGATACGCCGACGGATCAGATCGTCTGGGATGTGGGACATCAGGCCTACGCCCACAAGTTGCTGACCGGCCGTCTCGGCCGTTTTCCCAGCTTGCGGCAACTGGACGGCATCAGCGGCTTTCCCAAACGCGAGGAGAGCCCCTACGACGCTTTCGGGGTCGGGCACAGCAGCACCTCCATCTCGGCGGCTCTGGGCATGGCGGCGGCCCGCGACGCCCGGGGGGGACGGGAAAGGGTGGTGGCGGTCATCGGCGACGGCTCCCTGACCTCGGGGCTGGCTTTCGAGGGGTTGAACCAGGCCGGTGATTTGAAGAAGGATCTGGTTGTCATTCTCAACGACAACGAAATGTCCATCTCCCCCAATGTCGGGGCTCTGGCTTCCTTTCTCAGTCGCAAGATGACCTCCGATCTCTTCGTGCGCATGAAAAAAGATGCCAAGAGCCTGCTCTCGGGTATGCCCCATTTCGGCAAGGATCTGCTCAACCTGGCCCGCCGCGCCGAGGACTCCCTGAAGGGCTTCTTCACCCCCGGGATGCTTTTCGAGGCTTTCGGTTTCGACTATGTCGGTCCGGTGGACGGCCATCAGCTTGAAGATCTCATGGAAACCCTGGAGAACGTCTCCCGCCTCAATGGACCGGTCCTGCTTCATGTCCTCACCAAAAAAGGGAAAGGCTACGCTCCCGCCGAAGAGAATCCGGCACTCTTCCATGGGGTCGGGCCCTTCGATCGCCAAACTGGACGGGTCAAGGGCGGCAGCGGCGGCCCCCCCAGCTATACCGATGTTTTCGGAAAGAGCCTTATCGCGCTGGCCGAGGCTGATCCTCGGGTGGTGGCGATCACCGCGGCGATGCCCGAGGGGACCGGGCTGATCGAATTTTCGAAGCGGTTTCCCGAGCGCTTTTTCGATGTCGGCATCGCCGAGCAGCATGCCGTGACCTTCGCTGCCGGTTTGGCGGCCAATGGATTGCGTCCTACCGTCGCTCTCTATTCGACCTTTTTGCAACGGGCCTACGATAATGTGCTGCACGATGTCTGCCTGCAAAATCTGCCGGTGACCTTCGCTCTCGATCGGGGCGGACTGGTCGGCGCCGACGGGCCGACCCATCACGGCGTTTTCGATCTTTCCTATCTGCGCCACATCCCCAACCTGGTGGTGATGGCTCCCCGGGATGAAATCGAGCTGCGCCGTGCCATCCGTACCTCCCTGGTTACGGACGGCCCCTTTGCTTACCGTTATCCCCGGGGCGCGGCCTTGGGGCTGCCCGTGCCCGAGGTTGTCGAAGCGTTGGACATCGGTCGGGGCGAGAAGCTGCGCGCGGGAACGGATGGCTGTTTTCTGGCCCTCGGCGTCGGTGTCGCCGCCGCCCTGGAGGCCGCCGAGCGCCTGGCGGAGGAAGGCATCTCCCTGGCCGTGGTCGATGCCCGCTTCGTCAAGCCTCTCGACCGTGATCTGATTCTCGCGGAAGCGACGTCCGGGCTGCTGTTGACCGTCGAGGAGAACGCCCTGCAGGGCGGCTTCGGCTCGGCCGTGCTGGAACTGCTCGCCGACGAGGGGCTGTCGCCCCGAGTGCTGCGCTTCGGGGTACCCGACCGTTTTGTCGAGCAGGGAACCCAGGCAGAATTGCGCGGGCGCATCGGCATCGATGCTGCCGGCCTCGCTTCCCGGGTTCGGGAGCATTTCGCCCAGGGGGGGGCGGCGAAGGCGCCGCGTATCGCCCTGGCGAACGGTATTTGATCTTCTTGCCCCATAACTTTGCTTGTTCGGAGGAGGTTGGTTTGAATCAGGATCCCAGATCCAGGCTCTTTCGTTTACAGGATCTCGCCCTCCCGTCCCCCATGGCGCAGGAAATCCTTGCCGTGCTCGCCGATGACCAAGCCGACTTGGAAGAGGTCGCCGCTATTATCGAGACCTATCCGGAGCTGACGACCCGCATCCTGCGCTGCGCTAATTCCGCCTATTACGGCCACCGGGGGAAGATTCAGTCGGTCGCCGAAGCCATCATCCGGGTGCTGGGGCTCTCTATGACCAAAGCCCTGGCCCTCTCCCTCTCCCTCGAAAGTCTCCTGCGGGTCGAGTCCTGCCCCGCCTTCAGGGAGGAGCGGCACTGGTATCTGTCGGTGCTGAGCGCCCATCTGGCGCGCGCCCTGACCCCGTTGCGTAACGGCGAGCCGCATCCCTCGCCGGGAGCGGCCTATGCCGCGGGACTTCTGCATGACCTGGGGATCCGCGCCCTGGCCGCACTTTTCCCCGCAGAGATGCAGCGGGTCTTTACCGCCGAGACGGGGGATCAGCGGGCGCTGATGCGCGAATTGCTGGGGATGGATGCCGAACAGGCGGGGGCGTTCCTTGCGCGGCGCTGGGGACTGCCCGAGCCCTTGTGCCAGGCGATCGCCCTGTGCCGCTCTCCGCTGGCGGAGGTGCGCGACAACCCCTTGGCGGAGGGGGTCGCCATTGCCGTTGTTCTCGCCGAGAATTCGCTGGAGCGGGAAGGGCCACCCCCTTTTCCGGAAACGGCCGGAACTCATTGGGGATCCCGTACCGAAATTGCTCGGGTCATCGCCGGGGTGATCCAGCGTGCTGAGGAATTTCGCACCATGGCCCGGGCTCTGACCCGACCGGCGGGGGATGCATGAAGACGACGCCACTCAACAAAACCTTTCGCGAGATGACGGCGGTCTTCGATGAACTGCTCGCCTCTCTCTCCACGTTGAAAGGCCTTGGTTCCCTCGACCTTGAACAATGCGGCGAAGGCCGGCTGCTCCAGGAAGCTTTGACTTCGCTGGTGGAAAATTACGGGATCGAACGCTGCGCCCTCTTTTTCGTCGAGAACGGCCGCGAGCGTCCGGTTGCGGCCGTGGCCTGGTACAACAGTGTGCTGAAATTTTGCGGCCAGGGGGAAGAAGTCTGTTGCGACGAGGTGCCTCCCCTTGAAGCCGCCTTTGTCGATCGTGTCATCCGTTCCGGCGAGGTGCGGATCTGCGATGACTGTCGCGGCGATGATGAACTCGAAGCCCTGATCGAAAGGGATTCCCCCCGGAGCCTGCTTGGCGCTCCTCTGGTCGTCGGCGGGGAGCGGGTCGGGGTATTGCTGCTCGTGGCGTCCGAACCCCAGCGTTTCGGCGCCTGGCAGCAGCGTTTCATCCCCCTCTTCGCACTCTTTCTCGGGCAGGCTCTGATGTCGAGCCGGCTTATGCATAATCTGGAGAACCAGGTTCGGGAGCGGACGGTGCAGTTAGAGAAGGTGTTGCGGGAGACCCATGATTTGAAAGAGCGCTATCAGTCCCTGGCCATGGTGGATGCCCTGACCGGGTTATACAACCGGCGTTTTTTCTTCTCCGAAGGGAGCCTGGTGGTGGCTCGGGCCTTGCGTTATCGGCATGCCGCTGCCTTCATGATTCTTGATCTCGACTCTTTCAAACGTGTCAACGATTGTTACGGTCACGGGATGGGAGACCAGGTGCTCCGGGATTTCGCCGAAGGCTTGCGTCGAGAGTTGCGGGAGACGGACATCCTGGCGCGGATTGGCGGTGAGGAGTTTGCCCTGCTTCTTTCGGGGACAGGAATCGATGGCGCGCTGGAACTGGCCGGAAGGCTGTGTCGGGCGGTGCGCGCCCTGACCTGGTCGGTGAATGGAAAGAGTTTCGGCATCACCTTCAGCGCCGGCGTGGCGACCTTGCCCCTTTCTTCGGAACCTGGCGAGACCCTTGATCTCGGCCGTTCGGACATGCTTGAACAACTCTTTTCCCAGGCGGACAAGGCGCTTTATGAAGCCAAGGCACAAGGGGGGGATCGGGTGCTGGTGGGCGCTTCATAACGTTTGTGTTAAAAAATATATTATGTTATCTTTCGCTTCCGTTGGAAAACGGAGTTGATCATCGGCCGCGGGTAATGTCCAGAGCTTTTACCGCGAGCTGCTTGCCCACCTAGCCTCGGGGTTTGAGCATGAAGATTCTGTCGCTGAATTGTTGGAGCCGGTCCGTCAACTATCATCTTCTCGACTGGCGGAAAAAAGTCATTCTCGCTCGTGGAACCGTGGATCGGGTCGTGATCGGCGACGGTTCCGTCAGTCACGAAGTGACCGGTCGGGGAACCTGGCAGCTCCCCGTCGATTGCCCTGATCACGCCAGCGCCATCGAAGTGATCCTGCGCACCCTCACCTCCTCCGATTTCGGCGTTCTGGGCGCGCTTTCCGAGATTGCCGCCGTCGGCCACCGAGTCGCTCACGGCGGCGAACGCTTTACCTGTTCGGTCCTTATCGACGATGAGGTTGTGGCGGCCATCCGTTCGGTGGAGCATCTGGCTCCCTTGCACAACGGCCCCAATTTGGCCGGAATCGAAGCGGCCCGCCGCCTCCTTCCCGACATTCCCCAGGCGGCGATCTTCGATACTGCTTTTCATCAGGGCATGCCCGCCCAAGCCTATCTCTATCCCTTGCCTTATGAATGGTATGAGCAGCACGGGGTGCGCCGCTACGGTTTTCACGGCGCTTCCCACCTCTTCATGGCCAAGCGCGGGGCGGTGCTGCTCGGCAAACCGGTCGATAGCGTGAATCTGATCACGGTCCATCTGGGCAAGGGGGTTTCCCTTTGCGCCGTCCGTAACGGTCGTTCCGTTGATACCAGTATGGGGATGACCCCTCTCGAGGGGCCAGCCATGGGCTCCCGTTGCGGTGATATCGACGCCGGCATCTTTCCCTACATCATGCAAAAGGAGCAACTTTCCCCCCGGGACTACACCGCGATTCTCAATCAGAAAAGCGGTCTTGCGGGGATAGCTGGAGGAACCGGGGAACGACGGGAAATTCTGGAAGGCGCTGCCGCCGGTGATGTCCGTTGCCGCTTGGCCCAAGAGATCGAAGGTTATCGCCTGCGTAAATACATCGGGGCCTATTCCGCCGTTCTCGGCCGGGTGGACGCACTGATTTTTACTTCTAATTACAGTGATGCGGGCTGGGCGGTGCGTGAGAAGTCTTTGACCGGACTGGAGTTTCTCGGCATGTCTCTGGATCGGGAGCAAAACCGGCTGGCGGATCGCGATGACAGCGAGATTCTGATTTCCCTTCCGGATTCACCGGTTCCGATCTATGCGATTCCCGTGGCCGACGGTCTGGTTTTCGCCGAGGATGTGAACGCTATTCTGGCTGGCGGCTGCCGCGATCATATGGAAAGCGATTACTCGTTTGGGCATGAGGACTTTGTCATGCCCTGGCGGGAGCGGGAAATCTAGTGGAGCGGCCCCGGCGCTCGACCCTTGCGGCCGCGTCGGAAAAAGAACGAAGTTTGATGACCTTGTAAAAACTCGTCAACTGCCGTGTTGCTGCCGTTGTCCCGTTACTTTACTTTACGGCTTCGACGTCCCTGTGTACGCCTCATTGCTCGACCATGGCGTGCCTTGCATGTGCTTTGCACAACCAGCCAACGTAAAAAAGCCCGGGAGCGAGGGGATCACCCCCGTTTCCGGGCTTTTTTTGTCGCGGTTTCCAGAAGGTTCGCCTCTTTACTCTTCCTGGGCAACCTGAAGGATTCTCCCTTTGATCATCGCCGCGAGAAAACGGCAGACTTCAAGTTCGAGAACCCCCGATTTCAAACAGATCTCCTGAACCGTACGCCGGCCGTCCACCAGGGCGAGGATGTTCTTCTGGTTGGCGGGCATGCGCGCGTTCTGCAGCTTGTTTCGGCCATTCCCCTTGAAGTCGATGCGTGTATCCAACGACGGAATAGTCTGACGCAAGCCTTTCCATTCCTCAATCTGCAAGGCCGCCTTGCGGAGCAGGTTGTTGACATCGATCTTCAGATCTTCATGGGTGGGAACATTATTATTCATTGCTTCGTATTCAAAGTAACCGTGCGGCGTAAAAAGCCAGGAGAAGAGCAGTTCCTCGGCCTGGATATGGAGAGTGTCGCGCAAATCCCCTTCTGTCAGGGGGGAGGTTTCCATAAGGATTTCGCCGATGCGCCGGTTGGGCTGCAGGGAGCAGATCTCCATGGCGCGTTCCAGTTGCGCCTGGGAGATCAGTTCGCGGCGCAACAGCAGGTCGCCGAGTTTGTTCATCAGAAAGGCCGTGGGCGAGCCGTCCGTCGGATGGAAGGCATGCACGGCAGCGATGTGTCCGCGGTTGAAGTGAATGTGCTTTTCGTCGATCTTGGTAAGGACCCGCAGACGGCCGGGTTTACGCTGACCAGAAATGAGCTTGAGCAGGGCCGGCGCCTGGGTTCCTCCCAACTCCCCAGAAATGCTCAGGGAGGAACGGGAGGCTGCGGAACGGTGGCGGGAAGCGGCTTCAGGGCGGGCGCTCCCCGACGGCGGAAGGGTGGCGGCGGGCGTGGCCGGTTCCTCGCTCTGAAAAAAGTTCAGGTAGCCGGGTGAGGCAGCGATCGGGATTTCTCCCTCTTGCGGTTTGGTCCGGAAATCGTCCGCCTGGGGAATATCGTGGAACATCGGCAGTTCGGCAAGTACCCCCGAAGATTCGTCGCTGAGATCGGCGCTGATGAAACCGTCGGGAAGGGCGTTCGGCGTTGTCTCGACGGCATCCGTAGTCTTCGCGGAGAAAGAGGAAGGGCTTTCCGCCTCCGCGCTGATATGTTCTCCCCAAGGGTTTCCCGGTTGCACCACCGGCAGGGGAATTTCCGCTGTTGTGGAATCTTCCGCAGGCGAGAAGGGCGCGGCACTCTCTGCGAACGGCTCTCCGGTCTCGGCCATCATTTCTTGCGTCTCTTTCGGCGCCGGTTCGACGCTGTCCCAGGGAAAGGGGTTCGCCGCAACTTCTGTCGCGTCCACGACTTTGGTTTTCGCTCCCGCTGTTTCGGCGGGAGCAATGAAGCTCTCTGTTTTATTTACGTCCGAATTTTCGGTTTCCGGCATTTCGGTCTTTTCCGGCCAGGGGAATTCCTTTGCGCCGGCCGCTTCCGCAAACGCTTCCGGCGAAACGGAGGGCAGACCTTTCGCTGCGTCCGCCTCCCAGGAAACTCCGGGCAGGTCATCGGTAGACGCGCCGACTTCTTCTTTCGCCCTCACCGGCTCGTCCGTGCCCAAGCCGGTTTCCTCCTCTTCCCTTAAGGACGCTTCCGGTTCGATAAGCGCTTCGTCGCTATCCGCCGGGAACGCTTTGGTTTCAGGTTCAAGAACGGCAGGGATTGGATCTGCGGGGATAAAGGGAGGAGTCGGTTCTGCCGATGCTTCAACGATGCGTGCGGCCAGATTGGGAAGGTCGGTCCCTCCTTGCGCTTGCGGCGGTACCGCAGGCAGGGACTCTGTCTCGCGGCTGCCGGGGGCGAGGTCGGCGGCACAAGACCCCCCCTCTTTCACGGTTGATGCGGAAGGCAGGGCGCGTTCGCCATAGAGCTGATCCTTGACCCGGGCGGCGGTGATGATCGAACCATTAGCGGCCGTGACGGGGGCGAGGGGCGTCTTTCCCGCGTCGTGGGGAAGACGGGGGGCCGGACGACGCCGTTGCTGGAAGAGGAGCAACCCCAGACCGGTTGTGGCGAAGGCGGCGACCAGAATCAGGAGCAGACTCTTCAGACCGAAGAGGGAAGAGGAGGTGTGGGCGTGTGTCGCGGCCGGTTTGGGCGTCTGAGCGGATCCCGGATCCGTGTCGGTCGCCGAAGTGGCCACCGGTTCGGAGTCTTTTTCGGCCCGTTCGGTTGCGATGGGCGTTGTTACCGGCGATTCCGGCACCGGGGCGGGAACAGGTGGCGCGGGGGGTGTCGAGGTCGCGGCCGCAGGGTCCGGGGTCGGCTCTGTCGCTGCGGTAACGGCGGTGGGCTTTTGTGTGGGCGCTGCGGTCGCTGGTTCCGGCGCCGTCTTCGCGGCCATTCTGGTTTGGGTGGTCGTTGGCCGGGGGGTTGCTTTGGCTTTGACCGCTTTGGCCTTGCGCGGTGGGGCGGCTTTGACGGCACGCTTCGTCTTGGTCGCGGCCACTTTCGGCTGTGGCGGCGCTACGGGAGCCGGTTGGAAGATGCGTCGGGCCTCGGGGTCTGCGGCGAGGCGGGTGATCGTCTCTTGGAGGCGAGGAATCAGGCGGCGGTTGCTCCCCTGGCGCAGAACGATGGGGTCGAGGGAGCCAAAAGCGCCGGTGCCGGAAAGGAGGAGGAACTCCCCGGCGGGCTGTCGTTTTACGTAGGCCCGGGAGAAAACGGCGATATCGACCAGCTGGTAACGGTTCAGCCAGGCATGCAGGGTCCCTTCATCCCGGAAGAGACGCACGGAAACGGTCTCCCCCAGGCGCTCCTCCAGGGCGGCGGCGAATTGTCGGGCCTGGGTGTTATCGCGGATCAGCCCCCCCTCGTGCGGAGCCGCGCCGAAAGTCAGGGCCGACCAGGCGGAAAGCGGGAAGAGAGCAACAAGGGCGAGAGCGATGAGAAGTTTTCGGATCATGAGCACCGGCGAGATCTCTTGAAATGCATTGAATGGAAGTGACATCCTCACGGTGTCAGATAGACACCGTGCATCCCGTGTGTAAAACCAGGGGTTACAACGCAAGCGGCAACGGCGATGGCCGATGCCCGCTGGTATGGTCTTCCGTGGTAGGTTCCCCACCCA
>Ga0265295_1002483_pt1 | contig 29081 bp, 31 predicted proteins | sample Munlansysbiofilm_FD_192503 | JGI IMG/M metagenome (GOLD analysis project Ga0265295, IMG submission 192503) | Leachate microbial communities from a municipal landfill in Southern Ontario, Canada - Methane capture system biofilm | ecosystem: Engineered > Solid waste > Landfill > Unclassified ... | reverse complement strand
CGCAAAAGATCATAAAAATGTAAATGTTACCTCCTCAAAAGTTGTATGCTATAGCTATCCTAAAATAGGAATAATGGTAGATATGCAGGAATCTGAGTCCAAAGAAGAAAAAAATAAATTGTTTGACTTCTCTGGTTCTGAAATTGTTGACAAGAGCGTAAATGATACCAACTCCTCTGAAGTTGCTGATGCATGGTCGTTATATGCGGAAATACCTGAGAAAGAAATAGAGGAACGATTAGTAGCTTGGGATGAATATGACGAACGTGCAACGAAAATTGCAGATAATAATTTTAAAGGAGACGAAGTTCAGCTAAAAATTGTTGGAGTCCAAAAAACGCTTCCTTTCACTCGTTATGCGCAACAAAATTACTATTATTGTGCACCAGCTACAGGAAAGATGATTGCGAATTTCTATGAAGTCACTCATACTCAGACATACATTGCTGGTATAATGCTTGTAGTAATGGGTCTAGGAACTAGTGTTACTGATCAACTCGAATATTATGAAGACAGTGATGGGTTAGACAAAGATGGTTCATACATCGATTATAGCCCAACATGGACTGAAGCTAAAACAGAAATAGACAATAATAGGCCTTTAGCAACTTTGATTAGCGGTCATGTAAGAGCTTGTGCAGGCTATTGTCAGGGAGCTGATGGAAACTATTACCTGTACATATACGATCCCTGGAGCCTCAATTTTGGAAATGATTATCGGGGAGGTATATATTGGGAAGACTGGGACTCAATTACTCATAGCCATCATATCGTTGTTAAAGACTAAAAATGAAAAAAAGCTTAAAATTGTTTTTTAATTTTACTATATACATATCCTTTTTGGTTTGTGTACTTGATTTGATAATCAATGCACTAAATATCTTATTTATGTAAACAATTACAAGTTCATTAACTATATCATAAAAATATACTCATTACTCCTGATTTCTAGCCTACTTTTAAGTATAATTTCAATATAAATAGCTATGAGGGTATACTTTGAAAAAAATAACTATAATTATTTTTATCTGCTTGCTGGCAGTATCGTTGATTTTCGGGTGTACAGATAATCAAGATAATCTAGCTCAAGGAAAGAATCCTAGAAACATGACAGATGAATCTCCAAACAAAAATACCTTAGATAAAGAGTATGCAGGCAATATAAACTCTCTTCAGCTTGAGAAACAAAGTTCTTTTTCCAAATATTACAGTAAAGAAAATCTGCAGTTTGAAGCAGATGTTTCCCCTTATTCTTTACCTCTACAGGCTTCTGAAATTTCAAATTATTATCATTTTACCCAGAAAATTCCCCTCACCAAAGAAAACAGGAAGTTACTGTACAAAAATGGGTTTGTTGTAATTGAAAATGAAGTTACTAAAAACCAATTTAAAGCGGAGCAGGTAAATGAAACTTACAGGAATCTGAAAGTTACTGATGTTCCTATTTTCATAACGTCGGATTCCCTTCTTCACCTTTATCATATCCAGTTTGATGAGACACTAAAAAGGGTAGAAGCTGAGGAATTTTACGATGATCTCTGGAAACTTGACAATTCTCTCCTTGAAGCTTCTATAGACGATTATGGCAAGTCGATAGAGGACGATGCTTCTGAAGAAGTAACTGAAGCTGCAAGAAGAAATGTTGCCTACTTTGCCGTGGCTTTGAGCCTTCTTGAACCGAAATCTAAGCAGATAGGACAATCAGGGGAAGATTCAGCTATACTCTTCGATCCTCAGGATGCGAAACAATACAGTATCGAAGTTCCTGCATTTGTAAAAGATGATGTCGAAGCCGAACTCGCTTTGATAGAAGCCCAAAATGAAGCAATGTCTCAGATTTCCAAGTACATCGAAGATTACTCTCAGTATACCCCACGGGGACACTACATGTCCTCTGAGAAACTGAAGAACTATTTTAAGGCAATGATGTGGCACGGTAGAATAGGTATGCTCCTTCAGTCGGATATGATTACTCCAGAAGGATCAACTGCAGAAGACCCAGAAAAGGAAGCTAGAATTCAGACAATACAGGCTCTTTTAATCTCTGATCATTTTGATGGAGACAAAAACCTCCGGGACAGATGGGATAGAATTTATGGTGTGACGGCTTTTTATGTCGGTTTTTCTGACGACCTTGGACCCTATGAATATGCAAAATCTCTGGATACTGTTTTTGGGAGTGATAGAGAAAAAATTAGTTTTGACAACGAAAACCTCACGGCACTTATAACCGAACTGGAAAGACACGAAAGTCCGAAAATCTACGGCGGAACAGGGAAAATAATTCTTGCAGGCTCCGAAACTGATAACAAAACTCTTGACACCACAAAAGGGTTCAGATTTATGGGGCAGCGCTACATTCCAGACTCCTATATTCTTCAGACTCTCAATCCCCCTGCCCTGAATATCATGGACCTTCTCGGTTCTGAAAGAGCTAAAGAACACATGAAAAACCTGGGTATTTCTGAAAATGAAGAATACAAAGAGCGCCACCAATCTCTGGCAAATGAATTTGGAGCTTTTGACGAAGATGATTGGAATAAAAATCTCTACTGGACTCAATTACATGCTCTAAAATCTCTGCTTGTAAATTATCAAGAAGGTTATCCCACCTTCATGCAAACCGAAGCTTGGGAAGATAAACAACTGAATGCGGCTCTTGCTTCCTGGACTGAACTCAGGCATGACACTATCCTCTATGCAAAACAAGCTCGTTTCACAGGAGCTTATACCGAGCCACCAGAAGAAAAACCTGTTCAGGGATACGTAGAACCAGTGCCTGAATTCTATGCAAGGATGCTTGCCCTTACAAAAATGGCACACAAAGGGCTAGCTGAAATGGAAGTACTTGATGAGCAGTCGGATAAAGACTTTACAACTCTTGAAGTCACCCTTGAAAAGCTGCTGGAAATCTCGGTTAAAGAGCTTGAAAACAAAGAGCTGACAGATGAAGAGTACGAGTTCATCAGGAATTTCGGTCAGAATATAGCTCCAATGCTTGAAAACATAGACGAGGATGCCCAGAGCTCTGTTATGGTTGCCGATGTCTATACAGATCAGGAAGGGAGGGTTTTGGAAGAAGGAACCGGAAAACTGGATCTGATAGTAATAGCTTATAAACAACCGAATGGCAGGATCGTACTCGGAGCAGGCCCTGTAATGAGTTATTATGAGTTCTGGCAGCCTTCAGGGGAAAGGTTAACGGATGAAGAATGGGGAGAAATGCTAGAAAATAACCCTCCCGGAAGACCGGAATGGGTCGAGTCTTTTAAGGTGTAAAAGGTGCTATCTTTGATAGCCTAGATTTTTCATCCATTTTTTTCTTTTTAAGGATTTGTTAAACTTGCTACAGAATCTACTTGAGCATAAGAAAGCGATAAAAAAACTAGATTCTGCAAAAATCTTCTGAAACAACTAATATCCATTCAAATTAATGGCCTGACACTTTTTTTGCTTATTTTTTTCAATCTCTTACATCTAATTTAGATAGATATTTTACAAAGCCCGAAAATATCTTTCTTGACATTGTTAGCCCTCTTTTTAACACTTGTCAAGACAGTTTACTTACATTTTATGGCCAAATCATCCAACTGACAATCTAATAGCCCTATAAATCTCCAAAAAACTCGGATTTAGGTTCATCTATACTCTCAGTTGGATGATTTGCCACAGATTAATTATAAGAGTAAATTCATGAAAAAAACGAACATTAAAAAGATGTTTGGCGGAGTTCACTCGATTTTCCAGATCCAATTTGAACCCCACTTTGCCCGGAGGCATGAGTTAGTGTTAGCTTTGTGAATATTTAAGGCTTGCTTGATCCTGCCTCTGGAACAAAATGTGCGAGGTAGAAACATGACAACAAAGAATAAATTTGGAATAAGAATATTGTTTTTGACAATGTTCTTAATAAGCACGGTTTTTGTACCGGTGGCGAGTGCCGAAACACTAACCGAAGATACCGATAATATTGCTATTGGAGAGATGGAATATCCAGTTCCAGAGCCAGAGCCGATTACTGTGCTTGATACAACACCTAAATTGCCCTATTTGCACTTACTCGAAGCAGATAATGAAGAACAAGAAATCTTATTCAGTTACATTGACAATTGTTACGTTTCCGATGAAGAAAAGGAAGAAATGAAAAAATCAATGGAAGATATTTGGAAAAGATATCCCGATCAAATAACTGAACAGGACAATCTAATGCTTGACAAAGTTGCTAAGGCAACAGCTGAATATCTTAATGATAAGTATGGAAATAGTGAGGTTGGAATTAAGTGGATAGGACAACCAGTTCACGGCGATATAATTAATATATCTGTCAAAAAATGGGGGGTGTCTGATTATTACGCAGGAATAGCTAGAGACCATGCCGATGATCCCGACGATTGGTCGGATAGTGAGATCTGGCAATCTTATCATCATTACTATAACCCCAATACCCATACTGGCTATGCTCCTTCAAACTGTGAATACTATGCAAATATTGCTAAAACAAATTATGGAGACTCACAGCTTACTACTGCATATACAAATCTGGGCTATTCAAGTCATTATTTACAAGATGTAGGAAATCCGCTTCATACAGGCTATGAAGTTGAGCAGGGTATGGATAAATGGATTCATTATGACTATGAAGATTATGTAGAAGCTAACTGGGATAGTGGATATAACTTTAAATCTATAGTGGAGAACAACAACAATTACTATACAATAACCGATCCTGAGCAAGCGACAAAAGATCTAGCTGGGTATTCTAACACATATCTGGACGAGTTATATCAGACTATATATTTCAATCCGGATACATGGGAAAACGATGCAGATATCAGAGACCTTACAGAGGATGTATTACTTAGAACAGCAAAGTATAACTTAGGACTTGTTAAATACATGAGAAGTTAAAAACTTCTCTTTTTTATTTGAGGAGTTGAAATGAAAAAGAAATATATTTTTCTCATTATTTCCTTGACCTTAATTCTAGTGGTTGGATTGTATTTTGTGGAAATGAATTTGAGAGAGTGGCGAAGTGATTATAGAAGATCTCATTATTACTATGAGGTGGAAATCAAAGGTCTCTCAGGAAGAGGGGCTACAGGGACGACTGAAATACTTGTTCCAATCCCTGCGACGAATGATGGTGAATTTGTTATTACTCCTTCCCAGAAAGAACCCTCTATTTTAAAAAATTTGTTGCAAGAATATATTCTTCACACTCCGGAAAGTCGCCGAAGAGGCCCTTATTTTGAAAACACCACAGAGGCTCTTGATAACAACTCTATTAACGGAAATTGGACAACTTTTATTGCAGAAACTGAAGAAGGGTACATGTTAGGGTTTAAGACGAATGATTCTATACTTAAAGATATTCTTTTCCGAAAAAACGTAGTTGTGGAGTATATTGATATTTTCGATCCAATTAACAAAAATGGTCCGATACTTTATCCTGCGGTAAATATTTCAAATACTTCTTTGATCGCATACGGAGACCAAGTAAAATATGAAGCAAACCCCACATATGAGAGCTACGTATACATGAGTAATAATGTAGAAGTCGGGATCATTCATTTTGAAATTACTCTCGAAGGGTATAACGATCCGATGGAATGGCCAAAAAGGTATAGAGGCTCTTATTTAAATTATCTGGTTATGGATACTTCCGATAGAGGCAAAATAGAAGCTAGAGTCGTATTAAATCAAGATTTTTAATATAACTTACTTTATCGTCATAAACCTAAATTTTTTAATGAAGAATTTAATCAGATTAATGAATGTTAATCAGAATGATGAAAATTAATCATCCTAATTATGTGTCCGACATTTCGCAGATATACACAAGTGCAGAATTTATTTGTCAATTCGTCTGCTGTTCCCTTATAAAAGCAAGATAACCATTCAAATTACTGTCGCATTGAGAAAATTGATGGCATTTTTGTGGATATCTGTGGAATTCAAATGAACTTTCCAGAATGAATTTCAATTTCCATCTATGCCTGGCAGTAGGAGGATATTAGTTTAAAGGGTCTTAAATCTATTCTATTCTGCCTCTTGGAAAATAAACAGAAGTGAAACAAATGATAGCAAAGAAGTTAGGAGCAGGAACATTATTCTTGGTAATGTTTCTGTATTCATGGTTTTTTATATATAATACTCTTCCAACTAATAGTTACTTTGTGTTTATTGCAAACAAGGACTTAGTCTATGGGCCGGCTACTATTTTATATTGGCAGGATCTTCACACTTTTGGATACGATGAACTTATAAAAGTTAAGGTGAAATATGATGATACAGGAAGTTTCAACCTTTATGCATATGACCATGAACAGGAAATAGCTAGTGGTCTTTCTGCATGGGATGATGATAATTTCGATGTAACGGTGTCCTGAGTATAACAAGGAGATGAGTGGTATGTTAAGAAGAATATCCAGCAAATCATTGGCAGAGGTATTCTTCGTGATGTTACTGCTCGTCACTTTTTTTTATTATATCTTTCCTGGTAACGATTCTTTATTTATGCTCTTTGGCCAACTAGTAGGTATTGTATTTTATGCTTTAATGGCATTTGCCATTATAAGTGTAAATGTCTTGATAATCAAACTTGCTATTAAATATTATAAAAAGTAGAAATAAAGGCATATACTGCTTTTAATTGGAAAGTAACGGGGCTGGAGAGACATTATAAAGGAGTTCAAATGAGCCTCCTGAAACCTCTGAATTGAAAATATTAACAAATAGAGGCTGATTCTCAGCAGGATCTGCCAGATAAATAACATTTTTTGCTGTCAGAAGACTCGCATTCCTTACTACTGAAAAATCGACATTATCAATCGTATCACTTAATTTATGGAAGTTTTTGTCATTCTGATGCAAAGAATTACTGCAGGTATGTTGTTTTCCCAGAAGATTTCATGATCTCCTCCTATTAAAGGATGAATAAAGTTTGAATAATCCGGAATTTCACATTGAATTTCGATCCCTAAGTCTCTTGCCTCGTTTTCAAGAACAGATTTAAGCCAGGCATTCTGGGGAAGATATTCTATGTAGAGAGGCTCGATTCCCACACAATCCACATTAATGACCGCAACAATATTGTCCTTAAGCTCAGGATGGGCTTCAACCCATGCCTGGCTGGCAAGAAGATTGTATTCTTCCCCGGAAAAATAAAACATATTGTTCTGTTAAAGGATTCATTCTGCAAGACCCTTGCAAGTTCAAGCATGCAGGCAACACCTCCTGTATTATCATCTGCTCCGGTTCCATTGGCTGATTCGCAAACGTAAGTATCGGACCAGATCGGCCAAAGATAGGGATTTCTAATCCAGGAGTCAAAAATATCTCGTAAACCTGATTCTGGACGTACAATTATTTTTGAATCATGACGAGCGGTTACAAGAATTATCTCGTCTTTAAGGGCGTTTCCCTCTTTAATCCCCACAACATTTGTGCCGCTCACATTCCAGTAATTGAAATCCCTTGTATGCACTCTGGCAGAAAAGTTGTCAAGGGAAACTTGCAGGCCTGCTTCTTCCATCTCATTTTTTATAAATAAGGAAGCTTAGGCAGCATTTTGGCTTCCGATTTTTCTTTATCCAAAAGAAGATATAATTCGGGTTGAGTTTTCAAGCCTGATTTCAGAAATGTAAGAAGAAACTGTGTTGTTATAATGTACGTTGGAATCAAAATCATAAACTACCTAGATACCAGTATCCCCGTCAACTGTCCAGGTTTCAGTATCAGTTGCAGGTGTTACGGTATAGTTGTTTGAGATTTCTTCTTTGTCTATTTTTTCAGTTATTGCTGCTGCAGTGACAGATAGAAAAAACAGTGTATTGTCAATATAACCAAGAATATCTTTCTTGACGTTGTTAACTCTCCTTTTAACACTTATCAAAAGAGTTTACTTAAATTTTATGGCCAGATCATCCAACTGACAATTTAATAGCCCTATAAATCCCCAAACAACTCGAATTTAGGTTTACCTATACTCTCAGTTGGATGATCTGGTCACAAATTAATTATAAGAGTAAATTCATGAAAAAAATTAACATTAAAAAGATGTTTAGAGAAGTTTAAATTCCCTCTGGGAAGTCTATTTGAACCCCACCTTGCCCGGAGGCAAGAATATGATAGCTTTGCGAATATTAAGGCTTACCTGATCCTGCTTCCTGGGTAAGAGGAATGATTCAGTGTTAGCTTTGTGAATAGTTTTGTTCTTATATCAACTGCGAGTGCGGCTGCCTAGGATTCAAGTGTAAATAATCTCTCTGATAGTGAGGTTGAAACTTACGGCATCGACGGGCTAACTCCTCAAAAGGCGAAAGAAATAGAAGCTGAAATCAATCGTATAAGGAACAATGCCTGAAGGTTAAGAGATGTTAACCCGAACTACTTAACCAGATGGCACTTAAGATACCTGCGAGAGATCGATAACCGGCTTAAAGAGCTTGTTTTTACTCTTGAGATTGAGGGGGTGCTATGATGATGCTCATCAATGAGATAGAGGACAGGAGGAAGAAAAAAGAATTTCCTTCTCACACCTGGGCAGGATTTTACCTTTATTTGTACCTATCCTAGAAAGGAGTTCTCTGCCATAAAAGTGCCAATGAGAATATAGAAAGTTGTCTTAACCCTAAAAACGAACTTTTCATTAATTATGATATTTTCTTTCGGAAAAGAACTTTTTCTTCAAGGTGATGATGTTCAGACCTTTTTCATCCTGGAACTGATTCAACTAGCAGAAAAAAATAGTTTCCACTTAAATAGTAATTTAAGAGAATTTTGCTCAATTTGATACAATCAAATTCATGGAGTAACAATACTTAGATCCAACGGGTTATCGGAACGCGCGTTTATATTAATATATAATATATCTGTATCGCTCAAATTTGAGTAAACAGTTTCAGCTTTTGTAATATTGTTATCTAATGTAACTTCAATATATGTCCCTGTTATCAATCTAACCGGATATTGACTTTTTATTTTTTCTTCAGGATCTAAAACATATGATTCATTAAATATAGAGCTGTTATTTGAATCAAATAATTTTACAGTAACTTCATGACTTGTATTGTCCTGATTACGTATAATTAACGTATGATTTTCTTTTTTTTCATGAAGAGAATTATACATGATGACATAAGGTAAAACAACAGTGAGTATTAATAAAAGGAATATACCTACAAATATAATTATCAATCTTCTTCTTTGCATTTTAATCCTCTTAATTAAAATCACTCTATTATAATTTTCTCAAATCGGACGGTTGTTTGTTCAGTGATTGATGTAAAATCCTTTTTTTCATCAAAAAAGAAATCTGGCGTTTTTTAATCACCTAAAATTTAGTTGGGACTCGAAAGGCAATAGGTTACCAATCTCCAGTGTACTGGAGTTTTCAAACTACATTATCTTTTCTTGAGCCTCCATCCACCACACAGGCAGGCCAGACTCCCCAACAATCCGAAGCCTGGAATGGAGTTATTTTTGTTCGATTCATTTCCATCTGAGCTACTATCATTATCAGATTCCGAATTATTCTTTTTTGAATTATTGAGTTCAACAGAATTTTTTTCTTCAGAGACTGGTAAAGTCTCTGCTTCTTCAACTATCTCTACACCTTCACCTTCAATTGGCACTTCTCCCCACATGAAAACGACCGGTACTTCACTGATTCCTTCCTGTTCACAATGATCCTTTATTCTTTGGTAGATTTCATCAATTAGTGACTCATTAACAGATTCTGGAGTGTTTTTTTCGAATTCCACAAACAAATATCCCCCCATTCCACTGCAACCAAAAGCTACTACAGAGCCACCATTTCCTTTCATATATGGGTCTATTGAGAAATTACTAAAACTAGAACAGTAAGTAAGCAAATTGGTCCATTCTCGTTTTTCTTCTTCTCCATCTCCGATTTCAGGCATTGTACCCCGAGCATCTATGAATTTTGGGTTTTGTTTTATTTCTTCGAAAAGTTCAGGTCCGTAGTCAGGTAATGGAAGATCTTCATCATGTTCAGAATCATTTAATTTTTCATCATCTGCATTTGTAGAACCAGATAATAAAATTGATATAAATATCATAAATATCGACCATTTAGCAATACTTTTTATTTTGAACATAGAAATCATACCTCATTACTTATCCCAAGTTTTTAACTGCTATATTGTAGTAATTTCACAAGTTACTGTTTTAACAAAACCTTGATTGGTTGCTGATTTCATACTTAACCTAAATTTAATGAAAATATAAATCCCATGCGTAACGCTCACATGGGATTTAGCCAAATTCTCATTAAAGGAGTTAGAGACTCTACACCTCTATAGGTTCCACCCCTAAATCATAAATAACTCCACTTATTGGAGAGAAATATGAATAGTTAACAGTATAGCCCCAGTTTACACCTACAATTTTAACTCCATCTGGGGTTAGTTTATATACCGGTGCACCACTATCTCCTCCAGCTGACGTATAGTCTGCTTTAAATTGACGATAAAGAGTACCAAAGGTAGGACTGGTTACCTGAATATAATCATCTATGACATAACCAGTCTGTTTACCGCTGGTTATTCCAGACATGTAAACTTTTGAGCCATCAGTTGTGTCCTCAAAATTCGTAACATCTTTCAATATATCAGTATCAGTATGATAAACTTGAGGTTGAACATTAGTGGCTTCTACCCATGCAGCGTCTGCATAATAGCCTCCAATATCATCTACATAACTTACTAACCTCAAAGTAGTAGGTTGATAGATTGGTCCACCTATACCAGCATTGTAAGCGGCATGTCCAGACATCACAAATCCTTCTGTACCACTACTGTCCTCTGCAGCAAAGGATAATGTTGAGCTTGCACCAGTTGATCTTACGATCTTAATTCCTCCAATTAGATTTGTCCATGTAGAAGTACGTGAAGCTTCTTTTGGAATTTCTGCAGTTCTGAACACAACAGGAATATCAGATACTTCTGCTTTTTTTCCGTTATTATCAATTATAGCCCAAATTTGACAGATTCTGCTAATTAATACAGTATTTTCTTACACAAAACATGTTGCATCGGCACATTACATATTGGTAAAAAGAAAAATGTCAAAAAATCATAAGATGCAAAACAAAACTTCGAATTGTATAAAGAAAACAGAAGCATGAAGCCCATTTCTACATTATAAAATGTATGCTTCTGTCAAATTTGGGTTATAGAATACAACTTGTCTATTGTAGATATATCAATGGAATCGCGTAATTTTTCATCAAATTCTACGAATATATATCCATTGACACTATAACCAAAACCAATTAGAGGTCCACCATTCGCTCTCATGTAAGGACTAATTTCTTTTTCAGACCTTAGAATGCTTGTATTTATTACTTGTAGCCATTCCCATTGTTCTTCATCCACTTTTATTTCGGGCATTGTTCCTCGGATATCAATCACATCTGAATCATCTTCTAGGTCTGCAAAAATACTCGGACCATAGTCAGGCAGATAATATTCATCCTCAGAAAAGTTGTCTTCTTGTTGTGCACCCACAGCTGGTATCAACGCCATACTAACCAGCATTGCCAAAATAAGTATTCCGATTTCAAATTTGTTCTTCTTCATTTATTTCACTCCTAGTTATTTTTCCCTAGGAGGCAGGATCAGGCAAACTTAAATATACGCAAAGCTAACATAATCATTGCCTCTTAGGGCAGATTCTATGGAGTTCATGTGTACCGGAAATACTTCCAAACTCCATAAACTCATTTTTATTAGTTCTTTTAATGTTTTATGGCCAAATCATCTAACTATCAATCTAATTCTTCTATATATCTCCAAACAATTTGGATTTAGATTTGACTATTCTTTCAGTTGGATGATTTGGCCACAAATTAGTTATAAAAGTAAGTTTCCAGAATAATAACATTTAATTAGATCCTGAGTTTGACAGTTTGATTTTTATGTTGAAAGATTGTTTTCATATCTGTTGGAATAATAAGTAATATTATTTCAACAAATTTTTGCCCATTTTTTAAGATTCAATTTGACAGATGATTCTCTCTTGATGGCTATTTTCATAATTTTTGATCAAATTTTTGGTATAGAACTTGACAGATAGCATGAATCTCAGATAAAATATAGATACTATACAAAAAGTCAGGTGCCAAAAGTGCCAAAATGGGACAAAAATCTCTACTAATTTACCTTATAGTGATTGTGAAGCTGGAGAATCAGAGGCAATTTGATGGAATTTATGAATACTGTCAATTGATTTTTGACAAAAAATTGAAGCTTCTCACTAAATTTAATTTATACTGTCAAACTAACGATATAGAGATAAATCCTGCCGTCAGTTGTGCCGTCTACACTATCATAGTAGGTGCCCAGCAATGCGCCACTCGGAGTATACACCTTAAGCCGGAGTGAATCAGTCGAATCTCCCCAGTTAAGATCCACGACCAGAAGGGTCAGGCCGCTACTTACACTTTTTTCATGAAAGTTCGTCTCTCCCTGACTGATAGTATCATAAACTGTCAGGATGCCCATATCTTCGTCAATTATCTCAATTTCAGCATTAGGTGAAGGTGTTATGATATAATTGCTTGTAACTTTTGCTTTCTCAACATTTTCAGCTGCTATCGCCGTAGTAACAGATACTAAAATAGGGTTGTCAGTATAATTAATAACATCTTTCCTGGCATTGTGTTAACTCTCCTGTTATCACTTCTCAAGAGAGTTTACTTAACCTTTATGGCTAAATCATCCAACTATTCATCAAACAACTCTATCTATCTTAAAACAGCTCGATTTGGATTTGAATATACTTTCAGTTGGATGATTTGGCCATAAAGTAGTTATAAAAGTGAGTTCATGGAAAAAATGAACATCCAAAAAGATGTTTGGTGGAGTTCAAATTTGCTCTGGAAAATCTATTTGAACCCCACGTTGCCCGGAGGCATGATTAGTGTTAGCTTTGTCTGTATTTAAGGCTTGCCTGATTCTGCCTCCTGGGAAATGAACAGGAGTGATCTACATGATAGCAAAGAAATTAGGAATAGGATCATTGTTTTTGGCAATGTTTCTAGTGTGTATGGCGTTTGTGCCAGCAGTAAGTGCTGAAACACTAACTGAAGATGCCGCTGATACTGCTGTTGAAAAAATTAAATCTCCAGTCCCAGAACCAGAGCCGACTACGGTGCCTGATACAATGCCTGAATCGCCTTATCGGTACCTATTGGAAGCAGATAATGAAGAGCAGGAAATTTTGTTCAGTTATATTGAAAATTGCTATGTCTCTGATGAAGAAAAGAAAGAAATGAAAAAAGCAATGAAAGATATCTGGAAAAGAGGTCCTGATCAAATAACTGAGCAAGATAACCTAATGCTTGATAAAGTTGCTAAGTCAACTGCCGAATATCTTAATGATAAATATGGCAATGTTGGAATTAAATGGTCTGGGCCTAATATGCATGGAGACATTATACATATTGCGTGCATAAAATGGGGTGTCAGTACATCTAATGCACAGACTGCAAACAACTCTGCTCCTGTTCCAGATACTTGGAATAGTGGATTCTGGCAGTCATATAATCATTACTATGACCCTGTTCTTAATACCGGCTATGCTCCCACTAATTGCGCGAATCGTGCAAATATTGCTAAAGATTACTATAACAGCGGTCAATATACTAGTGCATATCAACATCTTGGATATTCAAGCCATTACATGGCTGATCTAGGAAACCCTATGCATACAGGTAAGGAATCTGAACAGTATCTAAATCAATGGGTTCACACTTCCTATGAGTCGTATGTAGCCAATAACTGGAATACAGGATATAACTATAAAAATGTAGTACAAAACACTGGTACTTACTACTCAATAACCAATCCTGAACAATCTGCCAAAAATTTAGCAAGTGCGACCCGCTCCGATTTGAATGCTTTATACGACGCGGTTTTCTATTATCCAGATACTTTTGGATCCGATTCTGACGTAATCGAAATCACACAAAGAGTTCTGGGGAAGACAGCAAAGTACAATATGGGGCTTGTAAAGTATGTGAGAGGGTAATCCTCTCAATTTTTTAAACATAATCTGGGTGAGTAATAGTGAGAAAAAGAAATTTGCTATTCATAGCTATACTTATTATTCTTTTTGTTGGGGGCATATTTACTCATGCTATTTACATGGATGCAATAGATTGGAGAGATAGGGGCCAAAGATATTATTGCATATATCAGGTTAGTGTGGGAAATCTTTCCGGAAGGGAGGTAGAGGGAACTACTGTAGTAATGGTTCCGATTCCTGCGACAAAAGAAGGCAAACTATTTACTCCCCCGGCTCAGAAAGATCCTTATTTCACCCAGGAGCTGATGCATGAAATCAACAACTGGCCTGAAAAACACCGCAAAGGCCCCTATTTTGAAAATGCAACGGAAGTTTTTGATAACAAAACAATAAACGGGAACTGGACAACTTTCACTGCAGAAACCGATAAAGGATATATGCTTGGATTCAGAACAAACGAGACAAGGCTCGAAGATATCTCTTATAGTGCAGATTTTGTTGCTGACTACTTCGACATTTTCGATCCCATAAATAATGGGAGCCCGATATTATTCCCAGTTGAAAACGTTTCTAATATTTCTGTAGTCTCCTATGGAGAATACATTAAATATGCCTCGAATCCGACGTATGACAGCTATGTCTACGTAAGCGATAATCTTGGAGAAGGATCGGTATCTTTCTATGTCCATCTGCAGGCAAATAATGACCCCAATGAATGGTCCAGGGAATACAGGGGTCTGTATATGAATGAAATTATAACAAATGTTAATGCCACAGGCAACTTAAAAGTCAGTGCTGTTCTGGGGCAGGTTATACCTCATGGGAACTACACCTTATGGTACGGTCGATATGGTCCAGAATATTATGCTAATGAAACCTTAATGGTGAGACGAAGCAGCGTATCCGGTACATATGCTTTGTATGAAAATTAATGCATTCGGAGAAGATTGGCCACAGGAGCACATCTTTAATTTTAGTATATTTAATTCATGGCAGAAATGTGTGTGGGAAATAACAGGCAAAATTACACAAATGTGAAAGTCAAAAAAGCACAAAAAAATGAAATAAAGATGAAGCCTGAAACTTCACCTTTAAGTTTACTAGTTACTCCGGCTTTCTTGCCATCTTTTTCTTTGCAAGCTTCTCAATAATGCCAAGGCTGACTTCGCCGTCTAAACTCAGCTTCCCACTAGCAACTGCGCTGTCAAGGAGGTGCTGCCCTACAAGGGTGCGGACGATCAGGGTTGTGTAACCGTCGGGACTGCCTACCGAACCGGCAGAAATGTCGGACTTAAGAGCGGTAAAGTCCGTACAGACACTGCATCCCGGGCGTACCGTGTCCTCAAGTTCGGTAAGAGGAATCACATACTGGGTCCCGTCATTAAGTGTGATTTCGAGCTTGCCTTTAACATCAATGCGGCAGACTTTCATTGGCTCGAGTGCATACTCGCTTTTCAGCTTGCCAGCAACGAGTTTTTCGTAGTCGAAGTTTTCGGTACAGAAGAGCCCGAGTACGAAGCGGATTGACTTCTTGTAGGGGCTGACCAGCTGGTGGTCGGACTCAAGCATCTTGCGGACAGCCTGGATAACGCAGGGCACTCCGACAACTGCAATGTTCCTGTACTTCTTGTTTATAACCGCTTCCTTGAGGGAAGAGACAAGAGGGACCCACCAGTTATAGCGGCTTCCTGCCTGGCCAATGAGGGCTTCACTCCTGGTAATTACCATAGAGCGCGGCTTGAGAGTCCAGGGGTCTTCAGTAACCGTAACCACGGCGTCCACGAGGCCGGTGTCGAGAGCATTTGCAAGGATTGCAGTGACGGCCCCTCCGCTCTGTTTTCTCGGGATATCGAACTCGGCTTTTCCGGCAGTGATTTTCAGGTAGTCCCCTAGCAGGCTTGAAGGTTGTTCGTCAAGCCTCGGGCACACTTCATAGCAGGCTCCACAGGGCACATCATCAACAGCAGCTTTACAGTAATTGTTGCTTTTCGGGTGTGTGGAATCGCCGCCTGTTTCGAAGTACAGGGCATCAGCAGGGCAGACTGCAATGCAGGCTCCGCAGCCTGAGCAGAGTCCTGTGTCCCAGACTTTTGATTTCAGGTCAAGGTAACTTTTGCTTATTGGTTTCTTTTCTGCCATTTCTGATCACTCCCAGACGTATTTGCTTGCAAAAGGCCGGCTGCTTGCAGGTCCGATCCTTGTATAGTTAGTGTCCAGGAACTCCGCGGGGTCATACCCGAACTGCTCACAAAAACTCTTTATTATCGGAGATATGCGTTCAAGGTCTTCTTCCGTAAATTTGAATTTCTTGGCTCCGACTCCGAGCAGGTAATCATCCACTTCTCCGCGGATGATAATTTCTCCACCGTGGATTCCGCTTCCTATGCCCCTGTCTGTCATGGCTTTCTCTTTGCCGATCCCGAGGACAAGAACAAGGCCTCCTGCCATGTATTCTCCCAGGAAGGAATGGGCTGTGCCTCCAACGACAAGTACGGGTCTGGCTTCCATTTCATACTGCTTCATATGGATGCCGCCACGGTAGCCGATATTGTTCCTTATGAATACCTTGCCGCCCCTCATGCTGTGAGCGACTGCATCCCCGGCGCTTCCATGGATAACAAGCATGCCGCTGTCCATTGTATTCCCTGGGGCGTGTTCGGCGTTTCCGTTAACTATGCAGGTAGGCCCGCTCATGAACATCCCGAGGTCTCCTCCGGGAACTCCGTTGATTATGATGCGGACATTGCCTCTTACCCCGTCGCCTATGAAGCGCTGGCCGAGCACATTATCGAGGATGATCTCTTCTGCCCCGTCTGCAACTGCAGCCCTTATTTTTTGGTTTAAGGGGGTGTAGTGCATACACCTGGCATCAATTCTTACTGTCTTCATGTTCAGGCCCCCGCTGGCAGTACATCCAGGATTTTAAGCATTCCTTCATCCAGCATATATCCTCGCAGGCGGTCCCTGTTTCCGCGCAGGCTCTCTATACTGTTGATGCCTGCTGCACCCATAAGTTCGCTGAGTTCCAGGGTCCATCCGTGTATAAGGTTTGAAACCTGTGCTGCTCCGGCTTCCGGGTCAAGCCTGCTTACAAGGTCCGGGCGCTGGGTAGCAATTCCCCATGGGCAGAGGTTTCTGTAACAGTTGCCACATACTCTGCATCCGAGAGCAACAAGAGCGGCAGTTCCTATATAGACTGCATCTGCTCCGAGAGCTATTGACTTGGCAAGGTCAGCGCTGCTTCTTATACCGCCGCTTGCGATGATGGAAATCTCGTTCCTTACACCCTGGTCCCTCAGTTTCTGGTCAACGCTTGCAATTGCTGCTTCGATGGGGATTCCTACATGGTCCCTGAATACTTTCGGGGCTGCCCCGGTCCCGCCACGGAACCCGTCAATGACCACTGCATCTGCTGAGGACCTTGCAATGCCCGCAGCTATAGGAGCCACATTGTGCACGGCTGCAATCTTTACAAAGACAGGCTTTTTCCATTCGGTCGCTTCTTTCAGGCTTCTGATGAGCTGGACGAGATCTTCGATACTGTAAATATCGTGGTGAGGAGCAGGGCTGATTGCATCGCTTCCAAGTGGGATCATACGGGTTCTGGAAACTTCATCGTTTACCTTTTCTCCGGGGAGGTGCCCTCCTATACCCGGCTTTGCTCCCTGCCCTATCTTGATCTCAATGGCAGCGCCTCTTTCCAGGTAGTCGATATTTACTCCGAAACGGCCTGAAGCTACCTGGACAATCATGTGATTCTGGTAGGGGTAGAGATCCTTGTGCAGGCCTCCTTCTCCTGTCCCCATAAAAGTACCGGTCTCTGCTACGGCTTTTGCCATACTGAGCTGGGAGTTAAGGCTGATAGCCCCGAAGCTCATGTGTCCGATCATTATAGGGGTATCAAGCTTGAGGTTTGGAGCAAGTTTTGTGTCCAGCTCGACATCTCCGCTCTCGGTTTTTCTGAATTTGAGTTTTGCCGGCTTTTTTCCTATATAGGTCCTGAGCTCCATTGGCTCTCTCAGGGGGTCAATGCTCGGGTTTGTAACCTGGCAGGCATCGAGCAGAAGGCGGTCGTAGATAATTGGAAGGTCTCTGGCATTTCCCATCCCTGAAAGGATGATCTTCCCGCTGCGTGCCTGATTGATTATATCTTCTCTGGCTTCCCTTGTCCAGACTGGGTGGCTGCGGTAGTCAACTGGTTTTTCTGTAATACTTATTGCGTCCCTGGGGCACATGGAAACACAGCGGAGACAGGCAGTACACTTCCTTGATTCTATCAGGATTTTGTCGCCTTCTCTCCTGTATACGCCGTAGGAACAGTTTTCAATGCACCGGCCGCAGTCCATGCACTGGTCGCGGTCAATGCTGACCTTAAATTTTGGGGGTACACTTCCGAGCGTCATTCGATAAACCTCCCTATTATGGGTTCTCCTGCCCTGGGAGTGTAAATACTCTTTACTTCGGGGTCAAGGGTCCTTATTGCTGCTTCTTCACTGGAGATGTAAAGTTTGCTTCCGTTTTCTCCAACTACGAGGGGGCGAAGCTTAATTCTGTCAGTAAATCCTACAATTCCTTCATCAGTGCCGACAACAATAGCAAAAGGACCGTTCATAAGGGCAGACCCATAGGTCAGGCGGACTGCCTTATTTAATTCAGCTTCCTTTTCCGGCATTCTGTCTATGTCGTCCCAGAACGGAGGGGCAAGAGCCCTGACGATCATTTCATGGGAGAGTTCGTGCTGCCTTCCGAGAAGGTCGAAAAGGTAAGCTACAACTTCGGTATCGGTAAAGAGGGTACATTTGTATCCGTACCCCTCGACATAGCGCTGGTTAGTGCCGTATGAGGTAATTTCTCCATTGTGCACTACTGACCAGTTAAGCAGGTTAAAAGGGTGAGCTCCTCCCCACCAGCCCGGAGAGTTGGTTGGGTAGCGGTTGTGAGCAAGCCAGATATAGCCCTTGTAGTCTTCAATCCTGTAGAAGTTTGCTACATCCTCAGGCCAGCCTGAAGCTTTGAAAACCCCCATATTTTTGCCGGAGGAAAATATTGTGGCGCCTTTTACATTGGCGTTTACTTCCATGACTATGTACGTTACAACATCATTTTCAGAGTTCATCCTTCCTGCCATCAGGTCTTCCGAGGGTTTGAAGAAATATCTCCAGGGGATATGGACCTTTCTGATTCCTGGTTGAGGGGTAGTCGGAATTTCTTCCTGGTGAACTATTTCTCCCCACTGCTGGAGGAGTTCATCAACCTTCTTTTTTGGTTCAGCCAGGTTATCAAAGAAAACATGAAGAGCATAGTAGTCCGCATATTCGGGGTAAATCCCGTATGCAGCATAGCCTGCCCCGTCTCCACTGCCTCTTTCATTCATGAGACTAAGAGCGGCTTTTATGCCCGACCCGTCCATTCTGGACTTTGTTCGATCTATAAAGCCTATTATTCCACACATTTTGATCACTCTAGAAATGGATAGATATGAGCGTGATAAGAGCAATTTTCTAATAATCCCTTCGTTTCCGGGTATTTCCCAGGACTTATGCGGCTCATTTTTGAGAAATAGTTCAAAAAATTTGCCAGCTGGATAACTGGGTTCTCAAGGAATATTCACAGGTATTAGATTAAAGGGATATTTCACGTAATTCCATTTTGTTTGATTATATTATTAACTTGAATTTGTGATAACTTTCCTGCCTCTGTTTTTTCTATTCCGTAAAATTGAGAGGGTCGCCGCTAAGGGAAGTAAGTAATTTAGTACCTATTTGACAATATATATATGTTTCTTTTTCCAGAACCGGAACTTCCTGACATAACACTGCGAAGCAGGTCGTTTTAATCCTTCAATGTTCTTTTTTGCATCCTTTTTCTCTTTTCTGGATGCCCATCTACAATTTGTATTGTTTTTATTCAGGACTATAATCTCTTTCCCGGCAGGCATATCCTGTTTTCCCGTCTTAGACGCATCAAAAAAAGTAACCATAGAGTCAATACCCGAATGAGATAAAATGATTTTTCGGGGAAAGCATTTTTATACAGAAATTATTTTCCAGTTCTTTTTCTTAACTGCATAAAAAAGAACTTTTACATAAAATCTCTTTTCTCAAGTTCTCTGATTTTTTTCAAAAAAATAGGGATACAGCTGCCGGCAACATATCCCTTAATGGGCAGTATACCCCTTAATAAACGTTTTTAAGGCCTGGAGCAGATCCTTCCGGCACATCTTAAGTCAAATCTTTCTTCTATATATTTACAGCATAGAGAGATATCTGGAAAGTTCCCAGGGGTGGACAACTGCTTTGTATTCGTCCCATTCCATCTCTTTTGCACAGAGGTAATGGCTGAAAACATGTTCTCCGAGGGCTTCCTTTACGAACTTGCTGCCTTTCATTTCATCGATTGCTTCCTTAAGGTCTGCGGGAAGGGAACGGATTCCTCTCTCTTCGCGTTCTTTGTCCGAAAGGTGGAATATGTTTACGTTGGTAGGCTCTCCGGGATCAATTTTGTTCTTTATCCCCTCAAGGCCAGCTCTGAGCATGAGAGCAAATGCAAGGTAAGGGTTGCATGCCGGGTCCGGACATCTGAGTTCTATTCTTGTTCCGTTTCCTCTGGTTGCCGGGATACGGATCAGAGAACTTCTGTTTTGTGCAGACCATGAAATATAAACAGGAGCTTCATAGCCGGGGACAAGTCTCTTGTAAGAGTTTACTACAGGGTTCGTAACAGCTGTAAATTCTCTGATGTGCTTCAACAGCCCGCCTATATAATACATTGCATCCTGGGACAGTTTAGTTGGAGTGTCCGGGTCATAGAAAACGTTCTTTCCATCCTTAAAAAGGGACTGGTTGCTGTGCATACCTGATCCGTTTACACCAAAGAGAGGCTTTGGCATGAAGGAGGCATAGTAGCCTTTGTGGTAAGCAATTGATTTTACCACGTATTTGAAAGTCACAACATTGTCTGCTGTGCAAAGCACGTCTCCGAACCTGAAGTCTATTTCATGCTGGGAAGGTGCAACTTCGTGATGGGAGGCTTCTATCTGGAAGCCCATGTGTTCCAGGGCGTAGTCAATGTCTCTGCGGACATCCTGTGCACGGTCGAGGGGTGCGAAATCGAAGTATCCTCCCTGGTCGGTAAGTTCGGTTGTCGGGTTTCCATTTGCATCAAGCTTGAACAGGAAAAACTCAAGTTCCGGCCCTACGTTCATTGAGAAGCCCATTTTTTCGGCTTCTTTGATTGCGGTCTTAAGTACATATCTCGGGTCTCCCTTGAAGGGGTTTCCGTCAGGAAGATATACATCTCCGAGAATCCTGGCTACTGCGCCGGTTGCAGGTCTCCAGGGCAGGATTCTGAATGTTGAAGGGTCAAGTGCGAGTTTCATATCAGATTCTTCAATCCTTGTAAAACCCTGGATTGAAGATCCGTCAAACATTACACCGTTTTCAAAAGCTTCTTCCAGTTGTTCCGCAGGAATTGCCCAGCTTTTGATGATGCCGAGTGTATCCGTAAACTGGGTACGGATAAACTTCACGTCTCGTTCTTTTACGGCCTCTAACACATCTTCTTTAGTTGTACACTTTTTCATCTGCACCATTTGATTCCATCCTCACTAGGCATTAGGTAACCATTTACCTATCTGATACTATATATAATTTACTACAAATCCCGGATCTAAGATACTTTAGAAACCCGGTCAGAACTCGCAAACTATAAAATTATTTATGGCTTCATCCCCACTTACTGTATATATTTCAATATCCTGTATATAAATTTCATTCCAGATGAGATAGATCCCTCAATAAAGTTTAAATTTCAACTTTCTATCTCTAAAAGTTTGTTAAAACTCTTAAATACGCAGAAAGAGAAAGTTAAACTTTTTTAACCTCAGTATTAATGAGCTTTGAAGTTCAATATATCATTGAGGTCATATATGTTTCAGAGAATAAATGTTCCCAGATTACTGGCTTGTATAATAATCTGCCAGCTTGCAGGAATAATCGGATCTGTATTTACATCTTCTTCCCTTGATACCTGGTACATTTTTCTTGAAAAGCCATCTTACAACCCTCCTTCCTGGGTCTTCTTCCCTGTCTGGACCACACTTTACACACTAATGGGAATTTCCCTGTACCTTGTTTGGGAAAAAGGTCTGCAGCATAAAGAGGTCAAAACAGGTGTTTTTCTCTTCGGATTACAGCTGGTACTTAATACACTCTGGTCCCTGTTATTCTTTGGGTTAAAGTCTCCTTATTATGCCTTTCTTGAGATTCTCGTTCTCTGGATTGCAATTCTGCTGACTATAATCCAGTTCTGGAAAATTTCAAAATCTGCTTCCCTTCTCCTCGTCCCATATATACTCTGGGTTAGCTTTGCAGCTCTGCTTAATTACCAGATCTGGGTTCTCAATTCATGAATGCATATCTCTATCAATAGTTCCCTTCCCACCAGCCATCTACTTTTTTCTACCCACAGCTCCTCACAAATAGCATCTGTATTAAAAATAAGTATTCAGTACAGGACAATATCTCTGAAGGGATTTATTTCTGGGATCAACCTGCTTCATAAAATGAGTTCTGAAAAAATATATGAATTCTGAAAAAAAGATTATATCCGGAGAATCCGGGTGAACTTCAAGGCAGAATGAGATTTGAGTTAAAAGGAATCATCAGTATGGAGGGCACCGCAACCGCAGCTTCTTCCTAACAGAGTTGATACTCGATGTCTGAGGTGGTGAATGTCGTCCTCTGACATCCTTTCAAGTTCTTGTTTATGTTCTTTTTCTATATGGTCAAACATGGCCTGTTCTACTTCTTCAAGTTCATTCCCGGCAGCCATAAAGTTGCATCTGAACCCCAGATCGCCGCACTTAACAATTTTCATAGCATCTCCTCTCGCAGAATAATTTCTTAAAATAGACTTTCAAAATAGGTTCATTCGATTCAAATTAAATATAATAAAAATTGATTGGATATAAAATTAAGTCTTTCTGTTTTTCTCTTTATGCGAAATTTCTGGTATCAACTTTTTAATCTACATGAATGAATCTTGCACAGGTGAAACCTTCTTTGTAAGGAACCTTTATCGTAAGCATTCCATTATTGTTCGCCGCAACAGCTTTTTCCGGGTCTACAGGTCCGTCCAGGAAAAAAGATCCCAGATATTCAACTGTTTCACTGAAAGCTTTTATGTAAAAGCTATTTTCATGCATCATAAGAGTTATATTCTCGTCCTTAACATCCGAAAGTTCAACCTCTATAGTAAGCTCTTCCCGTCTATCGTCATGATACATCGCTATAACTGGAGTTTTTATTATTCTGGGCACGGGATTTTTCATTGAATACTCTCCCCAAAAATCTTGTAGCTTGATGACTTCAAACTTGCTGTCATTTTAAATGTGATATTTATTCTATTTTGACATCAACTGCCTTTTCAAAAGGCTGCTGATATGGCACATTGACTTTGAGCACTCCATTTGAATAGGTTGCAGTAGCTTTCTCAGGGCTTATAGGGCAGCATACTGCATAGCTGTCAGTATACTCAACTCCTTCTTTGGTCGCTTTTACATAAAAACCGTCTTCTACAACCTTAAAAGAAATGTTTTCTTTTTCTACGCCCGGAAGAACTACTTCTATCTTCAAATTTTCATATGTCTCGTCAGGATACGCACAGATAGCAGGTGATAATCTTAAAATCTCAGCCATAACATTCCCCAGATAAAATCGCCTATTAAGATATTTATATATATCTTACATATTTATTTCACTTCAGTCCGGGTCTTTTTTTTATAAACACAATGAGCCAGGTATGTTAATGAGACACAACAGAGCCAGGTATGTTAATGAGACACGAGACATCGCGTGTTCATGAAAATAAATTGAATATAGAAAAGTATTGAAAGATTCTTTTACAAAGAATCTTTATATCTGGCTCCTTTTCAGAGTTTTATAATCCCGAGGTCAAGGCTCAGGGATAGAACAATTGCTATTATCGAGAATAAAAATATTACATAGTAGTTTGCACGCTCTTTTGAAACTGAAAGGCTCCAGAGAAGATATTCCAGCCCTTCAAAGTCCTGGCATGAAAGTTTCTGCCTGATTCTTATTTTTTCAAGCAGATTCAGGTCTCTAATCACAGCAAACCTTCGTCTTGCAACGCGATATCTGTGAGCGAAGAACCAGAGGTAACCTGTTATTCCCAGATACCATATTGCTTTTCCCCAGAAAACACTGTAGTAGTCAGCGATAATTATACCCCTGAGCAGGACTGCAGAAATCAGCCCTACCCAGAAATACAGATTAATTACGGGCATACCGTACCCGTGTGGAATCTCAAATTTCGAGCTTTCTGATTTTAGTTCGGTCATCGTCTATCTGCCTTATTCTTTAAGCGTTTCTTTGTTCAATGGTAAATAATGTAAATGAGAATAAAGAGGTGCCTGGTTACAGGGCATCTCCGTTCCTTTCTCCGGTTCTTATCCTGACCACGGTTTCTATCGGGATTACGAAGATTTTTCCGTCTCCGATTTCTCCGGTATAAGCTGTACTCTGGATAACCTGTATTATTTCTTCGATCTTTTCTTCCGGCACAACTATTTCTATTTTAGTTTTTGGAAGAAGGTCTACACAGTATTTTTTTCCTCTCCACTGCTGTACGATCCCTTTTTGCTGGCCTCGCCCTTTGACATCGGTAACTGTCAGGCTTGCGAATCCTGCTTCTTCCAGGGCATCTTTTACCTGGTGCAGTTTCAGGGGCTTAATGATCGCTTCTATTTTGCACATCCTGGTCATGTTTATTCCTCCCTCATCAGATACTCGGGATACGCTCTTATTCCGTGCTCACAAATATCAAGGCCCATAATTTCTTCTTCTTCGGATACCCTGAGTCCTATTACGGCATCGAGGATCTTGAAGATTATAAATGATAATCCAAAGCCCCAGACAATGGTTATCAGAACTGCCACTAGCTGGATAAGAAGCAAACTTACCCCTCCTCCGTAGAAGAGTCCGGGAACCGCGGCGGCATACGAAGCGTCTGCAAGGATGCCGTTTCCTATACCTATCGAGAAGAGCCCGACAGAGATCAGACCCCAGGTTCCACAGTATCCGTGTACGGCAATTGCACCTACCGGGTCGTCCAGTTTAAGTTTGTTCTCGTTAAACATGACACCTGCATAGATGATTATCCCGGCAATGATTCCTATTGCTATGGCTCCCCAGTTCGATATCGAGCCACATGGGGCAGTGACTGCCACAAGCCCTCCGAGAAGACCGTTTGCAGTAAGAGATGGATCTGGTTTTCCGGTTTTCATCCAGGTAATTGCCATAGTTGTGACAGCTCCAACAGCACCTGCCAGGAAAGTATTGACCACTACAAGGTTCATGTAAGGGTCGTTTGCGTTAAGGGTGCTCCCTCCGTTGAACCCCAGCCATCCGAGGGCGAGGATCAGAGTTCCGAGGAAAGCAATGGTCAGGTTGTGACCTGGAATCGGTATGGCTTTTCCATCCCTGAATTTGCCTATCCTTGCACCTACAAGGAGTACGCCTGCAAGGGCAGAATACCCACCTATCGAGTGCACCACTCCGGAACCTGCAAAGTCATGGTGTGCCACTCCTATTGCTTTTACGATCGGGCTATCGGCTCCGCTCAGGAGAGCCGTGTCAGCTCCGCTCCATACCCAGTGCCCGTATATTGGGTAGATTACTGCTACCATCAGGACACAGTAAACAAGGTAAGCTTTGAAGTTTGTCCTCTCAGCCATTGCTCCTGAAACTATAGTTGCGCCTGTGGCTGCGAATACCATCTGGAAGAACCAGCTGTTCCAGGTTGCGTTATCCGCACCTGCCAGGAAGAACTGATCAGTCCCTATAAGTCCTGCCGCATCAGCTCCATACATAACTCCCCAGCCCACTGCCCAGTAGACGAGAATGCCGAGAACTACAGTCATGAAGTTTTTCATCAGGATATTGGCTGTGTTTTTACTCCGGGTAAGGCCGGTTTCTACCAGCGAGAAACCCGCATGCATAAAAAATACCAGTCCGCTTGCTATAAGCAGCCATAAGAATGTAAGTGTAGTTTGAAGCCCTTCGATTGCTTCTGCATTTTCTTCTGCCGTTACAGCAAGTGCCGGTGAAGACAGCACTATAAATATCATACAGATTACTATCAGCAGTTTTTCTATCTTCTGTACATTTTTTGACATACCGTTCTTTGCCTCCTTTTTTTCCATCGGCAACCGGTAAGTGGTTGTAGATCTAATATTATTTATAATTTTCTATTAGGCGCACGGCAAGTTAGTGTAAAAGCAGATTTCAATTCCAAAAATACAGGTTCACAAACAGTTTGTTATGTAAAATAATGAGCTCTGAGCCCAACTTTTCCGGATATTTATGAACTTTTATTCTACTCGTAACAGTTTTATCAGTACTTTTAAAGATCTTTCTAATTACCTCATCTGGAAATACTTTATCTGGAAACTCCTTCTGGTTAATAGACAATTTTTGCAATATTTAAATTCACTTCACGATAAATTCCATGATATAAAGATTTCTTTTTCTTATTTATAGTCCCTATTTTAATAGTAATCAATCGGAAAAAAATTGTTTTTTGAAAAAGTAAAATCAGGAAAGTTATCAAGCATTGAATTCAGGAAAAGAAAAGGATTTAACAGAATCTTAGATCATTTTAATGTCATGAAACCAGAAAAGAATGAGCCTATAGGAAGTTAGTTTAGAATCAATATTTCCTAATTATATAAGCGTACTGAGAGACAACTACTTGTGTAAAACTATCTAGATATTTATCCGAACTTAATTGTTTCAACAAATTTATAACTCTCTTGTCACTCGGAATTTGGGGTTAAATCAGGGTGATGGGGTGCATTAATTCATCAGGGAAGGGGGGTTACAGATGACTGCAAATGTCATAGAAGTAAATAATCTTGAGCACTCGTATGGCTCTGTAAAAGCTGTTGATAATATCAGCTTTTCAGTAAAAGAAGGGGAAATATTCTCATTTCTAGGTCCAAATGGTGCGGGCAAGAGTACGGTAATCAATATTCTCACAACACTTAGAAAAATCCAGAAAGGGGAAGCCCGGGTTAATGGATATGACGTGGCAAAGGAGGCAAAATCTGTACGAAAATCTATAGGTATTGTTTTTCAGATGCTTTGCCTTGACCATGAAATGACTGTATGTGAGAATCTCGAATACCACGGTAAAATATATTCAATGCCAAAAAATGAAAGAAAAAAGCGTATAGAAGAGCTCTTAATACTAACTGAGCTGGAGCATAAAAAAGATACTCTGGCAAAAGATCTTAGCGGTGGTATGAAGCGAAGGCTTGAGCTTGCGAGGGGATTGATGACAAAACCTGCAGTCCTCTTCCTGGATGAGCCCACAATAGGTTTTGATATCCAGACAAGAATGAGAATGTGGGAATATTTGAGAGAGATTAAGAGAGAGGGCACTACGATATTCCTTACCACTCATTATATGGAAGAGGCCGACCAGCTCAGCGACAGGATCAGTATAATAGATCACGGGAAGATTATTGTAACCGGAACTGCAGACGAATTAAAGAACAAGCTCGGTAAAGATCTTATTTATCTGGAAACCAGTGATAATAAAATTGCTGCAGATATTTTAAGGGCTATTAAATCAGTAAAAACCGTAACCGAAGATACAAAATCGCTGAGAGTTATGATAGGAGAAGACGTTACTCACGTACTTCCCCAGATCATAGAACAGATCAGAAAGGCAGGGTTAGAAATCACGACCGTGAATATAAAGAAACCTTCAATGGATGACGTTTTCGTTCACTATACCGGACATGGTTTAAGGGAAGGGGAACCACAGGAAAAACCCGAAGGAATAGAGGTCCTGGGGGCATCTGAATGAACTTTGAATTCCGTGCAATATACTGGAGAGATATGGTAAAATTCTTCAGGTACAAGTCCATGCTATTCAGTTCGTTAATTCAGCCTGTAATGTGGCTGGCTTTTTTCGGGCTTGCAATGTCAGATAGTTTTGACCAGCTGACCTCTCTTATTCCTCCTGTTGAAGGAGTCCGAAACGTCAGTTATCTCTCTTATATGGGGGCAGGAATCATTGCCATGGACGTATTGTTCAGCAGCCTTTTTGGTGGAACCAGCCTTATGTTTGATAAAAAGTTTAGTCTGCTGAGGGAAACTCTTGCAAGCCCGGTTCCCAGAGTTCACATTATTCTAGGTGTCGGGCTTTCCGGTGTGACAAAAGCATTTATTCAAACTGCCATGATAATAGGATTTGGGAAATTGATTGGAATGGATTTCTTTACAGGGTATACACTTGCCGAAACGCTTTTCGCAATGGCAGGCATTTTCCTACTTGTAGGGATTTTTACTCTGGGTTTCCTTTTCCTGTCCGGCTCCATTGCTATAACCATAGAGAACCCTGAGGGAATGCAGTCTATACTTACCCTGCTCAGTATGCCCCTTTTCTTTGTAAGCAATGCGTTATATCCGGTTGATGCTTTCCCTAGTTTTCTGAAGTTTCTTTCTATGTTTAATCCACTGACCCTTCTGGCAAATGGAATCCGCTATTTTGCTTTAGGGGACAATTTCTCTGTAATAGGTAATCACTACATTTACACTGCAACAGACATAGGCGTGTCTTTCCTGGGCCTTTTATTCTTTGCCCTATCAATGCTAGCCATTTCACTCTGGAGGTTCAATAAAGTAGACGTATAAATATTTACAAAATCTTTTTTTCATTTTTTAGTTGCCATATTGTTTGCAAAATGATAGTTTTAATCTGTTCTATGGTATTTTTATCTTTTTTTGATATCAACGTTCTCTTCTTTAAAAAGTTCCATAGTATAAAAGCAGGTTATTCAGTCATTGATTTTGAGATTATTTCTGGGTTTTTAACCCCTTCTCTAAGTTTTGGTTTTAAGGATAAGCGGAGTCTATATTTAAGAAGCGTTTCTGTTAAGACGTCAGTTTCTTGTTAAGCGGGTCAGGGAATAATACCTGAATACTTTTCTTAAATTACTT
>Ga0265295_1002482_pt1 | contig 29096 bp, 26 predicted proteins | sample Munlansysbiofilm_FD_192503 | JGI IMG/M metagenome (GOLD analysis project Ga0265295, IMG submission 192503) | Leachate microbial communities from a municipal landfill in Southern Ontario, Canada - Methane capture system biofilm | ecosystem: Engineered > Solid waste > Landfill > Unclassified ... | reverse complement strand
AAAAGCGGAAAAGACTTGAATAGTAAGATTGAGAATAAAGATGATTTTTACATCATTAACGACAAAGAATTGGTATTGATGCTAGAAAATGCCACGCAAGAAATTATCAACTCGGTAATATCCAAAAAACCAAATAAGGTCATTGCATTAGATAAACTTTTTAAAGGCAACGACCAATTAAAAACCAATACCGTATTGCAAATGCGCGATGCAGGCATTGAATTTAAAACGATATAGTTATGGCAATAGACAGAATACATATCAAAAACTTTAAGTCTATTAGAGACTCGGGAGACATACACATAAAGCCAATCAATATTTTAATTGGAGCAAACGGCGTAGGTAAAAGTAATTTCATTTCGTTTTTTAAGATGCTAAACAGCATATCTAAAAAACGCTTTGGTTTTTACGTGGCTGATAATGGTTATGAAAATGGCTTGTTGTATTTTGGAAGGAAAAAATCAAAGTCGATTGAGGGAAGCATTGTGTTTAAACCTGGAGGCAGGAACACCAACAACCGCTATGATTTCAAATTAGTACCCAAAAAACAATCCACAGGTTTCTATTTTGAGAGAGACGAAGGAGGATTTAACTCCCCGGCAAGTGGCTATACTGAGTCCTGGAGTTTTGAAGATTTGGGTGGTAAGGGAAAAGAAGAGAGTGGTTTGTCAGATAATGGAACGGATAGAGCAGGTTTTTTGCGGGATTTTTTTGCGAGTTTTAATGTATTTCATTTTCACGACACAAGTTCAAATTCCTCCTTAAAGCAACCTGGTAAAACTTTAGATTACAAATATTTAAAGTCGGATGGTAGTAACCTGGCTGCATTTCTTTATAAAATAAAAGACACGCACCCAAAACATTTCAAGATGATTGAATATACCATAAGTTCAGTCGCACCTTTTTTTGAAAAATTTGATTTGGCACCCGATGCAATAAATCCTGATGTTATTTTTTTGAATTGGCTGGAAAAAGGCTCTGATGAGTATTTCAATGCACATCATTTATCGGACGGCAGCTTGCGCTTTATTGCGTTAACGACTTTGCTTTTACAACCTGTTTTGCCAAGCACCATTATTATTGACGAACCCGAACTTGGACTTCATCCATTTGCCATTGCAAAATTAGCGGGAATGATAAAAAATGCTTCTGTGCAATCACAAATTATCATTGCAACTCAGTCGGTAAATCTTGTAAATGAATTTTCTGCTAATGATATCATTGTAACTAATAGAGAGGATAACCAAACCGTATTCAAAAGGCAATCCGAAGATTCGCTTAAAACCTGGCTGGAAGATTACTCGATTGGTGAATTGTGGGAGAAAAATGTAATAGGAGGCAGATTTTGATGAGAGCCATTTACATTATTTGCGAAGGACAAACAGAAGAAGAGTTTGTAAATGGAATATTGAGACCTTATTTCAACAGGCATCAAATTTATGATGTACGCCCTATTTTAATGTCCACCAGCAAAGGACATAAAGGAGGTGATATTAAATATGATCGGCTAAAATTCAATATTGACAGATTGTTGATGCGTGAGCCAGATATATTGGTTTCGACTTTTATTGATTTTTTCAGGTTAAAAAGTGATTTCCCTAAATTTGAATCTGCATTACAAAAGCAAAATAAAATTGAAAGAGTTGATTTTTTAGAGCGAGCTTTAGCAGATGCAATAAACGACCCTCGATTTATACCCTACATTCAGTTACACGAATTTGAAGGTTTATTATTTGCCGCAAAAGATGGATTTGAGTTTTTGCCTGATTTAAAACAAACCAACCTAAATAAGCTATTGTTAGCAGTGGATGAAAAAGAAAACCCGGAGGAATTGAATGACGGAGCCTTAACAGCACTTTCCAAAAGATTAGAGCAATTAATTCCCGGATTTGATAAAAACAAACCTTTTTATGGAGGAATTATTACAGAAATAAATACCATAGAAGCAATCCTTGAGAGATGTTTAAGATTTAAGAGTTGGGTAGAAATATTAATTGAAAAAGTAAAAGCATGAAACTAACCTTTGAACCCAACCTGCATTTTCAATTAGAAGCCATAAAATCTATTACCGATTTGTTTGAAGGGCAGCCTATGGAAGCATCTGCTCTTCAATCGGAAATCTCGCAACTCGACACCTATGCAAATATTTATAGCTATGGCAATCGCCTGATGATTGCGGAAGAACAAATACTTACCAATCTGCAAGGCATACAAGCAAATAATGAAATCAGGATTTCGGACAAACTGGAGGGCATGCACTTTTCGGTGGAGATGGAAACAGGAACCGGGAAAACTTATGTGTATCTGCGCACAATCTATGAGTTGAACAAACTTTACGGTTTTAAAAAGTTTGTGATTGTAGTTCCTTCGGTTGCTATTCGTGAGGGGGTTTTGAAAAACTTAGAAATCACACACGAGCATTTTCAAACCTTGTACGACAATGTTCCTGTAAACTTCCAGGTTTATGATAGTACCAAGGTTTCTACACTGCGCGGCTTTGCTACCACCAACAACATTGAGGTTTTAGTAATAAACATCGATTCGTTTGCCAAAGACGAAAACATCATCAATAAACCCAATGACAAGCTGAACGGGCAAAAACCCCTTGAATTTATTCAGGCTACCCATCCAATTGTAATTGTGGACGAACCACAAAATATGGAAACTGAAAAGCGTATTGCCGCAATCTACAATTTGAAAGCCCTTTGCACGCTTCGTTATTCGGCAACGCATCGAAATCTATATAATCTCACCTATAGTTTAAACCCGGTAAAGGCATACGATTTGGGATTGGTAAAACAAATTGAGGTAGATTCAATCCTCGAAGAAAATGCCTACAACGATGCGTTTGTTGCTGTCGAATCAATTATTGCCACCAAAACCAAAGTAACCGCCAAAGTTTCGATAAACAGCAACGAAAAGGGTGGCGTAAGAAAGAAAACGGTTAAGGTTGAATATGGCAGTGATTTGTATAAACTTTCCAATGAGAGGGAAATCTATAAGAATGGCTATGTCATCGACTATTTAGATGCGACTGACCAATCAGTTACTTTTTCAAATGGTCAGATGCTCTACAAAGGCGACAGCCAGGGCGGTTTGACGGATGAGGTGATGAAATTCCAAATCCGCAAAACCATCGAAGAACATCTGAAAAAAGAGAAACGTCTGAACAAATCAGGCATTAAAATATTGTCGTTGTTCTTCATCGACAAAGTAGCCAATTACCGTTCGTATGACGCAGCAGGCAATCCTGTAAAAGGAAAGTTTGCAAAATGGTTTGAAGATATTTACCACGAATACATTTCAAAACCAGCCTTTAGTGAATTGAATAATTTTTCGGTGGAGGAGAGTCACAATGGCTATTTTTCGCAAGACAAAAAAGGAGTTTTCAAGGACACTTCGGGCGAGACCAAAGCAGATGATGACACCTACAGCCTGATAATGAAAGACAAGGAGAAATTGTTGGGATTAGACAATTCATTGCGTTTCATTTTTTCGCATTCAGCATTGCGTGAAGGTTGGGACAACCCCAACGTATTTCAGATTTGCACCTTGAACGAAACCAAATCAGACCTAAAAAAACGCCAGGAAATTGGCAGGGGTTTGCGCCTGGCCGTTGACCAAACGGGAAGGCGAATTTACGACCAAAACATAAACCGCTTGACGGTAATTGCCAATGAATCGTATGACGATTTTGCTAAAACACTTCAAAAAGAAATTGAAGACGATTGCGGTGTGGAATTTAAAGGAAGAATTAAAAACAAAAGAGAACGTACCGCAATCAAATATCGTAAAGGTTTTGAAGCCGACCCTGAGTTTTTGCAAATTTGGGAAAAACTTAAAAAGAAAACCACCTATCGTGTTGATTATAAAACAGACGAGTTGATCATTTTATCTGCCAAAGCCATTAAAGATCTGCCCGAAATCAAGGCACCTTCTATTCGTTCCACAAAGATTGGAATTACAATGACTGATGAAGGCGTAGGTACAAACTATGTTGGAGAGAAGGTAGAATCTTATGGCGGCTATTCCTGGAAAATCCCTGATGTTTTGGGCTATATCCAGGGCAAAACGGAATTGACCCGGTCAACAATTCAAGAGATTTTAAGTAAGTCCGGCAGAATTGGAGATATTTTAATCAACCCACAATTGTTTTTGGATTTATCAAGCCAGGCCATTAAACGAACACTTTATGATTTGATGATTGATGGAATCAAGTATCAAAAAATCGGTGGCTCCGAATATGAAATGGCTTTGTTTGAAGCACAGGAATTGGAAGTCTATCTCGACGATTTTTCATTTAAAGTAACTGACACTTCTAAAACTATTTATGAAGCGTTTGTTCCTTTGGACTCAGGCGTAGAAAGCCAATTTGCCCGGGATTGTGAAACCAGCGACCAGATAAAGTTCTATTTCAAATTACCAAATTGGTTTAAAATTCCAACACCTATCGGAAACTACAATCCTGATTGGGCTTTGGTTTTTGAAGATGATAAGAAGATTTATTTTGTAGCAGAAACTAAAGATACAGGAGCACCACAAATTGATTTATCAAAACTAACAGGTGACGAACAAATGAAAATTAAGTGCGGAACAGCACATTTCAACGAGTTTGCAGACCTGGAGTATAAAGTAGTAAACAAAGTAGGGCAATTGATTGCATAGCCAGATTGTTATTTCGTTAGGAATTGTGCGCCCTGCGCCACGCCATATATTTTTTCACCCATCCAAAGGAAATATTTCTAAATTTGCTGCGCAGTTAAACGCACACATCAAATGAGGAATCCTTTGGTCATATTGGCGAATGACTTTCACCACGACACCTCGATGGTGAGGCTGAGCTATGAAAAGGATCCCGCGCGCACGGATAAGCAATTCTTGAGAAACGGGAATTCAAAGACCACGAGAACTTTTGCTGTTGGAATTCATTTCCCTATTCGGCGTGGATTTCAAAATGCTATGTTTTCCAATTGGGCGGAAATCTGTTTTTCGAAAAAAGAACTGGGAAAAATCATCAATCCGTTGCATGATTTCGGCTAAGGTTGCAAAAGGTACATATCCCTATCCAAATCGGTTGTGTAGATGTGCCTTTTGCAAAATCCATTCAAAAAGTAACTGTATTTACACAACCGTCAGAGACACGCGAAATCGTGAAGCGTTTAAAAGGCGGATGTCGAAAAGCCAACAGAGTAGACAAGATTTAAATTTTGTTTAAAATGAAAAATTTATCCAGAGTACTAATGATTTTATTTATAGTCTTTTCCGGCTATCAAATAAATGCACAGACGGTTGGAATAAAAGGTGGATTAAACCTTTCAAACATGCTTGAAAAAGATGATGATGAGACCTTTAGCGATGACTACAAAATGAATCCTGGATTTCACATAGGATTATCAGTTGATATTCCATTTAATAAATCTCTATCATTAGAGCCCGGTCTTCTCTTAACAACAAAAGGAATGAAGTATGAAGATGATTATCTGGGTGTTGATATATCTGCAAAAGCAATTCTCTATTACCTTGAGTTACCCTTGACTATAAAAGCATCGCAGGATTTAGGCGGAGGATCTAAAATTTTTGGTGCAGTAGGTCCATATGTTGGTCTTGGGTTAAGTGGAAAAGTAAAGGCAACAGCAGAATATCAAGGGCAGGAAGAAACTGAAGAAGAAAAAGTGAAATGGGGCAATGATGAAGATAAGGATGATTTAAAACGACTGGACATGGGTTTGACCTTTGGTGCAGGTGTTGAAATTAGCAGCATTTTAATTGGAATATCTTATGATTTAGGTTTGTCAAATAATTCTCCATATCAAGACAATGGTGCAACAAGTAAAAACAGAGTATTGAAATTTTCAATTGGATACAGATTTTAAGGAAAACACTATTTAAAAAATGCCATTAGCGTAATGCGGGTGAGCCGTTGGGGTGATAGTAATGTCGTTTGAAATCCCGCACTATGCTGATGCTCGTCGCTCCCCTCCCCACACCACTCCTCCAAGAATAACCCCCCCGCTCAAAAGACGCGTTTTTGCTACTTTTGCCGGATGATGCAAATTTTTAAAACGCAAAAATTGCCGGCTTATGAAATTACAGATCAAACACAGCAGCGGGAGATCAAAAGAAATTCAGCGCATTAACCATTCTAAAACTGAACTGTGATACGCATCGACATACTTACCATCTTTCCGGAGATTTTTGCCGGCCCTTTCGATCACTCTATCATCAAGCGGGCGAAGAACAAGGGGCTGGCCGAAATCCATATCCACAACATCCGCGACTACTCCCGCGACAAGCACCGGCGGGTAGATGATTATGCTTATGGCCACGGCGCGGGCATGGTGATGGCCATCCAACCCATCGCCGACCTGATAGATAAACTCCGCGGCGAGCGCGTTTACGACGAGGTGATTTTTCTCACGCCCGACGGCCGGCTTTTCGATCAGCCCACCGCCAACCGGCTTTCTATATTGCAAAATATTATATTGCTGTGCGGACATTACAAAGGCATCGATGAACGGCTGCGCGAGCATTACATCACCCTCGAAATTTCCATCGGCGACTATGTGCTTTCGGGTGGCGAGCTGGCGGCAGCCGTGGTCGCCGATAGCATCGTGCGGCTCATCCCCGGCGTGCTGGGCGACGAAACTTCGGCGCTCTCCGATTCTTTCCAGGATGGTTTGCTCAGCCCGCCGGTTTATACCCGCCCGGCTGATTACAACGGCTGGAAGGTTCCGGAAATACTTTTGTCGGGAAACGAAAAAGTCATCCACGAATGGGCGATGGAGAAAGCCATCGAGAAAACCAAAACCCGCCGCCCTGACCTGCTAAAAGGTTTTGAGTAGAATACATTTGCATTTTTGAATGAATTTTTAAGACACGCTGAAAAACAGTACTCCCGTGTTTCATCATGGAAATAAAAGATACATACAGAACTTTAAGCCGAAAATCGGAAGGCAGCTTTAAAGACAAAGGCAGCAAATTTATAGCGCACGCACTGCCGGTGCAAACCGATGCCGAGGTAAAAGAGGAGCTGGAGCTGCTGCGCAAACATTATTACGATGCGCGCCATCACTGCTACGCCTGGATTCTGGGCCATCACCAGGACGAGTACCGCGCCAACGACGACGGCGAACCTTCGGGCACCGCCGGAAAACCTATCCACGGCCAACTGCTCAGTAACGAGCTTACCAACTGCCTCATCGTGGTGGTGCGCTATTTTGGCGGCATCAAGCTCGGCGTGCGCGGCCTTATCAACGCCTACAAATTTGCCGCTGCCGACGCCATCGCCAACAATGAAATTGTGACGCGCATCATCAAAGATACTTTTGAAGTAAAATTTGACTACGCCGATATGAACGACGTGATGCGCATCATAAAAGAGGAAGATTTGGAAATTGTGGCGCAGGACTTTCAGATGACCTGCCGTCTTATTTTCGCCGTAAGGCAAAAATTTTCAGAAAAAGTACAGCAACGTTTCACTGATTTACGCAAAGTAGAGATAGAGCAGAAATAGCCTAATCATCTGCTCATCTCCAGAAATTGGCAGAAAGGAAACTCCGTCTGCCGACATAGTGGGAAAACCCAAGCGAAGCGCTCGGCCATGGGAACTCCCAAAATAGTTATGCAAACGCGCTCCCCTTCTCCAATAGGAAAAGCGGCTGGGGCGTGAGGTGTTTTGAAAATAAAAACCTTATTCTGTTTCCTAAAACCTTAGTAGAGAATGTGATCCAATAAAATTATCCAACCTTATTAGCTTGTATTAACAAGGTAATAAGGTTGTTCTGAGATGTTGATTTTCTCCACTAAGGTTAATTGGTTGAAAATAAGGTTTTATTTCTCCGTCCAAAACCATCCACAGCAGCGGCCAGTGCGCCGGCGCTCCCTCCCGATTATCGGGATCGCTGGGGGATGAGGTCAACAGACCGGGCGAAGCCATTCCTTTCCAGCCATCAATGAAATTTTTTTATTAAAAACCAAATACATTTTCCTAAAAAATCCTACTTTTGAAAAAACTTTTAGAAGTAAAACATAAAACAAAATAGCGCATGAAAACACATTTACTCACAGTTGGATTTCTGTTGGCTGCCTTGATGGGCATGTCGCAGATCGTTTCGACCTATGATTTTAACAGCCTGAATCCCGGCGACCTGAACAACCAGGACAACTGGAAAACCATTGCGCACAGTGCAGCTTCTTCTCCCGACTTCGAGGTAGGTTATGCCAGCGGCACGGTGGTATCGCCCGATGGGAGCCAGTTTGTATTTTATCAGCATGGCGGCCCCAACATCGGGCGCACAGCCACACGCAAATCCACCTCCAACTTTGAATTCGATTTCTCCGATGGTGTGGTTGAGGTAGAGGTGGACATGCACAGAAACTGGTGGGGCGTGTTCTTTGGTGTTGGCTTCGATGCCGATAACGACGGGCATATTGCTCCCGGCCTTTCCACCGAACCCAACGACGGCGGCGTATATATCCATTTGCGCGAAGCAGCGCCGGCAGGCAACAAGCTGGTGCTGCCTTCGGATACCGAAATTAGCTTTACGGCCAACACCGAAGGCTGGACACGCTTTAAGATGGTGATGGATTTTACGGCCAATGGCGGCGTGGGCACCATCGCCCTTTTTTATAAAGTGAATGCTTTGGGCGAATGGTTGCCGGCAGCCGAAATACAAGGCGTAAGCATGCAGCTTACACCCGGCTCAGGCAACAAAAACGACAACACCGTTTGGGACGGGATTTTCTTCCATTCGCAGGGAGGTACTGGAGCTTTTGATAATATTTTGGTGCAACAGCCCGACCTGAACGGCCTTTACCAGTTCATCAACTTTCCGGCTATTGCCAACAAACTCACCACCGATGCTCCATTTCAATTGCTGGCAACGGCCAGCTCAGGGCTGCCTGTGGTTTACACCATTCTCGAAGGGCCGGCAACTGTTTCAGGCAACATCCTTACCCTCGCCGGACAACCAGGAATAGTAAAAGTAAAAGCTTCGCAGCCTGGCGACGATGTGTATGCGCCTGCCAACGACCTCATCAATGCGTTTGAGGTGGTGGATGCTTCGGCCTATTTCCCCACACTTAAAGTAAGAAGGCCTGTGGACGACAACAAGGTGTATATGGAGGAGCTGAAACCGGTGATGTTTGTTGCCGAATCGGGCGTGGAGCATCCGGAGGTGCTCTCTGTCGAATCGCTTACATTCAGTCTGGAAGGCGAGCTATTGCCTGTTATCATTCGTGAAAACAACCATTTTACTACCTACTGGACACCACCGGCCTTTGGAAATTACAGCATGACCGTCACAAGCACCATTACCGGCGGCAACGTTACCAGCAAGGTGGTGAATTTTGAAGTTACCAGCGACATTACAGATATGGAAGTGCAGACATTTGCCGGCGAATTGGTAACCGCTGCCGCGCAAATTGTTTATGGCACCTATATTTTCCCGACTTTTACAGGAGCATTTTCTAATATCAATTCAGTTCTCACCATCTCTTGCCCTGCGGGCGGCTGCGATCCTTACGACCGCGTTTCACACGTCGAAATAAAAGACCTCGACGGGAACTGGATAGAGATGTACCGCTACCTAACGCCGTTTGGGGTGGGCTGCAGCGACGAGGCCGATGTTACCGATTATGCTTCGCTGCTTCAGGGCGAAGTGGATGTGCGCTACCATTGCATCACCTGGGACAAAGGACTTTTGATTGATATCCGTTACGAGTTTACCAAAGGCACGCCGGAATACCTCTACTCATTGGTTACGCCCATTTGGAGAGGGGAATTTCCTTTTGGAGATATGTCCAATCTGCAACCGGTTCCGCCGGCGGTGGTTAACTTTCATCCCGATGCTGCCGCCGCGACGTTGAAGATAATGACCAGCGGCCACAATTGGGGTGAGAACAACACCGGAAATGCTTCGGAGTTTTATCATGCCACCCATTATGTAAATGTAAACGGGAGCCGCACCTTTACCCAGGATTTGTGGTCGGTGTGCAATCCCAACCCGGCGGGCTGCCAACCGCAAAACGGCACCTGGATTTATAGCCGCGCCGGCTGGTGCCCGGGTTCTATTGCGCGAATCTATGATTTTGATATGACCAGTTTTGTGGGCACTTCCAATCTCAACCTGGAGTATGAATTTGACCCGAATTATGTGGATTTGTGCCATCCATCCAATCCTGACTGTGTAACAGGCGTAACCTGCCCCAATTGCGAGGATACCTTTAATCCGCTGATGAACGTAACTACTCATGTAATTACCTTTAGCAATATGATTTCGGTTTCGGTGCCGGCCATGGAGTTGTCGGGATTGCGTGTTGATCCCAACCCAGCCTCCGATTATTTTATATTAGAATCTTACCAACCTGCCCGCAATCAAAACTCAACAGTTGAATTCATCAACCTTTCGGGAAAAGTGGTTTCAAGGTTCGACTGGAACGGAGAACGCACACATGTCGATGTGCGTGCATTTCCCACCGGCCTCTACTTGCTGAAAGTAACAAGTAAGGCTGGTGTGGATATTAAAAAGGTGGTAATTCGATAAAACCCACCGGATGAAAAAGACAGCAGGGCGCGAGGCGCTGGGCGCTGGGAGCAAAAACGATTTTGCATTTTATGTTTTTCTTTCCATCATTTTCGGAGAATTCAGATTCATTGAGCATTGAGCTACTTCAACATTCAATATTCGGTGTTCGGTATTCAATATTCTTTTTTTCTTCTTTCCGTCATTTTCGGAGAATTCAGATTCATTGAAAATCAATCCACTTCAACATTCAAAATTCGGTGTTAGATATTCGATATTCTTTTTTTCCGGTCAGATGGTCATCCATGCAAATGAGCTTTCCATCCAAAGATCTGATCACCGAAAAAACTATCTTTGCGCCCTTATCACATACGGGCGTTATGATCAAAGAAATTATACAAAGCAGCATCGATCTTCGCAAGGCCGTGCTGGGGGACGACAAATTGCTGAAGACGGTGCAGTCGGTTGCCGATGCGATGATCGCGACATTTGCTGCAGACGGCAAGGTGCTGTTTTGTGGTAATGGTGGCAGTGCCGCCGACGCGCAGCACCTGGCGGCAGAGCTTTCCGGGCGGTATTATTACGATCGCCCGCCGCTCTATGCCGAGGCGCTGCACACCAACACCTCTTTTGTTACGGCTGTTGCCAACGATTATAGTTTTGACGAGGTGTATGCACGCATGGTGAAAGCTGCCGGTCGCAAAAACGATGTGCTGGTGGCCATCTCTACTTCCGGCAACTCTCCTAACATTATCAAAGCATTGCGCGCTGCCACCGAGGCGGGCATGGTAACCATAGGGCTTACCGGCAACGACGGTGGTAAGATGAAAACCCTTTGCAGCCTCTTGCTCAAGGTTCCGTCCAACGATACGCCGCGCATTCAGGAAGTGCACATTATGTTTGGGCACATCATCTGTCAGATTGTAGAATCTACGATTTTCCCACGATGATAAAAGAAGCCATCATCCTGGCCGGCGGGCTTGGCACACGGCTTAGTGGCACCATTGCGGATGAGTTGCCAAAATGTCTGGCGCCGGTCAATGGCCGCCCGTTTCTGGATTACCTGTTGCAATACCTCGACGATTTGGGACTGCAACGCGTAATTCTTTCGGTAGGATATAAACACCAGGCTATCACGGAGCATTTTGGAGATACTTTTGGCGAGTTGCAGCTCGAATATGCCGTCGAGAAAGAGCCGCTGGGTACCGGTGGCGCATTGCGACTGGCGATGCAACAGGCGCGGGAACCACTGGTGCTGGTGATGAATGGCGATACTTTTTTCGAGGTGGATGTGCCAAAACTTATCAACGCACACCGCAGCCGCGAAGCTGTGATAACGCTGGCACTGCACGAAGTGGACGACGTGGGCCGCTATGGCAGCGTGGTCATCGACCAAGAACGCAGGATAACAGGTTTTGCCGAAAAAAATCAAACCGCCGGAAAAGGATTAATAAATGGTGGGATGTATGTGATCAACAAAAGGTATTTTATTTCAAAAGAGCTGCCTGAAAAGTTTTCGCTTGAGCGCGATCTCTTACAAAAATATTATGCCACCGACAGAATTTTTGGCTTGATCTGCCGCCAGTATTTTATCGACATCGGCATACCCGCCGATTACCAAAAAGCACAAAATGATTTTAAAGAATTTAATTTCTAATTCCTGGACGCTTTTTCTGGATCGCGATGGCGTGATCAATGAGCGGCTGGTGGGCGATTATATAAAACACACCCGCGACTTCAGGATGATAAGCGGAGTAGGGGAAGCCATCAAAACTTTTAGCGAAGCCTTCGGGCGCATCGTGGTGGTTACTAACCAGCAAGGCATTGGCCGTGGGCTGATGACCGAAGAAATGCTAAATGAAATCCATCAGAAAATGCTTCAGCAAGTGAAAGCTGCCGGCGGGCGCATCGACGGGATTTATCACTGCAGCGGGCTGGCCGAAGATCGTCCTTTCGACCGCAAGCCCAACGTGGGCATGGCGCTAAAAGCCCGAAAAGAGTTCCCCGAAATCCGATTTAAAAAATCTGTTATCGCCGGCGATTCCCGCAGCGATCTGCTCTTTGGCCGGCGCCTGGGAATGACCACCGTACTTATCGGCGAAAGCCAGCGCATTGCCAAAGAAAATCCTTCGCTGGTGGATTATTATTTCCCTTCGCTGATAGAAATGGCAACGGAGATTAAGGCAGTTTCCAAATGATTAACCTTTATAAAATATTAAAATACAATAGATTTCTCCCTCCGGTCGAAATGACACGGCTGACACGGACAGGGGGGAAGGCGGGGTCGGGCGCGAAGCGCCCGACCCTGCTTTCCCATATATTCAGTAATTCGTGTCATTTCGATGCCGCAGGTGCGGCAGAGAAATCTATTGCAGCGACAATGGGATCGTTATTACCACTTACTTTAGGACTATGACAATGTTTTGTCATAATTTTATTAATATCCAAAACTAATCTACCAATCTCTCAACTTCTACTATGTCAGCCTCGCTCATCTTCATTTGTTTCCTTGCCTATACTTTTTTACTTTTTATCATTGGTTACATCACTTCGCGCAAATCCGACAACGAATCCTATTTCCTGGGCAACCGCAAGTCGCCGTGGTTTGTGGTGGCCTATGGTATGATCGGTGCTTCGCTGTCGGGCGTTACCTTTATCTCCATTCCGGGCTGGGTTACCGACAGCCGCTTTTCGTATATGATGGTGGTGATAGGCTACCTTTTTGGGTATTTCGCTATCGCTAAAATCCTGCTGCCGCTTTATTATCGTCTGCAGCTCACCTCCATCTATACCTATCTGCTCGATCGATTCGGCTATTGGTCTTACAAAACCGGAGCTTTTTACTTTCTGCTCTCACGCGTCATCGGCGCTTCTTTCCGTATGTTTCTGGTGATTAACATCCTGCAGATTTTTGTTTTCGACAGTTTTGGTGTGCCATTTTGGTTTACCGTGGTGCTTTTCATGTTGCTGATCAATCTTTATACTTTTAAAGGCGGCATCAAAACCATTGTCTGGACCGACACGCTCCAGACCACCTTTTTGCTGGCCAGCGTTGGCATTACTTTTTATATTGTCCGCGATCATTTGGGGCTTACGCTCAGCGGGCTTGTCAGCGATATCTATGAAAGCGACTACTCGCAGATGATTTTCGGCGACTGGCAGGACAAGCGTTTTTACCTCAAGCAGTTGGTTTCAGGCGCTTTTATCGCCATTGTGATGACGGGGCTTGATCAGGATATGATGCAGAAAAACCTGAGCTGCCGCAACCTGCGCGACGCCCAGAAAAATATCATCACCCTGAGCTGGATCTTGGTGCCGGTAAATCTGCTGTTTCTGATGCTTGGCGCCGCGCTGGCGATGTACGCCAATCAGATGGGCATTGTAATGCCGGGCACCTCCGACACACTTTTCCCGGAAATAGCGCTCAACCATCTTGGCGTGGTGGCGGGCATCGTCTTTATCATCGGGCTGATCTCTGCCGCCTACTCCAGCGCCGACAGCGCTTTGACGGCACTCACCACCTCATTTTCAGTGGATATTTTGGGGATCAACCGCAACAACATGCTTACCGAGCGGCAACGCAAACAGATCCGCTACGGCGTGCATTTTAGCATGGCCACATTGCTCATTTTGGTAATTATTGCTTTTAAAGGCATCAACAACGAAGCTGTTATCGCCGAACTTTTCACCGTGGCCGGATACACTTACGGGCCGTTGCTGGGGCTTTTTACCTACGGACTTTTCACCCGTCGCCCGGTGTCCGATCGTTGGGTGCCTTTCATCGCCATTCTTTCGCCGTTGTTGTGCTATCTGCTAAGCAGTTATTCGGTAAAAATATTATGGGGTTACAAATTTGGTTTTGAATTGCTGATCATAAACGGACTACTTACTTTTATCGGATTGTGGCTGTCGTCGTTGCGGATGTTACCTCCCGGAAAAGTTACCGGGTAACCACAGAGAAATTGGATAAAAAAAACGGATTTACTACTGATATTATTTCCGGATCACGTGCCAGCTACCGTGTCGCTTTTATCTCATCCAGGTTTTCGTCGATCATACTAATAAGGTAGCGGCGCATCTGTGCGTCGGCCATGGGCATGCCGTCGAGTGCTTCTTTTACCTCACGCGTATCAAAACAATAGCTTTCTACGGCGGTGGTGTGGCGATACACAAATTCGACTTCGGGTCGCGACGCTGCCAAATCTACTATTACACCACTTATTTCGCCCAGCGGCGGGCGGTCGATGTGCTGCAATCCAAACTTTGCTGTTACCGTGGTGCCGACGCCTACCTCTGATTCCAACGAAATCCCTCCGCCGCTTTGCTCGGCGTTTTGCCGGAGCAGCGGCAGTCCCATGCCCACTTTGCGGGTAGTGCGCGAGGTGGTATAAGCATCGGTGACGGTGGCCAGCATGTGGGGCGCTATGCCGCGGCCATTGTCTTTTATCACCAGCGTAAGCAAGTCTTCTTTTTCGCTTTCGCGGATATCTACTTCGATGAGCGTGGCTTTGGCGCTGATGGCATTGTGCACGATGTCGAGGATATGCAGGGCAAGATCTTTCATTATTATAAAAAAAATTGAATTTACTTTTCTTCCGCAACATAGCGACCACCGGCATTGTGCAGCGCTAATTTTATTTCGTCGAAGGTGGGTTGTTCCAGATAGAAATTTGTATAGCAGCATCCGATGTCTTCGACGTAATGGGCGTCGGAGCTGCGGATAAATGTTTTGTCGGCAAGCTCCGGGTAGGCTTTTTTAAAATCTTTGGTGGTGATGTGTCGCGACAGTTCCAGCGCATCGTAGTTGAGGTCGGGAGGCACAAAGCCCAACTGGCTGATGAGGCCGAATGCCGGGCGGTTGATGTGTGCCGGAATGAAGATTCCGCCGAGCGCGTGTACCTGCCGTTCTATTTCATCAATGTCCTGGTCGATGGCCATAATCAGCAGGCGCTCCTCCTGGTAGATGATCTCTTCGTTTTCGTCCACCTGCACCTGGTCGCCAAAATATTCCGGGTCGTTGGGGAAATCCTGCATGTGCGCCTGGAGGTAGTTTTCAAAAAGATCGAGCCGCTCAAAGTCGGGCAGAAAAGCCAGACAATGCACCTCTTCGCTCGAAGTGACCTCGGCGCCGCAAAGCACAGCGATGTTGCGGGTAGCAGCCAGCTTGTGGATTACCTTGCAATGGCGCGTGCTGTTGTGATCGGTGATGCCGATAATATCGAGACCACGCGCTGCAGCAGTATCCACGATGGTGCGTGGACTCATCTCCAGACTGCCACAGGGCGACAGCAGGGTGTGCATATGCAGATCGGCACGATAAATTTGCATCTGAACTTTTTTACCTTTTTTACCCCCGACCTTTAGGCCGGGGGTAGTTTTCACACTTTCTTCTTCAGAAACTCATAAATTTTGCCACTGATTTCAAAAGCGCCAAGAGCGGTACCCAAGATAGGGATATTCTCCTGGTTGCTTTTGTTGATGGCTTCGGGTTCGGGTTCAAGGTCTTTTACAATTACAATTGCTGCCAGATCGCGCAGCGATGCGATGGCCATGATGTTGCGATGGGTTTGCAAGGTTACCCACACGTCGTTTTGGTTGCAATGCCCCATTACGTCGCTCAGCAGGTCGGAGGTGTAGCCCCCCTGGATTTCATTTTCGAGTCCTTGCTCACCGCTGAAGACCTTTAACTCCAGCGCTTGTATTAAATCTTTTACAGTCATTTTCTGAAATTATTTGTTTTCGTTATCAATTTTATTGGCACCCCATATTTTCTTAACAATCTCAGCAGAGACTTCGGGTTTGAGCATTCCTTTTTGTTCGTAGCGGCGTTGTATGAATATGCAATTCTCCATCATGGCGCGACCCTGCACAATGTCTTCGGCCAGCGCCTGGCATCCGGGCGAACCGCAGGCGCCACAGTCGACCATGGGAAGCATCTGAAGGATCTGACGTATCATTTTCATTTTGCGCAAAGCTTCGCCCATGTCTTCGTCGAGTTTCATCATCGAGCGGGGCTTTATCTCAGCGATGGTGAGCAGTGGGAGGATTTCGTGGTCGAAATAAAGCATCGCCGAAGGCTGCTTCTGGGATTCATCAGCGGCACATTTGCGAGCGCGGCTTCGCATACGCTCGGCTGTGAGGAATCTGTTCTCGGTGGTAAGCACGCCGCCGGCACAGCTTTCGTCGCAGGCGCGCAGTTCCAGAAAGTCGAAGGCAGGATGTTCTTCCTGTTCGAGTTTCTCGAGGAAGTTGGTGACATTATGCACCCCGTCGATGGCCATGCGTTTGCCGGGAATCTGGCTCGACTCGCCGGTAGTTAGGCTCCACAGCACATCTGCAGAGCCAGGCATGGTAACTTGTTTGTCGTTCGCTTGCGCGTGATCTTCTTCGGCGGCCTGCAGCTTTACCGACACCTTATTATATATCTCATCCATGTTGATGACGCCCGAAATAGGAGAGGCCTCGCCCTCGGCAGGACTCTTGATGGCGGCAATTTTGGCGGCACATTGGGTTACATAAAAAATCCCCGTTTCCTCCCGGCTGGCACCCTGCTGCTCCAGGTGATGCCTGAACCAGATAGCGGCGGCGTCGAGTGGCGGCTTAAGCAGCATGAGATGATGCACCAGCGCCGGAAACTTTACCTGAACAAGCCTTACAATGGCCGGACAGAAAGTGGAGATCAGCGGTTTTTCATCCCGGTTTTCGGCCAACAGTTTCCGGGTCTCCTGGCGGATGAGCCTGGCGCCGTTTTCGATCTCGAAGACATGCGTAAAGCCTAATTCGAGCAGTGCCTGTGTTATTCGTCCGATGCTATATTTTGATGGAAACTGGGCAAAGAAAACTGCCGGCACCAGCGCCACACGATATTTGAAAGGAAAGATACGGCTAAAGTCGTCCTGCTCGATGATGATAGCGCTGACAGGGCAAATCCTGTAGCATTCGCCACAATCGATGCAGCGGTTGTCCATCAGGCGTGCCTTGCCGTTGCGCACACGGATGGCATGCGTGGGGCAGATGTTCATGCACTTGGAGCAGCCGATGCACAACTCGTCGACAATTTTGAGTGCATGGTGGAAGTCACTCATTTTATGGTCGGTGGAGGTATCAGAACTTTTCATTTAAAAATTCACTACAATTTCGAGGCGTGTTCCCACACCTACGGTACTTTGTATGTTTAGCGAGTCAGCATTTTTTTTAATATTAGGCAAACCCATCCCCGCACCAAATCCCATTTCGCGCACGCGCGATGAAGCTGTGGAGAACCCTGCCGTCATGGCAGCATCGATGTCGGGGATGCCAGGTCCCTGGTCGTCGAGAACCATCACAATCCGATCGGGATCAATATCGGCTGTTAACGTGCCTCGACGGGCATGCGCCACGATGTTCACTTCGGCTTCGTACAACGACACCACCACCCGCTTGATGATGGTGTAGTCGAGGTCGAGTTGTTTGAGTGCCTTCTTGATGTCGCTTGAGGCAGTGCCTGCGCGGCTAAAGTTGCCTCCTTCTATTTCATAAGTGAAAGTCATGGCAGATGAAATGTTTTGTTAATAAACTGGTTTTACTCCATGTTGGTAAAGGATGCCGCTGGTTTTGAAAATGGAATAGGGGGTTTCGAGCATCACCATGTCGTTTTGGTGTGCAAGTGCAATCATCTCTGGCGTTGCTTTTTTGCCACGGGCAAGCAACACGGTGTGGATGTCGGCCATCTCGGCGGTACGAATGGTTTGCACGTTCGACAATCCGGTTATCAGCAGGGGGCTGCAAGCATCCAGCGTCAGCACGTCGCTCATCAAATCGGACGCAAAAGCATGCTCGATGATACGGTGATTCTCCGCATCACCGCACACCAGGCGGGCTTCGAGTAATTGCATCAGCAAAGGGATTTTCATAGTATCGACATTTAAAATAAAAGTCAAAAGGAGGTTTTCGGTATTAATAATTTTAAGAATGCTGTTTTCTCCCATCGGACAAAGACAAAAATATACTGTTCGTGCGAAAATCTTTGTTGCGTAAGGTTTTGTAGCTGGCGCAGGTAATGTATTTGGTTTTTAATAGCGAAGTTTGCATATCCTATTTTAGTTCTTAATTTATGTAATCACAGCTACAAATAAGGGTGATGATGTAAACAAAGCACTTCTGGCGGGAGAATTTATTTTTTACTAAAGCGAAACATTTTTTTATCAAACCATAAAAAGAAATATCATGGAAATAGATTGGAAAAACCTACCATTCGGCTACTTCAAAACCGACTACAACGTGCGTTGTTACAATCGCAACGGTAAGTGGGGAGAGCTGGAAGTGTCATCGTCAGAATACGTCAATCTGCACATGGCCGCTACTGCTTTGCATTACGGGCAGGAGGCTTTTGAGGGCATGAAAGCCTTCAGAGGTGAAGACAACAAAATACGCTTGTTTCGCTGGGAAGAAAATGCCAAAAGAATGCAGCGCTCGGCACAGGGCGTAATGATGGCCGAAGTTCCTACCGGGCTTTTTAAAGAAGCTATTTTTAAAGTAGTGAAGCTCAACGAAAAATATGTTCCGGCCTATGGCTTTGGCGCATCGCTGTATCTGCGTCCTTTGCTCATCGGCTCAGGTCCTGAAGTAGGCGTGAAGCCTTCGAGCGAGTATCTGTTTATGGTATTCGTAGGACCGGTAGGCCCTTATTTTAAAGAAGGCTTCAATCCCGTCGACCTTCAGATAATTGGCGACTACGACCGTGCAGCACCCCATGGCACCGGCCACATAAAAGTTGGTGGCAACTACGCTGCCAGCCTGCGCGCACTGGATCGCGGTAAAAAAGAGGGCTTTGCAAGCGTAATCTTCCGCTCTTCGGCTGACCGCAAATACATCGACGAAGCCGGCCCAGCCAACTTCTTCGCCATCAAAGGCAATAGCTACATCACTCCCAACTCACCATCGGTGCTACCCTCTATTACCAATATGAGCCTGCGTCAGTTGGCTGCCGATATGGGCTTGAAGATAGAGCTGCGCAACGTGGCTGTGGACGAATTAGGCGATTTTGACGAAGTTGGTGCCTGCGGTACAGCAGCGGTGATTTCGCCCATCCGCAAAATTGTCGACCGCGACGGTGGGAAAACCTACGAATATTGCAAAGACGGCAAAGCCGGTCCTGTAAGTACCAAGCTTTACAACAAGCTGCGCGAAATACAGGAAGGCCGCGGTGAGGATACCTACGGATGGACTCAAATCGTAGAGTAGCGACCATATTGTAAATCCTATTGTAGAAAAGCCTGGTGTGCGACACCAGGCTTTTTTTTATGCGCCGTGATCTCGTTGCAGATGCCCGGCAATGACAGAAATTATTATCTTAGCCGCCTTTTACAAAAACAAACATTTTTGATTATCGGATGCACACCAATCCTGAACATACGCATTTGGAGGAACAGATAAAAACGCTTCGCAATCAGGCCGAAGAGATGCGTATGGCCTTAAAAGATCTGCAAAAGGAGAACGCTGACTATCGCCAGATCATCGAAAACGCGCGCAGTGTCATCATCAAGGTGCTGTTCGACGGAAAGATAGAGTACATGAATCCGCTGGCGCGCAAATATTTTGGTGCCCCCGAGCGGCTGCATACACTCGATAAGGTTCTGGAGGCCGTTTTAAATCTTCCTGTGGATCATCAGCAGTCGTCCGCAGAGCTGATCCACAGGTTGAAGCGTCGCAAACTGCATTTGTATAACCACGAAAAAATGATCACGCTCTCTGATGACAGGATCCTCTGGGTTTCGTGGACAAACCGTCTGCTTTACGACGATCAAAATAAAGCCAAAGGTTTTATAGCAATCGGTGTCGAAATTACCAAACGCAAAATGGCTGAGGAGGCATTGCGCGAAAGCGAATTTAATCTTACCAAAGCGCAGGAGATAGCAAAGATTGGAAGCTGGGCACGCGAAATCGACAGCGATTATATCCATTGCTCGGAGTATTTTTTTAAGATTTTCGGTATCGAAACTACTACCAGTTACAGTCTTTTGCTGCGACTGATGAATCGGATGATTTTCCCGGAATACCGCGACTACATCAGCCAGAAAATAAACCGTGCTGTGCAGAAGGGAAGCACCGAATCGTTTACCTACCGAATTCTGCATCCTTCGGGTGAGCTGCGTTGGATTATGGAAGAGGTATCGCTGCTGGGCGACATCGACAAGAAAAAACAAATACTCATCGGCACCATTCGCGATATCACCGAGGAGAAAAAACAGGAAGATAAACTTCGCGAATACCTGCTGATCGTATCTTCATCCAGCGAGCTGATGTCGCTCGTCGACAAAGATTATCGTTATGTAAATGTAAATCAGGCCTACCTGGAGGCTTATCAAAAAAAGGCTTCGGAGATAGAAGGCAAAACTATTGCCGAGGTGTTTGGGCACCAGATTTTCGAGGAGGTCATCAAACCCAACATCGACCGCTGCCTGCTGGGCGAGCACCTCATCGACCAATACTGGTTTAACTTTCCCGACGGACGACGCTGTTTTATGGACGTTTCCTACAACCCGGTTCTCGAAGTAGATGGAACTATTTCGGGAGTGACGGTGAGCGCCCGCGATATTACTGATCTGAAAAAAACCGAAGAGCAACTGCGAATTTTTAAGCTTTTTGCTGAAGAATCAGGAGTGGGTTTTGGTATGGCCGACCTGAAGGGCAACATTACCTATATCAACAACCGGCTTTGTGCCATGATTGGCTTTGACGATCCCTGCTACCTCACCGGAAAAAGCATTTATCATACTTATCTCCAAAACTACGAACAGCAAATTAATGATGAGATTCTGCCAGCTATTAATAAAAAAGGCCAATGGACCGGCGAAATAGACCTTCGGCGCAGCGACGGTAAAATCATCCACACCATCGAAAACTTCTTTGTAATCCGCAATGAAGACGATGAACCGATGGCTTATGCCATCACCGTTACCGACATCACCGACCGTAAGCAGGCCGAGGAAGCCCTGCTGCGAAGCGAGAGCAATTTCAGGATGATTTTTTCACATGCAGCCATTGGCATCGACGTAGTGGACGACAGCGGGCAAATCTTACAGATAAATAATGCGCTGGTTCAAATGATGGGGTACAGCCGTGAGGAGTTGTTGAAAATGAATATTTTCGATTTAACCTATCCCGACGATCGCGACAAAAGTGTAGAAGCATTGGCAACGCTCAGTGTAGGACAAACTGAGGTTTATCGTATCGAAAAACGGTATGTGCGAAAAAGTGGTGAGGTTTTTTGGGCCGATCTTTCGGTGACACAGTATAGCGATCTTTCCAGCAACCGCAAGCTGGTGATTGGCACCATCATCGACATCAGCAAATCGCGGACGTTGCAGGAGGAGCTGCGTCAATCGCGCGAGGAAGCCATAGAAGCCAACAAGGCCAAATCGGAATTTTTGGCCAACATGAGCCACGAAATCCGCACCCCGCTTAACGCGGTTATTGGATTTACCGAACTCCTGGAGACCCTGGTAGCCGACCCCAAGCAGATGAATTACCTGGAATCGATAAAAACCGGAGGCAAAAACCTGTTGCTCCTCATCAACGATATTCTCGATCTTTCAAAAATTGATGCCGGCAAAATCGAATTTGTCTATGAACCGGTAAACCCTTACAATCTCATCAACGAGATACGCCAGATTTTTTCTTTAAAAATTGAAGAAAATGACCTGGATTTTATTGTGGAAGTTGCCGACGATATTCCTGAGAGCTTGATTCTGGATGAGGTGCGCGTGCGTCAGGTGATTTTTAATTTGATTGGTAATGCCATAAAATTTACCGAAAGGGGATTTGTAAAATTTGAGGTTAAAAAGATGACCTCTCAAAATGACAACAGCCGCATCGATCTCATCGTATCGGTAGAAGATTCCGGCATTGGGATTCCTTTTGAGCAGCAGGAGCAGATTTTTGATGCCTTCCGCCAGCAAAGCGGCCAGAACACACGTAAGTATGGTGGCACCGGGCTGGGGCTTTCCATTAGCAAGCGGCTGGTAGAGATGATGGGCGGCACCATTTCACTGGAAAGTGTGCCGGGCAGCGGGTCGGTTTTTTCATTCATCCTGCACGAAGTGCCTATTGGCGCCACCATCGATAGCAATGTGGTGACCCAAGGTCCCGACATTTCAACCATTGTTTTTGAGCCGGCACGTATTCTTATTGTCGACGATGTGGAGTCGAACCGTCGCATTATCAGCGAAAACTTCGCATCGCCCAACATCTCCATTCTCGAAGCCGAAGACGGACACAAGGCTGTGCTGCTCGCTAGCCAATTTATGCCCGATTTGATTTTTATGGACATCCGCATGCCGGTGATGGACGGCTTTGAAGCTGCGCGAATGATTAAAACCAAGCGCAAAACCAAGAATATTATCATCGTGGCCCTCACCGCATCTTTGCGTAACGACGAAGAAAATGAAGACTACGAAAAATATTTTGATGGTTATTTGCGTAAGCCGGTTACCCGACGCGAACTCTATCACGAGCTGATGCGATTTCTGAAATATGAAATCGTGGCGCCTCACCCGATTTCGCAGCCCAAAAAAGATGTGGAAATAAAAATGGATGCGATGCCTGAACTTACAACCCGGCAACAATCGGAACTCAAAGCATTGGTGAGTGGCGAGCTTTACGAGAAATGGAACCTGGCAATGACTTACCAGATGAGCGACGAAATAGAAGCCCTTGCCGACAGGATTCTGCAAGTTGGCAAAGATTTTAACCTGGCACCCTTCATATTTTTTGGTGAAAAACTTACCGAAGCCATCGACCGTTTTGACTTGGATGAGATGGAGAAATATTTGAAAAAGGTGCCGGAGTTGTTGCAGTCAACTGAAAATATTCTGCAAGAGATCGAATAAAAAACTGGTTTAGATTGTTATTCAATTGCTTTTCATAATTTTGGAGCCTTAACGGCAAATTTTAGCGTAAGCGAAAACAAATACTGCGTGCAGACACATTCGAAAATATTACTTGTCGACGACAATCCTATCAACATCAGAGTTGCAGCTAAGATTTTGCGCAGCAACAACTACAACATTTCGTTTTCTCAGAGTGGAAAAGAGGCGCTGGAAAAAACACAAAAAGTCCCGTTCGATCTGATCCTTCTCGACGTGATGATGCCCGACATGGACGGCTACGAAGTGTGCCAGCGGCTGAAGCAAGACCCGGTGACGGAAAAAATACCGGTAATATTTCTTACCGCCAAAACAGAGCCTGAGAGTATTGTAAAAGGTTTTGAAGTGGGAGGGGCTGATTATGTCACCAAGCCTTTTCACGGCCAAGAGCTGCTTTCGCGCGTTGCAACGCATCTTCGGCTGAAGCAGTCGCTCGAACAGCTCAATCAAACCAATCGGCTGCTCACCGAAAGCAACGAGACCAAGGACAAGATGTTTAGCATTATCAGCCACGATTTGCTGGGGCCTTTTGGCAGCATCCGCGAATCGTTGGAGATGCTGGCTACCAACCAGGTGGTGATGGATGATGCGAGCATGCAAAGTTTTGTGAAAGCACTCTGGCAATCCATTGGCAATGCCTACGCACTGCTCGAAAATTTGCTATATTGGGCGCGCAATCAGCAGGGACAGATGATTTACAAGCCGCGAATACTCAACATGAATCAGGCTGTGCACGAGACGTACGATTTGCTGGAGGGTATGGCAATGATCAAAGAGATCACACTCAAAAGCAATCTCATCGACATATACACTGCTTACGCCGACAAAAACGCCGTGAAGACTATCCTGCGCAACCTGGTGGCCAATGCCATAAAATTTACCAATCCCGGTGGCACCATCACCACCCGCATCATCGACAAAGATGACCGGTTTATTGAGGTGAGCGTTTGCGACAACGGAATAGGAATGAACCAAGAAACCATGGGGAATCTTTTTTCGGCCAAAGCTAAAAACGATCCCAAATGGGGCACCAGCGGCGAAAAAGGTGTTGGGTTGGGATTGATCATTACCAAAGAATTTATCGAGAAACACAACGGAACCATCCGCGTAGACAGCACGCCCGGAATAGGCTCCACTTTTTATTTCACACTTCCAAAAAATAACTGAAGACTATGGAAAATCTATCCAAGAAGAAAATACTCATTGTTGACGACGTGCCTAAAAACATCGAGCTGGCAGCCAACATTTTGCAAACGAAAAACTACAACATCACATTTGCTAAGAGCGGTGCATCGGCTTTGGGAAAAGTAAGATCGATCGACTTCGATTTGATTTTACTCGATGTGATGATGCCCGAAATGGATGGCTTCGAGGTGATCCGCCGCCTTAAAGAAGACGAGGACACACGCGACATTCCGGTGATTTTCGTTACGGCCAAGTCGGAATCAGAAAATGTGGTGAAAGGCTTCGAGCTGGGTGCCGTGGATTATGTGACCAAACCGTTCAAAACTGAAGAATTGCTGGCACGCGTAAAAACCCACATCGAACTGCGCGAAAAACTCCTGGAGAAGAAACAAATCGAAAAACAGTTGCAGGAGCTTCAGTCTGCTAATTCGACAGGCGACCAGGAACGCGACACGCTCGAAGTGCGAAAAGCCGAACTCGAAAATGTGACCCTTTTCTACGATTTGCGTAGCCAGCTCGACAAGCTCATCCTTGACAAAAATCCTGTGGCACGCATGGAAATACGACACATCAAAGAGATGATCTCCAATTTGTTTATCGATAAAAGCAACCACGAGTTTCATCGCTCATTGAAGAAAAATTTCCCCAAGCTCACCTTCGACGACCTGCGACTGTGTTCCTATCTGAAGCATCGGTTCCTCAACGTAGAGATCGCCGAGTTCCTCGAAACATCTCCCGAGGCTGTTTACACCCGCAAGTCGCGTCTGCGTCAAAAGCTCAACCTGGGCAAAGACGACGACATCAGTGAGTTCTTGTCAAACTACGAGTTTTAACAAACATTCTACTTTAGCTATCGAAAGCCATCTAAACGCCTGCACTTGCTCATTAATAGCATTTCTGACAGGGTGCTGCCCTTGGTATGTAAGATGCCGTAAGGAACAAAAATAAAATCAGGGCAATTTGGCTGTGTTTTTGCTGTTATTACTGCGAGTCGATTTTTAAGCTGATTGGCTCTCGCCTTAATACCGGGTAAAACAAACAGGTATTTTTTTTCATAAACGTTAGGTTAGGAGCCCGCCCCTTTGGGCGGGTTTCTTTTTTTTAATGAAAATTAACGTCTTAAGACCAAAAACATTTTTTTTGCGTTTAATAACAACATGAAACCACGATATTAAAGATACCTTTTCAGGTAACATGTAATCCTCCTTTATGCCCCGGCGACTAATCCTCCCGGGGCTTTTTATTTGTACAGAAGAAAAACCGCAGGTCGTTTGTGAAGGGAGGGCTGGTGCTGCCGCCACCACGCAATGCGTCGGGTTGATATCCACTCGGTGTCGAGGGTAATATCGGCAGCAATGCAAAGTTGGGTTTGTGGCTGGCAATAAGAGAGGATGCCGTCGATAAGTTTATCGTTGCGATAAGGAGTTTCGATAAAAATTTGGGTTTGATCTTTTTGATAAATACCTGCCTCAAGCTCGCGCAACTTCTGCCGCAGCTCCGGTTTTTGGATGGGCAAATAACCATGAAAGGCAAAGTTTTGTCCGTTGAAACCCGAAGCCATTAGCGCCAGCAACAGCGAGGAAGGTCCTGTGAGCGGAATTACGCGCAAAGAATGCTGGTGGCAAAGCTGGACTACCACCGCACCCGGATCGGCAATGCAGGGCACACCGGCTTCGGAGAGCAACCCCACAGCTTTTCCGTCTTTAACCGAATCAAGAAATGGGGCAAGCTCCTCCGGCTGGGTATGTTTGTTGAGTAAGTGAAATTTTACTGTATCAAAGTTTTGGGTGTAACCGGATTTTCTCAAGAAACGGCGGGCAGTACGCTCATTTTCTACAATAAACTCATCCAACTCCCCAATTACCTGAAACACCGATGCCGGCAGCACCAAAGCAGGCTCTTCGTCGCCAAGGGTTACTGGTATGAGGTAAAGGGCGTTTTTGAGTTTCATGAGCTGAGCCAGGGTAAATGATTCAAATCTACGTTGCCACCCGAGATAATGATGCCTGTGCGTTGGCTGCGACAATTTATCTTCTTTTCGAGCAACGCTGCCAGCGGCACCGCCGACGAAGGCTCGATGATGATTTTCATGCGTTCCCACACAAGCTGCATGGCAGCAACAATACTTTTTTCAGAAACCGTAACCACTTGCTCCACATGATCGAGAATGATGGGGAAAGTGATATCGCCGAGCGAAGTGCGCAAACCATCGGCAATGGTGTCGGGATGAACCGACGGCACAAATTTCTTTTGTACAAATGATTGACAAGCATCGTCGGCTTGCTCGGGTTCTGCAGCAATTACTGTGAGATGAGGAGCAAAGTAATGTGCTGCCAACGCCGAGCCGCTCAGCAGTCCGCCACCACCAACGGGGACGATGAGCCTGTCGAGATCAGGAACTTCCTCGATGAGTTCTTTGGCGGCGGTAGCCTGTCCGGCAATGATTGTGGTATTATTATAAGGATGAATTTCGATGGCATGCGTTTTTTCGATAACCTCCTTTAGCGTGCTTTCGCGCGAAGTCAGGGTAGGGGAGCAAAAGGTGACCAGTCCGCCATAATGTTTTACAGCCGCAATTTTTACAGCACTCGAATTATCGGGCATCACGATGTATGCTTTTGCATTGCGCAAAGCAGCAGCCCGTGCCAGCGCCGCGGCATGGTTGCCGGAAGAGTGCGTGGCGACACCTTGTTTTATTTGTTGCTCGTCGAGCGAAAAAACAGCATTAACAGCCCCACGCGACTTGAAGGCTCCGGCTTTCTGGAAATTCTCACATTTAAAAAATAATTTGCAGCCTGTCAATTCGTCGAGATTGCGGCTTTGCAATACAGGCGTCCGATGCACATAAGGAGCTATGCGCGCAGCCGCCTGTTCTATTTGTTGCTGTGTGGGGCGTGCGCTTGAAGGCATCAGGAAGTTTGTTTTTTGATTTTTTTGATAATCTCATCGCTGGCCATGTTGATCATCCGATACACATTTTCAAAACCTTCGGGGCCGCCGTAGTAAGGGTCGGGCACCTCCAGATTTTCACGCGGCAGCACTTCATTCATTAGCATTTTTACTTTGGCTTTGTCGTTTTCGTTGCGGGCTTTGCTAAGGATGTTCCGGTAGTTGTCGCGGTCCATGGCGTAAATGGTGTCGTAGCTGTCGAAGTCGTTTGCCTGAAATTGTCTGCCGACATGGTTGGTGATGTCGATATCGTGTTTTTGTGCTGTTTCAATCGAACGTTTGTCGGCAGCCTGGCCTACGTGATAGTCGGCAGTGCCGGCAGAATGCACCTCAGCCTCGATGCCATGCGTTTTCATCTTGTGGCTCAAAATGCCGGCAGCCAGTGGCGAGCGGCAAATATTCCCCAGACATACCATGAGAATTTTATGCATAAAAACTTAGCGTTTTAACTTTTAGCTAAAGCTTGATTCGTTTTTGAAGGTCTTCCACATAGCCGCGGAAACTCTTGTCGGTGTCGTGCAGATTTTTCACTGTTTTGCAGGCATGCAGCACGGTTGCATGGTCTTTATTGCCACAGTGCAGCCCGATGGAAGTAAGCGAAGCCTTGGTGTGTTCTTTTGCAAAATACATAGAGAGTTGCCTCGCTTGCACAATGTTGCGTTTTCGGGTTTTGGAATTCATGGTTTCGATGCTAATGCCAAAATAATCGGCCACGATTTTCTGAATATAGTCAATCGAAATTTCTTTGTTGCTGTGTTTAATAAAATTGTCGACAACCTGGCGGGCCAGATCCAGGGTAATTTCTTTTTTGTTGAGCGATGCCTGTGCCAGTACCGAAATCATGGCGCCTTCAAGTTCCCTGATGTTGGAGGTTACGCTGTAGGCCAGATACTCCACCACGTTTTCGGGCATAGTGATACCATCGCTGTAAAGCCGTTTTTGCAGGATGGCGATGCGTGTCTCCAGATCGGGCGATTGCAGATCGGCGGTAAGCCCCCATTTGAAGCGTGAAAGCAACCGTGGCTCTATACCTTCAATTTCTACCGGCGGCTTGTCGCTGGTAATCACCAATTGCTTGCTATGCTGGTGCAGTTGGTTGAAGATGTGGAAAAAAACATCCTGGGTTTTTGCCATTCCCGAAAGGAAATGAATATCGTCGATGATCAATACATCGATGAGCTGGTAGAAATTGGTAAAATCATTTTGATTGTTGTTGCGCACCGATTCGATGAATTGTGCTTTAAATTGGTCGGTGGTAACATAGAGCACGGTTTTGTCGGGGAATTTCTCTTTTACTTCCAGCCCTATTGCGTGCGCCAGATGCGATTTGCCCAGCCCCACCCGGCTGTAAAGAAACAGCGGATTGAAAGCTGTCTTTCCCGGGTTTTTGGCGATGGCCAGGCCTGCCGATCGCGCCAGCCGGTTGCAGTCGCCTTCTATGAAGTTGTCGAACGAATAACGCTCGATGAGTTGTGCGTTTACTTTTACCTTTTGTATGCCGGGAATTACAAAAGGATCGGGGATTTCTTTGTTG